>Ga0208125_100187_pt1 | contig 54349 bp, 55 predicted proteins | sample LakWasM128_HOW14_2_FD_183938 | JGI IMG/M metagenome (GOLD analysis project Ga0208125, IMG submission 183938) | Freshwater sediment methanotrophic microbial communities from Lake Washington under simulated oxygen tension - Sediment Metagenome... | ecosystem: Environmental > Aquatic > Freshwater >...
GACGATAGCTTGCAGGTAAACCGCGATCGCTCATCACAATAGTGATTTGGTGTAAGGCTTCAGGTAATGATGTCCAGAAATCCCAGTTGTTCTCAGCGCTACGCATATTGGTGCGCGGGTCACGTTTCACTGCATGGTTTAAATCAGGGAATTTAAGAGGATCGCGTAGAAAGAACACAGGCGTGTTATTGCCAACTAAATCCCAGTTACCTTCTTCAGTATAAAATTTGACTGCAAAGCCGCGGATGTCACGTTCTGCATCGGCAGCACCACGCTCACCAGCTACGGTAGTGAAGCGTGCAAATAACTCAGTTTTCTTACCCACTTTTGAGAATATTTTGGCACGTGTGTATTGGCTAATATCATTCGTCACGGTAAACGTGCCATAAGCCCCTGAACCTTTAGCGTGCATGCGACGTTCTGGAATGACTTCGCGATCAAAATGCGCAAGTTTTTCTAACAACCATACATCTTGCAATAATACTGGTCCACGTGGGCCAGCAGTCATTGTGTTTTGGTTATCTGGCACTGGTGCGCCAGCGGCGGTAGTTAATTTCTTTTTAATGCTCACGAGATTTCTCCTTATCAATGTTAGTTGTTTGCTGCAAAGTTGGCGAGTAGTTCAATCAGGTCTTGTCTATTAGATTCAATCATTATTTTAAACATTTTTTACTCCTTAATCTGTCATCAGTAACGATGTGTGAAGTCATTCTATAGAGCGCAAATTGATTTGTATAATTGTATGTTTCAATGTTATTGATAAATATAATTTATCAATGTATGATAGAAAAAATTAATGGCGCTGAGCATAAAATGAGTCTAACAGAATTAAAATTTATTGTAGCAGTGGCACAAGAACGCAACTTTAGACGTGCCGCAGAAAAGTGTTTTGTTTCGCAACCTGCACTTAGTCTTGCGATTAAAAAGCTTGAAGAAGAGCTCAATGTGATTATTTTTGAGCGCAGCAGAAGCGAAGTTAGTATGACTGAGATTGGCGAAAAAATAGTTGAACAGGCTTCAAAAGTATTAGAAGAAACTGCCTATATCAAGCAGTTAGCAGAGCTGGGTAAGAATCAGCTAAAAGGCACGTTAAAACTAGGAATGATTCATTCAGTTGGCCCTTATTTATTGCCAGAGATCATTCCGATATTACGCAGCAGCGCACCAGATATGCCTTTGGAGGTGGAAGAAAACTTAACGGCGAATTTAGAAGTGCAATTGCGTAATGGCGTTATTGATGCGGCTATTATTGCGCTGCCGTTTAATGTGCCTGGCCTGCAATATCGTGCTTTATATGACGAAGAGTTCGATGTGGTCGTGCCTAGTGACCATCATTGGGCAAAACGTAAGCATATTAAGCCTGAAGAATTGTCTGATGAAAAAGTATTGCTACTGAATAGCGGTCATTGCTTTAGTAATCAAGTCACACAGGCGTGCCCAGAGCTCTCGCGTAAAGGTGAAGTGTTGCAAGGCAATTCATTAGAAACCATACGTAATATGGTCGCTTCAAACCTTGGTATTACCGTATTGCCTTGTTCCGCAACTGCGGAGCGCTACAATAATCCTCTGATTAAAGTGATTCCATTTGCTAGTCCAGCCCCTACAAGGCGTATAGCCATTGCGTGGCGTAAGAGCTTTATGAGATTGGAAGCGGTGGAGAAAATAGCCGAGGCAATTAAAGCGATTGATTCGAATTACATGTTGTTGATTAAGTAATGATCAGGTGCACTAGGTGCTTAGGTATGCATTAGCGTGTAGCAGAAGTGCCAAATGACAATTGTTTACAATTGAATGACACCTGCTATAACCAATTGATTTAATAATAAAAATTAATTTTTTTAGAGTAATCCTAACCCAAAAACAATAGCATTCACCCAATCAGGCTATTGTCCGTGTTTTATGAGCAATTAAAATCCCCCTCGTCGAAAGGCAACAAAGATTTAATTGGTCTGTAAGCGTTGCTTGTACGCATGCTTGCGGATTGACATTCACAATCAACGAGATCTAGGAATTTTATGAAAACTCAAATATTGAAAAGCGTTATTGCAACCAGTGTATTGACGGTGTTAACGGCTATGAGTAGTTCGGCTTACGCGGATAATGTCACTGCTACAGTGACAGGCTTTGCATACGCCAATCCACAAACGGCAACCATCACATCTGCGACACCTGCAGTGAATAATTTATCAGTTTACGCTGGTGGCTTCAGTGGCACTTATGCAGACTCTACTTCATTCATCGCTTATTGCGCTGATATTAGCCAAGAACTGGCGCCTTGGAATAGTGCACAAACTTATACGCAAGGCAATCTTGCAAGTGCTTTCTCAAGCGCAAAGGCAGCTGATCTGACTACACTCGGCAACAAGTATTATTCATTAGTGAATAATGCTGAGACTTCTGCCGCATTTCAGATTGCTACTTGGGAAATCTTGTATGAGAATACGTTAAATCCATACCAAGTTAACAGCAATGGCTTCAAAGCATTTGGCGGTACTGGTGTTAGCTTAGCGCAGACTTGGCTATCCGGCTTGCACGATTCATCATTTGCCGTTACGGGTAGTTATAGTATTGGTTTGCTGCAATCTAGCAAGTATCAGGATGTGGTGACGGTTACGCCAGTTCCGGAACCAGAAACATACGCTATGATGCTAGCTGGCTTGGGTTTGATGGGTTTTGTAGCTAGACGTCGCAAGTCTTGATCTAAATGTTTTTTGAGTACGCTTAGTTTAAAACGGTGTGCTTAGACTTAAGATCTACCAATAAAAAAAGCCTTCCAATGGAAGGCTTTTTTCGTGATACTTAAGAACAATTATTTGTTCATTACGTACATTGTTACTTCGAAACCGAAACGCATTTCAGTAGCTGCTGGTGTTGTCCACATAATAATTCTCCTGTAAGTTAATTAATTAAGTCGTACACAATCTATGACTCACATAATACAGAGCAGTTGCAATTACCAGCTATGTAAAGCAACTAAATTAGACTAATGATTTTCATTAGTTCAATGATGTTGGGATCAATATTAATAACTCACTGAAATTCGATAGCCAGCTACAGGTTCATCCTGTGCCGTCAATGCTAGCTTGACTTTGATTTCGGCACCAGCTGGCAAGCCACTGGCAACGTCGGTATGCTCAGGTAGATATTCTGCGGGTGTAAATACGCGTCTTAACTTGGGCTTATCTTCAATGTCGGTTAGTGTCAGTTCTATATTCGGGTAAGTTTGAATAAATCCAGCTTGATTAATCAATGTACTAGAAAAGTGGATTAAGCCCTCGTGTTCGGCATCTTCCTGCATGTCGGAATCATCAATGATGATAAATTCAATTTTCTTAGGCAGGCTGATGTTGCATGAGAGTTTTTCACACACTTGAGTAAGCAAAGGTTTTAGTTTTGGGTAGTAAATAGCAATATCGCTGCGCCAAAAATAGATGCTTTGTGCAACCGCAGCGATTACAAGAAAAGCAGCAAGCAAACTTATTAGCCACTTGTATAAACGGCTTTTACGTGCGGTTAGCTGGTCATTTGTTTGGAAGTAACTGGCTTGACTGTCTGCAATCAAGGCTTTATCGACAATTTCGCTTGCCTCATCGCTTACTTGCAGACTTTCATGTTCTTCAATAGGGCTAACTTGTTCTTGGTTCTCATCATTGACGTCAGCCAAATCGGCGTCATCTACAACATTAGCCTCAGTCGCACTAATATCAACCAACTCTTCTGTCGCATCAAAAACATGTAAGCAATGCCCGCAACGTACTTTGCCATTATGTTGGTTGAGTTGTTCATCAGTAACAATAAATTGCGTTTGGCAATTCGGGCAATTGGTGACGTTGGTCATGATATCGTCTATTTTTTGGTGCCTGTGAGCAACACCCAAGAATCCATAGTTTGTGGTGCTTGCATGTTAAACCATTCTGCGTAAATTGCACTCACGTCAGCAGCTTGCTCTTTTAAAATACCTGAAAGCGCGATTCTCCCACCAGTTTTGCAGGATTTTGCCAGCGCCGGCGCCAATACACTTAATGCGCTAGATAGAATATTAGCTACCACTATATCAAACTCACGCGACTGGTATTTACTGGCATGATAAAACTCAGCAGTAACGTTATTCTGTTCGGCGTTATATACGCTAGATTGAATGGCTTGTGGATCAATATCCGTACCAAGGACTTCGGACGCGCCTAGTTTCTTAGCAGCAATCGCTAAAATACCTGAGCCACAACCGTAATCTAGAACAGAATCTTGTTCTGATACTGTTTCAGTCAGCCATTTCAAGCACAGATGTGTAGTAGGGTGGCTACCCGTGCCAAAAGCTAAGCCTGGGTCTAATACGATGTTAATCGCCTCTGAATTCGGCGCGCTATGCCACGTAGGCACAATCCACAAATTATCGGTAATTTTAATCGGCTCAAACTGAGATTGCGTCGCGCGCACCCAATCTTGCTCTTGTATGATTTCGGTGGAATATTGCAGATTGCTTAATTTGGTTTCTCGTTCCAGATCAGCAATCACTTTAGTAACATCAACACCCTCATCAAACAAAGCACTGACGAGGTTTTGTTGCCAAATACCTGGTGGCGGGTCACCTGGCTCACCGAATATAGGCTGCTCGTCTAATGTGTCGGCGTTTGCATCTTCAATAATGGCAGAAAGCGCGCCTTGCGCCATTAGCGTATCGCTAATTAGATCCGCCGTATTGTCTTGTGCTTCAATTTTTAACGATACCCACGCCATGCAAAACCCTATCTATTTCATGCTAGATTTAAACGAATAACATCTAAATCTCAAAGCCAAACTTTGTAATTTAGTATCCGATTGAATCTAGCAATGAGAAGCTTATTTATTGTAAATACCTAGCTTTTGTTCAAGGTAATGAATGCTAGTACCACCCAAATGGAAAGCTGCATCGGCCATTAGGTCTGCATGCAATGCCACATTGGTACTAATGCCGCCTATCATCATCTCAGACAAAGCAATACGCATGCGAGCAATCGCTTGCTCGCGGGTGTCGCCGTAAGTGATTAACTTACCTATCATAGAGTCATAATTTGGTGGCACAGTGTAGCCCGCGTAGGCATGTGTATCAATACGCACACCAGGACCACCTGGCATATGGAACGTAGTGATTTTACCCGGAGATGGTATGAAGTTGTATGGATCTTCCGCATTCAGGCGACATTCAATAGCGTGGCCTTTAAGTACAACATCTTTTTGACGGAATTTTAGTTTTTCACCAGCGGCTACAAAGATTTGTTGTTGAACTAAATCAATACCAGTAATCATTTCAGTGACTGTATGTTCAACTTGTAAACGAGTGTTCATCTCAATGAAATAGAACTCATTGTTTTCATACAAGAATTCAAAAGTACCAGCGCCGCGGTACTTAATTTTGCGGCAGGCTTCAGCACAGCGCTCACCAATTTTGTCGCGTAATCTTGGATTAAGTAGAGGTGCAGGTGCTTCTTCAAGAATTTTTTGGTGGCGGCGTTGCATAGAGCAATCACGTTCGCCTAAAAACACCGCATTGCCATGTTGGTCAGCCAATACTTGAATTTCAATATGGCGCGGTTTTTCTAGGTATTTCTCCATGTAAACCACTGGATTGCCAAAGGCAGCTTGCGCCTCTGCTTTTGTCATATTCACTGAGGCTATCAATGCAGCTTCAGTATGCACTACGCGCATACCACGTCCGCCACCGCCGCCAGCTGCTTTAATAATCACTGGGTAGCCCACTTTTTTAGCGATTTTAATGATTTCCGCTGGATCATCTGGCAATGCGCCGTCAGAACCTGGCACGCAAGGTACGCCCGCTTTTTTCATTGCATCTTTAGCAGATACTTTGTCGCCCATTAAGCGAATGGTTTCAGCGCGAGGGCCAATAAACACAAAGCCGCTTTGTTCTACACGTTCAGCAAAGTCAGCATTTTCTGATAAAAAGCCGTAACCTGGGTGAATTGCTTGCGCGTCAGTCACTTCAGCCGCACTAATCACAGCAGGAATATTTAAGTAACTCTGACCAGAAGGTGCAGGGCCTATACATACAGATTCATCTGCTAATTTTACATATTTAGCTTCTCGGTCTGCTTCAGAGTGAACGGCAACCGTTCTGATACCAAGTTCGCGACACGCACGCTGAACGCGAAGAGCGATTTCGCCTCGGTTAGCGATTAAGATTTTGTCAAACATAGCCATGTTGTTAAATACCTTTTAAATTTTTATTAGCCAATAATAAATAGTGGCTCGCCGTACTCAACAGCTAAGCCGTTTTCGACTAAGATTTTCTTAACAACGCCAGCTTTGTCTGATTCAATTTCGTTCAATAGTTTCATGGCTTCAATAATACAAAGCGTGTCGCCCACGGCAACTGTATCGCCAACTTCTACAAATGGTTTTGCATCTGGGGAGGATGAACGGTAGAACGAGCCTACCATAGGTGATTTAACAGCATGACCTTCTTCAACCGCAGGTACTTCAGCAACTGCGGCTTGTGGTGCTTGAGCTTGTGGCGCTACGGCGTATTGCGCAGGTGCGTAATTAGCGTAATGCTGCTGTGCTGGCCCACTAGATGTAAAATTACGGCTAATACGTACCGTTTCACCTTCTTCTGTCAGTTCAAGTTCAGCGATGCCTGATTCTTCAACAAGATCGATTAGTTTTTTAAGTTTGCGTAAGTCCATAATAACCTCTAAAAATCTAGGAAAATTTTAGTTAATAACAAGAGTAAATTTAAGAATGATTGATGCGACGAATCGCATAATCAAGCGCTAGTGTATAGCCATGTGCGCCTAAGCCACTGATGACACCAACTGCAATATCCGTAAAATACGAATGATGGCGGAATGCTTCACGTGCATATACATTTGATAAATGCACTTCAATAAATGGTACTTTCACAGCAGAAAGCGCATCACGCATTGCTACTGATGTATGAGTAAATGCAGCAGGATTAATAATCACAAAGTCCACTTTTGTAGTTGCAATGGATTGAATTTTAGTCACAAGATCGCCCTCAGTATTGCTTTGAAAGGCTTCTAAAGCTATACCTGCTTGTGTTGCAATATCCGTTAACGTTTGATTTATTGAACTTAACGTGTCGCTGCCATAATGCTCAGGTTCACGTAAACCCAATAAATTAAGGTTTGGACCGTGCAATACTAATATAGATTTAGCTGACATGTTCAACCAATTTTTTGAACGTTTTAGATTGTAAATTCGTGTAATTCATTATTGCAAGTTTGCCGAAGTTAGCAGGTTTTGTCCAGTTACTTTAGTGAACTTAAACGAAATTAGCTGGCATTCACAATTTAAGTGGTTGATATTGCAAGCTTAAGTTTGGCTGTAAAATTGGGGTGTTATGGAGCCAATAAAGGGCGTATTGCAGACTCTAAAAGGGTTTTATTGATACGTCCGAAGTAGGTATCAACGACTGCGCCGTTTTGATTAATGATGACGGTATAAGGTAATACACCTTTATCGTTGCCTAAATCATTGCCTAGCACCATGCCATCGTTCTCTGCCGCGAATAGTGGATAGCTTACAGGTGTGGCTACTGAAAACTCTTTCACTAGCGCTAATTCATCTACAGCTATACCTAGCACCACCACATTCTTATTTTTATATTCTGTATATAATTCAGAGAGTTCTGGCATTTCTTCGCGGCAAGGTGGACACCAAGTTGCCCAGAAATTAAGCACGATGATTTTGCCCTTATATTGGCTTAAATCTTGGTTGATGCCATCTGGATTAGGAAGTTTGCTAGCAAATAGCGTTTGTGTAGAGAACTTGCTGTAATCCGTAGCAGAGTTTTTTAATGCTGCATTTGGGCTTAAAACATAATAGTAAATTGCAAAGCCAAGCGCCAACATAATGGCTAAATAGCCAACATTAGAAAGTATTTTTTTTAACATAATTGGGTGAGTTGTTTGATTAACACTGTGTAGTTGTTTCTTGCTTATTTTGTGGCCCGATAATACAGCTATCGCGTCTAGCGAGTGTGGTGCTGAAACGCTCCGCATCTTGAAAGCCGACGGTTTTTAGCGTGGTCATTTCTTTGCCATTACCATTAAAAAAGGCAATGCCAGGCGGACCAAATAAGCCAAAGCGTTTTAGTAACGCTTTATCTTCATCGGAGTTTGCGGTTACATCTACTTGCAGTAGGGTGGTGTTTTTAAGCTGTTGCTGTACTTTAGGGTCGCTGAAAGTTAGTTGCTCAAGCTCTTTACAAGCTACGCACCAATCGGCATAGAAATCTAACATGACAGGTTGATTAGTTGTAGCCAGCTTTTGCTCTAACTCAGCAATACTAGCAATGCGGGTAAAGCTTAGTTGTGAAGGATTTTTTGTTTGATTAGCACTGCTAATCGTAAAATTACTTAAGGGGTGTAAAGCGGATTTTGCACCAGAAAGCGCCCCTATAAATAAGGCTACGCCAAATATCAATAGCATAACGGCAACACCTTTCCATAGCTTGGCAAAGTTAGTTGCATGTGTAGGTAAGCTGTCTAACGCACTATGATAAACCGCTGTCACTATTAATAATATCGCCCATAGCCCTAATAGAACACTCACAGGAATAACCGGGGAAATTAACCAAATAGCCATGCCCAGCATGAGTACACCAAAGAAGTTGGTCACTGCGTTCATCCAGTCACCTGTTTTTGGTAACAAGCTGCCTGCTGAGGCGCCTATCAACAACAAAGGAATACCCATGCCAATGGCAAGCGCAAATAAGCCAACACCGCCTAAAAATACGTTGTGTGTCTGACCAATGTAAATCAGTGCGCCTGCTAGTGGTGCCGCCACACAAGGGCTAACAATCAAAGCAGAAAGCGCACCCATAATAAACACGCCAAAAAAATGTCCGCCTTTAAATTTGTTGCTGGTGTTGAGCATTTTGTCTTCAAAGCTTTGTGGAAGTTTTAGCTCATAAAACCCAAACATTGAAAAAGCCAATAAGATGAATATCAGGGCGCTCGCACCCAGCACCCAAGCATTTTGCAAGGATTGGCTGATTAGGTTGCCAGATAGCCCTGCCGCGATTCCAGCCAAGGTGTAGCTTAATGCCATACCCAATACATAAGCCACAGATAAGCCAAATGCATGTAATTTTGAAGGCTTCACTTGCTGATTTTGACTGCCTACAATAATGCTGGATAAGATTGGTATCATTGGCAACATGCATGGCGTGAGTGAAAGCAATAAACCTGCAGCAAAAAAGCCTGCGATGACCAGCCATAAATTGCCAGATTTAAGTATTTTTGTCGTGTTATCCGCTTCGTTACCATTCGCGACCATGGTTTTTTCTACGGCTTTTTCTGGGGTGTCAACAGTATTTTTAGCGGTAGCCAGATCTACAGTAAACGTTTTGGTCATCGGCGCATAGCATAAGCCTTTTTCGCTGCAGCCTTGATACGTGACGGCAATCTTGATGACATTATTTTTAATGTTAGCTAAGTTAACTTTTGCGTTAAAGTCATGGTGATAAACTTCCATTTTGCCAAAGTTCTTATCGTCCTTAATTTCAGCAATTGGAAACTCAACTGCCGCAATCTCGGCTGAAGTTCCAGGCGCCAATACAAATTTGGTTCGCTCTTTGTAGAGATAATAACCAGGTGTAACAGTAAAATTGGCTTGAATACTTTGCGCGTCTTTAGCAGATAAATCTAATTGAAAAGCGGCTTCGGGTGATAAAAAAGTTTCTTCGCTATTACTTTCAATAAGTGAGTTTGCAAATGAACTGAACTTGTTCTCAGCTGCATAGGTGTTAGGTAAAACTCCAATGAAGGCAATAAGACATAAAACTAAATGTTTAAGAAATAAATTTTTCACTATTTTATTCACTAATGTTTTTAAAAATGATGGCGCTTTAATGACGTAAGGCTTGTTTTTAGCAATTAAAATTAAACTATCTTGTATTTTAATAGCTCAGACTCCATTACATAGAGAGTTAATTAGCATCATACGTTCAATATTACTTGTAATCCATTAAGGATAATATACCAATGCGTTTAATACTTACACTGGCTTTGCTTGCCTTTCCGATTGCGGAAATCTGGATTTTAATCAATCTGTTTCAACAATATGGTTGGTGGGTATTATTATACTTAGTCGCCATGGTTTTGCTTGGCTTACAACTTATTCGTGATGAAAAGCTATTATTTTCAGGCCGAATGATGCAAAGTTTAAGCCAAGGTGGCAATCCCATGAAAGCGGTGTTTGGCAGTGCGCGCAATATTATTGCTGGCATACTGCTCATCATTCCGGGCGTACTTACAGATTTAATCGCAGTGGTGTTATTGTTAATACCTGTGGATAAAAGCACGATAAAATCGTCTACATTTAAGCAACAAGCCGCCAATGATGATGTCATAGAGGGTGAATTTCACCGCGAAGATTAATAGAGATCCCAAGTACTAAAGAATAAAAAGAGAGCCTAAATTATGAGTCATCAAATCACCATAAAATCTACTCAACATACCTACACCGCAAAAGCATCAGAAACCGTTCTAGAGTCAGCCATAGGTGCGGGTGTGAATATTCCATACGGCTGTCGCAATGGCACTTGCGGTAGTTGTAAGGGCGATATTATTTCAGGCGAAGTGGATTATGGGGATTACGCATCAAGCGCGCTGACTGATGCAGAAAAGGCGGCAGGCAAAGCGCTGTTTTGCTGTGCACATCCACTGACAGATTTAACCATAGAATGCCGTGAAATTCATGCCGATGTCATTCAGCCAAGAATTTTGCCAGCGCGTGTAGAGCGTAAAGAGCAACTTTCTCACGATGTTATGGCGTTGTTTTTAAAGCTACCAAGCACTGAACATCTAAAATTTATGGCAGGGCAATACATCGAGTTTTTGCTTAAAGATGGTAAACGCCGCGCTTTTTCACTGGCTAATGCACCACATGTAGATAACCTATTAGAACTGCATTTACGTTTGATTCCAGGCGGACAGTTTACCGAATATGTATTTAACGAAATGCCTGACAAAGCTATCTTGCGCATAGAAGCCCCATTCGGCAGCTTTTTCTTAAGGGAAGAGTCTGATAAGCCCATCATCATGGTCGCTGGCGGCACAGGTTTCGCGCCGATTAAAGGCATTATCGAGCATATGCTTCACAACAATATTAATCGCCCAGTGACTTTATATTGGGGCGCGCATAGCTTGAAAGATCTTTACATGCCAGCACTGCCAGAGGCATGGGCAAAGGAACATACGCACATTAAATTCATTCCAGTATTATCTGACGCAACCCCAGAAGACAACTGGCATGGCCGAACAGGCTATGTACATCAAGCCGTGTTAGATGATTTTGCCCAAGCAAGTTTAGCTGACTATGAAGTGTATTGCTGCGGCGCACCAGCCATGGTGGAAGTTGCACACGCTAGTTTTGTAAAAGCTGGTTTGCCAGAAGATGAATTTTTCTCAGATGCATTTAATTATGCAAAACCAACGCCTAAGGTAGCAACTGCCTAGATTGAAGTTTGTAGCATGCGTCACAGGTGACTTACGCTACAAGACTGGTTGTTAGCTAGTATAATTTGGTCTAATGTGTAACTTATGCAATGCGCGGCTATCTAACAATAGTTAGGGTGTAGTGTTTAGATATCTGATTCTAGTGAGGTGCTGATATGAGTGACTTATCTGCTCTAAAAGGTATTTTGTTTGATTTGGATGGTGTGCTTTACACAGGTTCTAGCGCGATTGAAGGTGCTGTAGAAGCAATTGAAAAGCTACGCGCCAGCCATATATGCCGCTTTGTTACCAACACTAGCACCTTATCTTTGACTAGTCTTCAGCAAAAAATCAATAAGCTAGGCTTTGCAATTCCCATCAATGAAATTATCAGCGCCCCGCAAGCAACCTTGTTTTATTTACAGCGCCAACAAAATCCAGTTTGTCGTTTGTTATTAGCCGATGATGTAAAACTGGACTTCAAAGAACTTCATCAAACCGATGCAACTGCAAATTACATCGTCATTGGTGATATTGGTAGCATGTGGTCTTACACGCTTTTAAATCAAGTATTCAATGATTTGATGCAAGGCGCGAAACTCATCGCGATTCATAAAAATAAGTTTTGGCAGACTGAACATGGATTGCAGATGGATATTGGTGGATTTGTTGAGGCGCTAGAGTACGCCAGCGGAGTGAAAGCCATGATTATTGGTAAGCCTTCTGCTGATTTCTTTCAAATTGCTTTAGATGATATGGGGCTTAAATCCTCAGAAGTAGCCATGATAGGCGATGATATTGATGTGGACGTTGGCGGAAGTCAGCAAATTGGATTAACAGGAATATTGGTGAGAACAGGTAAATATCGGCAAAACTATGCTGACGCTTCTCATGTTAAACCAGATTTACTGATAGATTCGATTGCCGAATTACCTAAATTACTTGGGTTATGACGCTTTAGTTTTGCTCAGCCTTGCTTGCTTGACTAGTTAACGCTTGTGGCTGGAGTTCTGACAGCCTCAGTGGCAAATTAATTTCTTTGCCTAACAACACCACAAATCTAATCTAAATGTTTAATTGCATGCTTAAGATTGCGTTAAGGATATAAATTTATGATTTGCTCCATACCTCAATAAAGGAGCAAATCATGGAAACCATCACTTACCAAAGAAAAAAGGTCTATGACCCCGTTCTGCGGCTGATTCACCTCTGGAATGGCTTGGCCATTCTATTCCTTATGACCACTATCTGGCTCTCTGACCTTTTTGAAAAAGGCGTTGAGGAGAAAACATTGTGGCAACTTCATATATACATCGGTTATGCGCTGGTAGTTGGTATTGTTGCTCGGCTAGCTTGGGGCCTCGTGGGGCCGCGTCACGCTCGTTTTTCTGATATGTGGCATCCGATTGTGTGGTGGGATGCCGTACGTAATTTTAATCTGCAAGCCAAGCCGCGTTTTGGGCACAACACTTTAGCTAGTGTGGCTTATCTGTTGGTCTATTTGTTGTTGATTACCATGGCGATTACAGGGCTTTTTTTGGCGGCTATAGAGCATAGCATGGGCCCGTTTAATGCCTGGATGGGTGATATGCCGTGGTTAAAAGAGATTGTAGAAGAGCCACATGAGATTATTTATTACTTTTTGATGAGTTTTGTGGTGGTGCATATCGCGGCTTTAATCTGGCATGAATACAAAGATAAAACGCCACTAGCGCAAGCGATGGTGACTGGCTATCAGTATAAAGTTGAAGACATTCAGCACCAATCTCAAAACATACATCAAGATCAAGGAGATCATCATGCGTAATTCATTTGTTAAACAATCATTTCTTGTACTAGGACTGTTATTTAGTATCAATACTTTTGCCGCCACGCCGCAAGAGTTACTTAAGCAATATGAGGTGCAAGCTAAGCAAGAGAATGCAGCGTTTGCAAGCCTCTCGGCTGAACGTGGGGCTAACTTTTTTAAAGCAGAACGTACGCATAGCGATGGCAAAAAAGTGAGTTGTGCAACTTGTCACACTTCAGACCCACGCAACCAAGGTAAAACTCGGGCTAATAAGGTAATTGAGCCTATGGCGATCATTGCCAATCCGCAAAGGTTTACTGATGCAGCTAAGGTAGAAAAATGGTTTAGTCGCAACTGCAAAGACGTATTGGAGCGCGTTTGTACCGCGCAGGAAAAAGGCGACTACATACAGTATTTAATTAGCGTGAAATAGTCCGCATAATATTTAGGAGAACATGATGAAAAAATGGATGCAGCTTTTAGTATTAATCACCAGCATTACATCTGCTGGTACTTTATTGGCTAGTGGTGGATTTGGTGAAGGAGGCGAGGGTGGTAGTAGTGCGATGCCCCCTGTTACCAATGCAAAATGGAAAACAGAGTGTGGTAGTTGCCATATGGTTTATCACCCAGGTCTATTACCAGAGCGTTCATGGAATAAAGTGATGGCAGGCTTAGATAAACATTTTGGCGAGAATGCGAGTTTAGATGCGCTTACGCATGATGAAATTACTAAATTTTTAGCGGCAAATAGCGCGGATAAACAAACCAATCGTCGTTCTAGCCGCATTAACCAGTCGATTCCTGCTAATGCTACGCCAATCCGCATCAGTGAAACGCGCTATTTCACTTCTAAGCACGATGAGGTTTCACCAAATACTTTTAAACGTAAAAGTGTAGGTAGCGCTTCAAATTGCGTTGCTTGTCATAAGGGGGCAGAAAAAGGTGACTTTTCTGAGTCGCAAGTGAAGATTCCACGTTAATATTAGTTTATGAGAGTTTTATTAGTCGAAGACGATGCCCTAGTTGGTGATGGCGTAAGAGCTGGCCTGAAACAAGCAGGATTTGCTGTGGATTGGGTGCAAGATGGTCAAGCAGCAAAAATCGCTTTGGAAACTGAAGAATACGCACTTGTAGTTTTAGATTTAGGCTTACCAAAACTAAGTGGTATGGACTTGCTAAAATGGTTACGTACGCAAGTTTCAACCATCCCAGTTTTAATTCTCACCGCCCGTGATACGCTAGTTGATCGTGTGGGTGGATTGAATGCAGGAGCAGATGATTACCTTATTAAGCCATTCGATTTAGATGAGTTGATTGCCCGACTGAATGCTTTATTGCGCCGCAGCGCAGGGAAAGTTACGCTTACATTGCAACATGGTGATATTGAATTGACCCCTTCTACACATCAAGTGAGTAAAAGTGGGCAAACGGTAGAGCTTTCTGCCCGCGAATTTACTTTGTTGCATGAGCTTCTGCTACACGTTGGCCGTGTGCAATCACGCGAGCAGCTAGAACAGCATTTATATGGCTGGGGTGAAGAAGTGGAGAGTAACTCAGTGGAAGTACACATACATCATTTACGTAAGAAATTAGGTACTGAGTTGATTCGAACCTTGCGTGGTGTGGGCTATGTGATCGATAAAGAAAATACTAGGTGATGAATTCCTTACGCTTACGCTTAGTATTCTGGCTATCTCTTAGCCTTGGCGCCGCTTGGCTGGTGGCGGCATGGTTTACTCATATTGAGTCACAAGAGGAGATTAATCAGCTTTTTGATGCACAGTTAGCGCAGTCTGCACAAGTGTTGCTGGGGACGGTACCGCATCAATTACACGAGCAGGTAGAGCACGGAGATGATGAAGTTTCAGCTTCTCATGAATATGAGCAAAAACTGGCCTTTCAGATTTGGAGTGGTAGAGAGTTACTGCTTCGTTCAGCGATTGCACCAATAAAAGCGATGGCAAGTGATAAAGAAGGGTATAGCGAAACAACTATCAATGGTGAAACATTGCGGGTGCTTACGCGCTGGGACGCAAATCACGACTTTATGATTCAAGTTGCTGAGCCTTTAGCTAAACGCGAATCACTGGCACGGCATATTACCCTCAAAATGCTTATTCCTACCTTCATTGCTTTACCTGTATTCGCATTGCTGATATGGCTAGGCATAGGTGTCGGCTTGCGACCGCTGAAACTTCTCAAGCAAGAAGTAAAACAACGTACTGCAAACCAGCTAGTCCCTCTTGCAATGCAAGATGTACCAGAAGAAGTGGTGCCTTTAGTCGGAGCGTTGAATGATTTATTTGCGCGTTTAGAAGCTGCTTTCGAAAGTGAGCGACGCTTTACCGCAGACGCCGCCCATGAGTTGCGCACACCTCTAGCGGCACTTAAAATTCAAGCGCAGGTGGCAATACGTTCTAGCGATACAGCAGAACGCAATAACGCTTTAGAGAATGTTTTGCGCGGTGTAGAGCGTGCTACTAGACTTGTGCAGCAGTTGCTTACTTTGGCGAGAGTTGACCCTGAAACTGCAATGGCAAGCTTTAAGCAAGTCAACTTGCGAGGTTTGGCTGCATCTGTGATGGCTGATTTGGAACAGTTAGCGCATGCAAAACAGATAGAGATGCTTCTTGAAGAGGGTCAAGCTGCTTATGTACTAGGGGATGATGCTCAATTAGGCCTGCTCCTGCGTAATTTGTTAGATAACGCTATTCGCTACACGCCTGCTGGTGGTTTTGTTACAGTCAGCGTGAGTGATATTAACGGAGTGCACTTAAAGGTGGGAGATACGGGTCCTGGAGTTCCAGAAACAGAGCGCGAACAAGTGCTGCAACGTTTCTACCGCATTTCGGGTAGTGGGGAAGAGGGTAGCGGGCTCGGACTATCGATCGTGAGGCGCATTGCAGATTTGCATGGTGCTCGGCTGGAGCTTAGCAACAATGAGGAAGGTGGGGGTTTGTTGGTGCAAGTGATTTGGCCTAGAACCTAAAATCGATGCATAATCTGATGATAGTGAGCACCTGCTCACTGAGATTTAACTACGGTGACGTTAGTGACTGATATGAAAATGCACATTGGCTTGACTCATGCTGAAGCATTAAAGAGGCTTGAGTCTGATGGTATGAACGAACTACCAGCTGCCGGTCAGCGAAGTTTACTTGGTATAGCACTAGAAGTTATTCGTGAGCCGATGTTTCTTCTTTTGGTGGCGGCTGGTGTAATTTACTTACTACTGGGTGATGTGAGCGATGCGCTGATGTTGCTAGGTTTTGTCTGCGTGGTGATGGCAATCACTATCTATCAAGAAAATAAAACTGAGCGCGTACTCGAAGCGCTGCACGATTTAACCAGCCCACGTGCTTTAGTGATTCGTGATGGCAGAGAGCAACGCATCGCAGGGCATGAAGTGGTGCGAGGTGATTTGCTCATGCTATCAGAAGGTGACCGCGTTCCAGCGGATGCGGTGCTGATTTCGTGCAATCATTTTGCTGTGGATGAGTCGCTGCTTACTGGAGAATCTGTTGCAGTGCGTAAGACTTCACAAGCTGAGTCTGAAGCACAACTTAATATTGAAGTTACGCCTCCTGGTGGTGATGGATTGCCATTCGTCTACGCGGGGTCATTGGTTGTGCAAGGCCGCGCAATGGCGCAGGTTCTAGCAACTGGCCCGCGGAGCGAGATTGGCAAAATCGGTAAAGCTTTGCAAAACTTAGATGTCGAGATTACGCCCTTGCAACAAGAAATTCGCTTGTTGGTGCGTAATCTAGCAATTATCGGTGTGCTTTTAAGCCTGTTGTTATTTGTGATTTATGGCCTGACGCGTGGTGATTGGTTACATGGTTTATTGTCTGGCATTACATTAGCAATGTCGATTTTGCCAGAAGAGTATCCCGTAGTTTTGACCGTATTTATGGCAATGGGCGCGTGGCGAATTTCTAAACATCGAGTGCTGACAAGGCGTGTGCACACTGTTGAAGCGCTTGGTTCAGCCACTGTGATGTGTGTGGATAAAACTGGGACACTCACTTTTAACCGCATGGCTGTGCAACAATTAGTGGCAAATGACCTTGCGTTCACAGTCACCCATCCCAGCAAATCTAAGCATGAGTCCGCCAATGATTTATTACCTGAAAATTTTCATGAAGTTCTTGAATTTGCCATTCTTTCTAGTGAGGCAATTCCTTTTGATCCCATGGAAAAAGCGATTCATGAAATGGGCAAGCAGTATTTAACCAATACCGAGCATCTGCATGGTGATTGGCAGTTAGCACATGAATATTCTTTGTCTCCAGAGTTGCTTGCTTTATCAAATGTTTGGAAAGCGTTAGATCGAGATGAATATGTGGTGGCAGCAAAAGGCGCACCAGAGGCAATTGCTGATTTGTGCCACCTTGATCAACAGCAACTTGATGCTTTGTCTAAGGAAATAAATACGCTAGCAGAACAAGGCATGCGCGTTTTGGGCGTGGCAAAGGCCAAACATTCTGGACGCGAGTGGCCAGATATTCAGCATGATTTTGATTTTGAGTTTCTTGGCTTGATTGGGCTGGCTGATCCGGTACGCCCTAACGTGGCACCAGCGCTTAAAGAGTGTCATGCTGCAGGTGTTCGTGTGGTGATGATTACGGGCGATTACCCGGCAACTGCTGCGGCAATTGCCAATCAAATAGGGCTACCAGTTGGAAATGGTGGCATCATCACAGGGAGTGAGCTCATCCAGATGGATGAATTGACCCTGCGTGAACGGATTCGCCATAGCAACATATTTGCACGGATGGTGCCAGAACAAAAACTGCGTTTAGTGAATGCCTTAAAAGCGAATGGCGAAATCGTTGCAATGACTGGTGATGGCGTTAATGACGCACCAGCACTTAAAGCTGCACACATTGGCATTGCTATGGGCGGACGTGGCACTGATGTCGCGCGTGAAGCCGCGGCATTGGTGTTACTTGATGATGATTTTGCCTCCATCGTGCACGCTGTGCGCTTAGGCCGAGGTATATTCGATAATCTGCGCAAAGGTATGGCCTATATATTCGCTGTACATTTTCCTATTATTGGTTTATCGCTTGTGCCCTTGTTGCTCGGCTGGCCAGCAATGTTTGCGCCAGTTCACATTGTTTTTTTAGAAATGATAATAAATCCCGCCTGTTCAATCGCATTTGAGGCAGAGCCCACAGAATCAAATATCATGCAACGCCCACCTCGTCCGCCTAAAGAGTTGCTATTTGGCAAACATGTTTTTTTCATTAGCTTGCTACAAGGAATTTCTCTTTTATTAGCGTCACTATTAGTGATGAGCTATGCCTTAAATAATGGAGCAACCGCAGAGGTCGCCAGAGCCATGACTTTTACCACGCTGGTCACTGGAAATTTGGGTTTAATACTAGTTAACCGCTCATGGAGACATTCAGTCATACGTACTTTGTATATACGAAACCCCGCATTGTGGTGGGTCATTATTGGCGCATTTGTCTTTCTAGTGCTGGCGCTATTGCTGCCAATACTGCACGATGTTTTTCATTTTGCACCTATCACCATTCAAGAGTTTTCTTGGTGTTACTTTGCTGGTTTGGCAAGTGTAATGTGGTTTGAGCTTTATAAAGTATTTCGACGAAATACTACAATTTGATTGAAATCGGCAAATTTAAAACGTTGTTGTTACGACTGATCTTTAAACGTAAGTCGCAATATTTGCCATGACTAGTAACCTTAGATTTTTAACTTACCTACTTAAATAAAAATCCCTGCTTATTTTTTTCTAAAGCTAGCGCTGCCAGTAGCTTTTCATGGTCGGCATTTTGAATTAAATCATGCGCATTTGTAATGGCAGTTTCAGCGCTTGCAAAATCACCTTCTGCAAGTGCATGCATGCCTTCCAGCAGCCAGTCATTGCTGGCTTTTAGGCGTTGTGCTTCTTGTTTGTTACGTCTATTGGCGGGTAAGAATCGTAGAAAATGCACAAATCTTAAAAAGTAATGTAGTAGTAAAAACCCCAATACAATCAAAATCAGTAAAAAATTGAATGAAAATTGCAGGCGGTAGGGTGGCCGTACAATCAGCACGTAACCCTGATTGTTACTGGCAATTAATACTACGGCTATTAGCAGTAACGCCATGAATAACCACCAAAATATTTTGCGTTTTATCATGATTGCCTACTGATTTAATCGGTTTTTTCTAGGCTTAATTTGTAACGGTTTACTGCCGCAATGCTTTCGGTCAGTTGTGGCAACTGAATATCAATGTTGTTGCCAGATAGTTTTTTTAATAACTTAAACGCTTGCGTGGCGTTTGGATGTTTGGCGTCAAAATATTGATTGATCCATGCAGTAACAGTGGCAAGATCAGCTTTATAACTAGCTTCATCATGTTGCAATAAGGCAATTCTGGCTGTGAGTAAGCGCAGCTTTAAGTTTTCGCGCAGATAAAATGCATGGTCTGTTGATAACAGTGGCGGCTCAGGTTTATCAATACGCTCTACCGTGACTAGATTTTTAATATCGTTCCAAATGGGGTAGGTGGCTTTTTGCCAAGTGTTTAACTGTGTAGTTTTGGCAGCATTTTGCTGAGCTGCTTTTGTGTTGAGGGTTGGCTGGCGCTCACTGATTAATGGTATGGTCGCACATAAATCTGCCAAGGTTTCTAGCTGAGCGCTCATGCCTACTACATCCACTTGTGGTAATTTTCGCAGATTTTCAATTTCAAGTACGAGCGTTTCTCGTAGCTGATTTGCTCGCGGTAAATTAAGTGGCTCCAAGCGCTTATCTGCCGCCTGCAAGGCTAATAAAGCCGTTTTTACATTGCCAACAAGTTGCAGTTGTTGGTTGGCAATCGTTAATAGCTGCTCAACTTCCGCTACGGCAGTGGCTTCGCGGTTCTCAGCGAGTTGATCATAAAGTGTTTGCAATACATCTTGTTGGTCACGCGATTCTTCTAATTTTTGCTCCAAAATCACTGTGCGGGCGTTGGCTTCTGTGCTTCGTTCTTCTGCTTGTTTAGCAAGCGCCAAGCTTTGTTGGTTGTTTGCTTGGTAATCTTCAAGTTTTTGGCTGAGTGATTTTTCCACTTCGTTAAACCGCTGGCGTGTATTTACCCATTGCCATGCGAGTGTTAGTAAAGCGATTACAACCAGTATCAACGCGGTATTGGCGAAGAGTGAGGGCTTACGTCTATCTGAAATTGGTGTGTTTGAAGTGTCAGCCATTTTAATTAATCACTTGTTTAATTCACTGCTTGAGATAAAGCCAATTGTGACAAACATTTAATCATCGCATCATCGCCCGGTGCTTCTGTCACCAATACTTTAAAACCAAATTGCAGCGGCAACTCGGCTATTCTGGCATGATTAACACACAATGTAACGTGGCGCAGCCATTCTGATTCGCCTGCCATCTCTAGCAAATTACGCATGGCTTCACTGCTAGTCACGATGATCGCATTTAGATGACCTTGCTGCCATTCACTATTAAGAAATTGTGCATCAGTTTGTGGGTTAATGCGGCGATAGCATTCTGCAAACGTGACGTTAGCGCCGCGAGATTTAAGTGTATTTGCCAATACGTCGCGCCCGCCAACTCCACGAAAAATAAAAATATTTTTATTCTCGACATCATGCATTTCAGCGAGTGCCAATAAAGTTTCGCTGTCAAAACGGGTATGCGGTATCAGTACTTGATGGACACCATACAGACTGAGTTCTTTAGCCGTTTGATGACCAATGGCGGCAAATTTTAGATTTTCAGGCACATTGCCAAATTTTTTGAGAACTCTCGGTAATGAGTTATCAACTGCATTTGTACTGATAAAGATTGCCCAGTCAGCTTGCTCAAGGTCGGCAATCACACTTTCAAATTCATGATAATCGTCTAAAGGCGAAATGGCGAGTAATGGAAATAAAATCGCATCACCACCATGATATTGAATCGCCTCGCAGATACTCTCAGCTTGGTCGACAGGTCTAGTGACCGCAACATGCAAACCTTTTAGTAAATTTTCTGCCATCATGAATAGTGACTACTTTCGCTATTTACTTATGACCATCAAGCGCAGAGAGAATGTCGTTAGCGCCTTTTGCCAACAATTGATTGGCTAGCGCTTTGCCTAAAGCATCCGCTTGGTTTCTGTTACCGCTGGCAGTCTCTATTAGCATTTGCTTACCATCCACACTCGCTACAAAGCCAGTGATGCTAATCTCTTCGCCTTTGCATGTCGCATAAGCGCCCAGCGGCACGGTGCAGCTGCCTGCAAGCGCACGGCTCATGGCGCGTTCTGCTTCAACACATACTTGTGTATCTGGGTGATTCAAAGGAGCTAAAACGGCTAGTAGGTCAGGGCGGTTAGCATTAATTTCGATGCCTAAAGCACCTTGGCCAACGGCAGGAATACTTAGTTCAGGTGAAATCACATTGCGAATTCTGGCGCTTAGTCCTAGGCGAATCAAACCGGCTGCTGCGAGGATAATCGCGGCGTATTGACCTTCATCCAGCTTGCGAAGACGAGTTTGCAAATTACCACGTAAAGATTCGATTTTTAAATGCGGCAAACGTGCTTGCAATTGGCTTTGACGACGCAGGCTAGAAGTTCCAACAATGCTGCCTTCAGGCAAGTCTTCAAGCGAGTTAAAATCATTTGAAACAAAAGCATCGCGAGGGTCTTCACGCTCACCAGTGGCAGCCATCATAAAACCTTCAGGCAAGTTCATAGGTACATCTTTCATGCTATGAACAGCTAAATCGGCACGGCCATCTTCTAGTGCAGTTTCTAACTCTTTTACAAACAAACCTTTGCCACCAACTTTTGCCAATGGCATATCTAAAATCTGATCGCCAGTAGTGGTCATGCCCAAAATTTCAACAGTGGTTGAGGGGTAAAGCGCCTGCAAACGGCTTTGAATGTGCAAAGCTTGCCACATTGCCAATGGGCTTTCACGCGAGGCAATCACAAGTTTACTCGGGGTTTGAAAAGAAGTAGGGCTAGAAGTATTCATATGCTTAAAATAGGCAGTTTAATGGTTAGGTTTTATTTTAGCACAAGCCGCGATATAGCTTTAGTTTGCGCGGATGAGATGTTGTTGGCGACGGCTGACGGCAATCGTCTCATCGGTATTTTTTAATAAGGCGACCCAATGTTTTTCGCAGCTCTTATTGCCATCTTCATCAAACTCTTGATGGCGTTTTTCATAGCCTAAAATATAGGCTTTTGCTACCAAACAATTGCGATGTAAACGAATAAAAATATTATTAAACTCGTGCTCCAAATTATTAAGCGACTCTTCAAGAAGGTATTCTTTTTCTGCCGTGCGCACGGTGATGTATTTAAGCTCAGCACGCAAATAAATCACATCGGCAACGGGAATCAATAAAATTCGCCCTCGCTCAGTAATGCTGAAATGCGACTTTTGCGGGCTAAGCGGCGCGATTGCCTCAAGCTGACTTGGCAGCAAGGCGCGTGCTTTTTGTATGGCCGTTTGCAAACGCTCCGAGCGGATTGGTTTCAATAAATAATCTACTGCGCTCATATCAAACGCCTGTATGGCATAACTGTCAAAAGCCGTAGTAAAGATAATGGCTGGCGGCTTAGTCATTTTTTGCAAATGTTGAGCTGCTTCAATGCCATCTATGCCAGGCATGCGAATATCGAGTAACACAATGTCCGGCTGATGCGTGTTTGCTAAGCTGAGCGCTTCCTGCCCATTTTTAGCCTCTGCAACCACGTTAACATGGCTCATGTCGCTTAAAAGCTCACGTAAGCGGTTGCGAGCTGGTGCTTCGTCATCTGCGATTAATATGTTTAACGAGTTTGTCATTTAGTCGTATGTGGCAAAATAATATGGACCTGATATTCACCATTTGACAGGCTGCTTTTCAATGACGCTTCAAGGTCAAAATGCAAAGTTAAGCGCTCCTTAATGTTCTTTAGCGCCATTTGGTTGCCAATATGTCTAGTATTTTTGAGGCTGTAAGGATTGCTTAGAACTAAATGCACTTCATTACGCTTGGTATAGATTTGGATGGTAATTTTGCCACCAGTCGCTAAAGGTTCTATGCCATGATAGACCGCATTCTCAATAAGTGGCTGCAATAGCAATGGCGGTATAAGCGCATCTGGCGGCATATCATCTACTTTCCACTCAATAATTAGCCGCTCTTCTAGACGTAGCTTTTCTAAGGATAGATATTGTCTACATAAGGCGATTTCCTGCGCTAGTGGGACTAAGTCGCGATTATCTGCCATCAGCACGCGAAACAAATCCGCCATATCTTCCAGCGCGGTTTCAGCGCGTTTGGGTTGGCTGCGAATTAGCGATAACACAGCGTTAATGCAGTTAAATAAAAAATGTGGGCGAATACGTGACTGCAGGGCTTGTAGTCGCGCTTCATCGACCGCTGGTGAATAGGCGCGCTCTTGAAGGTAGAAGTAATACAAAGTGATGGTGGATACAACGAATGCATAAAATAACGTACGTTTAATCGATAATAAATTGTCGAATATCAGAGCTTGTGTGAGTAGCCAATGTAAACTATAGCAAGTGAATAAAACGATGCCAATGATGGCGATTATGCCCTGCCAATAGCGTAACTTTTTGAGTAGTGGGTGGCTTGCATATAGTAATAACAAGCTTGATAACAGCATGGGTTGCGCAATAGCTGAGATGCCTGTCACAAGTGCTACAAACTCACTAGCATTGGCGCTTAAAATTATCGCAATGAGGGCGAATAAGCCATTAGTGATCACTAAAATGCGTAACGCTACGCCCAAGTTACGCAAGTTAGGAAGGTGGTTACTTTTTCTCATTGCATGACTCATGCGCGTAAAGTTTTGTTGTTTGGTCTTTTTTGAGCATTAGTTAAATCGTAATCTTTGTAATATGCATTATACTAATCACATAAGTGTATTATTATTAAGCAATAATTGATATAAAAAGTCAAAATAGTGGTTAAAAGTGGCGTGATTCACCCTGTTCTAAAATTTAATCCTCAGTATTGAAATAGACATTAAAGCCGTACGATAAGAAAGAAAAGTAAACGTGACAAAAAAGACAAGCGCATTAAACAACAAAAACACCAGTTGGTCAGGCAGATTTAACGAGCCTGTCGCTGAGTTAGTGAAGAAATACACAGCTTCTGTAAGTTTTGATCAACGCTTGGCGGCGTTTGATATTCAAGGTTCTATTGCACATGCGCAAATGTTGGGCGCACAAAAAATTATTAGTTTGGATGACGTTAAGTCAATCGAGACAGGCCTAGCGGAGATTTTGCAAGAAATCGAGAGCGGTCAATTTGAGTGGTTGTTGGATTTAGAAGACGTACATTTAAATATTGAAAAGCGTTTAACCGATAAAATTGGTGATGCAGGTAAGCGCTTACATACTGGTCGAAGCCGTAACGACCAAGTGGCAACCGATGTAAGGTTATGGCTGCGAGCCACTACAGATGATGTCATTGCTGGTTTAAAAGGACTGCAACTAAGTTTGTTGGATTTAGCTGAAGCGCATTTCGACACAGTAATGCCTGGCTTTACGCACCTACAAGTAGCGCAACCAGTAACCTTTGGTCATCATTTAATGGCCTACGTTGAAATGCTGACGCGCGATACTGGACGTTTTGTGGATTGTAGAAAACGTATCAATCGCTTGCCTCTAGGTGCTGCGGCTTTAGCAGGTACTAGTTACCCGATTGATAGAGAGTTAGTTGCAAAAAAACTAGGTTTCGACGGAGTTTGTGAAAACTCACTAGATGCAGTTTCTGACCGTGATTTTGCTATTGAATTTACATTTGCTGCTTCATTAGTGATGACGCATTTATCAAGACTATCTGAAGAGTTGATTTTGTGGAGTTCGCCAAGGTTCGCCTTTATTGATATTGCCGATAGATTTTGCACTGGCTCATCTATCATGCCGCAAAAGAAGAATCCAGATGTACCAGAATTGGTACGTGGTAAAACAGGTAGAGTTTACGGGCATTTAACCGCCTTACTGACCTTGATGAAAGGTCAGCCACTAGCCTATAACAAAGATAACCAAGAAGACAAAGAGCCATTATTTGACACTGCTGATACTTTGTTGGTGACCCTGCAAATTTATGCGGACATGCTGCGTTTGCCGGTGGTAGAAAACGGCGTGGTTGTTAAAACAGGTTTTATAGTCAATAAAGACAATATGCGCCAAGCGGCTTTTGAAGGTTATGCAACTGCTACAGATTTAGCCGATTATTTAGCTAAAAAAGGCATGCCGTTTAGAGATGCGCATGAAGCTGTAGCCTTGGCTGTGCGCTACGCGGTAGACAAAAAAGTAGATTTAAGCGATTTGCCACTGACAGCTTTACAAGAATTTGCAATTGAAATTTGTGAAGATGTTTATGCTGTGCTAACTTTAGAAGGTTCATTAAATAGCCGCAACCATATTGGCGGTACGGCACCCGAGCAAGTAAAAGCAGCCATTGCCCGCGTCAGAAAATCAATGAGTTGAAAGATTATAAAATAAAGGTGTGAATTGATTTTTAGCGAAAGAAAATTAAAAAAAACTAACCTTGCATTGGCCTTAATAGTCGCAGTGCATACTAATTTTTCGCTCGCACAAGATCTTCCACAAGAAATACCAGCTCAACAAGATGCTGCACTACAACAGTTCGATGACCGCGAGTCGGCGACGATTACTTGGCCATTATTATCTGGTGAAAGTGTGCAAAGTTTATCGTCTTTGTTTTACCCAAAAAATAAAAGAATGCAGTATTTGTTTATTCAGAGAACGCTGCATTTAAGCCAGGAAATTCGTCCCAATCTGAATGCTAATACAATCACTAATCAGGCTAGCTTGATTGTGATACCCAATATTAAATATTTGGCTAAGCATAGTGGCAGAATTAGGCATGCATCTACAAAAGCAGCACATCACAGCCAGCCAGCAACTCAACCAGAATTGCAAATGAGCTATGCGCTGAAAGATGCAAACCAATTTGCACTCACTTCAGAAATGCAGACCAAATACGAAAATTTAGTGAAAAGGAATGAACAACTTAAACAAGATTTAGAAAAGCTAAATACAAAGTTGGCGCATTTGCAAGAAGTGATGGCGGCACTTAATATTGAAGCTAAGCGTGTACAAAGTTTGCCTGTAGCGCCACAAGCTTCTACCGTGCTACCAACACCAACACCAACACCAACACCAACACCAACACCAACACCAACACCAACACCAACACCAACACCAACACCAACACCAACACCAACACCAACACCAACACCAACACCAACACCAACACCAACACCAACGGCTGCGACAGTCGTAGTTCCTGCTCCTGAGCCTGTTGCAAGCATGCAAGAAGCGACAAAGCCTAAAGTAGTTAAGGGGGTGCTATCGCCAGCCGTTCAAGTGAATACAAGCGCAACAACAGCATCTATAACAGAGCAAGAATCTCTCATTTCACAATATGGCTTGCAAATTCTTTTAGCATTATTTGCTTTAGGTTCAATATTTGCTGCCTATCAATATCGTCGTAGACAAGCCGCGGCTTTCAGTTATTTCACAGCAGATAAACTGGAGCCTATGGATAAAAAAGAATTCATTAGTGCGATTGATGAGGATGAGTTGCCACCAGCCACGGCAGATTTTTCACTGACATCGAGTGAGTTCTCAGGCAGTATTTCAGATAATGATTTAGACGCCATCATGTCGTTGAAGCAAAAAGAAGAGAGTGATTTAGTGCTGGAGCAAGCTAGGATTTACGCCAATATTGATCGTGAAAAAGAAGCGATCGAGATATTGAAAGCGCAAATTCACTCCGCGCCTAAATCATCACTAGATCACTGGTTGGCATTGTTAGACATTTACAGAAAAACCAATCAAAAAGAAGAGTTTTTAGAAATCACACATCAATTACATCAAACCTTTAATGTAATTCAGCCAACTTGGGATAACTTACCACTGCCAATGGTTATCCCGACTAGTTTGTTAGAGTTTCCGCACATCATTGAACCTTTGATGAAGCTTTGGGGTGAGTGTGACAAGAACTTAGAAAAGCTGATAGAAACTAAGAATTATTTAGATACGCTATTAACAGATAACCGCGACAGTGAGCGTGGTGGTTTTGGCTTGGAAGTGCTGTTGGAAGTTAAGCTGCTGCGTGATATTTTGGATCTACGCGATAAATTTTCTAATCAAGAATAAAGCTTTATTTAAGCCTTAATTAAGGCAAAAACAGCTCTAAAAGCTCATTCAAAAAGCGCTGGCCTAATAAAGTCGGTCGCATATTGCCAGCTTCAATGATGAGCAATCCCTTGCTTTGCGCGGTTTTAATGGCGGCTTCTAGCGTACGAATATTTAAACCAGTGCGCTGATGAAATAAATCCACAGGCACACCATCAATCAGTCTTAGCGCATTCATCATAAACTCAAAACCGAGTTCATCATGCGGTATTAGCCATTCACGCTCTACAGCCTTGCCTTGTAACGCTTGCTCCATATAAGCTTTGGGGTGCTTAGGGCGCACTTCACGAGTGATTTTATCGTGATAACTGAGTTTGCTGTGCGCGCCTGCGCCTATGCCTAAATAATCGCCGAACTGCCAGTAGTTAAAATTATGTTTGGCCTGTTTACCCTTTTTTGCAAAAGCAGAGGTTTCGTAATGTTCATAGCTATTTTCAGCTAACAGTGCTTCAATGGCAATTTGCATATCACTGCTAGTGTCATCATCTGGCAGACTAGGCGGCGTGCGATAAAACGGCGTATTTGGCTCTAAAGTTAAATGGTAAAATGACAAATGTGTAGGGCTTAATCGTACGGCAGTTTGCGCGTCCTGCATTGCATCTTTCAAGCTTTGATTGGGCAAGCCATACATAATGTCAAAATTGACTTGCTCAAAGGTTTTCATTGCAAGCTCAACAGCTGCAAAAGCCTGTGCGCTATCGTGAATGCGTCCTAAAACTTTTAAATAGTCACTATTAAAACTTTGTACGCCTAGCGACAGTCTAGTTACACCTGCTTGTTTGTAACCAACAAAGTTGGCGGCATCCACAGTGCCTGGGTTGGCTTCAAGTGTAGTTTCAGCATCAAACTCTAGTGGCGTAAGCATGCGCACATGGCTCAAAATACGGTCTATTGCTTCAGCAGAAAACAGGCTAGGTGTGCCGCCACCAAAGAAGACACTTTTAATTTTTCGTCCCCACACTTTAGGCGTGGCAAGCTCCAAATCTGCAATTAAGGCATCGACATAAGCGCTTTCTGGAATGGCACCATCTTTATGCCGACTTTCATGCGAGTTAAAGTCACAATAAGGACATTTTTTAACGCACCACGGAATATGGATATATAAAGACAGTGGCGGCGGGTTGGTCAGACCTGATAAAGTCGCTTCGCCTGTTAGTGGCGCAATGGTATTAATCGGCTTAGGATCAAACGATGCCGCAGGTTTTATTTCAATGATTTTTTTGATAAGGATTCACCAGCATATCAACAAGACGATGCAATGCCTCACGCATCTGCTCTTCAGAAACTTCCATCAACAAGCCATCTTCAAATGCGTCTTGGGCGATTTGTTTAATTTCATCAAAGTTTTCAGTCATCACTTTGATTTTTTCGGTGCATGCAACCACGCTGTCATCGTCGCGTACCCATTTAGGCCATGCAGATTTTTCAGACGTACTCATGTGCTTAATCGCTCTATTTTTTGCAATAATTTTGCCATCGCGTGACCACGGTGACTGATGCGGCTTTTAATGTCCATCGACAATTCAGCCACAGTTTTACCTGTTTTAGCGTCTAAAAATAACGGGTCGTAACCAAATCCGTCATTGCCGCGATATTCGCTTAATATCTCACCTACCCATTGGCCTTCTGCAATGATAGGTTCCGGATCATTCTCATGACGTACTAGCACCATTACGCAGTAAAAATGCGCATGGCGATTTTTTTCACCCGCAAGAACTTCTAGCAATTTCTGATTGTTAGCATCATCTGACTTGGGTTCACCTGCAAATCTGGCAGAAAGCACACCTGGTGCGCCTTGTAGCGCATCTACGCACAAGCCGGAGTCATCTGCCAATGCAGGCAAACCTGTGTGTTTGCTGGCGTGGCGTGCTTTGGCAAGTGCATTTTCGATAAAGGTACAAAAAGGCTCTTCGCACTCAGGTACGTTAAGAGTACTTTGCGGAATGATTTCAATTTTTAGCGGCGCAAGTATGTGCTCAATTTCGCGCAACTTGCCTTTATTGCCTGATGCGATGACGAGCTTGCTAAACACTTAATACCTCATTTTGCTTGATAATGAGTTGATTGATGCCGTGTGCAGCTAAATCTAACATGGCGTTCATGGCATCGCGGCTGAATGGCTCGCCTTCAGCAGTGCCTTGAATCTCAACAAAACCACCATCTGCTGTCATCACTACGTTCATGTCGGTGTCGCAGTCAGAATCTTCTATGTAGTCTAAATCAAGTACTGGAGTGCCTTTATACACCCCTACAGAAATTGCCGCCACGCCTTGTTTTAATGGGCTCTCAGTGAGCTTACCGTTTTTCAATAAGGTTGAAATGGCATCATGCAAGGCCACGTAAGCACCTGTGATGCTAGCAGTGCGTGTACCGCCATCAGCTTGAATCACATCGCAATCCATATGAATGCTGCGTTCGCCTAGTTTTTCTAAATCAATAATGGCACGTAATGAGCGGCCAATCAAACGTTGAATCTCTTGTGTGCGGCCAGATTGCTTGCCTTTTGCCGCTTCTCTATCCATACGACTGCCTGTAGAGCGAGGCAGCATGCCATATTCAGCCGTCACCCAACCTTGGCCTTTACCTTTTAAAAAACCTGGTACTTTTTCTTCCACACTGGCAGTGCATAACACGTGTGTGTCACCGAATTTAACTAATACCGAGCCTTCAGCATGCTTGGTGTAATGGCGAATGATTTCGACATTGCGTAATTGATTATTAGCGCGTTGGCTGGGTCTTGAGTTGCTTGGTTGCATGCTTCTAAATCCTGATTAGTCTTTTGAGGTGCGTATTATACGTTTAGTTTTAAACTCGTTTGGTTTTCAACAACGCACGTTGAATTTCCGCAATGGTATTTTCAATTTCATCGTCGGTAAAATCACCATCGAGCGCGCCATCTTGTGTGTTTTGCGGATTTGGATATGTCGTTGGATTCATGATGGTGGTGGTTAAGCCCATTGCCATCGAGATTGTTGAAACGGCAAGGCCGTTGCTTTGTTTATCACCCCATTGCAAACCAATGGCGCTCATATTATCACCTTGCTCTTGGCTAGTGTTCTCGGCTACGTCTAACAGAGTCGTGACGCCGTCAGTAATAGAAGGGCTGTTGAGTATGCGTTTAATCTGTTCGTCTGTTACTGCACCCCAAACACCGTCAGTACACAATAAAATGGTATCGCCTTCAGCTAATTCGTGACGATCAGAAAGGTCGATTTTCGGTGGTACATCGCCGCCTAGGCAGCTATAAACTTTGTGTCGATAGGGGTGCGTAGACATATCATCTTTATTGATAATGCCTTTTGAATACAGGGATTGCACAATCGAATGATCTTCGGTTCGATATAGCAAATGCCCATCTCTAAAATGGTAAAGACGCGAATCGCCAACATGCGCACAATACAACACACCGCGCTGCACTACTGCAGCGACAATGGTGGTGCGCGGCGCCTCAACAAGCTCTCGCTCTTGCGTGAGCTGGTCTATCATATCGTGAATCTGCTGCATGTGATCAATTAAGAACTTAGCCGGGCTAGAAAGCATAGGCACAGCCAAGCGCTGGAAGGCGTCTGTCATCGTGGTCACAGCTAACTGTGCGGCTATTTCGCCGTGGCGATGACCGCCCATGCCATCGGCCACAACTAGCAAGAGCGCATCTTTACTATATGAGTATGCCAGCCTGTCTTGGTTATATTGCCGTGGACCTTGGCGGCTATTCTGAAAAATAGTAAATTTCATGGTGATTGATGAGCGTTAAATGGTTGTCGTGTGCGTAGCAGCCGCTTTTTGAAGTGGTGTTTTTTTCATCAAAATCGGTTTATTAAGCGCAAGCACTATTTTATTGACCAAACTAGATTTTTTTTCAGGAAGCGGCTTAGATTCAAGCAATGCTTTTTGCAGCGAAAACACACTTTGTGGGCGCTCAAGATAATCTAAACTCAAGCAGCTATCAATAATTTCAAGCAAGCTTTGTGAGTAATGGTCTTTGCCCAATTTGACTGCCGGAATAAGCAAATCATTTTTAATGCGCTGATTAGCAGCAGGTGGCGAAGTGCGCGTTAAGCATGAATACATCGTTGCGCCTATGCTATATATATCGCTCCAAGGCCCAAGTAACTTTCGGTCGTAATATTGCTCAGGCGAAGCGAAGCCAGGTGTGTAGCTAGGCGAGAATTTCGCTAAATTTTCACTTAAAGCTTGTCTTGCTGAGCCAAAATCCAGTAGAACAGGCGAGCCGTCTAAGCGAATGTAAATATTGGCGGGCTTAATATCTAAGTGCAAAAGTTTTTGTGTGTGCACTTCCCTTAACCCATTGGAAAGCTCACCAAAAACGCGCCTGATAAACTGCTCTGTAACCAAGCCTTGTTGTCCTAAGATATATTCTTGTAATGATTTTCCACGTTCGTACTGCATCACCATGTAAACAGTTTCATTGGCACGAAAGAAGTTAAGTACTCGAACGATATTTTTGTGGTCAATCTTAGCGAGCGATAAGCCTTCATCGAAAAAGCATTTGAGGCCGCGTCTAAATAAGGCCACGTCGTCAGCATTTGGTTGAACCGTTGCGCTATCGGTGCGCAAGGCAATTGAGGTTGGCAAATACTCTTTGATAGCTACCGTATTTTTATCTTTATCACGTGCTAAATAGACGAAGCTGAACCCACCAGAGCTCAAGACTTTTCTAATTTCGTAATCTTGTAACTGGTAACCAGTAGGTAACGCTAAATTATCGGCAGAGGACACTAGATATTTTTTCTATTTACTTGTTTTATTAAGGGTAAATTAATTTAAATAAAGCATTCAGACTTAGAGTATATCCAGCAATATAACGCGTAATTGATTGTACTTAAAGTTATTTATGAAGTTATTTAATGGTTTATTTTGGCATCTATCGGCTTGTATTTGATAACATGCTGTTAATTTTATTAGTTTTAGCTAACGTAGCTTTAGGAATTTCCATTATGACTTTCAGTATGACGGGCTTTGCAGCCCTTGAGCAATCGATCAATCCACCTATAGATAATGCGACTTTAATACTGGAGTTACGCGCGGTAAATAGCCGTTATTTAGATCTACATTTTAAGCTGGATGAAAATTTAAGAAGCTTCGAACCTGCTATACGTGAGCTGATTAGTGCAAAACTAAGTCGTGGAAAAATTGAATGTAAGGTTAATTTAATTCAACGCACTCAAGCTGGCCAGGCAACACAGTTGGATGATGCGTTGATGCAACAGTTAGCTGCCATGCAAGTGAAAGCACAGCAGTATTTTCCGCAAAGCCGACCACTTAGTGTTGCGGATATTTTGCGCTGGCCTGGCGTGGTGTTAAGTGACGCGTTGAGCCAAGATTCATTATTGGAAGATGTGAAGAAATTAGTCCAAAAAGGCTTGCAAGACCTGAACGCATCGCGAGCGCGCGAAGGCGAGAAATTAAAAACGCTAGTGCTTGAACGGTTAAGCCAAATTGAAACTTTAGTGATTAAAGTCAAACCGTTATTACCTGCGCTAACCAAAGAATATCAAGCTAAGCTCGAAAATAAACTGCAAGAAAACTTAAAAAATATTGATCCAGAGCGCGTTGCGCAAGAGCTGGTGATGTTTGCGCAGCGTATTGATGTTGATGAAGAGCTGACCAGACTAACCGCGCATATTTCAGAAGTGAAGCGTATTTTGAATAGTGATGCGCCTGCAGGAAAACGCCTAGATTTTTTGATGCAGGAACTTAATCGTGAAGCGAATACATTGGGCTCAAAATCTGTTTCAGTGCAAACTACCCAAGTATCCATGGAGTTGAAAGTGCTTATTGAGCAAATGCGTGAGCAAATTCAAAATATTGAATAAGCAAAGCATAAGATTCAGTTAAATTTAGAATAAAATACGAGTATGACTACAGGCAATCTTTTTATTATCACTGCAGCGTCTGGCGCGGGCAAAACAAGCTTGATTAAAGCTTTGCTGGCTAAAGACGAGCATTTGAAACTTTCAATCTCTCACACCACGCGCAAGCCGCGTCCTAGTGAGGCGAATGGCGTGGATTATCACTTTGTGGATGATGCAACATTTTTGCGTATGCTGGGCGAGGCACAGTTTTTGGAAAGTGCAGAAGTGCATGAGGCGCGTTATGGCACTTCTCAATCAGCTATTGAAGCCCCACTGGCTGCGGGCTTTGATATTATTTTAGAAATTGACTGGCAAGGTGCAGAGCAAGTACGTCGTTTGTATCCGCATGCAGTGAGTATTTTTGTGTTGCCGCCGTCTATCGAAGCGCTAGAGCGCAGGCTGAATGGCCGCGGTCAGGATAGTGCAGAGGTCATTGCTAAGCGAGTAGCTGCGGCGCGAACTGAAATGCGCCACGTGAGCGAGTTCGATTATGTTACAATCAACGATGATTTTGATGTGGCATTACAAGACATTACCGCAATCATTCGAGCACAGCGGCTTGTAGGTTCAGTTCAACTACAACGTTATGCAGATTTAATTCAAACACTTACATAAATTTCTAGATTGAAGTGCATTAGACTCTTTCAATTTAGAAGCTTTATTTCTCATTATTAATTAGGAAACACCATCATGGCACGTATTACAGTAGATGATTGCTTAGACCAAATTCCAAATCGTTTTCAATTGACTTTAGTTGCTGCGTATCGCGCACGTCAATTACACAATGGCGCAGAGCCGCTAATTAATACACAAGGTTTGCGTGACAAAACAACCGTATTAGCTTTGCGTGAAATCGCTGCTGGTAAAATTGGCGTTGAGATTCTAGCGCGCGTCCATCCTTAGTATTTGGCGTAATTTAGAATTTTATCACCTAATTACTTAGAATTTTTACTTAGAAAAAGCCTAGTGAAAGTGGTATGCCAAAAACCGCAACAAATCAAAACGCGGAGTTATTCAAGCCTAGTTCAGCACTAGCTTCAGCCCCCTTGCTGCCTGCGGACAGCGAGGATTCGGCACTTAGTTTACGTCTTAAAGAATATTTAAAGCCTCAAGATATTGACCAAGTTTGGGAAGCGTATCGCTACGCCTATCAAGCGCATGAAGGCGTGGTGCGCAAAACGGGTGAGCCTTATATCACGCACCCTGTTTCGGTAGCATGTATTTTGGCTGACTTACACTTAGATGTACCAACACTACTCGCGGCTTTATTGCATGATGTAGTGGAAGATACTGATATTTCCACCCTCGACATTAAAGAAAAATTTGGTCTGCAAGTGGCTGAATTGGTCGATGGCGTGACCAAGCTAGACAAAATCGAGTTTCAAAGCGCAAGTGTTGCGCAGGCAGAGAATTTCAGAAAAATGCTGCTGGCCATGTCGCAAGATGTGCGGGTCATTTTGGTGAAATTGGCAGATCGTTTGCACAATATGCAAACCTTGGAAGCCATGCGACCTGAAAAACAAAAGCTTATCGCTAAAGAAACGTTAGAGATTTACGCGCCAATTGCCAATCGGCTTGGTTTAAACGATATATACCAATCGCTTGAAGATTTAAGTTTTCAGTACCTTTACCCAATGCGATTCAGGGCAATTTCAAAAGCCATTTTAGCTGCGCGTGGCAATCGTAAAGAAGTCGTTAGCAAGATATTAGAATCGATTAAGCAGCAACTGATTACCTTGAATATTGATGCGGAAGTATCGGGTCGAGAAAAGCATCTTTACAGCATTTACAAGAAGATGTCGGGTAAAACGACGGCGTTCTCGCAAATTTACGACATTTACGGCTTTAGGGTTGTGGTTAAAGATTTATCAAGTTGTTATCTAGCGCTAGGCGCTTTGCACGCTTTATATAAACCCATCCCAAGTAAATTTAAAGACTATATCGCGATTCCCAAAGCCAATGGCTATCAGTCGCTACATACCACTTTATTCGGCCCATTTGGAACGCCTATTGAGGTGCAGATTCGCAGCACAGAGATGCATAATATTGCCGATGCTGGCGTAGCGGCGCACTGGTTGTATAAAGCCAGTGACGCACAGCTAACCGAATTGCAGCAACAAACCCATCAGTGGTTACAGCGTTTATTAGAGATTCAAAGTGAAAGCGTGGACTCACTCGACTTTCTTGAGCATCTTAAAATTGATCTGTTTCCAGATGAAGTATATGTATTTACGCCTAAGGGTAAGATTTTTGCTTTGCCCAAGGGCGCAACAGCAGTTGATTTTGCATATGCTGTGCATTCAGATATTGGAAACAGCTGCGTGGCGGTGCGTATCAATCAAGAATTGGCGCCGTTGCGCACAGAGTTACATAATGGCGATCACGTGGAAATTATTACAGGCTCATTAGCTAAACCTAATCCTGCTTGGCTGAACTATGTCGTGACAGGCCGTGCACGAGCGCATATCCGACACTTCTTAAAATCACAGCAATCCACAGAGTCGGCGCATCTTGGTGAGCGTATGCTCAACCAAGCTTTACGTGCTTTGCATGTGGAACCGAGCCAAATCACTGAAGATCATTGGCAAAAGCTGATACGCGATTATGGCCTGAAAAAGAAATCGCAAATATTGACTGAAATTGGTTTAGGCAAACGTCAAAATGTCATGGTAGCTCACCAGTTACTAGCGATGCTTGAGCTGCAGGAAGTGCCAGAAGAAGGCACCATAGGTAAGTTATTGGGAGGCAAGTTCTTCGACAAGATTTTTGGTAAAACGGTTAAACCATTAGATACCATTACCATACGTGGTTCAGAAGGTATGGCTGTGCAGTTTGCGCAATGTTGCAGGCCGATACCTGGTGACCCAATCCTCGGCTTTATTAATAAAGATAAAGGTTTAGTGGTACATACGCACGATTGCCCTGCTATACGTAAATTCCGTTTAGACCCAGACAAATGGTTAGATGTGGAATGGGAGCCAGAAAGTCAGCGTCTGTACAAAACCAATCTTAATCTCACCGTGGCAAATCAGCCTGGCATGTTGGCAAAGATTGCTTCAGGTATTGCTGATGCGGGTTCTAACATTGATAACGTCAGTGTTGAAGAAGAAGATGGCAGCGCTTACGCTAATCTTTACTTCACGGTGCAAGTGAAAGACCGTATTCATTTGGCCGAGCTAATGCGCAGCTTACGCAAAATACCTGATGTGGTGCGGATTAACCGAACTAAGGGCAATCCAGCTGGCAATGGTGCGAAAAAATCTTCTCAATAAGCTTGGGTAAAAGATTCATTTCAGATGAATATTAACCTGAACTCTTTACCAGAAGGCTTACCAATTCCTTTAGATGATGGTTTGGCGGCACATTTAGAAGGTATGCAATTGCCCGAAATATCACTAGCATCGACAAGTGGTCGCGATATTAATTTAAGTGTTATTCAAGGTAGGTTGGTGATTTATGTTTATCCATTGACTGGTCGCCCAGGCGTCGCGCTGCCAGATGGATGGGATGAAATACCCGGAGCGAGAGGTTGTACGCCGCAAGCTTGCGATTTCAGCAATCATTATCTTGAGTTGCAGCAGCTAAATACTAACGTTTTTGGGCTTAGCTCGCAGACCACAGAATATCAGCTTGAGCTTAAACATCGTTTGCATTTACCGTTTGACTTGCTGAGCGACGATGCCTTTCACTTAAAAAGCTATTTGAATTTGCCAGTCTTTAAAGTGGGCGATTTATTGTTGTATAAACGCTTAACCATGATTGTCGAAAATCGCGTCATTAAAAAAGTTTTTTATCCAGTTTTTCCGCCCAATCAAAATGGTTTACAAGTCGTAGACTGGCTGAAAATTAATTAGCCAGCATGACAAATCTTTCTGAAATAAAAACCTTTAGCAAACCGCTAGTGGCTAATCTGAATAAGCTTGGCATCAATACCATTCAAGCTTTATTGCTGCACCTGCCTTTACGTTATATCGATGAAACACATATGACTAGCGTACGTGATTTACGGGTAGGTGAACCATCACAAGTAGAGGGCGAGATTGTTCATGCGGAAGTAACTTATAAGCCACGTAAAGCGCTAATCGCAAGGTTGGAAGATGCGAGCGGGCAACTCACTTTACGTTTTCTACATTTTTATCCTAGCCAGATTTCTGCACTTAAAGTTGGTAACAAGTTGCGAGTATATGGTGAGGTGCGTAGTGGTTTTTTCGGTTATGAAATGGTGCATCCGACTTGTAAAGCCGTAGGCGAAAAAACCACGGTGGCTGAAACGTTGACGCCAGTTTATCCAACGGTAGCAGGGCTGACACAGGGTAATTTGCGCAAAGCGATTGCGACGGCATTAAAACAAAATGTGCTGAATGAAACCCTGCCAGCTAGTGTGTATCAGCAGTATCAATTCCCAAGTTTTGCTGCAAGTTTAAAAGCTTTGCACAATCCACCTCCAGACGCTGACTTACAGGGTCTAGAAGAAAAGACTACAGCAGAATGGCAGCGTCTTGCCTTTGATGAGTTGCTTGCACAGCAGCTTTCTATGCGTAAACACTATGCGCGCCGTCGCAGTGTGGATGGGCCACAGTTTAAACAATCCAAACAATTGGTTTCTGCTTTGCTTAAAAGTTTGCCGTTTGCCTTAACGCAAGCGCAGCAAAAAGTTGCGATAGAGATTCAGAGCGATTTGACGCAGCCGCATCCTATGCAACGCTTATTGCAGGGTGATGTGGGTAGCGGCAAAACTATAGTCGCGTGTATGGCGGCATTGCAAAGTATAGAAAGTGGCTGGCAAGTGGCGCTGATGGCGCCAACAGAGATTTTAGCAGAGCAACATTTTCGCAAAATGATAGGCTGGCTCACGCCCTTAAATATAAAAATTGCTTGGCTCACGGGCAGCCAGTCTAAAAAAGACCGTGAAGCTGCGATGCAAATTATTGCCGATGGTAGCGCGCAATTGGTAATAGGGACGCATGCACTGTTTCAAGAAGCTGTGCAATTTAAAAAGTTGGGCTTAGCGATTATTGATGAGCAGCATCGCTTTGGCGTACATCAACGTTTGGCTTTGCGGCAAAAAGGTCAACCAGAGCCGCACCAGCTGATGATGACTGCCACGCCAATTCCACGCACTCTATCCATGAGTTATTACGCCGATTTAGATGTTTCTGTGATTGATGAGTTGCCACCAGGCCGCACGCCGATTGTCACTAAGCTGGTATCGGACGTGCGTCGGGATGAAATTCTGCAACGTGTACGCGAAGCCTGCGCGCAAGGTAACCAAGCCTATTGGGTATGCCCGTTGATTGAGGAGTCTGAAGCCTTGCAGCTGGCAACTGCAAATGACACTTACGCCTTAATGCAGAGCGAATTTCCAGAATTAAAAATTGGGCTAGTGCATGGCCGTATGAAGCCAGCAGAAAAGCAAGCTGTGATGGCAGCCTTCAGCGCAGGTGAAACGCAATTGCTAGTAGCAACTACGGTGATTGAGGTTGGTGTGGACGTCCCCAATGCCAGTTTAATGGTCATAGAGCACGCCGAACGCATGGGTTTGAGTCAGTTGCATCAGTTACGTGGTCGCGTCGGTCGTGGCGCCGCAAAAAGCACTTGCATCCTGCTTTATCAAAACAAGCTTTCTGAAACTGCCCGCGCAAGGCTAAAAGTGATTTATGAAAGCAATGATGGATTTGCCATCGCCCAAGCTGACCTCAATTTACGTGGTCCAGGTGAATATTTAGGCACACGTCAAAGTGGCGTGCCGATGTTGAAAATCGCAGATTTGAATCGTGATGCAGATTTGTTAAATACTGCTAAAAATATTGCAGATCGCTTAATTAAAGAACATCCGTCTGCCGTAGAAAAGCATTTGGAAAGATGGATGGGGCGAGCAGATGAACTGGTCAAGGTTTAATATTGATATTGCCAGCCATCAGGGCCGCATGGATATTGGCTCGAAGACCATGCCATTTATGCGATAATTCCTCTCGTGAAAATTCAAAAAAATCTTGCTAGTACACGTCAGCGCTGGCTTAACAAGCCTATGCAAGCGTATAGGCTGCAACTATGGCTAATCGATAATGGCTCACTTACCTTGCGATTACAGCAACATTTCAGCAAGTTTGCAGTGAAGCCCATTTCAGTAAAATATGCCAAATTAATTCAAGATGAAGTCGCTTTACTACACCAACCAAACTATCAAATCGCACTGATACGCGAGGTTTTACTCATGGGCAATAGTCAAGCTGTCGTGTTTGCGCATAGCGTAATCCCAAGAGCTAGCCTGCGAGGCGCATGGAATGGACTTGGCAGATTAGGCAATAAGCCACTTGGCGCGACTTTATTTGCTAATCCTAAAGTGAAACGTACAGCGTTGAGTTATAAAAAACTCACGCCAAACCATGCACTTTATCAGCATGCAACGCGACATTTAGCGCAAGAGCCAGATGTGAGGAAGCCAGCTTACTTGTGGGCGCGGCGTTCCATTTTTAGCTTAAGTTGCGCTAATATTATGGTCACCGAGGTTTTTCTACCTCAGTTGCTTGTTACAAATAATGTTTAATTAAAATAGTCAACAAATATGGACTTAACTTAAGCGCTCAAATAAATTCAATATGAACCTACAAACCATTATCAAAAAACTAGATACCTATGAACGCCTAATGCGTTTAGATAAGCCCATCGGTATTCTATTGCTTCTATGGCCAACGCTATGGGCGTTGCTGATTGCTGGGCATGGCAAGCCAGACTGGATTGTCGTGTTGATATTTGTCACTGGCACAGTACTGATGCGCAGTGCAGGTTGTGTGATGAATGATATTGCTGACAGCGAATATGATGGCTTGGTCGAACGTACGCGTCATCGACCTTTAGTGAGTAATGAGGTGAGTAAAAAAGAAGCCTATCTCTTAGCTGCAGGTTTAAGCCTAGTTGCGTTTGGCTTGGTCTGTACGCTCAATATATTAACGATTAAATTATCCGTGCTAGCCTTGTTATTGGCGGCAAGTTACCCGTTTACCAAGCGATTTTTTGCGATTCCACAGGCGTATTTAGGCATTGCTTTCGGCGCAGGAATCCCAATGGCATTCGCCGCTATTTTGGGCTATGTGCCGCCAGTGGCATGGCTATTGTTGGTAGCCAATATCTTTTGGGCTGTTGCTTATGACACTGAATATGCCATGGTGGATAGGGATGACGATTTAAAAATTGGCATTAAATCTTCTGCCATTACCTTTGGTAAATTTGACGTATTGATAGTGATGATTTGTTATGCGCTCACATTACTGATACTTGCAATAAGTGGCATTTGGTTAATCATGGGATACGCCTATTATATTGGCTTATTCGCCGCGGCAGCACTTGCGATTTACCATTACTACTTGATAAGAACGCGTGAAAAACCCAAATGCTTTAAGGCTTTTTTACATAACAATTGGTTCGGCTTTGCGGTATTTGCAGGCTTGGGTGTGCAGTACTTATTAAAATAATTACTTGTTGTTTTTGGGTTTTATGTCCAACTCAATTGTTGGCAAATCCCATTCAATCTCATTTGAAGCAGATTGATTCTTCACCGAGCTAGTTTTGCTCTTGGCTTTGGTTTTTTCTTCATTGGGAAACTCTAGAGAAAAATCGAGCTGATTATTTTTATCAGTCACTACATTCTCACTATCGTCTAATACAATCTCATCGTTCAGCGTGCTAGTTTTATGCCCTGTAGCATATTCAACTTTTTCTGTAGGTAAGCTAAAGTTGATTTCATCGGCCAAAAACATAGGGTCATCATCTTTAGGGTTTGCGGTTGTTTCAGAAATTTCAAACGCTAATGCTTCATCTTTGTTGCTATGAATTGGCTGTTCATCATCATGCGGTATCATGTTGACTTCATATGATGCTTCGTCATTGAATGAGTTAAAGCTAGATTTGGTGCCAAGTTGAGTGTCGTTAAGTTCGACTTCAGGCTCTGCGCTGACGTCAGTGAGCGGCTCAATATCCGTAAATAATGCATCATTAAAATTAGTATTTTCAACGTTAATAGTGTCTACATTAGCCTGATTAGCTTCAGCTAGAGGATTTTGCTGATTTGAGTTGGATGGATTCGAATCTGCTTCGTCTGAGCTAGTTCTAAATGTCGTTGGGTTAGCATGCTCTAGGTATTTCGCAATATTTTTCAAGAAGAAAAGATCATTAAATGCACCTTGATTTAGGCCCTCTCTAGGCTGCGAACGCTTGTTGAAAATTAAGTCATTTAAAAAGCCAACCGCATAAGGAGAGCCCCACACACCCTCTAAGCGTGTGATGATATGTGGATAGTCTTCTATAGAAGATTCATCTGCAGTCGACCTGCTATCAAATGTGGCGGCCCTAATATTAAAGTGTTTGTTACACTCAATCACCGCTGAGTCATATTCAGCTTCTGAGCCCTCTTCAGAGAGTAAATTAAGCAATTTTAACCAAATTGCAGGAGAGTCTTCAGGCGAATCGCTTAAATGGTTTTGTAATAGCTGAATGGCCAGCGCTGGTCGTCCATGCTCAATAAAGACGTCTGCATCTTCAATGATACTGCCGTGTTCCTCTTTTTCCATTTTGCTCTTTGCGTGAGCGTCAACAGAATTCAGATGATGCATTGGGGTTTCATTAAAATTAGGTTCGTCAAAAGACGGAGTGTATGAATTGCGTGCGTTCGATTCACTCGAAAAATTAGCGGCTTGCTTATTCGACTTATTATCAGAGTCGTCGGGATTATCATCGTCAAACCAAGTATCATTAATATTAATTTCTCGGTTAGCAAGCTTGCGGCGTAGCAATTCAAGAAGAGCTAAAGCGACCAGTATTCCCAGCGCTATTTTCAGGTATTTTAACCAGTCAATTCGCTCATTTTCCTCTTTAGCTTTTTGAGCTTCTGTTATTAGTTGCGCATTGCGTGATTGCAGAGTGGCAATTTGTTTTTCTAAGTGCGCTAAACGATTGGACATCACGGTTACTTCATCCATCGTATCAGTGGCAGATTGCACAGCAGCTACTTCATCAGGTCTATTCACATCAATTTCAGTGGCTAATCTCAGTGATAACCCTGGCTTATCGCTACCTTCAGCCACATTGGTGTTGCCCGCAGAAATCACCAAAAATGGTTTGTCGGCTGATGGCTTGTGTTCGTTTGCATCTGCGTTGACTGTAGTTTTTGGACTAGCGCTAGGTTGAGGAGTTGTGTTTTGTTTACCTGTGTAAGCTTCATTAAGTTTTTCATCAACTGAGCTAATGCTCTTAGGCTTCTTTTTCTTAGGAGATTTTTTTACTATAACTTGTTCTGGAATGGCTTCGTCGGTTAGCTCTGCCGCAGCAGGTGTTTTTTCACTATTAGTTTTAAGAGATTTACGATTTTGTTTTTTTACATCACTAATATTTGATTGGATATTTGCGTTGTTGTCACTAACGCTAGCTTTCTCAGCAGTTGAGATTGGCGCTGGGTCAAGAAGTAACACATACTCACGATTTACATTAGGCTCACAATGAAATGAAACGCGTAAATTTACAATAGGCTCTGTAATGACATCATTAGTGCTAATCGTCAGTTGATAGTTACTATTGACCATCTTGAGGTTTACGGATGCTCTCTTGAAGGCGGGAACATCGCCAACGTCGGTTGCGCTAAAGCAGCTTGACTCAGGTGCAGACTCGATATCTGTCACGTTAACTGTAGCAAGAAATTTTTCACCTAAATTAGATTTAAGTTCAGCATCACCCAAACCTAAACCGAAACATAGGTTTGCATAACAAAATAATGATAAAAGCGTGAAAAATCTCAATTTGTAAGTATGCTTCCAGAAGTGTGTGTAATTTAGATTAAAGCTGAGCATAAAGAATGACTTTAACTACAAACTTAAATATTATTTTAATATCCTAGCATAAGTCATCTTAAACAATATAATAATGCTGGCTTAAGTACCCAAAAGGGTTATACTTTTTCGAATGAAATTCACTAGATATTTTAGTGAAAACATTAAATGCTTGGTATTTTGGCAAATGAGACTAACTTTACGTTACTAAATTTCGTTAAATCTAAAATATTTAATAAATTTCATTCATATACTGAACATATTGTTTGACAAAGCACTAGGCTTCAGCATAAAATCCGCCTCTTAATTTTTTTAGCTCACAGTATTGGTAACACGATGAAAACCTTTTCAGCAAAATCACATGAAGTGAAGCGCGATTGGTTTGTGGTTGATGCCACAGACCTAGTCCTAGGCCGTTTAGCTAGCGCGGTTGCACACCGTTTACGCGGTAAACATAAAACTATTTACACACCTCACGTTGATACAGGTGATTATATTGTCGTTATTAACGCCGATAAATTAAAAGTGACTGGTAACAAAGCTGACGGTAAGCTTTACCACAGTCACTCAGGTTATCCTGGTGGTATCAGCACAACAACTTTCTCTAAAATGCAAGACAAGTTTCCAGGTCGCGCTTTAGAGAAAGCAGTAAAAGGTATGTTACCTAAAGGTCCTTTAGGTTATGCAATGATCAAAAAAATGAAAGTTTATGCTGGCGACAAGCATGAACATGCGGCGCAACAACCGCAAACATTGAAAATCTAAGGGTATATAAAGATGATCGGTAAATATAATTATGGTACAGGCCGCCGCAAGAGTTCAGTAGCGCGCGTGTTTTTAAAAACAGGTAAAGGCAACATCGTTGTTAACGATAAACCTGTTGATGAGTATTTCTCACGTGTAACTGCACGTATGATTCTACGTCAACCACTTGAATTGACTAACAACTTAACTAGCTTTGATATCATGGTTAATGTTATCGGTGGTGGTGAATCAGGCCAAGCTGGTGCAGTACGTCATGGTATTACACGTGCTTTGATTGACTTTGATGCTAATTTGAAAAGTGCATTGTCACATGCTGGTTTCGTAACACGTGATGCTCGTGAAGTTGAACGTAAAAAAGTTGGTTTCCGCAAAGCGCGTCGTCGTAAACAATTCTCTAAACGCTAAGCTTTTAATAAGTTTCGGGCGGTTGAGTTACGAAAAGGTCGCTATTGCGACCTTTTTTGTTTTGGTGTTTGCACACAGTTTTGTTATGCTAAGTTTATTATGATGCTCTAAGTGAGTGATAAAAAATTGACGAATAAAAAATTAAAAGTTGGTATTGTTGGCGGTACTGGTTACACGGGCGTAGAGTTGTTGCGTCTGTTGAGTATTCATCCGAGTGTTGAGTTAACTGCAATCACGTCGCGTGGTGACGCTGGCTTGCCTGTCGCTGACATGTTTCCTAGTTTGCGTGGTTATGTAGATTTAAAATTTACAGACCCCGCACAATCAAATTTAACGGAATGCGATGTGGTGTTCTTTGCAACACCGCATGGCGTAGCGATGAGTCAAGCGCAAGAGTTGTTAGGTGCGAATGTAAAGGTGATTGATCTAGCTGCAGATTTTCGTTTGCAAGATATGGCAGTTTTTGAAAAATGGTACAAAATGCCACATAGCTGCCCAGAAGTACTTAAAAAAGCTGTGTACGGAATTCCGGAGCTTTATCGTGAGCAGATTAAGTCTGCACAAGTCATAGGTAACCCAGGCTGTTACCCAACAACCGTATTATTGGGTTTAGCGCCTTTGTTGGAACAAGGTTTGATTGATTTTACTGCGCCGATTATTGCTGACTCGAAATCAGGCGTTTCTGGCGCGGGTAGAAAAGCCGAAGTGGCGACTTTGTTTGCTGAGTCTAGTGATAATATGAAAGCTTACGGTGTGAGTGGGCATAGGCATCACCCAGAAATTCATGCGCAACTTACAGAGTTAGCTGGTGAAAATGTACAATTTATTTTTGTGCCGCATTTGATACCGATGATACGCGGTATGCTTTCTACCATTTACGTTAAACTGTCAGCAAAAGCAAAAACAGTGGATATGCAAGCACTGTTTGAGCAGCGTTATCAGCACGAACGTTTTGTTGATGTTCTGCCATTAGGCGTATTGCCAGAAACTCGTTCAGTTCGTGGTTCGAATCAAATTCGCATCGCGTTGCATAAGCAAGATGAAACCGGTTATTTAACACTTATTGTGGTGCAGGATAATTTAGTGAAGGGCGCGGCTGGTCAGGCTGTCCAGAATATGAACATTATGTTTGATATTGCTGAAAATACAGGCTTAGAAGTTGTGCCACTTTTACCATAAGTGTCAGAATATTAGCCAATGAAGCCAGTCAGAAGAAGAATTCGTCGCCACTTTGGTTTAACCGCCAAACAGGTGGCGGTGCGCTCGCAACGTCCTTGGTATTTTCAGTGGGTTGTGGCTACGCTGTTTGTGGTGATAGGTTATTTGGCTGCATATTGGCAGTTTACTGGCGGTGAAAATTTAACTGTAAAATTAAATCAGGCTATACTTGAAAACCAAGCGTTTCAGACCAAGATTATACAAGTGGAGCAGCAAATTAAGATTGAGCAAGCTTCACAAAAAAATCTCAATGAAGAGCTTAAGCTTGTGCATGATGAAAACATCAAGCTTAAAGAGGATTTGTTGTTCTATAAAAATATGTTGGGTAAAAAGTAAGCACCTAGTTAACTTGGCATGAGTAGCATCAAGCTATTGAATTAAAATAGGAAATTAAATGTTTTTTAAAAAAAGCAATCGAATTCAAAATAGCATAGATACGCTAATAGGTGCGGATACGCGCATAGAAGGCGATATTCATTTTTCTGGCGGTTTGCGTGTTGATGGAACGATTCGCGGTAAGGTAAGTGAACCAATTGCGACTCCGAGTACACTAATACTCAGCGAACATGGAAGTATTGAAGGTGCGGTGAGTGCATCTAAAATTGTAATCAATGGCAAGGTGACAGGCCCAGTAAGAGCTGGTCAGTTTATTGAGTTGCAACCGAAAGCGCATATCACTGGCGACGTTTACTATAAATCCTTAGAAATGCACACAGGTGCGGTGATTGAAGGCAAGTTAGTATATTTAGGCGAGAGTGCACAAACGCAAGACGCCAGCGCGAATTGAGATTGATTTTAAATATTGATTGACCTTGCTACCGCACAGTAGCACAATGATTTTATTAAGAAATTTAGGAGTACGTAATGAATACAGTAACTGATGTACAAAATTTAGATTTGGGCGAAATGCCAGCACCATTGGTATTTACTGACAATGCTGCGAAAAAAGTAAAAGAACTGATTGAAGAAGAAGGCTCTCCTGATCTTAAACTGCGCGTATTCGTGAGCGGTGGCGGCTGTTCAGGTTTTCAATACGGATTTACTTTTGAAGAAGAAGTGAATGACGATGATACGCAAGTACAAAAAGACACGGTGACATTATTGATTGATCCGATGAGTCTGCAATACTTGATGGGTGCTGAAATTGACTATCAAGATAGCTTACAAGGTTCACAGTTTGTGATTCGTAACCCACAAGCGACGACTACTTGCGGCTGCGGTTCTTCATTCTCAGTTTAATGATAAGATTTATTCGTTAAAAAAAGCCAAGCAGTTGCTTGGCTTTTTTGTTGCCAAAATAGATATATTTAAAAGATTAGAGGCGCAATAAAAGCGAAGAATCCGCCAACTAAAAATATCAACACCGAGAATACATAAACTCTAAACGAAGTTTTGCGCGTCGCTATGCAAGTTGCCGCTAGCACTGGGTCTGCTGGGCAAGGCAAGCTTCTTGCCCGCCATTGCATGATGCCAGAAATTAGTAACATCAAGGCAGCAAAGGTAAATACGCCTAGTTTATGTTCAGAAAACCAAACAAGCTGCGGCACATTTGATACCAAAGTTGACGTCGCAGCACCAGCACCGATGCCGACCAATAAGGCCGGAAGCGCGCAGCATATTAACGTACCACCGCTGGTAAACAGTGATAATACAGATGCAGCTTTAGTTTGTTTGAGGCTGGTCATTTCATCTGCGCTATACGCTGCCATTTACTTTGCCTCCTTTTCCGTAGCTTCATAACCAGCCTTAATATGTGCGATAGGGTGCTCAGTAACTTCAATAGAAGTCACTTCGTAGCCCGCATCTTTAATCAAGTCTTTTACTTTGTCGTTAGATAAAGTTTGACCTTCTTTTAGCTCAACAGCTACAACACGCTGTTTTAAGTTGACGTATACATCTTTAGTTTGCGAAAGTGCGCGCATTTTTTTCTCTATCCCTTGTGCACAGAACGCACACACCATGCCATTTACGTTGGCTTTAATGGTTTGCGTAGCAAAAGCGGCATTGCTTAACAGCGTAGATAAAACGAGTGAAGTGAATAATAGTTTTTTCATGATAAACATCCTTAAATAATTGTATTTGATGGCTTAAAAAATATACATAAAGTTAAATCGTGGCTCACCTGAGTTGTTCATGCCGGCCTCGACAAAGAAGTTTTTGTTAATGAAACGCAGCATGGGTGTAATTTCAATTTTGTCTGATAGTCCGTTCATATTGCGGGCTTCCAGAATGAACCACGGCTGGGTTTTATCGTACTCAGTTTCATAAAATGAAAAACCAGCACGTATTGCGCTGTAATCATGGTTAATATCAGATGCACGATAGAGCCTATGTGTCGCGGCAAAATAAACGCGCGTGGTTTCATAATCAAACTGCACTCCAGGCGTTAGCACTACTTTGTCAAAACTTTGGTCGTTGCCAGCTTGCTCGTCCTCTCCTTGTAACGCGCCAAGCCCACCCATGAACCATAAATTCGCTTGGGCATGCGGCATATTCCAACGGTTTAGCAAATGCGTGTAGGTGACTTCTTCTAAAGTGCGCGTTTTGGTTTTGTCATCAGAGCGCATATAGGTCGCGCTCACACCAAAGGCATCGCGAGGTGTACTGGCGTAGTTGATAAACATTTCACGCCAGTTATTGTTGAAATCACCCATGGTCATGGCCGATCCATTAAATCCCATAGGCCCAGCGGTGGCGTATTGATGACTAAGTAATAATGCTAAGCAAAGCATTATTAAGCTTAATGGTTTAATAAACATGGTGGTCCTTTCTTACTATTAGCTGAAAAATCACGCCTGCTCGAATGCTACAGGCGTGACAAGGCTTAATCTAAGAAAGGCGTATGGGTGGGCGTTGTAAGTTGGGAAGGGTGATTGAAGCGTATGGTTGGTAAGCTAAACTGAATGTTTGCGCTGAAGTTTCTAAAGTTGCAGATTTCAAATGGCTAGGTAATGCCGCCATTGCACACATACTTGCGCAATGAGCGCAGTTGGCCTTGCAAGCATCTTTATATTTTTTGCTATTGGCGGTATCACTATCATATTTTTGATTGGCGCTATTCGAAGCAATACTATTCATATGTTCATGGCAAGGCATCATTTGCGATTTCTCGCTGACTTTATCCATATACATCATGCTATTGCAGATAAGCATGTTTGCTGCAGCCATGCTTTGTAGTGGCATTAAAACCAGTAGCAGGTAAATAGCAAAATTTGAAAAACGTTTTAACATCTAATTTAGGATGGTTGAAGTAAATTAAAGGTTCAATTTATTTTAGGCATGGCGACTACCATGCCTAAGTGTGGCTTAACGTTTGCCCATAGGGACTAAATCTCTACGTAAACTACCTTTGTAGAGTTGACGAGGTCGGCCTATTTTGTGCTCCTCATCTGAAATCATCTCCGACCATTGAGCAATCCAGCCTGCGGTTCTAGCGAGTGCAAAAATAGCGGTAAACATCGAGTTAGGGATGCCCATCGCGCGCATGACGATGCCACTATAAAAGTCTACGTTTGGATAAAGTTTGCGTGAAACGAAGTATTCGTCTTCGAGTGCAATTTTCTCTAGTTCCATGGCCAATTTAAACATAGGGTCGTCGTGTAGCCCCAACTCATCCAGTACTTCATGGCAAGTGGTGCGCATAATTTTCGCGCGTGGATCCATATTGCGATAAACACGATGTCCAAAACCCATCAGGCGGAAAGTATCAGTTTTATCTTTAGCGCGTTTAATGAACTCACCTATGCGTGAAACATCACCAATTTCTTCTAGCATTTTAAGCGTGGCTTCATTGGCGCCGCCATGAGCAGGGCCCCATAGCGAGGCAATGCCTGCAGAAATACAAGCGAATGGATTCGCACCGCTAGAGCCAACTAACCTGACTGTTGAGGTCGAGGCATTTTGTTCATGGTCAGCATGTAAAATCAAAATACGCTCGAAAGCTTTCGCCAGTACTGGGTTTGGCACATAGGTTTCGCAGGGTGTTGCAAACATCATATGCATGAAGTTTTCTGCATAGTTAAGATGATTTTGCGGATACATAAATGGCTGGCCCAAGTTATATTTATAGCTCCAAGCCGCAATGGTCGGTACTTTTGCTAATAAACGATGCGCAGAAATTTCACGATGTTTCGCGTCGCGAATATCCATCGCATCAAAATAGAAAGCTGAAAGTGAGCCTACAACACCAACCATGACCGCCATTGGATGAGCGTCACGTCTGAAGCCGCGGAAGATATTACTTAACTGATCATGCAGCATAGTGCTGCCACTAATTGTGTCAGTAAACTCCTTTGTTTGCGTTGCATTCGGCAGCTCGCCGTGCAGTAACAGATATGAAACTTCCATGAAATTGCAGTGTTCGGCTAACTGCTCAATCGGATAGCCGCGATAGTAAAGCAGGCCTTCTTCACCATCGATATAAGTAATGTTGGAGTTGCAGGCTGCAGTAGACAAAAAACCAGGGTCGTAAGTGAATACACCGTGTTTGCCTAGGCTGCGAATGTCAATCACATCGTTACCAAGGCTGCCACTCAGAATAGGCAGTTCAATGGGGGCTGCCCCGTTATCAAATGTAAGGGTGGCTTTGGTTGGTTTGTTCATGTTGGCGTGCCTTGTAGTTTAGTCTAGAGTTAAATTAATTATACTTTATAGATATGCATAATTGCTTAATCAAACGTAGCTAAATCACAAGAAGATGAGCGGAAGTTAAATCTTAGTTGTTAACATTAGTGTTGATAGATAGCGCCTAATATCCGCGCGCCTTTTGCACCAGTCACTTCGGGCAAGCTGGCTGTTTGTTGGTTCAGGCAGAGTTCAGCCAACCATGCAAAGGCGATTGCTTCGACCCAGTCCACCCCGATACCAAGTTGATCGGTAGTTTTTATTGTTATATCGCCTAATAAGCTTTGTAATTGTTGTATCAGCAAAGCGTTATGCGCACCGCCACCACATAAGTAGACTTCATCAACGTCTCTGCAATGTTGTAGAAGTGCGTTATGAATAGTGTGTGCTGTGAATGAAACTAAAGTAAAGGCAACATCTTCAGGAGCATAGTTGCTATCTGCCAAATGCCCAGCAAGCCATGCATCATTAAATAAGTCGCGCCCCGTACTTTTAGGTGGCGGTAAGGCAAGGTAAGGCTCTTCGAGCATGGCAGATAGTAATGGAGCAATAATTTTACCAGTACTAGCCCATGCGCCATTGGCATCATAGTTTAAGTTTTTATGATGTTTAATCCATGCATCGAGCAGCATATTGCCTGAACCCGAATCAAAGCCGATCAAGTCACTGTTGTTGGCAAGATAGGTGATATTAGCAATGCCGCCAATATTGATGACAGCACGGTTAAGTTGAGGGTGTGCAAATATCGCTTGATGAAAGGCGGGTACTAAAGGTGCACCTTGGCCACCAGCTGCAATGTCTCGGCTTCTAAAGTCGGCTACCACAGTAATATCTGTGAGCTCTGCTAGCAATGCGGGATTGCCGATTTGTAAGGTAAAACCTAGCTCTGGTCTATGCCGTATGGTTTGGCCATGGCAGCCAATTGCAGCAATCTTATTTGGGGATAATGCAGCGATGGCTAGCAGTTGATTAACTGCGTCTGCGTATAGCCTAGCCAATGTATTCGCCATTAGCGCAGTAGTTTCTAGTTCATTTGCTGTTGGGTGCTGCAGCGCTAAAACTTGCGTGCGAAGCTCGGGCGGGTAAGCTAAGAAGTGTGTTTGCAGCACATGGGGTTTATGTGTGCTTTGAAATTCGACTAGCGCAACATCCACACCATCAAGGCTGGTGCCAGACATCAGCCCAATAAAAAGTGCGCCAGCCATGATATTTAGAGTGCGTTGCTAAAGCTTGATTTATTCTAGTGCGGCAATATTGCTGTTTCCAAGCAAATCTATTTGCGCAGTTAATTCACGGCTAATTGCATCAAATGCCACTTTGTTTTGCCCAGTAATTGGGTCTGCCTTAGGTAAAGCAACTGTCATAGGGTCTCTATGTTCGCCATTCACCATAAACTCATAATGTAGATGCGGGCCTGTGGCTAAGCCAGTCATACCTACAAAGCCAATGACATCACCTTGCGCAACTTTTTCACCTCTATGCAAGCCATCTGCAAAGCGGGATAAATGACCGTACACGGTACTAACGCCATTTTCATGCTTGAGTACAATTACATTGCCATAACCACCTTTTTGACCGACAAAATCAACAACAGCATCACCGGAGGCTTTAATGCGTGTGCCTGTAGGCGCAGCTAAATCAACGCCTTGGTGCGCTTTAATGCGCTGCAATATTGGGTGAAAACGACCTGTACTGAAGCCAGAGCTGACTCGAGTAAACTCTAATGGAGAGCGTAGAAATGATTTATGTAGGCTTTTACCATCTGGTGTGTAGTATTGCATTTCACCTGACGCATCGCGGTAACCAATGGCTTGGTAAGTCTTACCATTATTTACAAATTCAGCAGCTAACACATCGCCCGTTTTTACCAGTTCACCTTCATCATAGCTACCTTCGTAAATCACATTGAAGTGGTCGCCACGACGTAAATCTGTATTAAAGTCAATTTGGCTTTCAAACATTTCAGCAACTTGCACTGCAACGTCATCAGGAATGTTGGCATCATCAGTCGCGCCGAATAAAGAGCTTTTGATTTTTGCTGACTTTAAAATCGGACGGCTTTCTAGCTTGTGTGTGACTTTACTTGCAGTGTAGCCAGAAGGTGTTTGGTTAACATTAATGAATTGATCCGTATCTAATTGATACTCTAGTGAAATCAAATTGCCATCACTATCCGTTTGCGCTTCCATATTATGGCTAGGTTTCAATGCGGAAGTGATTTCGCTAGCAACTGCATCGCTACGTATAAAGTTGATCGCATCACGGTTATGAACGTTTAAGCGAGACAGTAAATTGTTCAATGTATCATCGCGGCGTACATGATCTTTATACCAAAAATGTTGCTCAGCAACATTTGTTTGAGTATTCGTAGTGTTAGGTAGGGCAATCTCTTCAACCACAGTAGCAGTTGCAATAGTGCCCGTTAACGTTTGTGGTGCAATACCGAAAGCGGCATAGATGCCAAATAAAGGTAAGCAAGAAATAGCTAAAATCCAGCGCAATTTAAGCTTGCGTTCAGCTTTATCGGCGATTTGCGCTAAAATAGCGCTTTGCTCATAAGCTGGTGTTAAATTCTGTTTAGTTGAACTATCAAATTCAACGTTGTGTTGACTAGGCTCGTTAATATCCACGGGCTGACCTCTAAAAGAGTTGATACGGTTTTGGATAATAACAGAAAACTCAATTAGAACAAGTAAATAAACTGTAAATGTTAATCGCTTACAGTAAAGATTAAGGACGTAAATTAAGTGAATATTGACGATGTAAGTACCGATATCAAGCAACAGCTCGTAGTCATCAAGCGTGGCGCAGACGAGTTGCTAATTGAAGCTGAGCTAATCGAAAAATTGAAAAAAGGCCAGCCGCTAAGAATTAAAGCTGGTTTTGATCCTACCGCACCTGATTTGCATTTGGGTCATACCGTGCTTATCAATAAGCTACGTCAATTTCAAGAGCTTGGTCATCAAGTCTTATTCTTAATTGGTGACTTCACCGGCATGATAGGCGATCCAACAGGCAAAAGCACCACGCGCCCTCCATTGACTGCAGAACAAGTGCAAGAGAATGCCAAGTCATACACGGCGCAGGTGTTTAAAATCTTAAAGCCAGAGCAGACTGAAGTGGTTTTTAACTCCAAATGGCTCACTGAGCTGGGTGCAGCTGGTATGTTGAAGCTTGCGGCTAGCCACACAGTGGCGCGTATGTTGGAGCGTGATGATTTTACTAAAAGATATAAAGCTAATCAGCCAATCGCCATTCATGAATTTTTATACCCTTTACTACAAGGGTATGACTCAGTCGCATTAAAAGCCGATGTTGAGTTGGGCGGAACAGACCAAAAATTCAATCTCTTAATGGGGCGTGAGCTGCAAAAGCAGGCAGGCATGTCACAACAGTGCGTGCTCACCATGCCTTTGTTAGAAGGTTTGGATGGCGTGAATAAAATGTCCAAATCGCTCGGTAACTATATAGGTATCGCCGAAGCGCCAGAAGTTATCTTCGCAAAAATCATGTCTATATCAGATGAATTGATGTGGCGTTATATAGAGTTGCTATCGTTTGAGACAATAGAAACGATAGGGCAATGGAAGGCTCAAGTGGCTGCAGGTGAAAATCCACGCAACATTAAAGTAGGTTTCGCGCAAGAAATCGTCGCGCGCTTCCATAGCCAAGCTGATGCAGAAAAAGCCCTAGCTGATTTCCAAACGCGCGCAAAAGGTGGCATTCCTGATGATGTCCCAGAAATTAGCATTAATATAGAAGGTGAAAATATCGGCATTGCGCAGTTACTCAAACTTGCAGGCTTGGTAGAAAGCACTTCAGAAGCCTATCGTGCCATCGAGCAAGGTGGCGTGAAATTGGATAGTGATAAGGTGACGGATAGAAACTTACAATTGCCAAAAGGTATGAAAATCGTAGCGCAAGTTGGTAAGCGCAAATTTGCAAATGTAACAATTGTGTAACAACGAAGGTTTGTCCTTGACCATTTGGTGAACCCCTGTAGAATGCGCACCTCGCTCACAGAACAACGTAGTGATTAGGTGTTCGAAGTACTAAATACCGAGCGTCAAAATACGATCAATAATAAATGTGGAATGTTTCAAATTTATGATTGACGAAGCTCAAAAGCTCTGTATAATGCGCACCTCGTTAACGCAAAGCGTTCACGAGAAGTTGAAAAGAAAACATAT
>Ga0208125_100188_pt1 | contig 54230 bp, 55 predicted proteins | sample LakWasM128_HOW14_2_FD_183938 | JGI IMG/M metagenome (GOLD analysis project Ga0208125, IMG submission 183938) | Freshwater sediment methanotrophic microbial communities from Lake Washington under simulated oxygen tension - Sediment Metagenome... | ecosystem: Environmental > Aquatic > Freshwater >...
AATAGTTCCACGGTGATCACTCCCATTCTCCTGCTCATAGGTTGAGCAGAATAGTATCGGTACGTGGGTCAATTTCTAGTGCAATTTATATCGCTAGGTGGGTCAATTCTGAGTGCAATTCAACAGTTAAATGGAATAATTGCTTGAGCTACGCTTAAATGGCAAGGTAGACACTTGTCACAAGTTACATTTTTAGCTGGTTTTGCAGTGTCATGGTGGTCGCAGTGCGCCATATCATCCATATTGCTCATATCAGCACTAACCGTCATCTGATGAGGGTCATGCATCTGACAATTAGGCATAGCAACTGCTGCCATACCTTCTAAAGGAAGGCATATCAGCATAATGAATAGCGTAATGAATCTAATTATTTCGGTCCTCACAAAGTAACTTTACGCTTAAAAAAAGCACTTTGCAATTGCTTATCACTGTTGCTGTTTCTGAAGGCTTGTTCCATTCCGATATTGGTGAAGGATGACTGGGATTTTTCAGCGGAACCTTTGCGCCATTTTCGTCTAGTTTTGGGTGATAAGTGGTCATGAATTTCCCATTGAATAAATCTTTACCCTGCTAAGAATTGCGTTTAATAATCTTGAGAGAGCAACCCTAACCCGTTCATCTGCCCGACCTTGAACAATCAATCATTGGGGGAGAACACCTTTACCAGACGCCTGACTTGTTAGTCTTCGGTGGGCCACACCGTCTGCCTCACCGTCACATGCAAGTTTGTATGGTGACAATCTTGCAGTCTAGCTATTAATTCTAGCGCGGTGAATTTGGGCATAGGCCGGTAATTATCCGGCTAGTCTGTATATCCGTTTCCGGGGAGCGGGTCACTCCGGTCATTCATCGTTGTTTTCTTCCGCGCAGCCCAACTTGTGGCCCTTATTCCGTACGGAGCACGACCAGTTTTACTGGCTGGTCTGACAACGATGTCATCATATTGATAATAAAGCTATCTGAGAAGAGTACACATGATGTCACTGACATCCGGCTAAAATAGGATTCAATCTGTTTTGACAACCAAACTGGCTAGAAACTAACAAACATTGGTGCTGACACCCACTCTGTCATCTGTTAATGATGTGGATATAAAATCATTAATGACAATTTTTTCGAGCTGAAACGTCGAAACTCAATTCCAGAGTGACGTGTTGTCATTTGGAGTGAGTTTTTTACACAGATTTTGGCCAGACTTCGCAGCCCCATATCCAGTAATCAGCAGAATTTGACATGTCTTCTGGTGTTAAATGGTTGGCTTCATATTCATATGAGTTGCCATTATCATCCTCCGCAATGACTGTGCCATGAACAGAGTGTTTAATATCAAGCTCTTTGGCTAAAGCCTGCCATCCAGTTAACGTCAGGTTATCCTGCTGAAGGGCTTGAGTCATTTCCTTGTCTATAAGTAACCTTGTAGGCCAAGTATTATGTTTACGACGGAAGCAATTGATTGTGTCTAGAATTCTTGGCAGTGATCCAATACCTTTATCCGTTATGACATCATCTCTTTTCATGATGATATTAACTTTCTATTTTGGCGTTGATATTTCTAAAGTTTTATACCCGCAACTGAGGTAATAAGCTAGGGATGAAATCAAATGTGAAGTGTAAGCCTAGCAAGTATTACTCTTCTGCTGAAAAATCTTCAGGGATGTCCCATTTCTTAATGTTAGTGCCTTTTGGATGGTATTTCAAAGTTTTAAGATCACTCTTAAGAGTTTAAGAGATATTGAATTTGAGTAGCTGGATTTTTGAAATTTCATTTAAAAGAGCACATGATCTTGTGAAAATCCTACACCACCCCTACACGAGCGGAAAACGTACAGACGTAAAAAAAGCCCTCATCGCTGAGAGCTTTATTTTAATTGGTGGCCGGGGGCAGAATCGAACTGCCGACACGCGGATTTTCAATCCGCTGCTCTACCGACTGAGCTACCCGGCCCTTGTACAGCTAATTGCAAACTTCGGTAAATATTTGCAAGACGCGCATTATAGCAAACTAAATTAGAAACGGACAAAAATATTTCTACAAATTCTCATATTTATTAAGTTGCTTACAACAACCATGTAAAATCTGTTGTTATGAAATTTAATATCGCCCAGCCAAATCAGTCACTTAAAGTAGAACTGCTGCACAAAATCAATCAAAAAACCAAGCCGCCAGGTTCGTTAGGTTTTCTGGAGCCAATCGCGTTGCAGATTGGCTTGATACAGAATACATTGATGCCACGCTTGAACAAGCCAGCTTTGTTGGTATTTGCGGGTGATCATGGTGTTGTCGATGCTGGGGTCAGTCCTTATCCACAGGCGGTGACTGCGCAGATGGTGCTGAATTTTTTACGGGGCGGCGCGGCAATTAATGTTTTTGCACGCCAGAGTAATATACAGCTGCGTGTTGTAGATGCCGGTGTAAATCACAGCTTCGACAATCATCCTGATTTAATCCATGCAAAAGTAGGGTTTGGCACTAGAAACTTTTTGCTGGAACCAGCAATGACGCTTGAGCAGTGTGAGCAAGCGCTTACTAAAGGTGCTGAGCTGGCACGGAATGAGATTAGCGCAGGCTGTAATGTGCTGGGTTTTGGCGAGATGGGCATAGGCAATACTTCATCAGCCAGCTGCCTGATGAGTGTTTTGTGTAATATTCCGATTGAGCAGTGCGTAGGGCGTGGTACCGGGTTTGATGACGCCGGCCTGGCGAAAAAGACTGCAATACTCAAGCAAGCATTGGCGCAGCATCAATTAAATGATGGTAACGCTATGCAGGTGCTGGCAACCTTTGGTGGCTTTGAAATTGCCATGATGGCAGGCGCAATGCTGGGTGCAGCTCAGCAGAATGCGGTTTTATTGATTGATGGTTTTATTGCAACTGCGGCTTTGCTGGTGGCTTATCATCTGCAGCCGAATATCCTGCACTATTGTATCTTTGCACACTGCTCCGGTGAGGCCGGTCACCGTCAGCTATTGGCGCATCTGCATGTAAAGCCTTTGCTGGATGCAGGTTTGCGATTGGGTGAGGGTACCGGTGCTGCGCTGGCTTACCCGATGGTGCAAGCGGCGGTGAATTTTTTAAACGAGATGGCTTCGTTTGAAAGTGCCGGTATCAGTGAAAAATCAGTAGCAGGTGAATAATGCTGAATACCCTATGTAAGGAATGGCGTTACTTTTTACTGGCAGTCGGTTTTTTTACGCGTATTCCCGTCCCCAGTTTTGCAAACTTTGAAGAGCAGGAGCTTAATCATTCGGCAAAATATTTTCCACTCGTAGGCATATTCGTTGGCATGGTTGGTGCGCTGGTATTTGTGCTGGCTATGCGGATTTTCCCAACCGGTATTGCCGTTTTGCTAAGCATGGTTGCCACTATTTATGTGACCGGCGCTTTTCATGAAGACGGCATGGCCGATAGTATTGATGGCATAGGCGGCGGCTGGGATAGGGAGCGCATACTCACGATTATGCAGGATTCCAGACTTGGTACTTACGGCGCACTGGCTTTGTTTTTAATGGTATTTGCCAAGTTTCAGGTATTAAACGCATTGCCGGTTCACAGCGTGGCCTATATATTAATTGCCGCCCATGCGCTAAGCCGATTATGTGCAGTTTGTGTGATGGCAACATTGAGCTATGCAAAAGCGGACGGCAAAGCCAAGCCGCTGGCGACTGAGGTGAAGTTTAAAGATTTAGTCGTGGCGACTATTTTTGGTTTGTTACCCTTGGTGCTGTTGTATTGGTATTTGCTTGCAGATCTAACGGATGTGCGTGATGTGGTTATCTTTACGCTAAGCTGGCTGATCTGTGTCGGTTTAATTTGGTTCTGGTGGCGTAATAAAATCAAGCGCTGGCTTGGTGGTTACACCGGTGATTGCCTGGGAGCAATGCAGCAGATGACTGAGCTTGCATTTTATTTGGGTGTGCTCGCTTATTTCGGTTTTTATTAGTTAATTGAATTTTCCATGAAATTGCATTTAATACGTCATACAACATTAGATATACCTTCAGGTGTTTGCTATGGGCAAAGCGATGTTGATGTTTCAGAGAATTTCCACGCAGAATGTGATTTATTAAAAAAGAAACTCGCGCATATCAAGTTTGATGCCGTATATGCAAGCCCGCTACAGCGTTGCGTTAAACTGGCGAATGCGCTTGATTTAGCTCCAATTCAGTTGGATCACCGATTAAAAGAGCTGCATTTTGGCGACTGGGAAATGCAGGCTTGGGATAGCATTCCGCGTGATGTATTTGATATCTGGGCAAATGACTATGCAAATTTATCACCGCCTAATGGTGAGAGTTTTTCGCAGCTGCATCTCCGCTCAAAAAGCTTTATAGAAGATGTGAGCAGTCACTCACGCGGTAAGGAAATCGCTGTTGTTACGCATGGCGGTGTGATTCGCGCCATGCTGGCAGAAGTGCTGAATATGCCTTTGAAAGGTTTGTTCCGCGTGGTGATTGATCATGCCAGCGTAACGAGAATATCGTTTGACGATGAAGTGCCTAGAATTCACTTTGTTAACCGGTAGCTTAAAGCAGATGTATAAACTTAAAATGCTTTAAGTGCAGCTTCCAGTTTCGCCCAGCCTTCTGCAGTGGGCAAGCCAAATCGTAATGCAGAAGCTTCAGGAAAATACCTGACCCAGATACCCTGTTTAGCTAACTGCTGCTGCCGCACTTGAGCTTCTTTTAGCGGAACGTACTGAAACAGCGCTGTACCAGACTTGGGTGCCAAACCATTTTCAGAAAGTAATGCGGCAAGGCGCATGCTGTTGGCCGATAGCTGCAAGCGTGTATTCTGTTGCCACGTAAAGTCAGTTAATGCCTGCGTGGCAATGAAGCGGCTGGGCCCGCTAAGTGACCAGGGGCCAAGTATTTCCTGCGCTTTTGTTAACCATTGCGGGCTGGCAAGCAAAAAGCCAACTCTGGCACCAGCCAGACCAAAAAATTTTCCTAATGAGCGCAGTACAAACAAACCCTCTAAATGCGTATGTTGTGCAATGCTGTTTTCCGGCGTGGCATCCATAAAAGCTTCATCTACCACCAGCCAGCCGCCGCGATTCTGCAGCTGCTGATGCAGATTGAGTAAGTCTGCGGCTGGATATCTGGTCGCGGTAGGATTATTCGGGTTGCACAGCAACACTACATCAGCACTGTTCAGAATGTCGTCATCTAAATCAGTAAAAGTACTGATTTGATGACCGCAACATTGCCATGCATAGGCGTGTTCTTTATACATCAGGCTCGGCATTGCCACTTTACAAGCAGGGCGCAGTCTTGGCAGAATCTGTATGGCAGCCTGCGACCCAGCAGTAGGTTGTGCAGCGCGGCTGCCAAAAAAGGCGCAGGCTGCTTCAGTCAGGCCATCTTCCTCAATCGGCAGTCGCTGCCATATAGCAGGCGGTATTTCCGGTAACGGATAGCCGTTGGGGTTGATGCCCGTAGACAAGTCGAGCCAGTCTGCAAGCGGAATATTGTATTGCGCGGCAGCTAGAGTTAAATTGCCGCCATGTTCAAGCATGGCTGACCAATCCAATTAATATGCCAAGGGTTAACATTACCAATAGCCAGAGGTACACTCCGTGCCTTACGAGTTTAAGCGCACGTTCTATGTCTTCTGCAATCGGTGCCTCGCCTGCACCCAGATTCGGGCGCTCATGCCACTCACCTTGGTAACGTGCGGCGCCACCAAGCTGCACGTGTAGTGCACCAGCCCCAGCTGCCATCACTGGCCCTGCATTGGGGCTATCCCAGAGTGGAGCCTGAGTTTTCCAGCAGTTTAATGCCAGTTTCGTGTTACCAAGTATTGCATAAGTCAGCGCAGTCAGCCGCGCAGGAATATAGTCCAGCACATCATCCAGCCTTGCTGCTGCCCAGCCAAAATAGTAAAAGCGCGGTGTTTTATAGCCCCACATGGCATCCATCGTGTTGGCCAGGCGAAACAATAATGCACCTGTGCCACCGGCAATAAAAAACCAGAATAATGCGCCAAATACACCATCATTACCATTTTCGAGCACAGACTCTACCGTAGCTGGCACAGGCTCAATTGCCGCCGAATCGCGGCTTACCATATACGATGCTGCGATTTTGGCCGATGCTTCGTCATGGTTGTTAAGGGCGCGCGTTACTGCACGTGCATGGTCGTGCAAGCTTTTATGACCGATGGCAAAATACAGCAGCAGTGTATCTGCCACAATACTGATAACGGGAATATGGCATAGCCAATAAGCTAATAAAATAAACGGCGCAAGCAGCAAAGCCAGTGCAAATGTGCCTACCCAACGTTGATTGGCATTATTTTTTTTGTTTGCAATGTTAAGTGAGGCTTCCAGCTTGCTTGCCAGCCAGCCGAACCCAACCAAAGGGTGGAAACGACGCGGCTCGCCTATCATAAAATCAAGCAGCACTGCTGCCATGGCAATGCACGGCATTATGAGATAATCAGGGTATGAAAACATTAATGGTTCAAGGCACAACGTCCGATGCGGGCAAAAGCACCCTTGTTGCGGCATTGTGCCGTATATTGTATCGCAGAGGCATGCGTGTTGCGCCATTTAAGCCGCAAAATATGGCGCTAAATTCTGCGGTAACGGTTGATGGCGGGGAAATCGGGCGCGCTCAGGCGGTGCAGGCTTTTGCCTGCGGATTGCAACCGCATACCGATATGAATCCGGTGCTATTAAAACCCAACACAGATACTGGCTGTCAGGTCATTATCCACGGCCAGGTGGTGTGCAATCTTGAGGCTGTCGGCTATCACGCTTATAAACCGACCGCCATGCGTGCAGTGTTGGCATCCTGGCAGCGCCTGCAGTCAAATTATGAATACATCGTGGTTGAAGGCGCCGGCAGCCCGGCAGAAATCAATCTGCGCGAAAATGATATTGCCAATATGGGGTTTGCCGAGGCAGTGGATTGTCCGGTGATTCTGATTGCCGACATTGATAGGGGCGGCGTATTTGCGCATATTGTGGGTACATTGGCATTGCTGTCTGAAAGTGAACGAGCGCGCGTTATCGGTTTTGTAATCAATCGTTTCCGTGGTGACATTGCGTTGTTACAGCCCGGTCTGGATTGGCTAGAGCAGGAAACAGGCAAGCCGGTTCTGGGTGTGATTCCTTACCTTCATGGCATGCATATCGAGGCAGAAGATGCAGTGCCTGAAACTAAAACTATTGCTATGGGTGAGCGATACAGCCAGTCAGATATCGCCGATGCAAGGCGCTTGGTGGTAGTGGTGCCGGTGTTGCCGCATATCTCCAACCACACCGATTTCGATGCACTGCGGCTGCATCCGCAGGTAGATTTCCATTTTGTAAAAATGAATGAAACCATTCCGCCAGCCGATTTGATCATATTGCCGGGCAGCAAGAATGTACGCGGCGACCTGGACTTTTTACGTGCACATGGCTGGCAGCAGGTGCTCACCAGACATTTGCGTTATGGCGGTAAAGTATTGGGTATTTGCGGCGGCTTTCAGATGCTGGGAAATTTGGTTCATGACCCTTTTTCCATCGAAGGCGAAGCTGGCTCAAGTGCCGGTTTTGGCTGGCTGGATATGGAAACCACGCTTGAACAGTCTAAACAGTTGAAACAAGTCACAGCTAAATTAGCCTTTGCTGAGGCGGATGTGACCGGTTACGAAATTCACATGGGCGTCAGTACGGGCGCTGCGCTGCAGAACCCTGCGCTGTACATCACCGATGGCGAGCCCAGGCAGCCTGAAGGTGCCATTTCTGCTGATAATCAGGTGGCGGGTACTTACTTGCATGGCTTATTTGATCATGCGCAATCCTGTGCGGCATGGCTGCAATGGGCGGGTCTGCAGGCGCAGCAGACGTTTGACTATGAGCAGTTCAGAAGTGATGAGCTAGACCGGCTGGCAGATTGCGTGGAGCAGCATCTCGATTGGACCAAGCTAGACCAGTATATCTAGGCCACTAAGCTTGACGGCATAATAGATGAAGATGCTGTTTATGTTGCGTTATGTTAAGCGGCGGTGACTTTTATTTTCTGCCCCATGCACTCTACTATTTGTCCTGCGCGTATCTTGGCTGTTCTGCGGGTTTCAATGTTGCCGTCTACTTGTACGATGCCATCTGATACCATGAGTTTGCCTTGGCCGCCGCTGTTGGCGATGCCAACGAGTTTAAGCAGATTGCACAGTTCAATGAATTCACCATTTAATTCAAAAGTTACGGTTTCCATAGTTATCCTTTAAGTGTAAGCGGCAAGCCCGCCGCAATAAAACTGACTTTATCCGCCAGTTGCGCTACCGCTTGGTTCAGCCTGCCTTGTTCATCTTGAAATTGCCGGTTGATTTCACCCAGCGGCACAATACCCATGCCTACTTCATTGCTGACCAGCAATACGGTGCCGGAAAGTTTCGGTAAAGTTTCCAGCAGTTTGCTACGTTCTGTTTGCCAATCGAGATTATCCGGGCGATCGCAGTCTGGGCAAATGCATTGTGCCAGCCAAAGCGTCAGGCAGTCTACGATCAGGCAGCGGTCTGGCTTTGCCTGCTCCTGCAAGGTTGTACCTAAGTTGAATGATTGCTCTATGGTTTTCCAGTGGCCGGGACGGCGCACCTGATGATGCGCTACGCGCGCGCCAAACTCGGTGTCGTATACCTGCGCAGTGGCAATATAAACGACTTCCCGCCTGCTATTTAAAGCCAGATTCTCCGCGTAGACACTTTTGCCCGAACGCGCACCGCCTAAAATTAAATGTATCGCCATAATTAACCTAAATTGTTTGCTTTGTTTTCAAATGCAGCCCATTGCTCAAATATAGTTTGCAGCTGTTTTAAGCCATGTGTAATGACTGAGGGGCCAGGCTGCAGGATGTCGGCAGATTTTACTTCGACCACAAAACCGTTTTGAACCGCAGGCATTGCAAACCAGCCAGCACGTGCCGTAACCTGCTCCGGCTGAAACTTTTTACCGCACCAGGAACCGATGATAATGTCCGGCATGCGCGCCAATACCTGTTCCGGCGTTACGGTACGTTCACGCGCGCTATGAAATTGCGACAGTTCCGGAAAGCAGTCTTCACCGCCGGCAATCTCGATCAATTCAGCTGCCCAGCGGATGCTGCACATCATGGGTGCATCCCATTCTTCAAAATACACTTTGGGCTTACGCGGTAAATGGCGGCCAGAAGCGCGCGCCTTTTCAATTTGCAATTGCAGCTCAGCAATAAGCTTCAATGCCTCATCCGTTTTTCCTACGAGCGCGCCAACGGTCGCGATCATACGCAGAATTTCTGCTACAGAACGCTGATTAAACACATGGACTTCAATACCGGCTTTGATCAAAGATGCAGCAATGTCAGCCTGCAAGTTGGAGAACCCCAGCACCAGATCAGGTTTTAGTTCGAGAATCTTGTCGATTTTTGCTGAGGTGAAAGCAGATACTTTGGGTTTTTCTTTACGCGCAGCAGCAGGTCGCGTCGTGTAGCCGGAAATGCCGACAATGCGATCCTGTTCACCAAGTGCATACAGCACTTCTACAGTTTCGGTGGTAAGGCAGATGATACGTTGTGGCAGGTATGCCATCGCTATTTCCAGCCGTTTTCCATGATCATTTCGGATAGCGGTTTCGCCTGTTTCCAACCTGTTTCTACCAGCATCGGTTCTTTATAAAACGTATTCACATGCCCTAAACATAACACTGCAATCGGTTTTGCATCATCTGGAATATGCAGTAGCTCGCTGAGTTTAACCGGGTCAAAAATTGATACCCAGCCCATGCCCAAGCCTTCAGCACGCGCTGCCAGCCACATGTTCTGGATTGCACAGCTAACCGAGGCAATATCCATTTCAGGCAGGGTTCTGCGACCGAATATGTGCTGTTCACGGTTGTTGCAAAGTGTGGCGATTAAAAGCTCGCCGCAGTCTAATATGCCTTCTACTTTCAGTTTCAGGAATTCAGCCATGCGTGTAGTATTTTCATGTTCACCGATTGCATGCGCCGTACGAATACGCTCTTCATCAACAAGCTTGTGTATGCTTTTGCGTAGATTCGCATCGGTGATTCTGACAAAGCGCCAGGGTTGCATCAAGCCCACACTTGGCGCCTGATGTGCTGCCTGCAAGATTCGTGTCAGCATTTCAGGTGCAACCGGCGTAGGAATAAAGTGCCGCATGTCGCGGCGCTCGGCAATCACGCGGTAAACCGCGGCGATTTCAGGATCTGAGTAACGATGCTGATTCATAGGAATAATTTTGCCGCTGCTTCGGGGTTAGATGCAAAGTAAAAATGTAAAAAGCTCGCATGAATAGAATCATGCCGGTAAATATTTTCTGCTTTTCCAAAGCGGGTGGCAGCACTTGCAATAGGCTCAAGCGTAGTTTCAAAACTGCCGTAGTGAAAGGTGTGCGCCCCAAGCTGCCCTTGCGGCAACTCGGCTTTGAGTGAGCCTAAACCCTGTAAACGGTCATGTATCCGACTATTGCCTGGTAATAAGCCAAATGTAGGTTTGCCATCAATACTTTCTGATAATGCCATCATGCCGCCGCACTCGGCCAATATCGGCTTATTGGCAATCAGTGTTGTATTTAAAGCATCGCGCATCGGTGAATTCTGGCTGATAGTATCAAGATGCAATTCCGGATAACCGCCTGGCAGCCAGTAGGCGTCTGCTTCAGGTAAAGTCTGGTCATGCAGGGGTGAGAAGAACTTCAACGTTGCACCCATATCTATCAAGCAATCCAGATTGGCTTGATAGATAAAACAAAACGCTTCATCGCGCGCGATAGCAATGGTTTTGTTGTTAAGCAGTTGCGGCAGCGAGGCTTGCGCTGGTGCATTAAAAACTACTGACGGCGGCAAAGGTAACGTCGACGATTCAGCTAAGGCTTTGGCCGCAGTTTCGATTTTTTCTTCCAGATCTGTGATTTCACTTGCCATGAATAGACCCAGATGCCGTTCCGGCAAGCTTAGCTTTTCATTCTTTACTAACGTACCAAACCAGCTTAAATGCGGCGGCAGGCTATCACGCAATAGCTTGGCGTGGCCTTCACTGCCAACCTTATTTGCCAGCACGCCGGCGCCAATCAGCTGTGGCCGATACGCCAGTAAACCAGATGCAAGTGCACCGAAAGTTTGCGCCATGCCGCTTGCATCAATGGTGATGATCACCGGCAGATTAAAGCGCTGTGCAATATCTGCGCTGGAAGGTGTGCCGTCATATAAACCCATGACGCCTTCAACAATAATGAGGTCGGCATTCTTGGCAGCGCGATAAAGCTGGGCTTCGCCATCGGCCTCGCTGCACATGGTGAAGTCGAGGTTGTATACAGGGCGGCCAGTAGCCGTGGCAAGTATCATCGGGTCAAGAAAGTCTGGCCCGCATTTGAAAGCCTGCACACGCAGCCCGCGGTTGCGCCAGGCGCGCGCCAGCGCTGCCGTGATCAAGGTTTTACCTTGGCCGGAGGCTGGTGCAGAAATAAGAACGGTAGGGCAGGTGACAGGCTTCATGCTGAGTACTTGATGTTGTGGATTATTTACCATTCAATGCCGGGCATGGCTTTTACTCCAGCCTGAAAGGCATGCTTCACAAGGTTTGCTTCACTGACAGTATCGGCAAGTTCAATCAGCGCAGGTGGCGCTGCACGCCCGGTAACCACCACATGCTGCATGAGTGGGCGGTTCTTGAGGGCAGCAGAAACTTCCTCAATACTGAGCCAGCCGTATTTCAGTGCATAGGTAAGTTCATCAAGGATCACCAGGTGAACGGTTTCATCCCGCAGGTAACTGCAAACCAGTTCCCACGCCTTGCGTGCGCTGGCCAGATCCTGCTCCGGATTTTGAGTTTCCCAGGTAAAACCGTCTCCCATGACGTGCCAGCTTAAATTGGGAGCAGACCTGAAAAAGGCTTCTTCGCCAGTATCTGAACGGCCTTTTATAAACTGAATGACAACAGCTTTCATGCCGTGGCCAAGTGCGCGTGCCAGTAAACCAAAGGCTGCGGTGGATTTGCCCTTACCGTTACCGGTGTGTATCAGCAACAGACCTTTTTCAGTGCTGGCGGACTCGATTTTGGTATCAATCACCACCTTTTTGCGCTGCATGCGCGCAAGGTGGCGTGAGTTTTTTTCGCTGTCGCTCAAGTTAAACTTTAGCGCGGTTTGCGCCGCTGGCAAAAGCAAAGGCAACATGCACTACAAGTGCAATGCCTAACCAGAAACCAAGAGTCTCTAATTGATGTGGGAAGTATTTCATCAAGCGCTCGCCGAATACAGCCAGTGTAGGGTCAGCATAACGGCCACCAAAGAAATAGAAACCCCCGCTGGAGAATAACTCGCTGAACGCCGCTGCAATAGATACGCTGGCTACTAAAGGTAAAATTGCAGCAGAGCTGAAGCTGTAACGTTTGGCAAACCAGCGGCCAGCCAGCCACATGACGCCATAAGCCGGTAATAGAAAGCCATAAGCCGGTGTTACGCAAAAACTGCTCACGCCGCCAACTGTGATAGCGGCATAATCCAGACCGGCACATAAGGCTAGTAAAGCCGGGAATACCAGAACTGGTCTTAAGTACAAGCCTGCCAGAAAGAACACGGCAAGTGATGCGCTAGGCAAGTAGTTGATTGAAGCAAAATGATGACCGCGCGTAGTAATGACGAGTGCGGCAAGTATGATGCCTATCACCAGTTGATTGGTTTTAGAAAGAGCTAACATGGCAGGGATAACCTCCGGATTGGTTCATAAAATGTTTGACGTGTATTTTAACTTAAATGTGTTTTATAAGGTGGGTTTACGCCCACCCCGATAGGGCAATTGAGCAATGTCGCTAAGGTTTCATTTGGTATCTCAACCCTATAAAAATATTACTGCCGGCTGTATTGTATGGAACTGAGGTGGCAGAATTGCCTGTATAGGCCAGCACGTAGTGCTTGTCCAAGACGTTGTTGGCACGTGCTTCCAGCTTCCATTCCGGGTTAAGCCGATAGCTGGCTGTTAAATTCAATAACATATAGCCGGACATTGTTTTGGTATTTGCGGCATTGTTGTAGCGGGTTGATGCGCCAGTCATTTCAGCACCCCACTGCAGATCGCCCCAGGTATGCAGCAGATTAATCGCACCATAACGGTTGCTGCGACGAGTAAGCAGTTGGTCTGATTGCTCATCACGTGGCGACTGTACAGTTAAATTACCGCTCAGTAGCAGTGAATCGCTTATATTCCAGCTGCTTTCCAAAGTTGCACCCTGTATTTCAACTTTACCTACGTTAATAGGGCAAAAGCCGGAAAACGAACAACCTGTAGTAGCCGCACCGGAGAACTCAATCAAGTTTCTGATTTTGTTTTCAAAAACCGTTAAACCTGCATTCCAGGTATTTCCTGTATATTTCAAAGCAACTTCCACATTGTCTGATTTTTCCGGGCTCAGTTGGGGGTCGCCGAAGTTAGGAAAATACAACTGGTTAAATGTCGGCGCTTTAAATGCCTTACCGTAATTTGCGCTGATACGCCATTCCGGGCTTAAGCGGTAAGCGTAGCCTGCACCGCCAGTGTTGTAATTGCCATATTGCGTATTGTGATCTTCACGCAGCGAGAGTTGTACGCCATGATTGCCGATATTGGCAACATAGCTACCCATGAAACCATCGTTGTTGCGATCTTTAGTGTATTTTGATGTAGGGCTGCTTTTGCTATCAACTGTTTGTTCAAGCCTATCGTAAGCCAATGTCAGCGTACCTAGTGGTAGTTTGAATTCGTTTTGCCAAGTGAGCTGCTGCTGTTCCGTACGGTATCTACTGATGCCTGTCGGGTTGCTTCCGCTTGGTTTTGCATGGCTGTCAGAGTCATCCTCACCCACGCCGATTTTCAATGAGCTATGCCAGAAGTCTGTAAACTGATTTTTACTGCTAATCGCATAACTTTTCAGGGTCTGGTTACCGTAGTCGTTATATGCATTGTCGAAATGGTTGCGTGCCTTGCTTTCAAAGAACTGTAATCCCAGCGTGTGCCCTGCTGTTAATGTTAAATCCATATAGGCTGACGCACTTAAATTGCGGTAACCATCATCATCTTTATCAAAAGCATTATTACGGATACGCTTGGCCGAGAAGCTGTCAGTATCAAGGCTGCTTAAATTGACGCCATATCGCAAATTGCCATAACCGCCGTTGAGACCAGCTTCAGCAGTCTTTGTGCCGTAGCTTCCTAGCCCTGCTGCCGCATGCAGCAATGTTTTTTCAGAACTGCCTTTACGTGTGAAAATCTGAATGACGCCGCCAATGGCATCAGCCCCATATAGGCTGGAAGCTGGTCCACGCAGAATCTCAATTTTTTCAATCTGGGAGAGCGGAATACTTTCGTAAGCAGTAGTGCCTAAGGTGGCAGAGTTAATGCGTAAGCCATCTACCAGCAACACAACATGTTGATCATTGGTTCCGCGAAGAAATATGCTAGTTGCAGTTCCGGCGCCACCACTGTTAACAACCTGTATTCCTGGCTGCGAACGCAATACATCTGTGAGTGATGCAGCGCCTGCACGCTCTATGGTTTCGCGATCAATCACAGTAACGTCACCGATCACATTGGCACGCGATTGTTCAATACGTGAGGCGGTGACAACAACATCATCCAGGTTTATTTGTTCGGCAGCTAAAGTAGGGAAGGCTAAAGTGGAGCCTATCAAGCTCACGATAAGTTTTTGATTCATGTAATTTCCTTATGTTACATGCGACCCCGCATGTAATTTGAAAAAAGGAAATACGTTAGGGGCATAGAATCATGAACAAAAAAGCGTGTAACGCCATTCGTTTTTGACACACCGTCACCCCGCGGTATTTCCAACTTGTGTTGCGAGGCCGGTCTCCGGGCTTGTGAGTTCCGGGTTTTTGTAAACCCTGGATTTGCGCCTTCCCGAACCAATTTCAGTTCAGTGGCATAGAGCAAATCGTATGAATAAATCAGACTCACTTACCGTTGCGGGGGCAGCATAGGAATTGTTTTTAATATAAAAACGCACCTATTTCCCAGTTTCACCTTATTTGCAGAAAGCAAACTTGGCACCTATCAACTTAGATGATTATAACTTTTTATTTGCAAATATCAGGAACTTTTTCTAATAATGTGCTTTGTAAATTATTGTAATACTTTATGAAATTCATGTTAGCTATTGACTATAATGAATTTTTTAAATTATAGTGATCGTATGGATGCAGACTTAAAAGTGCTGGAACAAAAACTATCACACTTGATTTCAATGTGTAATGCGTTGCGCGGTGAAAACGCTGAATTGCGCCTTAGTTTAGATAAGATAGAGGCTGATACTGCAACATTGAAAGCTAATATGGCGCAGGCCAGCGAGCGCATTGAAACTCTGATAGATAGTCTTCCTTAAGTCAGATTTAACATCATACTTTTGAGCAAAAAATAATGAGTGAAATTAAAGGCGTAGACGTCAGTATTATGGGGCGGAACTTTACGGTGTCATGCACCGAGGAAGAGCGCCCGGGTCTCATTAACGCCGTGAATTTTCTCGATAAGAAAATGCGCGATATTCGTGATAGTGGTAAAGTCATCGGTGTGGAAAGAATCGCGATCATGACAGCACTGAATCTCGCTCATGAGTTACTTAACAGTAAAAGCGGCGATGTTGATGTAGGCGACATCAGGCGCAGAATAGCAATCATGCAGGATCAGATTGATGAAGCCTGTACCATAAAATAAATTTTAAAATGTTTTAAAAAGTACGGGTTAAAAGAGAGTAGAATTACTTCAACTAGTTTTATCTTAAAGAAACAGAATTTAAGATAATTCGTCAGATTTCAAAGTTTGTTCTCTGCGGTTCGGTTTAGGCTAATAATTCCTTGAACTAGTTTATAGCATCGGTTTTAGTCATTCGAGCGTCTGTGTGAGCGCCTCTTGCAGGTGTACCTAATGCACTCTAGGCTGTTACCACTTGAGCCTTTTTGGTTCAGGATGCTGGCCTAGGCTGTTCCGTGGAGAACTCTTCATTACTTCGTACGATGTTTTTAATTTCGCCTTGTTCTGTATATTCCACAGGCAAGGGAATTATTGATATGCGAACCGCAACTCAGCTTTAATCAATATTAGACATTTAACATATACCTATCTTAACGCGTGATACTTCAAGTCGGCCAGGCTGACGATTTGCAGGCATTTTTCGTGACAGGCTTCCAGTATGACCGGTGGCGCAAAGCTGGCTTCTGATGCTTCCAGCCAGCGACTGGCACATAAGCACCAGCGATCACCTGCCTGCAGCCCTTCAAAGCCATATTCAGGTCGCGGTGTGCTTAAATCATTGCCCCGTGAAATTGAGAATGCCAGAAACTCTTCTGTGACTTGTGCGCAGACAGTATGGCTGCCGGCGTCGTCAGCGCCTGTTTCGCAGCAGCCGTTACGCGTAAAACCAGTCAAAGGGTCAAGGCTGCAAACTTGTAGTGCTGTGCCTAATACATTCTTTTGTTGAGGTTTAGTCATGTTGAAAATTCATTATTGTTGATTGGGTTATAGATTATCATAAGCAAATATTTTTAACTGGAAAACACAATGCGATATTGGTTGATGAAGTCCGAACCGGCGGACGTTTCTATTGATGATCTGGCTGGTTTCCCTAATCAGACCGTAGATTGGTACGGCGTGCGCAATTATCAGGCAAGAAACTTTATGCGCGATCAGATGAAGGTGGGTGATGGCGTGCTGTTTTACCATTCCAACTGTGCCGAGCCGGGCATTGCAGGTATCGCCGAGGTAAGTACGCTTGCCTATCCGGATCGCTTGCAGTTTATTGAGGGTCATAAGTATCATGACCCTAAAGCCACCCCTGAAAACCCACGCTGGTTTAATGTAGATGTAAAGCTGGTGCGTAAAACCAGGTTGTTAAGTTTAAAAGAAATGCGAGAAATGCCGGAACTTGCCAATTTAAGGATTTTACAACGCGGTAACCGCTTATCAATTACACCGGTTGATCCAAGAGACTGGGAGTTTATATTAAATAAGCTGAAATAAAAAAAGTCCCTTGCGGGACTTTTTTTATTTCGTGAGACGGGATTATTTGCTTTCAATACTACCCATGGCTTTAGGGTAAGTCACAATACCCCATGGCATGTTTTTAACTTCAATCTGTTTTGTCACTTCCAGTTTTTCAGCATCAATCACGAATACTGCGTCTGATTTACCGCAAGCTAACAGAATCTGTTTGTCATCCGGGGTAAATGTAAAGTGCCAGCAACGGTTTCCAGTTGGAATGTCTTTAACTTTTTCATAAGTTTTGGCATTAAACACCTGCAGTACCTTGTCCTTATTTGTTGCCACAAAAATGCGTTCACCGGAACGGTCATAGGCGATACCGTAAGGTGTCTGACCGGTTTCTACGGTGCGTACCAGATTAAAGTCTTTATCCAGCACTATGAATTTATTGCCATACTCCAGTGTAGCTAAGTAATTATTGCCATCCGGAGAAACTTTGATGCCGCGTGGACGATCACCCTGTTCGTGGGTATGTATGGTTTTTAATAAATCGCCAGATGCAATATCGTGCACCGTCACGGTGTTGTCAGCTTCGTTAGTGATCACAAGCTTGCTGCCATCAGCTGAAAATTCAATGCCTTCGGTTTCAGGGCCACCGGTGATTTCACGTACTTTTTTACCTGCGGCTAAGTCAACTACAGCAATTTTGGCCGGGATTTTTTCTTCGTCGTCATCGTCCTCTTCTTCTGCACCTGGTTTTGGTGGTGGGCCGCCTTTAGCGCTTGGCTCAGAAGAAATATAAGCAAAGTTACCGCTTACGCGCACAAACTCAGGGTTTTTGCCCACAGGAATTTGTTGCAGCACTTCACCCGTTGCCGTATCAATGACGGAAATACTTTCGTTTTCGCGTGTGGCAACGATCAGTTTTTTGCCATCGTCAGTAAGACTCAAGCCCCGTGGCCCAGCTGCCTTTACATCGAACTGTTTAACCACTTCCATTGTTGCAAGGTCGATGACACTCACGCCTGCATCTTGGCTGGTAACATAAGCAAATCCGGCTGATTTTGATTCAGCCACGGCTTGGGAGTCATCGGTCTTTTCTTTGCTACATCCAACAATCCCAGTGATTAATGCCAGTAAAAGCAGGCTGGCGCGTGTTTTGCCAAAAGCAGGTGTTAATTTCATTTATTATCTCCAGAGTATTCTGTGCTTGTATCAGCAGTCAGATATTTGTACGGCAACTTCGTTTAATAACCATGCAAAAATTGTGCTTGGCTATAGTAAAAACATTAATTCCAATATAACAATAAGTTATACATAAGCAACAATTAAATCTGGTTGTAAGTAAGCAACCATTTTGGCTATATGCAGCCGCAATGGGGGTAGTTAACCTAAAAACAATTTATATGCCGGGTTTTCTGTTTCATCCCAATACGGGTAACCTAATTTACTTAAGAAGTCAGAAAACTCAGATAGTTCATTAGGCGGCACTTGCATGCCTACCAGCACACGCCCAAAGTCCGCACCATGATTGCGATAGTGGAACAGGCTGATATTCCAGTCGTGGCCCATTGTATCGAGGAACTTCATGAGTGCGCCCGGTGTTTCCGGGAACTCAAATCTGAATACTTTTTCGTTCTCGGCCTGTGGCGCGTGGCCGCCTACCAAGTGACGCAAGTGAAGCTTGGCAACCTCGTTATCGCTGAGGTCTAATGTTGGCAACCCTTGCTGCTGCAAAGCGCTAACCAGCTTAGCTGTTTCAGATGGATCTGAAACAGCAACACCAACGAAAATATGCGCATTGTGCGGATCAGAATAGCGGTAATTAAATTCAGTGATATTGCGGCCACCCAATAAGCGGCAGAATGCCTTAAACGCACCTGGTTTTTCAGGAATAGTGACTGCCAGCACAGCTTCGCGTTTTTCACCGATTTCGGCGCGCTCTGCGATAAAACGCAGGCGGTCAAAGTTCATATTGGCACCGGATGCGATGCCAATCAGTGTTTTATCCTGCAAATTTTCACGCGCGGCATAAGCCTTAAGGCCGGCTACAGCCAAAGCGCCCGCAGGTTCCAGAATGCTGCGCGTATCTTCAAATACGTCTTTAATTGCAGCGCAGATTGCGTCGTTATCGACGATGATCATTTCATCTACATATTGCTGACATAACGCGAAAGTATGCTCACCAACTTGCTTCACTGCGGCGCCGTCGGCAAATAAGCCAACCTGGTCTAGTGCGATGCGCTGTCCTTTTTTGAGTGATTCGGTCATGGCTTCAGCGTCTTTTGCCTCAACGCCTATGACTTTGATTTCAGGCCGCACCGCTTTAACGTAAGCAGCTATGCCCGCCAGCAGACCGCCGCCGCCTACGCAGCAGAAAATAGCATCAATCGGTTCCGGGTGCGCATTGAGGATTTCCATCGCAATCGTACCTTGTCCGGCGATCACATCTGGGTCATCATAAGGGTGTACGAAGGTTAAGCCTTCTTTTTTCTCTAATTCTAGTGAGTGCGCGTAGGCATCTGAGTAGCTGTCACCGAACAGGACCACTTCAGCGCCACGGCTCTTCACTGCATCAATCTTGATTAGCGGGGTGGTGGTCGGCATCACGATAACCGCACGGCATTTCAGTTTTTGTGCGCTCAAGGCCACGCCTTGTGCGTGATTACCTGCTGAAGCTGCAATCACCCCTTTTGCCAGCGCCTCTGGCGATAGGCTTGCCATTTTGTTGTAAGCACCGCGAATCTTGAAAGAAAATACCGGCTGCATATCCTCGCGTTTTAACAGGACATTGTTTTTAATACGTTTGGATAAATTGATTTGCAGATCTAACGGCGTTACTTTAGCAACGTCATAAACGTGCGAGTGCTGTATTTTCTCTAGGTAATTTTGTGCAGTATTTGTAGGCATGCGTTATTTCTAAAATAGACTAGTGCAGTGTATAGTACTAGATTGGATTAAATTATATAACTCGTATTATAAAAGATTTTGCAAGGACTTGACTCAAAATGGCATATACACAAGACGAATTAAAACAACAGGTCGCTAAAGCAGCGGTTGAATATGTAAAAGGCGGCATTATTGGTGTGGGCACAGGCTCAACGGCCAACTTCTTTATTGAAGAACTGGCAAAAGTGAAACACAAAATTGATGGCGCGGTTGCAAGCTCAGAAGCGACAGCAGCGCGTTTACGCGGCCATGGCATTGAAGTATTTGACCTGAACAGTGTTGATGGTATGGATATTTATGTAGATGGTGCTGATGAAATCACCGAACACCTGCACATGCTTAAAGGCGGCGGCGGTGCATTAACACGTGAGAAAATTGTGGCTGCAGTGGCAAAACAATTTATCTGTATCTGCGACGCCAGCAAGTATGTACCAGTGTTGGGTAAATTCCCATTGCCGGTAGAAGTGCTGCCAATGGCAAAAAGCCATGTTGCACGTGAGCTGGTTAAATTAGGCGGCCAGCCGCAGTTGCGTGATTTCACTACCGATAATGGTAACGTGATTCTGGATGTACATGGTTTAACTATTACCGACCCGGTAGCGATGGAAGCCAAAATTAATCAGATCGTAGGCGTAGTGACGAATGGTTTATTTGCAGCACGCCCTGCTAATGTGTTGCTGTTGGCGACACCTGAAGGCGTTAAAACCTATAAAAAATAAATGCTTAATCGCATTTTGTAATAATTTTGTCATATTAGATACCTAAGATAACGTTCTAGCTAACAGTGGAAAATTAAAATGCATTCTGAACACACCTTTAAGCAATATGATGCTGAATTAGAGTCGTTGCGTGGAAAAGTGCTGGAAATGGGCGGCTTGGTTGAGCAGCAAATCGTTCAGGCACTTGAAGCGCTGGTAAAACTTGATCCCAATCTGGCAAAAGAAGTCATGAATAACGACCATCGCGTCAATGCGCTGGAAGTACAGATTGATGAAGACTGCAGTCATATCATTGCACGACGCCAGCCGACTGCGGGTGATCTGCGTATGATCATGATGATTGTAAAAACCATCACGGATCTGGAGCGTATTGGCGATGAAGCGACAAAGATTGCGCGTACCGCGCAAAAGATCTTTGATGAAGATCGTTTATACAAACCACGCTTTAATGAAATCAAGGCAATGGTGACTTTGGTACGTGAAATGCTCAGTACTGCCTTGGACGGTTTTGCGCGATTGGATGATAGCAAGACTGTTGCAGTAGCTAGGCAAGATGAGCAGGTGGATGAACAGTTCCGCGCAGCAATGCGTCAGCTGATAACATTTATGCTCGAAGATCCACGTACGATTTCAATGTCGCTTGAGGTCTTGTTTGTTGCGAAAGCAATTGAACGTATTGGCGACCATGCCAAGAATATCGCAGAATATGTGGTGTACATGGTGAAAGGTAAAGATGTGCGCCATACTTCAGTGCAAGACATGGAGCGCGAGACTTTACAGTCTTCATAGTTTGATCAAGAAAATAAAAAAAAGCGCCTAATAAGGCGCTTTTTTTTATAACGGTAATTATTATCTTAGCTTAGCCTTTTTGTGGCACATAGCCACTTGCAGTATCTGCACCGTCGCCAAAAAAGTACTTTTCTGTTTGTTCTGTCAGATATTTACGTGCTGACGGATCAGCCAAACTCAGGCGGTTTTCATTCACCAGCATGGTTTGCTGTTTTAACCATGCCGCCCAAGCCTCTTTAGAAACGTTTGCATAAATACGTTTGCCGAGCTCACCCGGATAAGGCGGGAAGTCCATGCCTTCAGCTTCTTTGCCTAACTTAATACAATTTACCATGCGCGCCATAATGAACCTTGTTAAATTCGTGATTGAATACTTAAAGCATAATGATAGCGCATGTTAAAATTTGCGCACAAATTATTATGTATTAATTTTTTTATTGCCTATGCGCTGAAAGCACTAAATGCAAACTCCTGAAAATGATCAGCATATCGCTGAAAATACAACACTACAATCTAAACATCTTGCAGAAACTAGCCCATTTAAAGGTAAAACAGGTATCCGTCGGCTGATGAATGCTTTCGGTTATTCGCTGCAGGGTTTTGGCGCAGCCTTTAAACATGAGGATGCTTTTCGGCAAGAGGTTTTTCTGGCTGTGGTGCTGATTCCGTTAGCGTTTTACCTGGGTGAAAATCGTGTAGAGCAGGCGTTGATGATAGCCAGTGTGCTATTGGTATTAATTGTTGAATTGCTTAACTCTGCGATTGAAGCGGCCGTTGACCATACCTCTATCGAGCGTCACCCGTTGGCAAAACAGGCAAAAGATATTGGCAGTGCAGCCGTATTTATTGCATTGATGATTGTGGCGGTGGTTTGGGGTTTGATGCTTCTAGGGTAATCCATAATGGACAGGGGCGGCATTCTCTGCCCCTGTCGCAGAAACAGTTGCAGTTCTAAAAATCAGCACGCAATCCCAGTAACAATGAACGTCCTGCCTGCGGTGCAATATCTTTCAAGAACGAAGTATGCTCGCGAATTTCCTGATCAAGTAGGTTGTTGGCTTTTGCATAGACCTCTAAACCCAGCTTGGTCGGCAATTTGTAGGTGACGATTGCGCTCAGGTTGGTGTAGCTATCGGTTACCAGTTCATTTTCTGATGTACGGTCTTGCTTGAACGCATGCAACACATCCATTCTGGCACCAAAACTATTTTTTTGATAATGCAGGCCTCCACCTAATCTTAATGGTGCAATGCGAGGTAGCGGGTCGCCACTGTCGCGGTTAGTGGCGCGCACATAGTCACCACGCAACGTTAAGTCAAGATTGTCGGCAATGTTGAATCTTCCGTCTGCTTCCAAGCCTTTAAATGTGGCAGCAAAAGATGAGAATTGTGCAATCGGCAGCTCTGATTCTGCATCAATATCACCGGTACCCAACAAGCCTAAAAAACTGCTGAATCTTGTGTAATAAGCGCCGAAGTTAAAACTATTCTTACCGTCTTTCCAGCGCATTTGCGCATCAACCCCGTTAGAACGCTCTTTGTCGAAGTTGGGGTTGCCAATTTCGTATTGGCCGGTTGCCAAGTGCGCGCCATTTGCGTAAAGCTCAAAATAGCTAGGTGCACGCTCGTTGTGCGAGAGATTGGTTGCAAGTGACCAATTGGAATTGAAAGTGTAAAGGCCGCCAAATGCATAACTGGCTGGATTAAAGCTGTTATTTTTTGTCGAATCATCCTTAAACGCACCAGCATTTAATGCAACGTGCTCAATTCGCCCACCAAAACTTAATTTAAGCTGATCCAGTGGCAGTTCTTCGTAGATATACAGCGCCTTACTTTGTGTGTTCACTGACGGTACAAACGCTTCATCACCTAAGGCTTCAAAATTTGAATTCTGAAACTGAACACCCAATACGCCTTTCATATTGCCGATACTAGCGTGCCCGGCTTCAAAGCTGCCTTCCAGGCCACGGTTTTTAAACGTAGTGCCAACTGCACCGCTTTCAATCTCCTGATGCTGATAATCAGTATGCGCCAGCTTGAATTTTATGCGTTCAATCACATTGCCTAGTTCTCTTATTTCGCTGGCAAAATCCCAGCGGTCGCTCTGCATATCAGCGCGTACAGCAGGATCAGCTACTGTGCCGTAGTTATTTCTGAAACCGGAATAAGAGATACCTGCGTAACCGTCGTCAAAAGTGAGCGATGCACCTAAAGCGCCGCCTTCGCTACTGGCATTGCTGTTGACTAGTCTGCCACGATTATCACGCGTCGTGCCATCAACCCGGTTTTTACGGCTGGATACTGCAAATCCCGGAATATCCAGGTCACTGGTTTTTCTGGTGTAGGCATCAGCATGCACTGCAATTTTTCCATTACCAATATCTACCACGCCAGCCAGATTGTTCTGGCTATCGGCACCACCGACACTGGCTTCTGCACGTCCGGCAATACCCTCTAATTTTTCGGTTGGAATTCTATGGTCAATCGCATTGACAACCCCGCCAACCGCACTGCCACCGTACAACAATGCCGCGGGGCCGCGAATCACTTCTATTTGCTCAATGACCAGCGGATCCAGTGATACCGCATGGTCAAAACTGAGGCTGGATGCATCCAGTATGCCGATACCATTCTGCATAATGCGTACCCGTTCCGCATCCAGTCCACGGATAACGGGGCGCGACGAGTTAGGGCCAAAACTGGTGGCGCTGACGCCGGGGATGCCATTCAAAGTATCGCCAAGCGTGCTCTCGCGCTTAAGTGAAAGCTCTCGACCGCTGAGGATTGAAATAGGTACGACCAGTTCATCAGAGCTAACGCCTAATGGGTTTCCCGTCACCGGAACGGTAGCAAGATCAATCGCAGTATGTGTATCTGCTGCGAGGGCTTGATTAGCGAATAAAGCTGCGATAACAACTAATAAAGGTTTAAACGCAAATGCGGCACGCATGTGCGGATTTCGGCTGTAATTCATGTGAGTAACCTCAAAAATAAAAGCAAATCACCAACAAAATTTTGTTGGTAGTGAATATTAAATGCTGATTATTTGAGGCGGCGCGCGCGCTGCATAAGCGCTGGTGAACGTTGATTCGAAACTTAAAAAGTGAGCAGTAACCGCTATTGGGTCAGCACTGATAAACGGAATCTTAAAAGCTGATAACTCTAATCCGCTTGCTACTTTTGCATAGCTTATACATTGCGTACATTGCTCTGCTGCGGTCTGCTTGGATTGGGATTTAGGGTCTTGCTGGCTATGTTGGCTTGCGTCCGTTAAATGGCTGATTTCATGCGTAGCAACGCCCATCTGCGTGAACGCAAATAATAAAACTAACGCAAGATGAATCACATAACGCTGCAACATGGTGCGGATTTTAACAGACTTTAATTTCAATTTAGATTGAATAGAATTATACGATAGTGATATTTTTAAAATAAATGGTTATATCATTATGTTATACATGAGCATAATTGTTATTAGTTTTTATAAAGTAGTAGTTCTAAGAGTGAGAATTCAGATTCATGCACTGATACTGTCATATATATTTTAAATTTAGATTAAATATTTAAGTTAAAAAAGAAACCTTATAAAGACCGCTTCTTTTTTAACTTAATTAATATTTACTTTACAAGTAGTGGCGATTAACTAAAGTTAGCTGATGCAAAATCCCAGTTAGCTAATGAAGCCAGAAACACTTCTACAAATTTAGCGCGGGCATTGCGGTAGTCAATGTAGTAAGCATGTTCCCAAACGTCGATTGTTAGCAGCGCTTTGTCGCCAGTTGTCAGTGGTGTGCCAGCCGGGCCCATGTTCATGATATCTACTGAACCGTCAGCTTTTTTAACCAGCCATGTCCAGCCTGAACCGAAGTTGCCAACTGCAGAAGCTTGGAATGCTTTTTTGAATTCATCAAATGAACCCCATTTAGCATTGATAGCATCAGCCAGTGCGCCGCTAGGAGCGCCACCGCCGTTTGGTTTCATGCAGTTCCAGAAGAAAGTGTGGTTCCAAACTTGTGCTGAGTTGTTATAAATACCAGCAGCAGATTTTTTTACGATTTCTTCCAGGCTTGCGTTCTCAAACTCAGTACCTTTGATCAAGTTATTGAGGTTGGTTACGTAAGTTTGGTGATGTTTGCCGTAGTGGTATTCGAAAGTTTCTTCTGAAATGTGTGGTACTAATGCATTTTTTGCATATGGTAATGCAGGTAATTGATGTTCCATGATTGTCCTCTTTATTTGTGGGAATAAGGTTAAGGGCACCTCTATTAACTCAATTTCCGTCGCGATACTGCGTTGCTCATAAAAAATTATTCCTTACATATCATGCATATGCTGCGTCACAATTTTTTACTCACGCCTTGTCTAGCTTAGTAACTTGAATTAATAGAGGTGCCCGTAAAGCTAAGCTGTCATTATAGCAGCGTATTTTAGTCAAGTATTATTGCAAATCAAGCTATTTTTTCTGGTAGCTACCAATTAAATAATCCCACCATCTACCTTATCGTTCCGTGCTCTGGCGAACGAATGCTGAAATTTTGTGCGTAGCTTCTAAGGGCAAGGCTTTTTATAAATCGTTTGTAATAACGGCTTTATAAGTTAATTGATGCTTCAATAGCTACTTCTTCTTAGCCCTTGGGTGGGCGTTATCGTAAACTTTTGCCAGGTGATGAAAATCCAGATGCGTATAAACCTGAGTGGTGCTGATGTTGGCATGGCCTAGCATCTCCTGTACAGCACGCAAATCTTGGCTGGATTGCAATACATGCGTAGCAAAGCTATGGCGCAGCAGATGCGGGTGCATATCGGTATTAATGCCTTGCTTGATTGCCCACGATTTAACGCGGTATTGCACAGCACGTGGTGTGATTCTGCGACCTTGCTCCGTTATAAAAACAGCGTTTAAATCCTTATCGACTATCTTGATGCTGGCACGCTGCTGCAACCAGACCTGCATGGCATTGGCGGCATGACTCCCTAGCGGGACGATACGCGTTTTATTGCCTTTACCCGTAACGGTAACGGTACCTTCAGAAAAATCCAGCATGCTCGTATCTAGATTTACTAGCTCAGCCAGCCGCAGGCCGGATGAGTAAAACAGTTCCAGAATCGCACGGTCACGCAGATCCAATATTCCGTCACCTTCAATAGTAACAAACTTGATCGCCTGATCTACAGAGAGCGCCTGCGGTAAGGTCTTGGCAGCTTTGGGTGCACGTAACCCAAGAACCGGGTTTTGGGTAAAGTTTTTATGCTGAATTAAATAATCGTAGAAACCGCGCCAGGCAGAAAGGGCGCGCGCGATACTTGCACTGCTCAAGCCACGGCTGTGCAGGGTCGCGATAAAGCGCCTGACTTGCTGGTTTTTCACACTATCAAGATCAGCACCCTCAAGCAGAGATTCAAACAGCTGAATATCCCGCGTATAGTTCTTGCAAGTAAGCGCGCTAAGCCCGCGCTCAAATGTAAGGTGTTGAATGTAATCGTCAAGGTAGAGCAATATGCACTCCCGCGGTGAATGACGCCTTGAAAATAACGCAGTGTTTCCTAAAGATTCAAAGTAAATAAATGATTAAGCAATGCAGCAGCAATTAGCTCGCCGATGCGGTCAAGATACAGTGTTCCCATGTCGGCTTTGAAGCGCTGCGGGTCTTCAGCACCTAGCATCAAAACGCCGAATGCATGCTGGTCTGCGGCATTCTTATAAAGCGGAATAAACGCAAATGACTGTAGATTGCTGTCTAATAAGTCCGTCGCTACTTGCGGTTTGTTGCCGCAGTGCGGCTGCTGGAGTGAGATCACCCAATCATTGAATTCATCACTGACATGGGTGAAAACGGCATCACCGGCAATTGCGCTGTTGCTGGGTTTAACCCAGATGCGAATCAGTGACTCTGTCACATTAAAGTCGGTGCGCAGCGTTTCAGCAATTAGCTGCTTTAAAGCACTGAAGCTTTGCTGCTCGAGCAGCTTCAGGCAGAATTGATGCACTTTAAGACTGGTGGCTTCGTTGCCTTCCGCATTGGCTATCATTTGCTCCATTAAAGATTCCAGTACGCGAATTTTGTCGCGTTGTGCCAGCTGCTGACGTTCGCCAAGCGAAATGACGCCACTGCCATGCGGGCTTGGTAAGGTAATTTCAGTCAGTAAGCTTGCGTATTGCTCAAAAAATTTTGGATGACTGCGTAAGTAGCTTGTTACTTGCTCTGCAGAAATTTCTTCTTGAGCCGCTGGGTTGTCTTCGTGAGTTGTTGTCATTTACTGAATACCTTAATTTTTAGGGTGCATGCATTTGCTAAATGGTTTGATTTAATATTTTAATTTTATGAAGCCAAATCAACTTCACCGGTAAATACTGTGATTGCCGGGCCTGTCATCATCACTGGTGAGTTTCCTCCTTGCCATGCAATGAGCAACTCGCCGCCACGCGCACTGACGCGTACGGGTGATTGCAGTAAGCCACGTTGAATGCCGGCCACAACTGCGGCGCAGGCACCGGTGCCGCAAGCCAGTGTTTCGCCGCTGCCACGCTCGAATACTCTTAGTTTAATATGGTGCGCATCAATAATCTGCATAAAGCCTGCATTCACACGTTCAGGAAAGCGCGGATGCACTTCAATCTGGCTGCCAAGCTCAACTACGGGTGCGCTCTCAACATCATCTACTACTTGAACTGCATGCGGATTGCCCATAGAAACTGCAGAAATTTCGACTTGCTGATTGTTAACATCCAGAATATAAGTCGTAGCGGCAACATCGGCAATGAATGGAATATCCTGCGGCAGCAATCTAGGTGCGCCCATATTGACGGTGACCAAGCCGTTGTCCTCGAGCTTGGGGGTGATGATGCCACTCGCGGTTTCAACGCTGATTTCACGTTTTTCGGTTAGATGCTGATCAGATACAAAACGTACAAAACAGCGTGCGCCGTTGCCGCATTGTGCCACTTCACTGCCGTCAGCATTAAAAATACGATATTTAAAATCGGCAACTTTGGAACTTTCGACCAGTAACAACTGGTCGAAGCCTATGCCGAACTGACGGTGAGCGAGTGTTTTGATCTGATCAGGCGAAAGTTGGATGGCCTGGTTGATGCCATCGATGACAATAAAGTCATTACCGGCGCCTTGCATCTTGGTAAATTTAATGGTCTGTGTCATGTGCTTATTGTAAGAGAAAATATACTCACTGAGCGTACATCATTGGATTTTAACAACTTAAATTTTTTGGCGGGAGTTTCAATTCGTGTACAATTCATTTTCTTCAATACTTGCTTCAGCCTTTAGTAAGTATTTTTTTTAATTTTTATTCCAAGGCAATCAATGAGTGAATATCTTTTTACATCAGAATCTGTTTCTGAAGGACATCCTGACAAGTTAGCTGACCAAGTTTCAGACAGCATTCTGGATGCCATTTTAACCCAAGACCCGACTGCCCGTGTAGCGGCAGAAACGTTAGCAAATACCGGTTTAATCGTATTGGCCGGTGAAATTACTACAACGGCTAATGTTGACTATATTAAAGTAGCGCGCGATGCGATTAAACGCATCGGCTACGATAACACAGAGTACGGCATCGACTATAAAGGTTGTGCTGTATTAGTAGCTTACGACAAACAATCTCCAGATATTGCTCAAGGTGTTGATGGTGCGCATGATGATCCACTCGACCAAGGTGCCGGTGACCAAGGCTTGATGTTTGGCTATGCGGTTGATGAAACGCCGCAATTAATGCCCTTGCCAATCTGGCTGAGCCATCGATTGATGGAACGCCAGGCACAATTACGTAAAGATGGTCGTTTGCCATGGCTGCGCCCGGATGCTAAATCACAAGTCACCGTGCAATATGTAGATGGCAAACCTTACAAAATTGATACCGTGGTTGTTTCTACGCAGCATGCACCGGAGATGAGTCTGGAGCAAGTACGCGAAGCGACGATAGAAGAGATTATTAAACCAGTGTTGCCGAGTGAGTTAATCAAAGGCGATATCAAGTTTCTGGTGAACCCGACCGGCCGCTTTGTAATTGGCGGCCCACAAGGTGACTGCGGCTTAACCGGTCGTAAAATCATTGTAGATACGTACGGCGGCGCGGCTCCACATGGTGGCGGTGCATTCTCTGGTAAGGATCCTTCAAAAGTTGACCGTAGTGCTGCTTATGCCGGGCGTTATGTCGCTAAGAATATTGTGGCTGCCGGTTTGGCAACACGTTGTCTGGTGCAGGTGAGTTATGCGATTGGTGTAGCTAAACCGACTTCAGTGATGGTGGAAACTTACGGTACAGGTAAAGTGTCGAACGAAGTATTGACGCAACTGGTGCTGGAACATTTTGACCTGCGTCCAAAAGGCATTGTGAAAATGCTGGATCTGTTACGCCCGATTTACAGTAAAACAGCTGCTTACGGTCACTTTGGCCGTGATGAGCCTGAATTTACCTGGGAAGCAACAGATAAAGCTGCGGCGTTACGCGCTGCTGCTGGCTTGTAAAGCAAGACCAGAATGAATATTTAAGGTAAAAACCCTTTTATATTCATTCTGTTGCGGTATTGTACTTAAAATAATATCGCGTATAATGCGCACCACTTCTGAGGAGCGTTGCGAGAGCTGTCTTTGTTTGTACAGTCTCCTAGGCTCAGAAAATGTTTTAAACGACGCTCACCTATATTAACCGTGCCGGGCACGGGATACGGGTGAGATAAGTTTATATCTCTGTTATTCCCCATCCCCCCGGTCACACAATTCAAGGAAATCAACATGAATGCTGTGACTGCAGATGTTAAAAATTTAGCTAATGATTATGTGATTGCTGATATCAATTTAGCGGCTTTTGGCCGTAAAGAAATCGCGATTGCCGAAACCGAGATGCCAGGCTTGATGGCAATTCGTCAGGAATATGCACAAGCGCAACCACTTAAAGGCGCCCGCATTACCGGCAGCCTGCACATGACGATTCAAACCGCAGTGCTGATCGAAACACTTAAAGACCTGGGTGCTGAAGTGCGCTGGGCGTCATGCAATATCTATTCAACACAAGATCATGCTGCAGCTGCGATTGCGGCTGGCGGTACACCGGTGTTTGCGATTAAAGGCGAAACGCTGACGGAATACTGGGATTACACCCACCGTATTTTTGAGTGGACTGATGGTGGTTATTCAAACATGATTCTGGATGACGGCGGCGACGCAACATTGTTGTTGCATCTGGGTACACGTGCAGAAAAAGACTTATCTGTAATCGCCAATCCGACTTCGGAAGAAGAAACCTGTCTGTATGCTGCAATCAAAGCAAAATTACAACAAGACCCAACGTGGTACTCAACACGTCTGGCGCAAATTATCGGCGTAACCGAAGAGACCACAACGGGTGTGCATCGCCTGTATCAGATGCACAAAGAAGGCAAACTGGCTTTCCCTGCGATTAACGTGAATGACTCAGTGACTAAGTCTAAATTCGATAACCTGTACGGCTGCCGTGAGTCTCTGGTAGATGCAATTAAGCGTGCAACGGATGTGATGATTGCCGGTAAGATTGCCGTGGTCGCAGGTTATGGCGATGTAGGTAAAGGTTCAGCGCAAGCTTTGCGTGCACTATCAGCCCAGGTGTGGGTCACCGAGATTGACCCGATCTGCGCATTACAGGCAGCCATGGAAGGTTACCGTGTAGTGACAATGGAATACGCTGCTGCACATGGCGATATTTTCGTAACAGCAACCGGCAACTACCATGTGATTACACATGACCATATGGCGAAAATGAAAGATCAGGCGATTGTGTGCAACATCGGCCACTTTGATAACGAGATCGACGTAGCATCACTTGAGAAATACGAGTGGGATGAAATCAAGCCACAAGTTGACCACGTGATATTCCCTGATGGTAAAAAAATCATTCTGCTGGCAAAGGGCCGCTTGGTGAATTTAGGCTGTGGTACCGGTCACCCGAGCTATGTGATGAGTTCATCATTTGCTAACCAGACTATTGCGCAAATTGAGTTGTTTACACAAACTGCAAAATACCCGGTCGGCGTTTATACTTTGCCTAAGCATCTGGATGAAAAAGTTGCGGTATTGCAGTTGAGAAAACTGAATGCACAGCTGACAACATTAACTGACACGCAGGCAGCGTATATTGGTGTGCAGAAGCAGGGCCCATTCAAGCCAGATACTTACCGTTATTAATTAATCTGCTGGCAGGCGAATAAATCTGTTGATAGATAAAAAAGGAGCAGCCGCATGAAATTGTTACTGATTTGGGTTTTGAATGCACTGGCGTTACTGGCAGTCGCATACCTAGTGCCAGATATTCATGTGGCTGGTTTTACAGCCGCTCTGGTTGCAGCACTGGTGATGGGTTTGGTGAATATGCTGATCAAGCCGATTCTGGTGTTGCTGACGCTGCCGATTACAGTATTAACATTGGGGCTGTTTATCTTGGTGATCAATGGTTTGCTGTTTTATGCTGTAGGTTCGTGGCTGGAAGGCTTCAAAGTAGAAACCTTTCTCGCCGGCATGATCGGTGCGTTGCTTTACAGTTTATTTACCTGGGTACTATCTGCCTTGCTGATAGATAACAAATGAGCACTTCTATAAATACATTTTTTGCGAGCATCAACTTCGCTGATTGCCTGCTTAAATCACTTGGGCGCATTACTGCGTTGCGCGGTACTCGTAACCTCGCTGTATATTGCATACTATCTCGGCTCCTGCGTTCCGTGCGCCTGGTACTGCATCCCAAGCTCTGCATTTATAGAAATGCCCAAATAAATGAAATGAATTAAACATGAAGAACCCCAATCAGGAATTTGAGGTCAGTTTTGAGTTCTTTCCGCCCAAAACGGCTGAAGGAATAGAAAAGCTGCGCGAAACGCGCAAAGAGTTGGCAAAATTCAATCCGGAATTTTTCTCGGTAACATTCGGTGCGGGTGGTTCTACGCGTGACCGTACTATGGAAACCGTGCTGGAAATCCAGCGCGAAGGTTTTCAGGCGGCACCGCATATCTCCTGCATTTCATCCAGTAAAGCTGAAATCCGCGATTTGCTGCAAACCTATCAAGCACATGGCATTAATCGTCTAGTCACATTGCGTGGCGATGTGCCTTCAGGTGAAGTGAGTGCCGGTGATTTTCGTTATGCATCTGAACTCGTAGAATTTATTCGAGCTGAGACGGGCGATCACTTTTTTATTGAAGTGGCAGCTTATCCGGAATTTCACCCTGAGGCGAAAACCCCAGCAGCAGATTTGCTGAATCTGAAACGTAAAATGGATGCCGGTGCCAATTCTGCAATCACGCAGTATTTTTACAACGCTGATGCTTATTTCAGGTTTGTGGATCAGTGTGACGACTTAGGCATCACGATCCCTATCGTGCCGGGTGTCATGCCGATCTATAACATTACGCAATTGGCGCGCTTCTCCAGCATCTGCGGTGCGGAAATACCGCGTTGGCTGAAGATGCGCCTTGAGGAATATGGTGATGATATGGTATCGCTACGGTCGCTTGGCGTAGATGTGGTGAGTGAGTTATGTGAAACACTACTGGCTGGCGGCGCGCCTAGTCTGCATTTTTACACACTCAACCAATCTGCAACCATTGCGACTATAATCAATAACATATCAAAATAGCTGATTAGTTATCAGTACTGTTGTTTTCTGTACTAAAAGAACCGACCTGCATTTAATGCAAGGTCGGTTTTTCTTTATTCAGCAGCGCATCTTCAATAAATAGATATTCTTTTGTTTTGTCTGGGCCGGTTTTACTTGCGCCCCAGGTTGTCATGAGTACAATCCAGCGCATTTCTTCTATGCTGATAATCAGTTGCGGCAGGCTCATCGCAAGCTCTATGACCAACTCTCGTTGTGCTGAATTCAGGATGTTTGCGTTGACCAGGAATAGAATGAAACCAATGCTTTCACCGGAGATTTTTTTAAATTCATCTTCAGTAAAAATGCGGGTATTAGTATGCTGGGCATGTGTGAATAATGCAGGTTTTTCAACGGATGATTCCAGTTGATTAAACCAGTTAAATGCGCCGTTAATATCTTCTTCGTCAAATCCTGCAGCAGATAACTCTTTTGATAGGGTGTTATCGTCAGGCCTGAACTGTGAGTCAATGTAGTTTTCGAACATATAAACCAGTACTTCAAACATGATGTTATCCTTTAAGTTATTATTAACTTTAAGGAAACTCTGATTCAATGGCTACGCGTGTGAATTGCTGCGTTGCGCGGTACTCGCGCCCTCGCTGTATACCACATACTATCTCGGGCTCTGCGTTCCGTGCGCCTTGCACTTCATCCCGCTCGCTCAATTAATCAGTATTTCCTTCAGTGAGATGGTTTATGCAAATTTGTGGAATTAAAAACTACATAATTTTTTGATATTGTCCTCCTGTAAGGGTGGCTATTTTTCCCTCAAGTTCCAGTAACATTAGCATGGATGAAACAGCGCTCACCGTCAAGCCACTTAATGTAACTAGATTATCCAATGTGATCGGGTCGTAACCCATCGTTGTCAGGATTATATTGCTATCAGCATTCTCAAATGAATTAGCTGAATGAATATCACTGTCTGATACCAAATCAGATTGCGGATTTTGGCTCAAGTTCAGTTCTTCAACAATATCCTGCAGGCAATCTACCAGTTTTGCACCTTGTTTAATGAGCTGGTGACAGCCTTTTGACATAGGTGAGTGTATCGAGCCGGGAATAGCGAATACTTCACGGCCCTGTTCAGTTGCCAGTCGTGCGGTGATCTGTGAGCCACTTTGCAGGTTTGCTTCCACTACCAGGCAGCCAAGACTCAGGCCACTGATAATGCGATTTCGTTTAGGGAAGTTCTGTGGTTTAGACGGAGTGCCCAGATCAAATTCAGAAATAATCAGGCCATTCAGTACGATCTGGTGAGCAAGGTCACGATGTTTAGCCGGATACACAATATCGAGGCCGGTGCCAACTACAGCAATAGTGGCGCCGTTAACTTTGAGGGCGCCACGGTGTGCTGCGCCGTCAATGCCTAGCGCTAATCCACTGACGATGCATAAGCCGTAAGCACAAAGGTCAGCGGCAAAAGCTTCGGCATTTTTTTCACCCTGCACACTGGCATTACGGCTGCCTACAACAGCTATGCTGGGCTGGTTTAATAATGACAGATTGCCTTTTGCATATAAAAAAGGCGGAGGGTCAGCAATTTCTAACAGGGATTTTGGATATTCCGGGTCGGCAAGTGTAACGAGATGATTGTTGTCTTGAGACAGCCATAGCCTGGTTTGCTCCAGAGTATCAGCGTCATATCCACGATTAATTTCGCTGGCAATACGGTCGCTGACAATTTCCCGCAACTGTTTTGGATTGGCAGCATAAATATTTTCAGGGCTACCAAAGCCTTTAAGTAGCTGGCAAAAAGTCTGTGAACCTATCCCTGAAACTCTACCCAGGCTAACCCACAGTAACTTTTCTTCAATCTCTGCACTGTGGATCGCCATTGTTTAAAATCAAGGTGTTTGTACAGCGTCTTTAGTGTTGACTGGCTCTGAAGCCTGCATGATGATGCCATAAGAAATACGGTCAAACACGCGGAATACCATCATTAAGCCAACGCGCTCGTCCGGTAGTTTGATCATGCCCGGCTCAAGGATTAAGCCGCCATTTTTCTCGGTATTTTTCTCAAAATTCACAATTGCCTTGCCGTCTGCATCCTTTGATACTTCAAAGTTAAGCTCTTTCAGTTTAGATTTTGTTGCTGATTTGTCTATAGCTTCTTTATTTGGCTCAGGATCTTTAATGACGCGGCCATAACGGTTAATAGCGAGTACATGGCCTATTTCGACACCATCTTGTGAGCCACGGCTAATTGCAACGATACTTTCAGGCCCGGCTTCAGCCAAGCCGCCATAAATTTTTATAATGCGGCCCTTAATTTCCGTATCGGGGGCATGCGGAACAAAATTGGTAATGGCTTCATCGCCAGCTGGTACCAGTCTATCCTTAGTAAAGATTTCTTCTTTAGCTTTGCTGATATTGGCTGAAGCGGGTTCGCCATATTTAGTTATTCTGGCATCACCTAGATAAGTTGCCTCAACACCTAAAGTTTCTTTGCTATCCGGGTCAATAAGCGTTTGGCCTGGTCTGTAAACAAACCAGTCAAGACCGTCTTCTTCTTCGATTTTATTAATATAAATTTTTGTACCCGGACTTAATACCACGCGGTTATCTTGCCCAGCAATAATTCTTGGAGAGTTTGCTAATTGGTCTTTTTCAATCACTAGCGGCTGGCTAAGGAAAGGTGCAATCACATTTAACGGTATAGTAGATATGGCAACTTTATCTAGAGGCTCTTCAACCACTCCAGGTTGCAGCGTAATAGTTTCGCGTAATAGTCTGAGTTCTGGTTTGCCGCTGCTGTAATCAAGAAAAACAACATCGCCAGGATAAATTAAATGCGGGTTTTTTATCTGTGAACGATTTAGTTGCCAAACCTTTGGCCACAGCCATGGGTCTTTAAGAAATTTTGATGAGATACCCCATAGCGTGTCGCCTTTAACTACAACATGCCGTTCAGGATGGTTCTTTTTAAGTTCGACTTCTTGTGCGTTGAGGTGGAAGCTTAAGCAACAAAACGTGAGCAGCGTTATAATATTGCGAAACATAATAGTGATGACCCCAGACAAAATGCATTAAGAAGCATACGATTATATGCTAAAGGATTAGCGTATTAATCGCGAAATTAGGTTAAATCTATCACGTAATTCATTCAGCAATCAAGCTTTTATGGAAAAAGCTGAACATTAATAAACAATTTGAGTCTTAGTACGTGCAAGTTTTAAATCAAGTATCAATATAGGTAAATGAATTTTTATGGCGATTTTAGATATTCTTAATTATCCAGACCCAAGATTGCACACCGTCGCCAAGCCGGTGAAAGAATTTGATGCATCATTACGTCGTCTGATTGAAGATATGGCCGAGACCATGTATCAGGCTCCCGGCATAGGATTGGCAGCAACGCAGGTAAATCAGCATATACAGTTGCTCATTATCGATACCAGTGAAACCAAAGACCAGTTACAGGTGTTTATTAACCCAAAAATCCTTGAGAGAGACGGTGAGCAGGTCTACGAAGAGGGTTGTTTGTCTGTGCCTGGTGTTTATGACAGTGTTACCAGGGCAGAAAAGGTTGTCGTTGAAGCCATGAATGCAAAAGGCGAGACCTTTAAACTTGAAGCGCATGGTTTATTGAGTGTGTGTATTCAACATGAAATGGATCATTTACTGGGTAAGGTATTTGTAGAGTACTTATCACCGCTTAAGCGCACTCGCATTAAAAACAAAATGCTGAAACAGCAGCGCAATCGCCCAATGTAGTAAAAAAATCCAAAGGCAAAAAATTGAAAATAATCTTTGCAGGTACGCCTGAATTCGCGGTGCCGGCGTTAGCTGCACTTATTGCAGCCGGACATGAAATTGTGATGGTGCTTACGCAGCCGGATCGCCCCGCCGGCCGTGGCATGAAATTAAAGCCAAGTCCGGTGAAAGTGTTGGCCGAGCAGCATGCTCTTACCGTGTTCCAGCCCGAAAGCCTCAAACCGTTAGATGTGCAGCAGCAGATAGCAGCTACTAATGCTGATGTGATGATAGTTGCTGCATATGGCTTAATTATTCCAACGACGGTACTTAATATGCCTGTGCATGGCTGCTACAACATACATGCATCTTTGCTGCCGCGCTGGCGCGGGGCCGCCCCCATACATCGTTCAATACTGGCGGGAGATACTGAAACCGGGGTGACGATTATGGAAGTCGTACCGGCGCTGGATGCAGGCGCTATGGTGAGCAAGGGAGTAGTGCCGATTGGCGTAGCCGATACGACGCAGAGCCTGCATGATGCGCTGGCAAAAATTGGTGCAGACCTGATGGTACAAGCAATGCGTGATCTGGAAGTGCACGGTACCTTGCCGAGCACACCGCAGGATGAAACTCTTGTGACTTATGCACACAAGCTGGAAAAGGCTGAAGCTGCGATTGATTGGCAGAAGAGTGCAACTCAAATATCACGTCAGATCAGAGCGTTTAATCCGTTCCCGGTGGCGCAGACCAAGTTTAAAGGTGAAGTGTGCCGTATCTGGATGGCGACTGAGCAAAGCGCTGTAGAAAAACCGACGACGGCAACATCCGGAGAGGTGATCAGTGTTCAGGGCAGTTTGCTGGTTGCGTGCGGGCAAGGGGTGCTCAATATTGCGGAATTGCAGGCGCCAGGTGGCAAACGCATGAATGCACAGGCTTTTATACAAGGGCATCATCTAAAGGCAGGTGATTTGTTTTGTTCTGAATAGAGTCTGTTCTGATTTTGTTTTAGATGACTCACCTTGAATTTTTACGTTATGACATCATCTTAAATCGTATGTAATTGCTTTATAAGGGATGAAAAATGTTAGGAAACTGGCTTAAAACAACGATATTGATGGCAGCAATCGTGGCGCTGTTTGGTGTAGTTGGCGCAGCTTTGGGTGGTGCAGGTGGCATGCTCATCGCATTGGTGTTTGCCGCAGCGATGAACGTTTACGCCTACTGGTTTTCGGATAAAGCCGTGCTTAAAATGTATGGTGCAGAAGAAGTGACTGCAGATAACATACAATTTCGCAATTACTATCAGATGGTGAAATCTCTGGCTGAAAATGCACAATTACCGATGCCGAAAGTGTATGTAATTAACGAAACTCAACCCAATGCTTTTGCTACCGGTCGTAATCCGGAGAATGCTGCGGTGGCTGCTACAGTAGGGATTATGCAGATTCTGAGTGAACGTGAGTTGCGCGGCGTGATGGCACACGAGCTGGCGCATGTGAAAAATCGAGATACTTTGATTTCCACCATTTCAGCCACGGTAGCCGGTGCAATTGCCTCTATCGCACAATTTGGCATGCTGTTTGGCGGCGGCCGTGATGATAATGGTGAGCGTAATGTGAATCCTATACTTGGTATTCTGGTCATGCTACTGGCGCCATTAGCGGCATCTCTCATTCAAATGGCGATTTCGCGCTCACGCGAATTTGAAGCCGACCGTGGCGGTGCTGAAATCAGCCGTGATCCGAAAGCTTTAGCAAGTGCACTTGAAAAAATCCACAACTATGCGCATCGGATTCCCAACGAAACAGCTGAAGCTCATCCTGAGACTGGGCAGATGATGATTATTAATCCGTTATCCGGACGTTCGTTTGATAGTCTGTTCAGTACACACCCAAGAACGGAAGAGCGGATTGAAAAATTAATGCAGCTTTCTACATTATATTAAAGCGCCTGCTTTTTTAGCGACCACCAATATATACAGCTATAAAAAGAGCCTCCTGAGCCGAGTGGTTGCAGGAGGCTTGGTATCTGCGAAATCAAGCAGAATTAATTAATCTCTGCCTTTGCCGTTACCGCCCTTGTTTTTGCCATGACCATTGCCACGGCCTTCACGGTGATCATTCCTGTCATAGCGTCCGTCTCTATCCCCTCTGTCATAGCGATCATCTCTGTCATAGCCGCCGTGACGATGTCGTTCGCGATAGACAGGTGCGTACTCATTACGGTACCAGCTATCTTGTACAAAATAGGCAGGATGGCCACAAGCATTGTAGCGACCGCAATAGCGCTTCCAGTTTTTGGCATGGCCTGGCGGCACGCGCAAATAAAGCGGCTCGTAATATACGTCAGCATGGCGATGCACGATGATAGGGTTGCTATATATCAATCGGGGCTGAGGATAGGGGTAATCACCAATATCGATACGGCCGTAAAATCCCGGCTGACCGACACTGATTGAAACGCCAACATCGGCAGCCAGTGCTGAGCCAGAGGCAGCAAGTAGTAACCCGGAAATCAGGAAACGTTTTAAAACATGCATACTATTCATGACAAAACTCCTTGTTGATAGAATATTATTTAACGATTGATTGATTTTTACGATGACAGCCGACCAATAGCTTACCCCTATTGTGATCGTTATCAAGTAAAATTGGGCTTTAGTATTTATAGCCAGAATCCATTTTGTATATTTCTCAACAAATCGCTGCTAACGCAGTCAATCAAGTATTGTCCGGCCGCAACCTTACTCTGGCGCTGCCGGAGGCACTCTCGGCTTTTCCTGATGCTACGCCGCAGCAGCGCGGTGCAGCGGCAGATTTAAGTTATGGTACGCTGCGCTATTATGGCGAAACCAATGCCTATTTAACTTGCTTGCTGGAAAAGCCGTTAACTGACGATAGGATCTATACTTTACTATTGGTTGCGATTTATCAATTATTACATGATAAAGCCGATGCATTTACAGTGGTAAATCAAGCTGTGCATGCAGTCAGTCAGTTTAGAAAGCCAACGCCAAAGCAATGGGCAAAAGGGCTGGTTAATGCCATTCTGCGCAATTTTCTTCGTAGAAAAGACGAGTTTGCAGCCAAGCTTGCCAGAACTGAAGTGGCAACTTATTCGTACCCGCAATGGTGGATTAATAAACTCAAAGTGCAATATCCTGGTCATTGGCAGTCCATATTGGTTGCCGGCAATCAGCATCCACCAATGACTTTGCGTGTGAATACCAAAAAAATCAGCATTGAAGAATATTTGCAGCTGCTGGTGCGTCAGGATATTGAAGCCAGCCATATTGGCGGCCAAGCGGTAGTATTAACCAAGCCGGTAGCGGTCGAAAAGATACCCGGTTTCACTGATGGCGTGGTTTCTGTGCAGGATTACGGTGCGCAGCTTGCGGCACAATTGCTTGATGCTGAAGCCGGAATGCGCGTACTGGATGCGTGTTGCGCACCCGGTGGTAAAACCGGCCATATTCTGGAACTGGCTGATGTGCAACTCACAGCAATGGATAGTGATGCAGGTCGTTTACAGCGTGTGCAGGAAAATCTTAGTCGGTTGCAATTGGATGCCGAACTTGTGGCAGCCGATGCTGCAGCGGCAGATTGGTACGATGGAAAACCTTTTGATAGAATTCTCGCTGACGTGCCATGTACGGCGTCTGGCATTGTGCGCCGCCACGTTGATATCAAGTGGCTGCGGCGCGAAGCGGATGTAGCTTCTTTTGCAGCACAGCAGGCCAAAATTTTGCCTAACTTGTGGCAATTGTTGGCAAAAGGCGGTAAATTACTTTATGTAACATGCTCTGTATTTAATGAAGAAAATCAAACACAAGTGGATAAATTCTTATTACAACATCCTGATGCAAAGCAGTTACCGTTGTCTGTAGATTCTTTCAAAGACCTTACCCAGCTCAATGGCCAGCTGATACCTTCAACCGCGCATGACGGCTTTTTCTATGCACTTCTGCAAAAAAATTAAAAATCTGTTTTTTGCTTTAGGTTTGCTTCTGTTTGTAGATACAGCAGTGGCGACGGGTAATAGCCTGCATATCCGTAGTGCAAATCTGATTACCTTCGAGAATGAAGTATTGCTGAATGCAGATGCTGAGATCAATTTCAGTCCAGAGATGGAAAAAGCGATTCTGAAAGGGTTTACCTTTAACTTTCTGATTGAGTTTCAGCTAATATCGCCACGCCAGTACTGGTTTGATGATGAGGTTGCAACCACAGTACAGCAAGTCAGTTTGAGTTATCACGCTTTATCACGGCAATACATTGTGATCCGTAATGAACAGCAGAGAACCTATGCCAGTCTGGATGGTGCAATAGAAGACTTGTCGGTTATTCAGGATATGAAAGTATTCGACAAATCTTATGTGGAAAAGGACGCACAATATACCGCTGCATTGATGATGCGCCTTGATCATAAAAAGCTGCCTAAAGCACTACAGGTAGAAGGTATGGGTTCAAATGACTGGAAAATGAGCTCGCAGCGTTTTGAGTGGACGCCGAATATTTTTAAATGAAATACATTGTATATATCAGTGCGTTACTAGGTGCGGTGCTGCTGTATCTGCTGTCAAATGCCAGTGCCAATACTGCAGCGTCGGGTGAGTATTACACTCTGCTGGTAGTACTAAATATTGCACTGGCGGTACTGTTGCTGGTTCTGATAGGTTATCAGCTTTTCACCCTGTATCGCAATATTCGTGAACGCGTGATGGGCAGTCGTTTTACACTGCGACTTTTGGGCTCGTTTGCACTGATGGCGATTATTCCTGGATTGATTGTGTACATAGTGTCGGTCAATTTCTTAACACGTTCGATTGAGTCATGGTTCAACGTCAAAGTTGAGTCGGCACTTGAAGGCGGTTTGAATCTGGGGCGCACCGCTCTGGATATCATGCTGGCAGATGTGAAGGAAAAGGGCGAGAGTATGGCGACCAGCCTTGCTTTTCAGCCGGCTAATACACATTACACACTACTGAATGATCTGCGTGAAAAGAGCGGTATTCAAGATGCTACCTTGCTGACGCCGCAAGGCCGTATTCTGTCGGTATCAAGCAGCGATTCGAGCAGTTTTTTACCGGAATTGCCGACGGTAACTCAGCTTAGGCAGGCGCGTCAGCGTATTTATGGCAATATTGAGCCGATTGCCGGTAAGGGGCTGTTTTTACGCGTTTTAGTGCCGGTCAGCGTGCAGGATATTGCAGGTGAAACACGTATATTGCAATTGCTGCAGCCAGTACCAAAATCGCTTGCGACTACGGCAGAGGCGGTGCAGGATGTGTATCAGGACTATCAGCAGTTATCTTACAGCCGAACTGCATTGCGGGAAGTATTCGCGCTGACGCTGACCCTGGTCATGATGCTGGCAATGTTTACAGCAGTTGCTATTGCGTTCGTGTTAAGCCGCAGGCTATCAGCGCCCCTTACCGTGCTTACAGAGGGTACCAGGGCAATTGCGAGCGGCGATTACAGTATTATTTTGCCGGCACATGGTAAAGATGAGTTGGGAGTACTGGTACAGTCTTTTAATAGTATGACCCAGCAGCTGGGGGATGCGCGCCAGGCTGCGGACAGGAACCGTGCACGGGTCGAGGCGGCACGCGGTTATCTTGAAACCATACTGGCGCATTTATCATCCGGTGTATTAGCGTTAAATGAGCGTGGTGAGTTACGCACTTTTAATGAAGCGACAGTGAATATATTGGGTGTCTCGCTTGAGGGTTATGTCGGCTTTACACCGGATATGATTATTGCAAAGCAGGCGCAACTGGCGAACTTTTTTCAGGCGATTGCATTAAATAGCCAGCTAGATGCAAGCCAGAAGAATGCGCAGAAAGAAGACACACAGACACAGATTGAGATAGCAACAGCACAAGGTAAACAAATAATTACATTGCGCGGTACACGCTTGCCGGATGGTGGCTATGTAGCAGTGTTTGATGATGCAACTGCGATGGTGCAGGCGCAGCGGGATGCAGCGTGGGGTGAAGTGGCCAGGCGTTTGGCGCACGAAATCAAGAACCCGCTTACGCCAATTCAGCTTTCAGCAGAACGTATGGCGCATAAATTGCACGATAAGCTGCAGGATGATGATGCAAAAATGTTGAAACGTTCTACAGAAACTATCGTAAACCAGGTCGATGCATTGAAAAAAATGGTGAACGAATTCAGCGAATATGCACGTTCACCGGCGCCGCGTTTAGATAAACTGGATTTGAATATGCTGATTCGTGAGGTGATGTCACTCTACGATTTGCCCAAAATCAAGATGGAGCAGCATTTAACAACGCAGGCATGTACGATTAAAGGCGACAGCACGATGCTACGTCAGGTGCTGCATAATTTACTGCAGAATGCCCAGGATGCATTGGCGGGTAAAGAATTGCCAGTGATTTCTGTGAGTACGGAAAATGTGAATGGCATGCTGGTATTGACGCTACAGGACAATGGCGGTGGTTTTTCTGCAGATATGATGCCGCATATATTTGAGCCTTATATGACCAGTAAGCCACATGGCACCGGACTTGGTCTGGCTATTGTGAAAAAAATTATTGACGAGCACCGAGGCAGTATCAAGATAGAGAATGTAAGCAGTAATGATGGCATTGCATTGGGGGCTGCTGTTACGATTAGTATTCCGCTTTTTATTGAAGCTGAAAAAAGTTGATTTAACCAACGATGATTTAACCCAAGATGATTTAACTTAAAACGATTTAACTTAAAACTAGATAAATATTAAGATAAAAATATGGCATCAAAACATATATTAGTCGTTGACGACGAAGTCGGTATTCGCGAACTATTGCGCGATATTTTGCAGGATGAGGGTTATCGTGTGGATTTGGCAGAGAATGCAGCTGCAGCGCGCGCCATGCGTTTGCATGAGCGACCTGACGTAGTATTGCTGGATATCTGGATGCCAGACTGCGATGGCATTACTTTACTGAAGGAATGGGCAAATGGCGGCCTGCTGACCATGCCTGTAGTGATGATGTCGGGTCACGGCACTATTGATACTGCGGTTGAGGCTACGCGTATTGGCGCATTTGATTTTCTGGAAAAACCCATTGCATTACAAAAACTACTCAAGACCGTAGCGACCGCATTAAAGCATAGCGAGCAGCTACCCAAGTCAGAAATGAGTCTGGCAAATCTTGGCAAAAGCCAGATTATTACAGCATTAAAAGAGCGACTGGAAAAAATTGCTTCCAGCGTCAATCATGGCCCTAGTCCTGTACTTCTTATTGGGCCTAAAGGTTGCGGTGCCGAGCTTTGCGCGCGCTTCTTACAAGTTGCAAATACACCATGGTTACAACTGACGGAGTTTGGCCAGCTGGTAACAGCACCACTGGATATTCTGGAGCCGATACGCGATGGTGTGCTTTATATCAGTGAAATTGCCGAACTGAACAAGACCGAGCAAAAAGGATTGCTGCTGCTGATTACTAAATCTGAAAAATATAATGTACGCGTTGTATGCGCAACCAGTGAGAATCTACCTAAATTGCAAGCTGAAGGTTTGTTTGATCACAATCTGCTGCAGATTTTATCTGCTGTTTCTTTACGCGTACCTGCACTGGAGGAGCATAAAGAGGATATTCCTGATCTGGCAGTAGCCATTGCCAATCTGCAATTCGAGCTTGCGGCTGTTCCTTACTGCGAATTTGATATCGCTGCTTTAAATGCACTGCGCAATGCGCCATGGCCAGGTGATATTGCCCAGCTCGATGTGGTGATACGCAATCTGATTCAAACCAGCTTGGGTGAAAAAATCACACTGGATGATGTGCATCGCGTCATGACGCAGTTTGGAGAGGCGCAATCGTTTACTAAGGTAGAGTCTGCAGAACTAGATGCGTTACCTGTAGCGATTGAAGCTAATTTTGATAAACCGTTAAGAGAAGCGCGTGATGAGTTCGAGCGACTTTATTTTACCCATCACATAAAAAATGTTGCGGGTAATATGAGTAAGCTTGCAGAGGTTGCCGGTTTAGAGCGTACACATTTATATCGTAAGCTTAAACAGCTGGATATCAAGATCAAGGGTTAGTCTTTTATAGTTAAATAGCTGTTTAGACTAGACTAGACCGACAGAAACACATTATTTGATGGTGTAGCTAAACTGCTAGCGAGTGTCTTAGACTAATAAGTAATCAACTGCCAGGCTTGTAACTAGTGGGCAGGTAAAAAGAGCGTAATTAAAATGGCAAAAGAGAATCTGCAGCAGTTGCGACAACTGATTGCGCAACAGGCAGCGCGCATGATGGCTGAGGATGGTGTTTCTGATTTTGCCTATGCTAAAAAGAAAGCCGGGCGGCAGCTAGGTGCTGTTGAAAATAGCATCATGCCGTCTAATGCAGAGGTTGAAGAAGAGCTCAAGCTCTACAATGCTTTGTTTTTGAGCGAAGAGCAACCAGAGAATCTTTATGATTTAAGGGCTAATGCGCTATTCACCATGCAGCTATTGGATAGATTCAACCCGCATTTAACCGGCGCTGTGCTGGATGGCACGGCCGGACTCATGTCGGAGACGCATATTCATTTGTTTGCTGATAGTGTCAAAGATGTGGAAATGTTTCTGCTCAACCAGAGAATCCCGTTTGATGTGAATGAAAAATCCTATCGCATCCTCAATGACGGCAAGCGTGATAAAAAAGGCGATAGTCGCAAGACTGTGCCAGTGTTTACGCTTGAAACAGAAAAAGGTTTAATCAGGCTCAGTGTGTTTGATGTGGATGATATCCGTGTGGCAACTAAACGAGCAGCGGATGGCAGTAATGCTGACAGGTTGAATATTGATGGCGTGAAGGCTTTGCTGGGGCAGTAAGTTTAGCCTTTATTTGCCAGGAGCATGCGTCAGCAGTCTCCCGGCAAAAGTATATGCATGAAGCTCTTATGCGGCTTTTAACCAGCGTGCAACATCCATTGCAAAGTAAGTCAGAATGCCATCGGCACCGGCGCGTTTGAACGCAAGCAGGCTCTCCAGTACACAGGATTTCTCATCCAGCCAGCCATTCTGTGCGGCAGCTTTCAGCATCGCGTATTCACCGCTTACCTGGTAAGCGTAAGTCGGCACACCAAACTCATCTTTGACGCGGCGCACAATATCCAGATATGGCATGCCCGGTTTAACCATGACCATGTCCGCACCTTCGGAAATATCCAGCGCAACTTCCTGCATGGCTTCGTCGCTGTTGGCAGGGTCCATTTGGTAGGTATATTTATTACCTGTGCCTAAATTACCAGCTGAACCTACCGCATCGCGGAACGGACCATAGAATGCAGAGGCGTATTTGGCTGAGTACGCCAGAATCTTGGTGTGAATATTGCGCGTGCTTTCCAGCGCCTCGCGGATCTGGCCAACGCGGCCGTCCATCATGTCGCTAGGGGCAACGATATCCGCACCGGCGTTGGCATGGGATATCGCCTGTTTCACCAGCACTTCTATCGTTTCATCATTGAGCACATAACCTGATTCATCAATCAGGCCATCCTGACCATGCGTGGTGTAGGGGTCGAGTGCTACATCAGTAATCACGCCCAGTTCAGGATAAGCTGCCTTTAATGCGGCAACCGTGCGTTGTACCAGGCCATTCGGGTTAAATGCTTCGGCAGCATCCAGGCTTTTATATTGACTATCGACTACCGGAAACAAGGCAATCGCCGGGATGCCAAGCTGTACACATTCTGCAGCGGTTTTGAGTAGCACATCGATGCTTTGGCGTTTAACACCGGGCATGGAGGCAACTTCTTCGGTACGGTTTTCGCCATCCAACACAAATACCGGATAGATCAGATCGTTAGTGGTGAGTACATTTTCACGCATCATGCGGCGAGAAAATTCATCTTTACGCATGCGGCGTGGACGGGCGTATGGGTAACTCATAATTGATTCCTTATTCTTTAGAGTGCCTAAATAGTGTTAGGCAAATACTTTCGCTAACTCGGTACCCGGCTCCGGCTGGCGCATGAATGCCTCACCAACCAGGAAAGTATGTACGTTGTTTTTACGCATCAGTGCCACATCATCTGCGGTAAAAATGCCAGACTCTGTCACCACGATTTTGTTTTGTGGAATGCGTGCCAGCAGGCCTAAAGTTGTGTCCAGCGTCACTTCAAAAGTACGCAGGTTACGGTTATTGATACCTAATAGCGGTGTTTCCAGTTGCAAGGCAAGATCCAGCTCTTCACCATTATGTACTTCTACCAGTACTGCCATACCTAATTCGTGTGCAATTTTCTCCAGTTCGCGCATGGTGGATAAATCAAGCGCTGCGGCAATCAACAGAATGCAGTCTGCACCCATCGCGCGTGCTTCGTAAACTTGATATGGATCTATCATGAAGTCTTTGCGTAATACCGGCAGATTACAGGCAGCGCGTGCCTGTTTCAGATATTCTGGTGAACCCTGAAAATACTCAATGTCAGTAAGCACTGACAAACACGCTGCGCCGCCTTGTTCATAGCTCTTTGCAATGTCAGCCGGCCTGAAGTCTTCACGGATAATACCTTTGGATGGGCTTGCCTTTTTGATTTCAGCAATCACGGCCGATTTGTTATTGGCAATTTTGCTACGTATGCTACCGACAAAGTCACGTGGTGCTGCTTCAGCTTTGGCTTCTGCCTGTACCACAGCGAGTGGCTTCTGATCTTTTGCAGCTGCAACCTCTACAACTTTGGTGGCAATGATTTTATTCAGTATGTCTGACATGATTTAATTTCACTTTGATAAACTTATTTTAAGCTATTGGAGAGCTATTATTGATATTTCTGGCCATTGTGCAAAATCCAGCCCGCCGCATGGTCACCCTGCGGTGCATGATGTGTCCAGTGCATCACGCCACCTTTTGGGTTGTATACATATTCACCGTAAAAGCTGATTTCATCGCCTACGTGCACCGGTACTCTTGGCGCCAGATCAATGTTGTGGGCAAATAATAATGTCTGCTGCGCATTGATTTTCACCAGAAACTTCTGATGCCTTGAGCCCTTGTTGTCATCTTTCAGCAGTTTGATAACAACGCCGTGCCCGCTGACCTGAACATCACTTTTTTTGGCTTTAAAAGCCTGTTCTATTTCGGTATTACTAACTTCAGCAGCTATTTCAGTGCTGCCAGCTTCGGGCAGTTGCAAGTTATTGGCATCAGACTTGCTGCATGCGCCTAGTGCTAACGCTAAATATAGCGCTAGAAGCAGATTTTTTAGGTGATCGCTCATGCGTTAGTCAGCGACACCAGTTTCTGTAATTTCTGCATGGCTTTGCCACTATCCAGCATCTCGGCTGCGGTGGCGATACCATCCTGTAGCGATGGTGTTAATCCAGCCACGTAAATAGCTGCACCAGCATTCAACAATACGATGTCTCTTGCTGCGCCGGTTTTTCCGGACAGTACGTCCAATACCATGGCTTTGGATTGCTGGGCGTCCGCTACTTTAATGCTGCTTAATTCATGCAAACGCATGCCAAATTGCTGTGGGTTGACTACGTATTCCTGCACAATGCCGTTTTTCAGTTCAGCGACATAGGTGTCACCGGTGAAAGAGATTTCATCCATGCCATCAGCCCCGCAAACGACCATGACATGCTCGCTACCCAACTGTTTTAAAACGTGTGCAAGTTTGCCGGTTAAATTTGCTGAAAATACGCCTAATAGCTGGTTTTTTGCATGAGCCGGATTGGTGAGCGGACCCAGCAGGTTAAACATGGTGCGCACACCGAGCTCTTTACGCACCGGGGCTGAGTGTTTCATTGCGCTGTGATGGTTGGGCGCGAACATGAAGCCCAGGCCAATATTATTGATACAGCTGGCAACCTGCTCAGGCGTTTGGCTGACATTAACGCCTAAAGATTCAAGTACGTCTGCACTGCCGCAGACTGAAGATACCGAGCGTCCGCCATGTTTTGCAACTTTTGCACCTGCGGCTGCAGCAACAAAGGCGCTAGTGGTAGAAACGTTGAAGGTCTGGATGCCGTCGCCCCCAGTGCCGCAGGTGTCGATAAGATGCCTTGATTCCTCAACCTTTACTTTGCTTGAGAGCTCACGCATGACGCTGGCAGCCGCTGCGATTTCATCAACAGTCTCACCTTTAATGCGTAAAGCGACCAGCAGGGCAGAAATTTGTGCTGGCGTGAGTGCTCCTGACATGACTTGATGCATCACGCTTTGCATGACTTCAAAGCTTAAATCTTGGCCGTTGATAAGCTGATTCAGAATTTGCGAATAATTCACTTAAGTTATAGCTTTCAAAGTTTTAGCTTTTAAAAAAAATTAATTGGCTTTCAAGAAATTATTCAACAGCTCGTGGCCATATTCAGTGAGGATAGATTCCGGATGGAATTGCACACCTTCTACCGCCAGCGTTTTATGGCGTACGCCCATAATCTCGCCGTCTTCAGTCCATGCGGTGATTTCCAGGCAATCCGGTAAGGTTTCTTTTTCAATGACCAGTGAGTGGTAGCGTGTTGCAGTGTACGGGTTTGGTAAACCTTTAAATACGCCAATATCATTGTGGTAGATCAATGAAGTTTTACCATGCATGAGTTGTTTTGCATGAATGATGTTGCCGCCAAAGGCCTGGCCGATACTTTGATGACCCAGGCACACACCTAATAATGGAATTTTGCCTGCAAATTCTTTGATGAGGGGAACGCTGATGCCAGCCTCATTTGGCGTGCATGGGCCCGGAGAGATAACGATGTGATCAGGCTTGAGCTCGGCAACTTTAGCCAGGTCAATTTCATCATTGCGGTATACCAGCACGTCCTGACCGAGCTCACCTAGATATTGCACCAGGTTGTAGGTGAACGAATCATAGTTATCTATCATTAACAGCATGTAACATCCTAATCTATTTGCCGGCTTTCCAAATCCGGAAAGTCTTGAATGCTTGGAAAGAATTGAATTAGCTTATCATTTTACCAATGCTTAAAATGAACGTACAGGTAAATGCATAAAAAGATTGCAGGCTGCCTGCAATCTTCAGTAGCGACGATTTTAAACTGCAGCTGTCAGTTTAGCTGGCGCACTGATAAGGGCTTGCGTCAATCTGCGGTGTTTCTCCTGCCATCAGTGCTGTAATCAATTTGGCGCTGGCAGGCGCCATAGTCAGGCCGTATCTGAAATGGCCTGTATTCAGGTAAAGATTTTTAATCGTAGGGTGAGCGCTGATTGTAGGCAGGTTTTCTGGAGTACCCGGACGTAGCCCACTCCAGTGCTTGATGATCGGCTGGTGTTTCAGCGTTGGCATAATGGCTTCAGCTTTTATGCGTAGCTCATCTCGTACGCTTTCTGTGACGCCGTTATCAAAGCCCACATCTTCCAGTGTACTGCCTGCCAGCAAGTGGCCATCAAGACGCGGTATCATGTAAAAGCCTTCGCGATAAACCATCTGCCGCAGGTTGGTTTCAGGTTTATATAGCAGTATCTGCCCGCGCATCGGTTTAATATTGAGTTTGGATGCTGTTTGTTTTAACAGGTCAAAACTCCATGCACCTGAAGTTACTACGAACTGATCAGCACTTAATTTCTCACCGTTAGTCGTTTGCCACTCATTGAGCGCTTCGGTTTCCTGTAAGGGCAGCAGCTGCGTATGCTCCCGCATCGTTACGTTGTTCTGCTCCAGCCATTTTCGCATTGCCTGCATCAGGTATGGTGGGCGTATCTGGCATACCTTAGGTAGCCATAGTGCATCATCACCGCTCAGCGATTGCACATCGTAATTTGCGGCTTTCACTGCTTGCGCCTCAACCTGATTTTTCTCACACCAGGCCAGCGCTGCATCTTTATCGAACTCTGGCAGCAACAGAAAGCCTGATTGCACAAAGTTTGCATCTACATCAGTCTCGCGTAATAGTTTTTGACTGAGTTCCCGGTAGAAATCAGCGCCTGTGCGTGTCAAGTTATTCACCGGCTGTGAATACTGCCATGGCAGCAGCGGAAAAATAATGCCTCCGCCTGCCCACGAGGACTCTCCGGAGGTCTGGCTGGCAATTTGATTGCGCTCAACAATGGTGACGCGATGGCCGCGATTGACAAGTTCCATTGCAGTCATGCAGCCTACAATGCCGCCGCCGATAATCATTACATGTTTAGTCATAATCTGTTTCTATTTAATAGCAACGCGCCCAATCAGCAGGGCATTTTCAGCATTGACCAAGCCGGTAGGCTGGCCCAGAAGTACCACTACATCGCCTTCCGCAAGCAGGCTATCTGTTGTCAGTACCGCGCCATTTGAATTGGGACGGCGAATCGCTTTCACTTCAACATCAAAAACATCCAGTTGCATATCGGTAAGGCTTCTGCCAATTGCAAAAGCACCGCTGGTGATGATCACTGAGTGCAAGCGTACCTGCTGTTTTTCCAGATCTTCACTGTCAGCATCTGATGCGCCATGGAAGTAGCCTTTGAACAGTTTGTAGCGTTCTTCCCGGAACAAACGAATGCGTTTCACTACGCGGTTGAGGGGTACGCCTAGCAGCATCAGCGCGTGCGAGGCCAGCATCAGGCTGCCTTCAAGAATCTCCGGTACGACCTCGGCAGCGCCCGCTGCACGCAATTGCTCCATATGTGAGTCATCTACCGTGCGCACGATCACGGGCACATGCGGGTAACTTTCCTGTGCGATGTGTAAAATCTTCATTGCGGCGCGATTGTCGGCATAACTGATAATGAGTGCTTTTGCGCGTGCGCAGCCTGCGGCTGAAAGCACAACCCGTCTTGCCGCATCGCCAAACATCACGTTTTCACCAGCAGCAGCTGCCTCCAGCACACGTGCTGGGTCAATATCGAGTGCGATGTAAGGAATTTTTTCCTCACGCAGAAAGCGGCCCAAATATTGACCGCTACGGCCATAGCCGCAAATCACAACGTGGTCATGCAGGTGCCGGCCTGCCTCTTCAATCTCCTCTACAACTTTGCCGCTATTGCGGGTATAGCTGCCGACCAGCTTTCTGGCTATTTTTCCGTTATATTGAATTAAAAATGGCGCAATGACCATGGAGAGCAGGGACGCAGCCAGAACAGCTTGTAGGGGCACGCCACTAATCAGCTTATGTTCAGCACCCAGAGCCAGAATTACAAAACTGAATTCACCTGCCTGCGCCAGAATCACTGCGGTGCGGATAGCAACGCCGGCTTCATATTTGAAGAGTCGCACCACCGCGGCAACGATTAAAGCTTTAAATAAAATAAAGCCGAACAGGATTAATAGTATCAAGCCAATGTGATTATAAATCTGCTCCAGATTCAACAGCATACCAACACTGATAAAGAACAGACCCAACAAAATGTCACGGAATGGAGAGATATCCGATTCCACCTGATATCTGAATTTTGTTTCAGAAATCAGCATGCCGGCAATGAAGGCGCCTAGTGCATAAGACAAACCTGCGAGCTTGGTAGCAAAAGCCAGCAGCAAGGTCACCATCAGTACATTCATGACAAATAATTCGCGTGAGCGTTGGCTCGCAACCAGATTAAACCACGGGTTAATCAGCCACTTGCCTACCGTGAACAGCAGTAATAGCATGGCAGCGGCCTTCAGCATTGCCAGACCCAGCACATTCATCAAGTTTGAATTGGCCATGCCGAGTGCCGGAATCATTACCAGCATAGGTACAACGGCAATATCCTGAAACAGCAGCACACCGATGCTTAAACGGCCATGGCGTGAATTTAAATCAATCCGTTCTGCTAGAATTTTAGAAACAATAGCAGTAGACGACATAGCTAAAGCGGCGCCGATCACAAATGCAGTTGGCCAGCTGAGGCCTGCTAATTTGGAAATGACCATGGTCAGTATCAGCGTAATGACTACCTGTCCACCGCCCAAGCCCAGTACTTTTTTTCGCATGGCATACAGTTGCGGAAGGCTGAACTCGAGGCCTATGCTGAACATCAAGAATACAATGCCGAATTCTGCAAACTCGCGATTCGCTTCGCTATCCGGCAGCAGGCCGAAAGTATGCGGGCCTAATGCCAACCCTACCAGAAAATAGGCAAGCATTACCGGCAGGTTGAATGCACGGAATAATGCCACCGCAAACACTGAGCTAATCAGCAGTATTAGAATTAATGGTAATGTATTGAACATATTCTTATGACGTTAGAGGGTTGAGCCTGCTTTTTTCTTATATTGTTTCATATTGGCGCACGACTTAGAAATTTTTTTAACAGTCGGGATTAATAGACTTTTTTATCATCGGCGCGGCAGTTATAGCAAAATCTGTGCCCGTCCATCATTTTTTTATGTATTTTGCCTAAAAAAGGTGTTATTAATTAGCTGTTAGGCTTTATAACTTCAGAATTCCCTTTTATACTAGCCGTTAACTTTCTTCGATCTAAATCGTTAAAACTCTGGCGATAAACCTTTAGCCTTTATAAAACATAGCGAATGCCATTATCAAATAACCATATCGGGCCTGACCAGCAGCGAGAAATGCCGCAAGCCACGCATCAGAGCACAAATCAAGCCATAGTTCAGAACAAAACGCTGAATTTAGCCAAAGAGATTTTGCTGCTGGAAGCGCGCGAAGTTGAATTGCTGGCAGAGCGACTCGATGGCAATTTTACTGCTGCAGTGGCATGCATACTGCAATGCAAGGGGCGTGTGGTGGTGAGCGGCATGGGTAAGTCTGGACATATAGGCGGCAAAATTGCATCTACGCTCGCCAGTACGGGTACCCCTGCATTTTTTATGCATCCGGCTGAAGCTAGTCATGGTGATCTCGGAATGATCACCGCCGGTGATGTAGTGATTGCGCTCTCAAACTCCGGTGAGAGTGACGAGATATTAGCCATCGTCCCGCCATTAAAAAGATTAGGTGCAAAAATCATAGCGATTACCGGTAATGATGCATCAACGTTAGCGCAGGCAGCTGACATACATTTGAGTGCACATGTTGCAAAAGAAGCGTGTCCGCTTGGCTTGGCACCAACTTCCAGCACTACAGTGGCTTTAGCGTTAGGTGATGCATTGGCTTTGTGTGTATTGGATTTACGTGATTTTACGGCTGAAGACTTTGCCCGCTCACATCCGGGCGGCAGTTTAGGGCGCCGTTTGTTGGTGCGTGTCAGTGATGTGATGCGGGCCGGTGTAGATGTACCACAAGTGCCAATCACTGCAACACTTGCGGAGGGCTTGCTAGAGATGTCGCGCAAGGGGTTGGGCTTGACGGCTGTGGTAGATGCGCATGGTAAGCCGCTAGGTATATTTACCGATGGCGACTTGCGACGTGCGTTTGAGCAGAATATCAATATTGCTACCGCTGTAATCAGAGACGTAATGCACCAGAATCCCAAAACAATCGAGAGTGATGAGCTGGCGATGGTAGCTGTAGAAATGATGGAGCAATGCAAGGTTAACGGGCTGTTGGTCGTCAACAATACGGGTGTTCTGGTCGGTGCGTTGAATATGCATGACCTTTTATTGGCAAAGGTGGTTTAGGTGAGCTTGACTAGTAACAATATAGATTTAAATCAG
>Ga0208125_100189_pt1 | contig 54210 bp, 51 predicted proteins | sample LakWasM128_HOW14_2_FD_183938 | JGI IMG/M metagenome (GOLD analysis project Ga0208125, IMG submission 183938) | Freshwater sediment methanotrophic microbial communities from Lake Washington under simulated oxygen tension - Sediment Metagenome... | ecosystem: Environmental > Aquatic > Freshwater >...
CGTCTGCCACCGGCTCGGTCGTGGATGTCAGGTCACGTTCCCGCATAGGGCGCATCGATCGCGGAGTGAATGCCAAGCGGATTCGCGCCTATCTGGCCGATCTCGATAAGCGTGTGAAGAAGTAAGGATGTGTCAACCGACATGACCAACCCAATTTACCTCGACTACAACGCCACGACCCCGGTAGCCCCGGAAGTGCTTGATGCGATGCTGCCCTGGCTGCGTGAGGAGTTTGGTAACCCGTCGAGCTCGCATGCGTTTGGTCGCCGTGCCGCGCAGGCCGTTGCCACCGCACGGCGTCAGGTCGCTGCCCTGATCGGTGCGCAGCCGCAAGAAATTGTTTTTACGGGTTGTGCCACCGAGGCCAATAACCTGGCCCTGCTGGGCACTGCGCGAGCCGTGGTTGAAAGCGGTTCGTCCAGGCGCCATCTCGTGGTGAGCGCAGTGGAACATCCTGCGGTGATGGCGCCCGCCATGCAGTTGCGCGCGCAGGGGTGGGATGTGACCGTGGTGCCGGTCGATGCTTTTGGACGGGTTGCAACGGACGATGTGATCGAAGCGCTGCAAGACGACACGGTTCTGGTATCGGTCATGCACGCCAACAACGAAGTCGGCACTGTGCAGCCGATCCCGGACATTGCACAGCACACGCGCCAGCGGGGCATTCTGTTGCACACCGATGCGGCGCAGTCTGCTGGCAAAGTATCTCTTGACGTCGATGACCTGGGTGTCGACCTGCTGACGCTGGCCGGCCACAAGTTTTACGCGCCCAAGGGTATCGGTGCCTTGTATGTGCGGGATGGCACGCCGATCCGCTCGGTGCTGCACGGGGCCGATCAGGAGCACGGTTTGCGGCCTGGAACCGAGAATGTGGCCGCGATTGTGGCGCTGGGTGCCGCGGCAGCGCTGGCCAGCGATTCGCTGGCTGCCACGTCGGCACATCTGCACGCATTGCGCGACCGCCTGCACACCGCTCTGGCCACCGCCGTTGCGGGTATTCAACTCAACGGGCATCCCGAGTTGCGGCTTCCCAATACCCTGCACATTTCCTTTCCGGGTGTCAGCGGACGCGCGTTACTGGCGGAAGCGGCCGATGTCGTCGCAGCCTCCGTCGGGTCGGCCTGCCATTCGGAGCACGATGCGGTCAGTGGCGTGCTGGCCGCCATGGGCGTGGATGCCGCGCGTGCTGCGGGTGCGGTGCGGCTTTCGGTGGGGCGCATGACCACCTTCAATGAGGTCGATCACGCAGCAAGGGGTTTGGTCGCCGCTTGGCATCGGCTGCGATCCACTCCCCACACTGCACCCAGAAACTAAGTGCAAAATCGGGCTCTAGCCCCCGCGGAATGTGCGCAAGCAGCTATCATTTTCATAGTCATTGAACCGGGCAACCACACCATGCCAAACCTGCGCACCATCGCCAGCACCACCGAAGTCAGCACGACGGCCCATGGCCTGACCCACGATCTGGTGCAGGACTACTACGGCCGCCAGTTGCAGGGCAGCGCCGACCTCAAGACCAGCGCCTGCTGCGACGTGAGCGCCATGCCCGAATGGCTCAAGCCGCTGCTCGCGCGCATCCACCCCGAGGTGCTGTCGCGCTACTACGGCTGCGGCCTGGTCTGCCCGCCGCTGCTGGCCGGCTGTCGGGTGCTGGATCTGGGTTGCGGCTCGGGGCGCGACGTCTACGCACTGGCGCAGCTGGTGGGTCCTACCGGTTCGGTGGTGGGGGTGGATATGACCGACGAACAGCTGGCCGTGGCGCGTGCCCACCAGGGCCACCACACCCAGGTGTTTGGCTACAGCAACGTGGAGTTTCTGCACGGCTATATCGAGCGCCTGGACGCGCTGGGTCTGGAGCCCGAGAGCTTTGACGTGATCGTGTCCAACTGCGTGGTCAACCTGTCGCCCGACAAGGATGCGGTGCTGGCCGGTGTGCAGCGCCTGCTCAAGCCCGGTGGCGAGTTCTATTTTTCCGATGTCTATGCCGACCGCCGCGTGCCCGTGGCGGTCAAGAATGACCCGGTGTTGTACGGCGAATGCCTGGGCGGCGCGCTGTACTGGAACGACTTCGTGCGCCTGGCCCAGCGCCACGGCTTTGCCGACCCGCGCCTGGTGGAAGACCGCCCGCTGGAGGTGACCGACCCCGTGCTGGCGCAGCGCACCGGCAACCTGCGCTTCTTCTCGGCCACCTACCGGCTGTTCAAACTCGACGCGCTGGAGTCAGCCTGCGAGGACTATGGCCAGGCCGTCATCTACCAGGGCAGCATCGCCGAGCACGCGGGCCGTTTCGTGCTGGACAAGCACCACGACCTGCAGGCTGGCAAGGTGTTCCCGGTCTGTGGCAACACCTGGCACATGCTAGCCGGCACGCGCTTTGCGCCGCACTTCCAGTTCATCGGCGACTTCAGCACGCACTACGGCATTTTTGAAGGCTGCGGCAGTGACCTGCCGTTTGACCAGGGCGCTGCGGGAGCCGGTGCCGGCAGCGCCTGTTGCTAACGGGGAAAAAGTGACGGTGTGTTGCGCTGGAGCCACTAAGCCGGGTGTCTTCCATGCACCGCTTTAGGCAAGCCTCCTAAACACCATTTCATCAAATCGTCTTAGACTGCAAAAATTACCACTGATACAACCCTGGAGCCTTCTCTATGCCTCGTCGTCGTCCCGTCGTTCGCCACGCCCATGTTGGTACGCCGCATGTGCTGAGTTCGCTTCTGGAAGGTCGGGGCCTGCTGGAGATGGCGCTGTTGCCAGCGTCCCTGCCCTTGCTGATGGAGGCCCCCCAGGGTGACGGGCATCCCGTGCTGCTGGTTCCGGGTTTCATGGCCAGTGAAGTGTCGATGATCGGCCTCAAGCTGATGCTGCAAAGCAAGGGCTATGACGTGCACATGTGGGGCCTGGGGCGCAACGTGGGTTTTCGCAGCAAGCACGCCAATGCGCTACCGCAAAAGATTCGCCACCTGCACCATGTCACCGGCAGAAAAGTGAGTCTGGTGGGCTGGAGCCTGGGAGGCGTGTTTTCGCTGTACGGTGCCCAGACCACGCTCGACTGTGTGCGCTCCATCATCACGCTGGGCAGTCCGGTCAGCGTCGATGCTGCGGGCAGCCAGTCGCCATCTGCCGTCAAGGCACTGTACCGGCTGGTATCCCACCGCCTGGGTGCTTCGGCCCACGTGATGCAACCGCGGGCCAAGGCGATGCGGGAGCGCCGGCGCCTGCCGATTCCAACCAGTTGCCTGTACTCCCTGTCCGACGGCGTCGTGCCGCCGCAGGAAGCCACCATCGACGGCGATCCGTTGCTGCATGAAAACATCCAGGTACCGGGCAGCCATATCGGGCTGGGTTTCAATGGCATCGTGCTGGCCATTGTTGCGGACCGGTTGGCACAGCCGGAGAATGAATGGAAGCCGTTTGCACCCAAGGGGCTTCTGGCCCGCGTGTTGAACGCGACCACGGCATCGGCACCGGACAGCGCCGCGCCCACCACGACCTGAATCCAGAAAGACCACCGCATGCGCCAACTGAGTGAACACGACGCGGCCTATATCTATTCCGACAGCGCCCACGCCAACTCCAACGTCACCCTGCTGCACATTTATGACCAGTCCACGGCGCCGGGTGGCGTGGTGCGCTTCAAGCAGATTCTGGCCCATGTCGAAAGCCGTCTGGACCAGTTGCCCAATTTCCGCGAGAAGATTCTTCGGGTCCCGATGGACCTGGATTACCCGTACTGGGTTGAAGACGAAAACTTCAACCTCGAATACCACGTGCGCCACATTGCCTTGCCCAAACCGGGTGACTGGCGCCAGTTCTGCATCCAGTCCTCCCGTATCCACGCGCGCCCGCTGGACCTGCAACGCCCGCTGTGGGAGATGTATGTCATCGAAGGGCTGGACAGCTTTCTCGACTTGCCGGTCGGCAGCTTTGCGGTCCTGCTGAAGATCCACCATGCGGCCATTGATGTGACCCATGGCAACGAAATCACCAGCCTGCTGCATGACCTGTCACCGGCCGCTCCGATGCCGGTTCCGGCGGCGCCCTGGTTTCCCGAAGCGGCACCCGGCAATCTGCACCTGTTCTGGCTCGCTGGCCTGAACCTGGCCACCTTCCCGCTGCGCATGGCGCAGCCCCTGAGCAGCGGCTGGACGGCACTCAAATCGACGGTGAAGACCTTTGCGGGTGAGATCATGGGTCGCCCCCACGCATTCCCCATGACACGCTTCAATTCCGAAGTGTCGCCCCACCGGGTGTTTGAAACCCGCCGCTTTGCGCTGGAGGACTTCAAGACCATTCGGACGCTGGCGCCCAATGCCTCGGTCAATGACGTGGTGCTGGCGGTCTGTGCGGGCGGTTTGCGCTGCTACCTCGACCGGCAGGACGAGCTGCCCGACGAGAGTATGGTCGCAGCCGCCCCAATCGCCGTGCACAGTGATCTGGAATCGGACCCGCAAACCAATTTCTCCTGGGTGCGCGTGGCGCTGGGTACGGACATTGCCGATCCGGTGGAGCGACTCGTCGCCATCCAGGCGGCCAGCTCGTCGTCGGCCATCATGGCGCAGGCACTCAGTGCGCGCGAGTTGACCCATCTGGCCCAGAATGCGCCCTCACTGGCGATTGCTGCCACCAGCAAGATGCTGCGCTCGGCCTCGGCCCTGCTGGGTGACTGGGCACCCCTGGCCAACTGCGCCATCACCAACGTACCGGGCTCGCGCGTACCCCTGTACCTGCTGGGCGCCAGGCTCACCTATTTGTCGGCCATCATGCCGATCTCGGACGGCATGGGACTGGTTTTTTCGGTCACCGGCTATAACGACACCATTGTTGTCTCCTTCACCGGCTGCTATGAACAGTTGCCCGATCCCGAGGTTCTGGCGCAGTGCCTGCGTGACAGCTTCCAGCAGTACCTGGCGTTGGCACAGCGCGCCAACCGCAAGCCCCGCGCGAAGGCTGCCAAGCCGCCACGGCTGGCGGCCGCTGGTGCCAAAAAGCCCACGCCACGCAGCAAGACCAGGGTTTCCAAAAAGCCCGTGGCAGCCACCCGGAGCTGAGCATGGCCGGACCGTTTGGGAGGTGTTCCCGGCGGTCGGCGGCGGGATCAGATTTTGTCTCTAAGGAACTCGCCCAGGGCCCGGTCTTCCGCCTCGATGTGTTGCATCAGCCAGTCCTTGAGCGACTGCAACACGAACAGGTCACCACCCTTGTTCAGCCTGCTGCGGAAGTGCAGGGTGTCCGCCATCAGCCGACCGTGGACCGCATCGTGTGACGCCTGGCCCGGATAGTGGTAGCGCTCCATCAGTTCGTGTTCGGTGGCAAAGTGGTAGATGGTGAAATCGGTCAACTCCTGAAACAACTGCTTGATTCGCGCTTCACTGTCCCGGTCACGGATGGCCTTGTTGAGCTGGTTGATCAGCGCCGCCAACTGGTGGTGTTGTTCATCGATCTGGGTCACCGCCACTTTATGGGTATCGTCAAAATGGGCCCAGTCGTCGCGGACCGCGTGCATGCTGCTGGCATTGTCAAAAACCGTGTATTGGCCCTTTCCGCGGGTTTTGCTCTGGTACATGGCTGCATCGGCAGCGGCCAGCAGTGTGTCCATCTCGGTCCCATGGTCAGGGTAGATGCTGATGCCAATGCTCAGGCCCACGCTGCAAGTCTGGCCGCCGGGCAAAGAGATCACCGATGTGATCGCCTTCACCAGTTTGGCGGCGACCAGGGAGGCTTCACTGGAATTGTCGAGGTCGCCAAGAATGACGACAAACTCGTCACCGCCGATTCGGGATACGGTATCGACTGCGCGCACGCAGGCCAGCAACCTTGCGGAAACCAGCTTCAGCACAATGTCGCCAGCGTCGTGACCGTACAGGTCATTGACCGGTTTGAATCCGTCCAGGTCTGCGAACAGCAGGGCGACCTTCTTGCTGTTGCGCCGGGCCTGTGAAATGGCCTGTGACAGCCGATCGAAGAACAGGGACCGATTGGGTAAACCGGTCAACCGATCGTGATAGGCCAGGAAATTGATCTGCAACTCGGCCTCTTTGCGTTCGGTGATGTCCGCATGCGTGCCAATCATGCGCTTGGGTTTGCCGTCAGGTGTGCGGCTGACGATCATGCCGCGAGACAGTATCCAGCGCCAATTGCCATTCTTGCAGCGCAGCCGGTGTTCAATGACGTAGTCCGGAATGGTGCCGCCCTGGTAGGCCTGGATGGCTGTCAACGCGCCCGTCAGATCGTCTGGATGAACCAGCTGTTCCCACGCCTGAACGTGGTTGCCAATGTCGTTCTCGGTGTACCCCAGCATTTCTTTCCAGCGCCGCGAATAGCTCGCTTCGCCGGTTTCAACATCCCAGTCCCACACGCCTTCGCCGGAGCCTTCCAGTGCGAATTTCCAGAGCTGCTCGCTCTCGCGCAAGGCCTGTTCTGTCTGGCGTTGCGCCGTGATATCGCGCACGATGCTGGACACGCCAATGGTCTGCCCCGAGCTGTCCCGGATCGGCGAGGCGGTCAGTGACACCGTGATGCGCGTGCCATCCTTGCGCAGGCGTTCGGTCTCAAAGTCGCAAATCAGCTTTCCGCCTCGCACACGGTTGGGAATCATGGCCGCTTCTTCATGGCGTTCCGGCGGTATCAAAGCCGCAATGGAGTGGCCAATCATGTCATCGGATGCATAGCCGAATATTCGATGCGCGGCCTTGTTCCAGCTGGTGACCGCGCCCCCAAGGTCCCGGGCAACGATGGCGTCGCCAGACGACTCCACAATGGCTGCCAGCAACATGTGCTGGGGCAGTTGTTTCTCCGCCTGACTCCTGAGTTCGCGGCGCAGGCCAGACAACTCCAAATGGGCATGGACCCGCGCCAGCACCTCATGGCGCTCAAAGGGCGTGCTGACACAGTCGACCGCGCCAAGCGTGAATGCCTGCGCCTTCAAATCGGTGTCCTGTGCGGCACTCAGGAAAATGACCGGGATGCTTTGCTTATCTGGGTCTGACTGGAGTCGGCGAATCACGTCCAGACCCTGCATGCCCGGTATCTCCAGATCCAGCAGGATCAGGTCCGGTCGCGTGGTTTCAATGGATGCCAGAGCCAGCTCTCCACTGGCCGCCGGCACCACCCGTAAACCATCCTGGACCAGGGTATTGAGCAGCATGGTGAGCGACGGCCGATTGGCGGTCACCAACAGAATACTTCCCGTGGTCAATGCATCGCCTCCGCAGCGAGAGTTACCGGCATTTTGGTTTTTTGCAAGGAAACGTGGATAACCACAGCATGTAGGCACCGCAGCATGAAGGACTGCGGCTGAATGGACAGCTTACCCCTTGAGCCCCGGGTTGGCAAGCTGATCTTCAGTGGCGGTTTCTTGTTGGGACCAGGGCCGTTTACTGCGGCACGAAACCACTGGCTTTGATGATGCGTGACCAGGTCTGGCTGTAGGCGTGTTCGCGGCTGGCCAGTTGTGGCCCGGTCATGTAGCCGACGGTGAGGCCCATGGCGGTCAGGCGTTCATGCACATCCGGCATGGCCACCACCTTGGCCAGGGCCGCAGAGATCTTGTCGATGGTTGCCTGTGGTGTGCCTGCGGGCGCAAAAATTCCGTAGTAGGGCAGGTCTTCAAACCCTGCCAGCCCCAGTTCCGCAAACGTCGGTACGTCGGGCAGGATGGCCTGGCGTGCGCTGCCCATCACGGCAACCACCCGGATCTTGCCGGCCTTGTGGTTCTCGATGAAATCGGGGATGGACCCGGTTCCTGCTGCGATCTGGTTGCCCAGCATGTCGCCCATCATGGGGGCGCTGCCGCGGTAGGGTGCAGACTGCAGATCCAGCTTGTATTTTTGACCAATGACCTTGACCAGAAACTCGGGCACGGATGCGGGTGCGGGCACGCCCACCGAACCTTTGCCCGCGCCCTGGTTGCGTACCCAGGCCACGTACTCGGGTACGGATTTGGCCGGCGTGCCGCCGGACAGGGCCAGCGCGTTCACGAAGGTGGCAAAGCCACCCACTGCGACAAAGTCGCGTGCAGGATCAAAACCGGGATTCTTGACCACCAGCGGCAGGATGGAGACGGTGTGGTCATGGGACAGGAACAGCGTGGTTCCGTCCGCCGCTGCGGCCTTCAGCGTTTGCGCCGCGATCTGGCCACCGGCGCCCGCCTTGTTCTCCACGATGACGGGCGTGCCCAGTTGGTCCTTCAGCTTGTCGGCCAGCGTGCGGGCGATGGCGTCCGTTCCGCCACCGGGCGGGAAGCCCACCAGCAGCTTGACGGTGCCGGTTTGCGCCTGTGCCAGACTGCCCAGGCACAGGGCACTGACGGCCAGGGTGGCGGCAAGGCGGCGCGTCAGCTTGGCACGCAAAACAAGGGGGCATGAAAGCGGCATGGAGGGCTCCTGGCGAAAAAGTACAGTCAACAACTGTCACCACTGTATCAATCTTTTCCGTGCCGCAGCACGCCGCAAGGCATGGCATGATGCGGATTTTCCTGCCGGGTTGGCAGGACAGGAGAGCCCCATGAACGCCCGTGTACCCCCCTCCGTGCTGAACGCGGCACAAACACTCAGCCAGGTCAGCGCACTGTGGGATGACGAAATCGTTCCCCAATTGCAGGACTACATTCGCATTCCGGCCAAGTCACCGATGTTTGATGCGGATTGGGCGGCCAACGGCTACATCGATACCGTGGTGCGCAATGTGGCGACCTGGATCGAGGCGCAGAAAGTCAGTGGCCTGACGCTGGAAATTGTCCGTTTGCCCGGACGCACACCCGTGCTGTTCTTTGAAGTTGCCGCTACCAAGGCCGACTCCACGCAGACCGTGCTGATGTACGGTCATCTGGACAAGCAGCCCGAGTTTTCGGGCTGGCGCAATGACCTCGGCCCGTGGACACCGAAAATCGACGATGGCAAGTTATACGGCCGCGGCGGAGCCGACGACGGTTATGCCGCCTATGCCGCGATTGCCGCCATTGCGGCACTCAAATCCCAGAATGTGCCGCACCCCCGTATCGTGGGACTGATCGAAACCTGCGAGGAAAGCGGCTCCTTTGATCTGCTGCCCTACATCGACGCATTGAAGGCGCGGATGGGTGACGTCGGGCTGGTGGTCTGCCTGGACTCCGGCGCCGGCAATTACGACCAGCTGTGGCTGACCAACAGCCTGCGCGGCATGGCCAGCGGCGTGCTCAAGGTGGAAATACTGACCGAAGGCATTCATTCGGGCGATGCCAGCGGCCTGGTGCCATCGAGTTTTCGCATCATGCGCCAGGTTCTGGATCGTCTGGAAGACAGCGCCACCGGTCGTTTGTTGCCCGCCAGTTTTCATTGCGAAGTGCCACAGGACCGGCTCAGCCAGGCCAAGGCCACTGCGGCCATTTTGGGCGAGGAAATCTACAAGCGCTTCCCGTGGGCCCATTACGACTGCGGTGGTGCGACGGCGTTTGCCTTGCCCACCACCACAGATCCCCTGCAGGCCTTGTTGAACCGCACCTGGCTGCCGACCCTGAGCGTGACGGGGGCGGATGGCTTTCCCGCGCTCAAGGATGCCGGCAACGTGTTGCGACCCTACACGGCGTTCAAGCTGAGTCTGCGCCTGCCCCCGCTGGTGCAGGCCGAGGCGGCGGTGCAAGAGCTCAAGGCCTTGCTGGAAGACAACGCACCCTACCAGGCGCGCGTGACCTTTGAGGCTGCATCCAGTGCTACGGGGTGGAATGCTCCCGGCACGGCACCGTGGTTTGAAGACGCATTGAATGCCGCGTCGCAGGCCCACTTTGGCGCACCCTGCGGCTACGTGGGTCAGGGCGGCACGATTCCGCTCATGAACATGCTCTCCAAGGGCTTCCCCGCCGCGCAAATGATGGTGTGTGGCGTGTTGGGCCCCAAGAGCAATGCGCATGGCCCCAACGAGTTTTTGCACATTGCCTACGCCAAGAGGCTGACCGCTGCGGTTGCCCAGGTCATTGCGCACTGTCCATGACAGCGGAATCCACTCTTTCGACCTTTATCGCCAGTGACGGGGATAACGTGGTCATTCAGGACTGGCCCCTGGAGCCCGGCGCCCCCCTGCGCGGCGTGGTCATCGTGGTGCACGGACTGGGTGAGCATGCCGGGCGCTATGAGCAGGTAGCCAGGCAGCTCAATGCCTGGGGCTTTGCCGTGCGGGGGTATGACCAGTGCGGCCATGGTGAATCGGGCGGCGCCCGTGGCAGTTTGCCAACCGACACCCGCTTGCTGGATGACTTGGCGGATATCGTGGACAGCACCCGTGTTCGCATGAGCAGGAAGACGCCCCTGCTGCTGTTGGGTCACAGCATGGGCGGGCTGGTCGCTGGACGGTTTGTGTCATTGGGGCTTCGGCCGGTGGATGGCCTTATCCTGTCTTCACCCGCGCTGGATGCCGGGTTGAACCCTTTCCAGAAATTTCTGATCGCAGCGTTGCTCAAAATTGCTCCGGATTTGCGTGTGGGCAATGGGGTCAAGCCCCAGTTCATCTCGCACGATCCGGCCGTGGTTGCTGCCTACCGGGCCGACCCGCTGGTGCACGATCGCATCTCGCCACGCCTGGCGCGCTTCATTGCCGACGCCGGTCCGAAAACCGTGGCACTGGCCGGGCAGTGGAAGGTTCCCACCCTGCTCCTGTATGCCGGTGACGACCGCCTGCTCAATCCGCAGGGCAGCCGCACCTTTGCCGCAGCCGCGCCCAAAGACGCAGTGACCTCCGTGTGTTTTGACACCCTGTACCACGAGATCTTCAACGAGCAGGATGCCGCTCCGGTGTTCGATGCCCTGCGAAAGTGGCTGGACCAAAGGTTCTGAAACGGGTAGTGTCGCAATACGCACAAACGACGTTGCGGCCCATGCTTGATTCCGGGAATAGTTTGCTGAATGGCGCATTGAGCGAGGTCTTAAAGCGGCGCCACTATTCACTGGATTTGTTGTCGATCGAGGCTGCAGTCGATGCGATTGACCAATGGGTGGGTACAACGGGATTGGCTAAGGGGAATCGTCATGGGAATGAAGTTTGAAATCGAGGCAGCATTAATGGCGCATGCCGCTTGGCGCAAGCACTTCAGGGATTACTTGAACGGAAAGGCGTCTTTTGATATCAAGACCGCCGGCGACAGCCATCAATGTCAATTCGGGAATTGGTTCGACAACGAGGGCTATCGCCTGATGCCTTCAAAACGCCAAGATGAAATTCGCTCCGCGCACGATGAATTCCATCGAATCGCCGCCGAAATTTTTGAGAAGATCAAGGAAAAGCGGTTCAGTGAAGTGAAGGCAGATATTGCCATCGATGGTGCGTTGAATCGCGCGAGCGCCCGGCTTTCCGAATCAATGATGAAGGCGAGGCTGCATGAGCCTACTGCAAGGGGCTCGCCTCAGACGGATTAGCATCTGGCGCGCTGATTGATCGCCAGCCAGCCCAGTGCGGCAGCGGTCAGACCTACGGGTACCAATGAGCCCCAGTTCAGCAGATGCCATCCCTGCGTGGTGACGAGCGCACCGGATGCAAACGAGGTGAATGCCATGACGGCGAATACGCAAAAGTTGATCGCCGCCTGGGCCCGGTCCTTTTCCTCGGGCCGGTAGGCGCCCAGAGACAGCGTGGTGCTGCCGGTGAAGATAAAGTTCCAGCCGACGCCCAGCAAGAACAGGGCAGTGGCAAACTGGTGCAGTTCCAAGCCCGACAGCGCAACGGCAATGCACGCCAGATTCAACACCACGCCGACACCCATGACGGGCAGGGCACCAAAGCGCTTGATCCAGCCACCGGTCAGGAAACCTGGCGCAAACATGCCGATGACGTGCCATTCCAGTACGAATGCCGCATCGTCGAACGACAGGCCACACTGCTGCATGGCCAGCGGGGTGGCGGCCATCAGCAAGTTCATGACGCCGTAGCCCAAAGCCGCGCTGGCGCAGGCGACCATAAAGACCGGCTGGCGCATGATTTCTGCCAGCGGTCTTCCTCCGCCCTGCCCGTGCTGCACCACCGTATGCTTTGGAAACCGGATGAACGCCATCAGCACCATGGCGACCAGGGCCACGGCCGCCAGCACCACGTAGGCACCCGCAAAAGGTACGTCCAGCAGGGCGCGCGAGCGCGCTGCCAGGTTGGGCCCGGCGATGGCGCCAATCAGCCCACCGGCCAGCACCAGCGAAACGGCTTTCTCGCGTTGTGGAGCGCTCACCAGTTCAGCGGCGGCAAACCGGTACAACTGCCCGTTGGCGCTGTAGTAGCCAGCCACCACGGTGGCGGCAACCAGAAGCCAGAAGTTTTTGTCAACGACGGCCCAGGCCGCCCCGCAGGCGGATACCAAAGCCACTGCCAGACCGATCTGGAATGAGGTGCGCCGTCCAAACCGGGACTGTGTGCGGGCCACCAGAGGCGTACTCAAGGCGCCGCCGACCACATAGCCCATGACCGGCAGCGTGGCCATCCAGCCAAACGGTGCCAGGCTCAGCCCCACCAGGCCGTTGATGGCGATAAAAGCGACGTTGTTGGTGAGAAAGAGTCCTTGGCACAGTGCCAATAGCCAGAGGTTTCGGTTCATGCACGCAGTGTAAGCGGGCGCTTGCGGCGGTCGGTCACGCCACGAACCTGCGGCTCCCTGGCCAGCCCTGTCGGATGGGGCTGGTGCAGGAGTCGTTTAACTCAAGCGGTTGCGGCCGCTTTGCGCGGAGCGGCTTTCTTGGCTGCGGTTTTTTTCACGGCGACCGGGGCCGCTACCGCTTTCTTTGCGGGGGCCTTTTTGGCGGGTGCAGTCGTGGTCGTTTTCTTGGCAGCGGCCTTGCTTGCAACTGCCTTCGCGGGCGCTTTTGTCGGTGCGGCTTTGGTCGCCGCCGGTTTGCCGGTTTTGGCCGCGCTGGTGTCCTTCCAGGTCAGGCGTGCTTTCTTGGCCCGTGCCACCACTTTGGCGATGTCCTCATCCGAGAAGACCCCGTTGACGCCAGAAATGGCCGCCAGTTTCATGCCGTGCTTGAGACCGAGCTTGTAGATCTCCTTGACCTTTTCCCATTCGGTATCGCGGCCGACCGTGAACACTTCAAAGCGGCCTTCCAGCGCCAGCACGATGGTCTCGGCCAGGCAGGCGTAGATCACGTTCGGCGGCAGGCCGATGCTTTTCAAGCCCTTCACCTTGGTCGGCAGATCGATTTCACCGGACTCGATCACCAGCACGTCGGGGCGCTTGGCGACATCGGAGGCGGGCAAGTCCAGGGGCCGCGCCACGTCGGTGATGACGCAGCCAGGCTTGACCCGCATGATGTCCAGAATCTCTTTGCCCGCGCCCGAGGTCGAGGTGACGATCATGTCCATGTCGGCCAGCAAATCGTTGTAGTTGATGGTCGTAAATACCTTGGCATCCGGCGTTTCCTTCAGGATGGAGGCCTTGAGCTCGTCGAGCTTGCTCAGGGTGCGCCCGGCCAGGTAGACCTCGTCGAACGACATGGCCAGCAAGCGCGCACTGACCGAACCGATGGAACCCGAGGCCCCGATCACCATGGTCTTGGCGGCCACCTTCTTGTTGTGCTTGTTGATGTGCACCAGCCCCATGCGCCGCATGGCGTCGGCGGCGGCCCACAGGGCGCCGGATGCCGAGTAGCTGTTGCCGGTGGTGATGGGCAGGCTGGAGCGGCGGGCCACGGTGACGCCGGCATCGCCGACCACCTTGGTGAAGGCACCCAATCCCATGAGCTGGGCGCCCATCTTCTCAGCCATCTTGGAGGCTTGCAGCAGCCGGCGGTAGGTAAATTCCGGACTGCGCGACAGCATTTCCTTGGGCGTGCCACCGACGGATATCAGCCAGCCTTCGGCTTCGGCACCGGTCGGCGAGACGATGTTGCTCATCTTGCAATAGACCATGGGTGGCATGTGCGCGGCCAGTGTCTCCACCTTGTCCATGACGAACTTGGGTGTCGCCTTGGGGATGGGAAACGCGTTCTTGATGTAGTTCTGGCTCAAGGGGTGGATGACGAACGCAAACCGGCGGATATTGCGGAACTTGCCCGTGGGGTGCAGCAGGCGCGGCTTGATGTGGAGTTCGTCGAGGATTTCTTCAAAATCGTCGTCCGACACTTCTTCTTGCGGCTTCTCCAGCGCCGCCAGGATCATGGCCTCAATCGTGTTGATGCCAACCACTTCCTGGAACAGCTTGGGCGACACGTCGATCACCAGGTTGACCTTGCATTTGGTGAAGAAGGCCAGACGCTCGTCGTCAACGGCCGAGGTAATGAGGGTCTTTCCTTCGAGGTTGCTGGCATTGCCCACCGCCTTGATTTCGGCAAAGGTGCCCACAATGACGTGGGACTTGGCCACCACGTCGGCCACCAGTCGGTTCTTGAAGCCCGACAGCGCCGCCTCCAGCATCTGGCCCGGCTTGCCGGACAGCATGAATTTGCTGCCCTTGGCATACAGCTCCAGTTGCTCCAGCGAGCCCAGCATGGTGGGCGCGCCGGTCTGGAACAGGGCGTCGGCAAAGCTCAGGTTCTTGGTGTAGTCGGACATGGCCACGGCCATGTCGTAATTGCGCATGCCCGAGAGAAACAGCACCAGGTTATTGTTGAAATAATGCCCCAACTCCTTCTGCACGTAGCGCACGGCGCGCACCTGCAGCAGACGGCGCAGGGTGGCCCCGGTGGTGACGGGCACGCGGGTCACGACATTGGTCAGGCGCTGGGTTTCTTTGTTGACGACGGTGCGCAAGCCCACCTGGTAGTGGTCACTGATTTCGCCCAGTCCAATGGCATCGGCGCTTGCCTGCTGGCGCCGCATCAGTTCCCAGGCCTTGCCCGTGTCCTGGTCCGCGCCCATGCGGCGAACGGAAAAGGACTGGCCCAAAAACTCGGTTTTGAATTCGAAATCCTGCTTGGACGAACCCAGTGTGACCGTAACTACTTTTTTCATCAACCGCTCCTCTTATTGTTTCAACTACACCGCCCGCCGTGGCGGGCTCAGGTCTTTGCCTTGGCCCGTGTCTTCTTCGCTCCGACGCTTGGGCGCGCGCGGGACTGCTTTTTTTCCGTTGGTGCATCGGTACGCTTTTTTTGGGGTAGCGCCTTGCGGATCAGGTCTTCACAGACGTCCTGCGACATGTAGCGCGGCACGGGATAACCGGTATGGGCCTCCCAGCACGCCGCCTGGGCCAGCTGGGGGATGTCCGCTTCCTTCAAGGCGTCCAGGCAGGTCGGTATGCCCAGATCCCGGTTGAGCTGGTCCACGGCGTCCAGGAATTTTTGCGCCAGCACGTCCTCGGCTTCGTCTTGCGTGCCGACTTTTGCGGCGACGGCCAGCAGGGCCAGCCGGTCAACGATGGCGGGATGCGAATACTTGAGCACATAGGGCAGCATGATGGCATTGGCCAGTCCATGGGGCGTGTGGTACAGGCCACCGAACTGGTGGGCGATGGCATGCACATAGCCCACATTGGCACGGGTGAAGGCAAACCCGGCATAGGTGGAGGCCAGGGACATTTTTTCGCGCGCCTCCAGGTTTTTGCCGTCGGTGTAGGCGGTGCGCAGATTCTCGAAAATCAGGCTGACGGCCGACAACGCCATGCCATCGGAATACGGCGTGGTCCAGTGGCCCACAAAGGCTTCAATCGCATGGGTCAGGGCATCAATACCGGTGGCTGCCGTGATGTGGGGCGGCAGGCCGGTCATCAGCGTGGGGTCCAACGCCGCCATCTTGGGCACCATGCGGGGGTCGACGATGACCAGCTTCTTGTGCGTCACCGGGTCGGAGATGACGGCGGCGACGGTCACCTCGGAGCCGGTACCGGCTGTCGTGGGAACCGCATAAATCTTGGCCGGCGTGCGCAAGCCCTTGAGGTAGCCGGCCAACTGGTTCAGTGGCTTGGGGTTGGATGCCGCCACGGCGATGGCTTTGGAGGCATCCATGGAGGAGCCGCCACCAAAGGCGACGATGGCATCGCAGTCCTGCTCCTTGTAGAAGTCAATGCCCTTCTGAATCAGCGGAATGGGCGCGTCGGCGGTGATCTCGTCAAACACGACAAACTGCGCACCGCCTGCGGTCAGCGCGTCGGTCAAGCCCTTGAGCAATCCGAGTTTGGAGATGATGCTGTCAGTGACGATCAGGATCTTGCGGTGCCCAAAGCCCGCAATCGCCTGTCCCAGGCGAGCGCTGGAGCCGGGGCCTACCAGCAGAGTGGGTTGGGGAATGGGGATGAAGCGTGTTACCAGCCCAGCACCCCGCATCAGGGCTCCCAGTCCAGCGGCACGAACGGAGTTGCGCATCGATTCGGATATCAAGAAAGGTCTCCTGGCAAAAAGGGCAAAGACGGCACTGTAGTATGCCCACGCGTGCAAGAGTTGGGGCGCCAACCTAGACGCGTACAAACCCTGATGCAGCCCTGCGCCGCCAGCAAAAAAGCGCTACGCGAGCAGACGCGCCAAAGCGGTCAGGGCCGCAGTCTCCGCACGCAACACGCGCGGACCCAGGGTGACGGGTGTAAAGCCGCAAGCGGCCGCCGCGGCCTCTTCCGCCGCACTCAAACCGCCTTCCGGACCGGAGAGAAACGTGGTGCGCTGCGGGGTTCCATGGGCCAGGTGCTGGTGCAACGGGGCGGAGCCATCGCACAGGGACAGCAGCCAGCGGGTATCGGAGGCCACTGGAGGCAGCGACTGCAACCAGGCCTGGAGGGGCTTGACCGGATGGATGCGCGGCACCTGGTTGCCACCACACTGCTCGCAGGCCGCAACGGCCACACTGTGCCAATGGGCTATTTTTTTGTCGGCCCGCTCGCCGGACAGGCGCAGCACACTGCGCTCGGTCATCAGCGGCTGGATGCTGGCCACGCCCAACTCGGTGGCCTTTTCCACCAGCCAGTCCATGCGGTCGTTGGCCGGCATGCCCACGGCCAGATGGACCACGGCTCCCGCCTCGCGTTCAACGGCATGGTGCGCGCCCACCTGCACCTGCACGCTACTGCGGCCCATATGGGTGACGGTGGCTTCAAACTCGCCGCCCTGCCTGGCGTCGGCGGCCAAACCGGATTCCTGCTCCAGCCCGCCATTGAAGAGGGTGATGGTGTCACCGGGTTGCAGACGCAGCACCTGCACGTGCCGTGCGGCACCTGCAGGCAGGTCGATCAGCGCGCCGGTCGCCAGGGGGGCAGGGCAGTAGAAGCGTGGCATGGTGATATTGCTATGAAAAAAGGAGCTGCTTGCGCGCAATCTACGGGGGCTGGCGGGCTAAATGACTCAAGTTCTGCCGAAGGCGTAGGCGTTGGGCACGGGGATGCCTTCCACACGCTCAATCAAGCGCAACAGCGGCTTGAGTTCCATGTAGCGTTCGCAGGTGGCACGCATGTAGGTAATGAAGCGCGGGGTATCTGCCAAATACTGGGGCTTGCCGTCACGCAGCGTGAGGCGTGCAAAGATGCCCGCCACTTTCAGGTGGCGCTGCAGGCCCATCCATTCCACGCCGCGGTAAAACTCGCCAAAGTCATCGCCCACCGGCAAGCCGGCCTTGCGGGCTTTTGCCCAGTACCGGATGGTCACGTCCAGGCAAAAGTCCTCGTCCCAGCTCAGGAACGCGTCGCGCATCAGGCTGGCAATGTCGTAGGTGATGGGGCCGTACACCGCGTCCTGGAAGTCCAGTACCCCTAGTTTAGGAGCCCCCACGCTTGCCACTGCGTGTGCTGCGCTGCCCCCCAAGGGGGCTAATTTTCCTTGGGGCGGCCCGGCGGAAAATTGCGTTGCGTCCTCAACAGGGACCATCAGGTTTCTGGGCATGAAGTCGCGGTGCACGTAGACGCTGGGCCAAGCCAGGTTGTTGGTGGCGATGGCGGCAAAGGCGTTGTCGAAAACCTTGCGCTGGGCCGCGTCCAGCGTGAACTTGCGGTGTTCACCGACATACCATTGGGGAAACAGTTCCATCTCGCGCATCAGCAGTGCACGGTCATAGGGCGGCAAAACGCCCTCGCGGGACGCCAGTTGCCACTGGATGAGTGTGTCCACCGCATCCAGATACAGGTCCAGTGGCGGCGGGTCTTCGGTACGAATCACCTCCTTCATGGTCTGTGCACCGAGGTCGGTGAGCAACATGAAGCCATGGGCCTCATCCCAGGCCAGTACCTGGGGCGCTGTGAGTCCGGCTTGTGCCATCAGCTCAGCCACCTGCACAAAGGGCTTGCAGTTTTCCTTGTCCGGTGGCGCATCCATGATGATCAGGCTGGCATGGGGGCCGTGCGCCGTGCTCTCGACCCGCAGGTAGCGGCGAAAACTCGCGTCCGCCGACGCCAGGCGCAGCGTGGCTGGGTCTAACCGGTGGGTGTCGCGCACGCTGGCGAACCAGGCTTCAAAGTGGGTTTGCCGCTGCGGGTCGGCCCACAGCGGTTGGTGGGGTGGCGGCGACTGGGGGAGGCTGGAGAGTGGGCTCATGGATAATCCATTCTACAAAGCCCCGTCACCTCTTTTTTTTGACGCCATCCTGCGCAGAATCACTTATCCCTTGTTGATCCCGCCCTTCGTCCCCTGCGTGCTCCGATGCGCGACCTGAGTTTGCGTTCGGTCAGCCATCGTTGCGCACTGTCGAGTCTGTTCGTGCTGACCGGCTTGGCTTGCGCTGGTGCGTCGGTGCGCGCCCAGACCACGGAACAGCCCGCCGCATTGCCGAATGCCGACGCCGTCGTGCTCAAACCCAGTGGCCTGCTGGAAGAACACCTGGCGCCAGGGCAGACGAACAACGTCCCGGTTTTTGTGATGGGTGACCGGGTGTCAGGCCGCCCCGATCTGGAGACGGTGGTCGAGGGCCATGTGGAGCTGCGCAAGGCAGGCACCGTGATCCGTGCCGACCGTCTGGAGTACTACCAGCCCACCGATCAGGTCAAGGCCAGCGGAGGGGTCCGCATCAACCGCAAGGGTGATGTGTTCGAAGGCCCCTTGCTGGAACTCAAGGTCGAGGCGTTTGAAGGTTTTTTCAACGAGCCGCGTTACCACTTCCTGAAAAGCGATGGCCACGGAGAGGCTGACCGGGCCGATTTTCTGGATGAGAGCCATACCGTCATCCACAACGCGAGCTACACCACCTGCCGGCGCAAGCCGGGCCCGGAGTGGTTGCCCGACTGGATTCTGCGGGCCACCAGCATCAGCCTGGACAATGATGAAGACGTCGGCATCGCGCACGGTGCGGTGTTGAGTTTCAAAGGGGTGCCGATATTGCCAATTCCGGCCATCAGTTTCCCATTGACCGACAGGCGAAAGTCCGGCGTGCTGCCGCCCACCATCGGCGTCGGTACGGAGAACGGCGTGGAAGTGGCCGTTCCCTACTACTGGAACATTGCACCCAACCGGGATGCCACGATCACGCCCAAGCTGATGACGCACCGCGGCGTGGATTTTGGCGGCGAGTTTCGCTACCTGGAGCCCGACTATGTGGGCACCGTGAAGGCCAATTACATGCCGGGTGACCGGCTCACCGACACCGACCGCTGGGGCTTGTCCTACTCGCACCAGGGCGTTGTTGCAACGCCCCTGGGCCCCGTGGCGATTGGCGCCAACGTCAATCGGGTGAGCGATGACACCTATTGGCGTGACTTCACCAGTACCAGCGCCAGCACCAGCGCCGTTGCGAGTGCCACGACCAGTGCGGGCGCGGCCATTACCCAGCGCCTGTTACCCACCGATCTGGTTGCGACCTGGGGACTGGGACCCTTTTCCAGCGCGGTGCGGATGCTCAAATGGCAAACCCTGCAGGACGTCACCGCTCCCATCGTGCCGCCTTACGACCGCGCTCCTCAGGTGACAGGCCGCTATGCCCTGACCAATGTGGGTGGTTTTGACTGGTCGCTGGATGGCGATTTCACGCAGTTTGAAGCCGATCGCGTGCGAACCCTGCAGCCCAACACGCGGCGTGGTGTGGCCCTGTTGCAGGTCAGCCGTCCCTGGCTGGCGCCATCGGGATTCGTCACCCCCAAACTGCAGTTGCACGCCAGCAGCTACCAGTTTGATGCTGCGTTGGGCAATGGCGCCCAGTCGGCCGACCGGGTGGTGCCCACTTTCAGCCTGGACAGCGGTCTGGTGTTCGAGCGCGAAACCCGCTCCTTCGGGAGTGACCTGATCCAGACACTGGAGCCGCGCGCCTTCTATGTGTACACGCCCTACCGCAACCAGAGCCTGCTGCCCAACTACGACACCGCCAGCAATGACTTCAACTTTGCCACCATCTACACGGAAAATGCCTTTGTAGGCAATGACAAGATGTCGGACAACAACCTGCTGACATTGGGCCTGACCACGCGTTTTCTGGATGCCGAAAGCGGTGCCCAACTGGCCCGCTTCGGTCTGGCCCAGCGCTTGCGGTTTGACGACCAGCAGGTGACCCTGAATTCCGCTACAGCACCGGCTGAGAAAGGGTTTAGCGATGTGCTGCTGGGTGCCTCCTTCAACCTGCAGGATCGCTGGGCGCTGGACTCGACGGTACAGTACAACGCGAAAACCGACCAGTCCGTGCGCTCCACCATCGGGGCGCGTTACAACCCTGGCAATTACCGGGTCTTCAATGCGGCGTATCGTTTTCAGCGGGATGTCAGCGAGCAGCTCGACGTGAGTTGGCAATGGCCACTGAACAACCTGTGGGGCGATCGGGGCCAGGAACTGGGCGCTGGCCGTGGTCAGGGTGAAGGCCGCTACTACAGTGTGGGGCGGCTGAACTACAGTTTGAATGAGCGGCGCCTGGTCGACACCATTCTGGGGGTCGAGTACGATGCGGGCTGCTGGCTGGCCCGTGTGGTGCTGGAGCGGGTGCAGACCAGCACCTCCACTGCTACGGGGCGCCTGATGTTTCAGCTGGAGTTTGTTGGTTTTACCCGCCTGGGTGTCAGTCCACTGCAAACCTTGACCCAAAACATATCGCGTTACCAGAATTTGCGTGATTCGGGCGGCACAACCAGCCGCTTTAGCAACTACGATTGAGAGACCATGAATTTTCGAATTTGGGCACCCGTCCTTGGCATTTTTTGCACCGCACTCGTATCCGGTGCGCACGCCCAGACCGCGCAGCAGGCGGACTTTATTGTGGCGGTGGTGAATTCCGAGCCGATTACCAATGGCGAGTTGCGCTCCGCCATCCAGCGCGTGACCAACGATTTGACCAAGCAGCGCCAACCGCTTCCCCCTGCGGATGAACTGCAGCGGCGGATGCTGGAGCGCCTGATCAATGAACGGGCGCAACTGCAGGTGGCCAGTGAAACGGGCATCCGCGTGGATGAGGCCGCGATTGACCAGGCCGAACAGGCGGTGGCCCGGCAAAACCAGATCGATGTGGCCGAGTTGCGTTTGCGAGTGGCCAAAGACGGTATCACTACGGCCCAGTTCCGCAAGCAGTTGCGCGACCAGCTCATGCTGACGCGTCTGCACGAGCGCGAGGTGGAGGGCCGCATCCGCGTGTCGGACGCGGACGTTGACCGTTTTATTGCGGAGCAACAGACGGGCAGCGCCGACCCCTTGGCACAGGAACTCAACCTGGCCAACCTGTTGGTGGCGATACCCGAGAAGGCCAGCACGGAGCAGGCTGCCGCGCTGCTGCTGCAAGCGCAAAAGGTACTCAGCCGCATCCGCGCGGGGGAGGATTTTGCTGCCCTGGTGCAGGAACTGTCGGCCGCCGACCGCACCAACGGTGGCCAACTGGGTTTGCGTCGGGCTGACCGTTACCCGCCGTCTTTTGTGACGGCTACGCAAAACCTGGCCGTGGGTGAGGTATCCGAGATTGTGCGCTCGGGGGCCGGGTACCACATTCTGAAAGTGATTGAAAAACGTGCCCCCGCATTGCCGACAAAATTCGTGGTTCAAAGCCATCCCCGGCACATCCTGTTGCGCACCGGCCCTCAACTGACGCAGGCGGCGGCCATTGCCCGCCTGGCAGATTTCAAGAAGCGCATTGAAGCCGGTAGCACCACGTTTCAGGCCCTGGCCCGCGAGTTTTCGCAGGATGGCAGCGCCGCCCAGGGCGGCGATCTGGGCTGGGTGGGGCCGGGCGCTTTTGTGCCAGAGTTCGAAGAGCCCATGAACCGGCTGGCCGATGGCCAGATGAGCGCCCCGGTGGTCTCCCGTTTTGGCGTGCACCTGATTGAGCTGATCGAACGTCGCCGTATGGAGTTGAATCCACGCGATGTGCGTGAAGCCATCCGCAACCAGTTGAAGGAGAGCCGCTACGACGCCGCGTTTGCCACCTGGGCCCAGGACATCCGGAGCAACGCCTTCGTGGAGTTCCGTGAGCCGCCCCAGTAAGTTGTATGGTCCCTTCGTGCGCCTGTCGCAGTCTGTATGAAACACATTGCGCGTAAACGGTTTGGTCAGCACTTTCTGACCGATGGCGGAATCATTGATGCCATCGTGCAGGCCATTGCACCCAGGCCGGGCCAGCGGATGGTGGAAATCGGCCCCGGACTGGCAGCGCTCACACAGCCCCTGGTGGAGCGCCTGGGGCACTTGACCGTGATCGAACTGGACCGGGACCTGGCCCAGCGCCTGCGTGGACATGGGCAGCTCACGGTCATTGAGTCGGATGTGTTGAAAGTGGACTTCGCCCTCGTCAATGCAGCGTGGCCAGCTATCGATTCTGTAGCGAATGACGCCGGTGCGGGTGACACCACAGGCAAGCTGCGGGTTGTTGGCAACCTGCCCTATAACATTTCAACGCCCATTCTTTTTCATTTGCTGGACGCTGTGGACGTCATAGAAGACCAGCACTTCATGCTGCAAAAGGAAGTGATTGACCGCATGGTGGCGCAACCGGCCACCTCGGCCTTCGGGCGACTCAGCGTCATGCTGCAGTGGCGCTACGCCATGGAGAATGTGCTCCTGGTGCCGCCTGAAAGTTTCGATCCACCCCCCCGGGTGAACAGTGCCGTCGTGCGCATGCTGCCGCTGGCAAATCCCCCTGCGCTGGACGTGAAGCTTTTGAGCGAACTGGTGCAGGTCGCCTTCAGCCAGCGCCGCAAGCTGCTGCGCCATACCCTGGGTCGGTGGCTGGAAGACAAAGGGTTTGGCGGCACATTTGACGTGCAAAGACGGGCGGAAGAGGTGCCGGTGGCGGCCTACGTGGAATTGGTCCAGCAACTGCAACCATAGGGGGATACGCCATGCGACTGACCACGTACACCGACTATGCGCTGCGCACGCTGATGTATCTGGCCGTCCATCGTGACCGCCTGGTCACGATTCAGGACGTTGCCGATCTGCACAGCATCTCCAAGAATCACCTGACCAAGGTGGTCCACCACCTGGGCCAGCTGGGGGTCGTGGCCACCGTGCGTGGGCGTAACGGCGGGCTCAAGCTGGGCCGGGAGCCGGCAGATATCAACATCGGAGCGGTGGTTCGCCAAACGGAAACCGACTTCTACATGGCCGAATGTTTTCACCGGGAAAACAACCGCTGTGTCTATGCGTCAGCCTGCGTCCTGGAAGACGTGTTGGGCGAGGCCACCGCGGCCTACCTGCTGGTGCTGGACCGCGTCAGCCTGGAAGACCTGGTCCGAAAAAACGGTGGGCGCAGCGACCACGCCGCCCCAGCCCAGACGATTCAGTTTCATGCCAAGGCGCCGCTGTCCCGTTAGATCAGCTTGGAGTAGGTCGACGTGGTGGGCTGCCCCAGGTATTTGTCAAAGACCATGCCGCTGGCACGCACAAACAGGCGGCCCTTGGGTGTTACGCGGATGGCCGATGGGTCTATGGTGATCAGCCCGGCTTCTGCATAGGGTTGGAGTCGCGTCAGTTCGGCCGCAAAATAGGTGTTGAAGTCGATGCCGTATTTGCGATTGACGGCTTCCACCTCCACGGGTGCACTGCACATCAGCGTCATGATGATGTCGCGTCGCAGCACGTCATCCTGGCTGAGTTCAAACCCTTTTTCGATGGGCAGCCGGCCGCCGTCCAGGTGCTGGTAGTAGGCGCTGACGGTGCGCACGGCCTGGCTGTAGGAGTCCCCCACCTTGCTGATGGCCGACACGCCCAGGCCAACCAGGTCGCACTCGGCACGCGTGGTGTAACCCTGGAAGTTGCGGTGCAGGGTCTTGTTGAGGCGGGCCTTGTTCAGTTCGTCGTCGGGTTTGGAGAAATGGTCCAGGCCGATGTACACATAGCCCGCATCGAGCAAACGGCGCATCGACATCAGGAAAATCTGCAATCGCAATTCGGCGGATGGAAGGTCGCTTTCGACAATCAGGCGCTGCGCCTTGAAGCGCCCTGGCAGGTGCGCATAGTTGTACAGCGCAATGCGGTCCGGCGAGACGCGGATCAGGTTGTCCAGGGTGCGGCTGAAGCTGTCCAGCGTCTGCTTGGGCAGGCCGTAGATCAGGTCTGCATTGATGGACTGGAAGTTGGCCTTGCGACTCTCGGCGACGGCTTGCTCCACCATGTCCAGCGGCTGGATGCGGTTGACGGCCTGCTGCACTGCCGGGTCAAAGTCCTGCACACCAAAACTGTTGCGGTTAAAGCCCAGTTCGGCCAGCATGGACAGGGTTCCAGGCTGAACCGTGCGCGGGTCAATCTCCACGCCCATTTCGGCATCGGGTGTAAAGCTGAAGTACTTGCGCAGCGTGGCCATGAGCTGGCGCAATTCGTCCGCATTGAAAAACGTCGGTGTGCCGCCACCCAAATGCAGTTGCACCGTTTTGCGGTCATTGCCCAGGCGCGAGCTCACCAGGGCCATTTCCTTGTCCAGGTAACGCAGGTACTCAGCCACGCGCGCGTGGTCCTTGGTGATGATCTTGTTGCAGGCGCAGAAATAGCACAGCGATTCGCAAAATGGCAAATGGATGTAGATCGACAGCGGAGGGTTGCTGGTCCTGCCCGCGCGCTGGTCGAGGTAGGAACGGTAGGTCTGCTCGGTAAAGGCGGTGTGAAACCGGTCCGCCGTGGGGTAGGAGGTGTAGCGGGGTCCGAGTTTGTCAAACTTGCGGACCAGCTCTTCGGATAGTTCCATGTCTGGCGAGGGGAGTGTCATTGCAGGGTCCTGAGAGTAATTTGCATTGAGGTTGGCAGCATTACACCGCACGAAAGGAGTTGATCGCCGCGGGTCCCGGTTCAGGCGCAGGGCCTACGCCGCCGTCGAACCCGTTGGCTGGCCACTCACTTGCTCGGGTGCCGCGCGGGGAAGCCTGATGATGAACGTGGCACCCTGGCCGAATTCACTCTGGGCTTCTATCTGTCCACCCAGCACGCTGGTGACGAGATTGTGCACGATGTGCAATCCCAGACCCGATCCGCCCTGTCCCATGCGGGTCGTGAAAAAGGGCTCAAACACGCGGTTGAGATCGGTTCTCGGAATTCCACAGCCATTGTCCCGAACTTGCAGCTCCAGGTGATCGGACCCGAAGGTGTCCGCGGTGATGGCGATGGTGCCGCCTGGTTTTCCATCAAATCCGTGCACCATGGCGTTATTGATCAGGTTGGTCAGAACCTGGCCGAATGGGCCGGGGTAACTGTCCATTTGCAGTTCATCGCCAATGTCCGCGGTGACGGTGCAGTTCGACTTGCGGATGGCCGGGCTCAGCGTCAGCAGTATTTCGGAAACCAGGACGGACAGAAAAAATGGCCGCCGCTGGGAACTGGCCTGGTCCACCGCAACCTGTTTGAAGCTGGCGACCAGCGCGCCGGCACGCGCGAGATTGCGGGTCAGGATGTCGGCGGCCTGGCGGGTGTCATCCAGAAAGCTCTGCAAATCAGAGCGTTTCATGCCTTTGTCCATCAGCGCAGCAAACTCCTGAACGCGGTAGTCCAGCGAACTGGCAACGGTCAGCCCATTGCCAATGGGCGTGTTCAACTCATGGGCCACACCAGCGACCAGTGCGCCCAGGGCGGCCAACTTCTCGGACTGCACCAACTGGTCCTTGGCGGTGTTGAGGTTGGCAAGGGTCAGGGACAGTTCCTGGTTGCTGCTTTCCAGATCGGCCGTGCGCCGCGCAACGCGGGCTTCCAGCTCCGTATTGAGGTTCTGGATCTCCTGCTGGGCATGGCGTCGTTCGGTGATATCGAAGTAGGTGAACAGCACCAGCGTGCGTTGCGGCTCTATGAATGTGCGGGTTGACATCGATATCCAGCGATGTTCCCCGTTGGCACGGCGCATCGGAACTTCAACGTCCGTGATGTCGTCACCGCGCACAGACCGTTCCAGCAGTTCCTGGCGCTGCTCTGGATTGACCCAGATTCCCAGCGCGGTGCCTGATTGGCCTTGGGCCGTGGCCGGGTCAAAGCCGAATGCGTCGAACCAGGCCCGGTTCCATTGGGTTGCGGAATACCCGTCGCTGTCACTGGCGTAACACATGGGCAGGGGAGACAGCTCAAACAGGCGTGAAAACCGGGCCTCACTTTCCTGCAGTGCTCTGGCCGCCACGCGGGCATCGGTGACGTCACGCAGCAGGGCAATCATGTACAGGTCGCCACGCGCTTCGAAGATGGCGGCGTTCACCAGCGCCTCGCGGACCTGTCCGCCCCGCCCGTTGATGAGGATGTAGTATTCGTGAAGGGCGCCCTGCGTCTTGAAGGCCTGAACCAAGGCATCGCGGGCCTTGGGGTCGTGCCAGACGCCCAGCTCAAGCGAGGTTCTGCCCAGTGTATTTTCCCGGGTCAATCCGGTGATGCGCTCAAAGGCCGCATTGACCTCCACATAGGTGCCGTCACTCAGGCGCGATATCGACATGAAATCCGGAGTCAGCTGAAATGCCGCCTTGAACTGCTCGTGAATGGCGTTCTGGTCGGTCACATCCCGGGCAATCCAGACAGCATGGCTACGGCTGTTGCCTTCCAATGCCATCAGGGTGGCGTTGACCATGCAGTCGCGTATCGTGCCGTCCAGTCTGCGCAGTTGCACCAGGGTGTCACGCGCGCTACCGGTGCGCATCAGTTCGCTGACCAGTCTGGAGCGCTGCTCGGCATTGGCCCACACATTGAATTCGGCCATGGTGTGGCCGATCACATCGGCGGCCCGGTAGCCACTCATCGTCTCGAACCCGCGGTTGGCGTCGACCACCAGACCGTCGCTCAGACGGGTAATGACAATCCAGTCCGGGCTGGCATGAAACACCCGCGCAAACCGGTCATCGTTGGTCCCTCCCAGCGATGACATTAACCATCGTTTGATCGCTGCCGGTAGCAGGTTTGCCAATAGGCCCATTCCAGAGGGGGTCTCGTTGTAGTCAGGGGATGATAGTACAGCGTCGGGCGTAAAAAAGCCCATCGCGGGGATGGGCTTCAGGACTGCACCGGTGGGCTTCAGGCTGCTGCCAGCCAGTATCCAGAGTTGAATGGGCTGCTCATGCGCAGCGCCAGGGGAGACACATCCAACAATTTGTCGGTTGGCATCTTTTCGCCTGTTTCGGATGCCATCTCGATACCCGCAACGGATGCGGTCTGCGCGATGGTCCCGTTTGCCTCGTTAGCCCGTTCTGCTTGGCTGGTGTGTGCAGAACGGGCTACAGAAAAGAATAGAAGCATCGGAACGGAATTTTCCGGTCCCCCCAATAGTCTGCGGTGTCGCGGAAGATGTCGAGCAGTTGCTCGCGCGCCTCTTTGTCAAACTTGGTGTTTGCCGGGATGTGCTCCAGAACAGCAATGAAGCCGGGCTGCGGGCCTGACTTGTGTACCGGGTCGGTCATGCTGTCGTAGAGGGCATCAAAATTCTTGCCCACATGTGCCGGCAGCTTGAACTGTTGCCCAATCAGGTCAAGCACGTCCTGTTTGGTTTGCGCGTCGGCCAGGTTGGCATACAGGAAGTGGTGCCCAAGTGCTTGGGCGGCCTCCTGCAAATCCGGCACCCTGAAGGCCCGGATCGATTGAACGATGTTCGTTCTGATTGTTCGAAGTGGCATATCCATTTCCGCTTCTCTTTCTTAAAAGGTACAAATCAATTTACGGCACAATCTTGCGAAAACTCGCATAGTGATCGGCCGAGTAGTAACAGGCATCCGGCGCAGTGGCCTGGCCTCCGCACACAATTCGACGAACGCCCCGGCTTCCGGATCGGGGTGTTTTTACGGTGTATTCGTGGTAGTACCCGCGTTTTTCAGCCGGCAGCAAACGTTCCCGATTGCCAAAAACCACACCGTCTTTCCCAAATGGAAAAGGACCGCCCTGGCGTATCAATTGGTAGGTTTCAATGCCCTGCGCAGGCAACTGGCTCAGTGCAACCGTCGCGTTGGCAGAGTTCCATTCTTTGGCCTGTGCACCGCCCCACGCCAAGCTTAAAACCAGCAAAATGCCAGTAAGCACTAACTTTAAAACACTGCTGCGCACCATGAAACCTCACAAACATCCCCGGGTAAACCCGAGATATCCAAGGACGCAAGTGTCGCGTATTTCGTCTTGGAAAGCAAGACCCTGCCCAAATTTTAGGCAAGGTTTGTGAGGTCTTTAGTAATGTAAGTGTGCGCTAACTGTTGTTTTTTGCTTTAACGCGTCGCATTGGCGTCCGCCACGGTGAGGGCTGTCATATTCACAATGCGGCGCACCGTGGTGCTTGCGGTGAGCACATGCACCGGTTTGGCGGCACCCAGCAGCACCGGGCCAATGGCAATGTTGCCGCCCGCCGCCGTTTTCAGCAGGTTGTATGCAATATTGGCGGCATCGATGTTGGGCAGGACCAGCAGATTGGCATCGCCCTGCAAGGCGCTGTTGGGCATGAGCGCCTTGCGGGCCGCGCCATCCAGGGCGACATCGCCATGCATTTCGCCGTCCACTTCCAGCCAAGGGGCCAGCCGTTGCAGCAGCGCCAGCGTCTCGCGCATCTTGAGGGCGCTGGGCTCGTTACTGCTGCCAAAGTTGGAGTGGCTCAGCAGAGCCGCTTTGGGCTTGAAGCCAAAGCGGCGCATCTCTTCCGCTGCCATGATGGTTATCTTGGCCAGTTCGCGCGCACTGGGATCGTAGTTGACATGGGTATCCACCAGGAAGACCTGGCGTCCCGGCAGCATCAGGCCATTCATGCAGGCGTAGATGGGAACATCCAGCGCGGCGTCGGCGCCGCTCGCCGCTCGCTTGCCAATAACCTGGTCGATGTACTGCAGGTGCAGGGCCGTGGTGCCCCAGGTACCGCAGATCAGGCCATCGACATCGCCCTTGTGCAGCAGCATGGAGCCAATCAGCGTGAGGCGCCGGCGCATCTCGATTTTTGCAACCTGGGCGGTGACGCCCTTGCGCTCCGTCATGCGGTGGTAGGTCTGCCAGAAATCACGGTAGCGGTGATCTTGTTCCACGTTGACCACGTTGTAGTCCACGCCCTCTTTCAGACGCAGCCCGAACTTCTCAACGCGCTCGGCGATCACCGTTGGACGCCCAATGAGGGTGGGCAGTGCGAGACGCTCGTCCACCACAATCTGGGCGGCGCGCAGCACGCGCTCGTCTTCGCCTTCGGCGTAGGCCACGCGCTTTTTGAGCGCCTTTTTGGCCGCAGTAAAAATGGGCTTCATCGTGGTGCCGGAGGCATAGACGAAGCTTTGTAGCCGTTCGCGGTAGGCATCCATGTCGGTAATCGGGCGCAAGGCCACGCCACTGTCCGCAGCAGCCTGGGCAACGGCGGGAGCGATCTTCATCATCAGCCGCGGATCGAAAGGCTTGGGGATCAGGTACTCGGGGCCGAATGCCAGTTGCTCGCCGGCGTAGGCCATGGCCACCACCTCGCTTTGCTCGGCCTGTGCCAGATCGGCAATGGCATGCACCGCCGCAATCTCCATCTCCACGGTAATCGTGGAGGCCCCTGCGTCCAGCGCACCGCGAAAGATGTACGGGAAACACAGAACATTGTTGACCTGGTTCGGGTAGTCGGTGCGGCCGGTCGCCATGATGGCATCGTCGCGTACGGCGTGCACCTCTTCGGGCAATATTTCCGGCGTGGGGTTGGCCAGCGCAAAGACCAGGGGCTTGGCGGCCATGGACTTCACCATGTCGGCCTTGAGCACGCCACCGGCGGACAGGCCCAGAAAGATGTCGGCATCGACGATGGCTTCCCGCAGGGTGCGGGCACTCGTCTTTTGCATGAAGACGGCCTTGTCGGCATCCATCAGTTCCACGCGGCCTTCGTAGACCACGCCGGCCAGGTCGGTGACCCAGATGTTTTCCCGTGGAATGCCCAGCTTGACCAACAGGCCCAGGCAGGCCAGGGCCGCAGCGCCGGCGCCGGACGTGACCAGCTTGACCTTCTTGGGGTCCTTGCCGACCACTTTGAGGCCATTGAGAATGGCTGCGCCCACCACAATGGCGGTGCCGTGCTGGTCATCGTGAAAGACCGGAATCTTCATGCGTTCACGCAATTTGCGTTCGACGTAAAAACAATCCGGTGCCTTGATGTCTTCGAGGTTGATGCCGCCAAAGGTCGGCTCCAGCGATGCAATGATGTCCACCAGTTTGTCGAGGTCGTGCTTTTCATTGATCTCAAGGTCAAACACGTCGATGCCGGCAAACTTCTTGAACAGCACGCCCTTGCCTTCCATCACCGGCTTGGCGGCCAGGGGCCCGATGTCGCCCAGGCCCAGCACGGCGGTGCCGTTGGTGATGACGGCGACCAGATTGCCCCGGCTGGTGTACTTGAATGCGTTGTTGGGGTCCTTGACGATTTCCTCACACGGAGCGGCCACGCCGGGCGAGTAGGCCAGTGCCAGATCGTGCTGGTTCACCATTTGCTTGGTGGAGGAGACGGCAATTTTTCCGGGCGTCGGAAACTCGTGGTACTCCAGCGCAGCCTGGCGCAGCTGGGCCTTTTTTTCTGCGGAATTGGAAACGGGACCCTTGGGGGAAATGGGCGTTTGACTTGACATCGTGCATCCTCTGCGGCGCGGCGCGGGACGATGCGACGGCGCATGGCCCGGTGCCCTGTTATGGGCTTTGCATTGTAGACCTCGCCCTTGGCAAGGGGCCTGCGCCGCGACCCGTAGTTGCCACACTTTGATGCAGATCCGGCATGACCTTATTCCTGATTAGTGGCTTCTGCCATCCGCCTGCAATGTCCCGCTCACCAACACCGCCAGTCCGCCGAGTTCCGCCGAGTGATCGACCTGCAGCGTCATGCGGTGCACGGTGGCGATGCGCCGGACGATGGACCAGCCCAGACCACTGCCGCTCTCACCGGTGCCGGTGATCCGGAAAAAACGCTCGCCCAGCCGCTTGCGGACAGACTCTGGCACGCCAGGTCCGCTGTCGTCCACCTGCAGGCACACTTGCCCGTTGCGGCGCTGCACCGTCACGCGGATGTGTGCCGCGTGTGGGCTGTAGCGCACGGCGTTATCCACCAGGTTGCGTACCAGCACGGTCAGCAGCGTTGCGTTGCCGCTGACCATGACGGCCTCTGCAGCGTCCAACTCCAGTGACTGGCCTTTGCCAATGGCCTTCGGAGCCACGTCGGCCACGACCTGTCGGACCAGTGCGCTGAGGTCCAGATCGGCCATGACCGGCACGGCCGACGCCTCCAGCCTGGAGAGGGTCAGCAACTGGTCGACCAGATGGATGGCGCGGTCACATCCTTCCAGCGTCTGATTCAGGGCGTGACGGCGCAACGCATCGTCGGCCTCACCCAGTGCCACCTGTGCCTGGGCGCGAATGGCGGCAATGGGGGTGCGCAACTCGTGCGAGGCATCGGCGGTAAACCGGCGCTCGGATTCGATCAAGCCGCCGATGCGCTCGAACAGGCCGTTGAGTGCGTCCACCATGGGAGCGATTTCTGCAGGCGCGCCGTCCAGCGCCAGCGGATCCAGTGCATCGGGCTGGCGCCTGGCCAGGGTGAGCCCGAGGCGCCGCATGGGCGCCACACTGCGGTGGATGGCCCACCACAGCGCCAGTGCCAACAAGGGCAGCGCGACGGCCATGGGCAACAGGGTGCTGCGCAGCACCGCCCACAGAATGTTGGCGCGTGAATGGGTCTCTTCTCCGACGTAGACCTGCACGTCGCTCTCGGAACCGTAGGCAGAAAAAACACGCCATGCTGCACCCTCAATCTGGACGGTTTCAAAGCCCGCCTTGAAGTCATCGTTCGCACCGGCCATCGGTTGCTGCGGCGCGTTGGCCGAGCGCATGGCCAGTCGCCCTTCGTGAAACACCTGGAAGGCCACTTTGGGGGCGTAGCGGTGCAGTGACGGGGCGTCAACGCCCTGGCCGTGGTTATCGTCGCCCATTTCTTGCCCCTGCTGCACGACCAGAATCGCCGCTGCCTGCGCCAGGTGACCGTCGAGCAACTCATCGAGTTCATGGCGGGCGTCAAACCAGGTCAGAACGGCCGTCGCCACCCACACGCTGGCGACCACGCCCAGAACCAGCATCAGCAGCCGGCGCTGCAGGGAGTGGGATGCCGGGGTCATGCCGAAGGCGCCTCGCGCTGCAACATATAGCCGACACCGCGCACGGTGTGGATCAGGTTGCTGCCCAGTTTGCGGCGCAGGTTGTGGATGTGCACTTCGATGGCGTTGCTGTCCACCTCCTGGCCCCAACTGTAGAGCTGTTGCTCCAGTTGCTCGCGCGACAACACGCGCCCGGCACTGAGCATGAAGGCCTGTAACAGATCGAACTCCCGCGTTGACAGGGCTATGGGCACGTCGGAGCGTCGCACGGTGCGCGATGCCGGGTCCAGCACCACGTCCTGTGCCGTCAGGCACTCCTGGGGCTGGCCATGGGCCCGGCGAACCAGCGCACGCAGGCGGGCCGCCAGTTCGTGCAGGTCGACGGGTTTGACCACGTAGTCGTCGGCGCCCGTGTCCAGCCCGCGGATGCGATCGGGCACGGTGTCGCGTGCCGTCAGCACCAGCACCGGGGTGGCAATGCGTGCCTGGCGGATGGCGGCCAACACCTGCAGACCGTCTTTGCGTGGCAGTCCCAGATCCAGCACGGCCGCCGTGTAGGGCTGCGCACGCAGCTCCCGTTCGGCGGCCTCACCGTCGCGCACCCAATCCACCTGAAAGCCCAACTGGCGCAGGCCGGCCCTCAGGCCATCGCCCAGCAGGGAGTCGTCTTCGGCAAGCAGGATGCGCATGGTCAGATTGTCCTACGTGGCGTGATGGAATCAGTCATGGTCGCGGTGGTGTTTTTGGGCGGCCGCTTTGCCCGCCACGGTGTTGTCGTTCAGGGATAGCGGGGTTGCAGTGTCGGGTGCGCTCTGCCATTGCAGCCACCAGAAGCCCAGAACGGCCACCAGCATGAGAGCCGCCACCGCCCGCCAGGCGCTGCGAATGCCTTCGTCAGTACGGCCTTGCTTGCGCCCGGTCAGCATGGCGCGCGCCAGGTTCTCCTTGTGCAGCCAGCTCGACACCACGACGGCGGCGATGTGAAGGCCGACCAGCAGCAGCATCCCGTTGGCCATGATTTCATGCAGCTCGGCCACCCACTCGCCCGTCATGTCGTTGTACGTGGCCCAGCCGCTCACGGCAATGGCAGCCGTCAGGCCCAGCAGGCCCACAATGGCCAGTGCGCCCGCCGGGTTGTGACCGGTATGGTGCTCGGGGCGGCGACTCACCAGCGTGCGCAGGTAGTTGGCCACGGCCCGGGGTCCCCGTACGAAGGATGAAAAGCGGGCATAGCGCGTGCCCATCACGCCCCAAACCACGCGAAATGCGACCAGGCCTGCCATGGTGTAGCCCAGGGTCACGTGCACCAGTCGCCAGGTCTCGCTCTCCGCGGTGAGGTAGGCACCGGCAAAGCACGCCACCATCAGCCAGTGGAAGAGGCGCACTGGAGCGTCCCAGACCAGAACCGTTGTGCCGGACGCCGCGTTGGCGGCCGGGGCGGCGCTTGCGTTAGCGGGGTGTGCGGATGTTGCGTTCATTGAAATCTCCTTTATCGGCTTGGGTATGGCAGGCACCGCAGTTGGCGGCGCTGCGCACGGCAGCCAGCTTCCACGTTGCAGACGACACCTCGCGGTGTTTGCGCGCAAACCACGCGGTGCGCGTGATGCGGTCTTGCGGCGGCTCTTCGCTCACGCGCTTGTAGGTTCCGGCGTTGGCATGGACCCACGCCGCGATCTCTTTCGCGGTTGCCGGGTCGAGCGAGGCATCGGTGCCAAAGTGCCGGGGCAGGTTGTTCATGATGCGCGACCACGAGGCTGCCGGCATTAGGGTGGGCGGGTAGGCCACATGGCAGGCCGCGCATTCCTGCTGGTAAGCGGGCAGCAATGCCACGGTGCGGCCGTTGCCCTCTGCCAGTGCGCTATGGGCCAGGCCCGTCATGGCCAGCAGGCCGGCCAGCAGCGTGCGGCTGGTGGTGAATCGTTTGCGGTACATGGGGTGTTCTCCTGAGCGAAGGGGTTGGGTGCGGTCCATCAGGGCTTGAGCGTGATCAGCCAGCTCAACACGTCGGCCTTCTCGGATGGTGTGCACTCCCGGCCGACGACGTCGTTGCAGTTGCGGCGGAACCACTTTTCGGTCTTGGCCTTGTCGGTAAAGCGCTCGGCGTTGAAGGCCGGAGCCAGTGCGCCGATCGGCTTGCCCGTGGAGGCGTGTTTGCCGGTCTGTGTGGGCACTGCGCCGTGGCAGGTGGAGCAGCTCCACTCCTTGCCGTGGGTCCTGGTAAAAAATTCCTGGCCGCGGGCGGGCACGGGTGCCGAGCCAGCCTGGGCGGCATAGCCGGTAAGCAGCTCTGTGGGTGTTGCCGCCTGGGCGGCGGGTAGCAGGGTGGCGCAGGCCAGCACCGTGGCGGTGGCCCAGCGCGCAAGAGAGGGTTTCAGTGTGGACAGGTTCATGGTGACTCCTTGGCCACGATGATGCTGTCCGGTTCTTAGGGCATTCTTAACGGCGCACGGTTTTTTGGAATTCTTCAAGCTAAACGAGGCTGCAGGCCCCGTGGAATGTGCGCAGGCAGCTCCTGTTTTTATAGCAATTTGTTCCGCCTGGCCGGCCTGCCCTACCGCCAGACGCGCGCGGGTCGGGCCCTCAGGGCTTTCGTTCCATGATCCGGCGTACCGATCCGTCGGCCTTGAGTTTGTCAAACGCGGCGCGGGTTTTCTGGACCGTGCTGTCGGGCGTGGAGCTGCTGTAGGCCATGTACAAGCCGGTCGAGGCTTCGTCCAGTGTCAACACCCGTTCCAGCCCCGCGCAGTCAAAATGCGCCTGTGCACACAGGCTGCTGGCATCGTCCTCGGTGAGCGGAACGAGGTCGACCTGGCGCTTGATGAGCTTGTTGAAGTTGTCAATCCACTGCGCAGAAACGGTCAGGCGGGTAAAGCCCTTGGTTTGCAGGTACTGCTGGCGCACGTCGTCGCGCATCACGCCAATGGTGTAGTTCCTGGCGTCTGCCAGCGTCTTGACCGTGATGTCGGTGCGACCCCGTAGCCGGTACAGGTGGTACTGGATTTTCATGATCTCGCCGGCCCACTTGAACTGCTGCTCGCGCGCCGGTGTACGGGCGATCAGGAAGATCAGAACGCCGGGCTCCTTCTGCGCCATGTCGTAGGCACGGGCCCACGGGTAGAGCTTGATCTGGTAGTCGGTCAGGCCCGCCGCCAGCAGCGTCTTCTCCACCACTTCGGTGGCGGAGCCTTCTACGCGGTCGCCCTTCTGGAAGGTGTAGGGCGTGGTCTCCGTCACCGCACGGATGGTCTGGCCCTGTGCCAGGGTCGCAACCAGCGCGCCGCACGCGAAGAGCAGGCAGGTCAGTGCATTTCTCGTAGGGCTGTGGGTCGCGCTGTTCATCGTGCTTCTCCTTTGCGGGGGACTCAGGAACGGCTTCTGCCGTGAAGTTCAGGAAACGCTTTGGGGCGAGGGGCTCAAGCTGGATTCGATGCGGTTGCGGCCGTTTTTCTTGGCCCGGTACAGGGCCTGGTCGGCGGCGTCAAACAGGGTGTCGAATTGGTTGGTGCGTCCGAATTCCAGTTGCGCCAGACCAATGCTGATGGTGACATGGGGCCCGGCGTGTGACGCCGCATGCGCGATATGCAGGGCGGATACCGCCAGCCGAACCCGTTCGGCCACCTGCCAGGCCGCAGCCTCGCTGGTGGCGGGCAGCAGGATGGCGAACTCCTCGCCACCAATGCGTGCCAGCGCGTCGCCGCTGCGGGTAATGGCCGTGTTCATGGCGTGGGCCACGGCGCGCAGGCACTGGTCACCGGCGGCGTGTCCGTAGTGGTCGTTGAAGGCCTTGAAGTCATCAATGTCACAGATCAGCAGGCTCAAGGGGTGAGCGCTGCGCAGGGCCCGCTGAAACTCGTCTTCCTTGATCTCATCAAAATGGCGCCGGTTGGACAGGCCGGTCAGGGGATCGTGGCGCGACAGCACTTCGAGCTGGCGGTTGGCGTCGCGCAGCGCCTGCTGGGAGGCCAGGAGGCTGATGAGTTGCGCCTGGTGGCGCACACTGTGCAACAGCATTTGCGCCGTCATGGCCAACAGCGCCCGGTCTTCCGGTGGCCAGTCGCCCTGACCCAGCGGCTTGCCGATGAACAGCAGCCCAAAGTCTTCGCGGTCGCTGCGCAGCAGCGCCAGGGCGCAGGCGCCCACGGGCTGGCTGGTAAATACCGCCGCCTCCTGCGGGCTCAGACTACGCCCCATCTCGGCCTGGCTGAAAAAGAACAGCAGCTCTTCGCGTGCCAGTCGACCCGGGATATGGGTCATTCCATGCAAGGGCAGGGCGCTGGGCGCCTCGTCCGCAGCGCCGTCCGGGCGCCATTCCATGAACACCCGAAAGGCGGGCTGGGCGGCGGTGGGAACCAGCCACAGCGCATGGTTGGCACCCAGCCGCTGTGCCACCTCGGACAGGCAATCCTTCTGGCAGGCATCGAACGATTCGTGGGGCGCATGGATGAGCCGGTTGGACAGGCTGAGCACGAGTTGCTGCGCCTCGGTGAGGGACTCCAGTTCGGCGGTGCGCTCCTGCACCAGATCCGCAAGATGGTCGCGGTGTGCGCCCAACTCGTCCTCGTACTGCCGCAATTGCGCCAGGTGTTCGGCCAGCTTGCCCTGCAACTGGTTGACACCCGTTTCCAGCAGTGTCAGCTCGTCATGGTGCAAGGGGTTGCGAACCAGCTGCAAGGTCTGGCGCAGGTTGTCCGGTGTGAGCTGGCCCAGATGGTGGGCGATATGGCGCACATGCACGGTGACGGTCCGGCTGAACATCAGCATGATCAGGCCCGCCAGCAGCAGCGACTGCAGCAGCTGCGTGATGACAATGCTGGTGACCTCGCCGCGCAGCCGCGCCCACAACACCCGCTCGTCACCGGCCAGCGTCAACTCGCCGACGCTTTCCTTGCCGCCGGGAAACGGTTCGTACACCAGGTCCAGATGCCGCGTCGGTGTCAGGGTCGATGCCTGCCAGCCTGCCGCGGTGTGTTCGATGATTTCGGGCGTGCGGTTGCTGGAATGGATCTTGAGCACGATGTGCCCGACGACGGCGACCTGTGCGGTACTCTGCACCTGGGTCTGCAGCGATTCGCGATCCATGTCCCAAACGGCCTTGCTGAGCGTTTGCTTGTAGACCTGTTCGAGCAGTGTCAGGTCGGCATTCATGGCTGCCCAGGCCTCGTTCCAGGCGGAATAGGTGCGCACCCCCACCGTCAGTACGGTGAAGACAGAGCAAAAGCCCAGCGTGGCCAGAACCAGCCGGGTTCCCAGCGACCTAGAGCCACTTCTTCTTGAGTGCATCGTAGGTTCCGTTGCTCTTGATCGTGGCCAGCCCCTTGCCCAGACGCTCGACCAGGGCGTCGGGCGTATGGGCGCTAAAGGCCATGTAGTAGCCGTCGCTCCCCAGGTCGTGGATGGCGTAGCTGCGCGCCAGACTTTTGGCCGGGTCGTCACCCGCCTGGCGTGCCAGATGGACGGCCACCAGCTCGGTCATGATCCACAGGTCGACCCGACCCCGCTTGAGCTTTTCGTAGTTGAGCTCGTACCGGACGCTGGATTGCAGGTTTTGTCCCTTGACGAACCCCTTGGCAATCAGAAACTGCTCGCCTACGTCTTCATTGACCGTGGCCGTCTGGTATTTCTTGGCCTGATCGAGTCGGTCGAACTTGAGTTTGCGCGGCGGCAGCGAGAACAGGTAGTACTGTGTCGGCGCGATGACGCCCACCCACTTGAACAATTTCTCGCGCTGCGGCGTGCGGCCAATGGAGTAGATGAGCACGTTGTCTGCGTTCTGCGCGGTCTCATACGCACGCGCCCAGGGCATGGACTGAAACTCGCCCTGCAGCTTCACTTCCTTCAGAACGGCTTGCACGACCTCGGTGCTGAAGCCCGTGATGGCGCCGTTCTCGGTGTAGTTGTAGGGAGGGAATTCTTCGGTGAGGACCTTGAGGGTCTCTGCCTTGGCCAGCGACGCCATTCCCATGACGGCGCCCACGAGCGCGGCGCAAAGAACGCATCTTTTTTGCCAGAACATGACTCCTCCGTTTGGGGGGGGTAAGCAAGGTTGTGCCAGCCCGGGAGCTGAACCGCGATACTACCGCACAAACAAATTGGTGGCGACTCCCGCTCCGGCCTTGAGGCTACTACGGCATGGGCGCACGGGGTGTGAACCCTCAGCCGCACTTAAGGCGCGGGCTCCAAGATACAGGCATTCATTCACTGCCAGTCAGGAAATTGCCATGCACCCCATTCTGCGAAACTTCATCCACCAGTACTTTTACGTGGTGTGCGTCACGCTGGTGCCCGTCGTGTTGACCGCCTTCCTGACCATCCCATACAACCTGGAAGGCCACCCCGGCGAACCGCGCCCTGCCGACACGGTGTTGAGTCAGCACATGAGTTGAGAGCGTTTTCTGGAAAGTTGAGAGCCAAATGTTCCGCTGGCCCCCGTGGAATGTGCGTAACATGCTATCAAATGTGTAGCTAATCAAGTTTCGTGTGATCGCGCAGCGTCCGTGTTGATGAATGGGGTGGGCCTAAACTTCTCGCAACTCGATGGCATTTCCATCTCTGTCGATGAGGGTTATGGTCAAGTGCTCTTCGATATGCACGGTTTCTGATAGCCCGACACAGAACTTATTCAAGAACTGAAGTACGTAATCCGTTCTCGTGCTGTCTTGGGTGAGGCAGACTGTATGAATCCCAGTATGGGCGGCGACTTTCTTAGCACCCTCTTGGAACCCTAATGGGGTAACAATGATTCCGCCATTAGCCCCAGTGTCGGAAATGCGGAACGCCAAACCTGCGACAACTTCTTGCGGCACTTTGCTCTTCGTGTAGCGCTTGCACTCAACGATGACGAAGGTACTGCCATCTTCGGAATATCCCTTTGCGTCGATTTCCCACTGAGTTCCGCTAGCGCCTGGCACGAGTTGCTTTCCCTCGACTCTGCCTAGGCCGAAGTTTTTTGCGAATACATCTAGCAGGTAGGTAGCAACGTCTTCGTACGACTCCCACTTCTTTTCAGTCACGTGCGTCTCCTTGATGCCCAACGTCGGCGTTGTCCGGCGGGCAGCACACGCCGCGAAGCGGCCTTCTGCTGCTGCTTGTCCGAGACGAATAACTTGTTAGCCGTCATTTCAGACGAGGGGCGCAAGGCCTTTGCTCACACGAGCCGGTAGGGTAAAGAGAAACAGACCGAGCGAAGATGCGAAGTCGATGCAGCGCCGAGCATCTGCCTCAGTTGGCAAGGCTGCCGCTTCATCGGCGTGACGCTGATCGTTTGCATCCAATCGTACTGCGTGCGCCCACTGCGCCATTTCTTCCGTAATCAAATGGTCTGCTGCCGATTTGTCGATGCGGGCGTAGAGCGACCCCTCTGTGTAACCTTTCGCCTTGAGCATCGCATCAACGGCACTCGCGGTAAGCATGACTGCGCCGGCTGGCGCGTGAATGCTTGAAACTGCTTGCTCTAGGTAGGTGGAGGCACGTACTGGGAGATCCGTGGGAACTGTCGGTGCACTCGGGAAGTGTTCTGTGACGGGATGCTCATAATGTGGGGCCGACGCGGTTACAAGCCCTCCACATCCAGTACAGGCATATACGCGCCAACGGCGTAGATTTTGTCCGGCTTGGTCGCGTGTCTCACCGTTCCACTGAGTGACGAGCGACGGCGTGGCAACGCTGCAGTGTGGACAGCGTGTGAGTTGCAGTTGAGTAGTGAGATTGGGCATGAACAATTTCCTGACGGCTTGACGTAGAAGGGCGGATATTCTGGGAATCCAGAATATCCGCCGAAACAAACGGGGTTTCCAATTCCAGATACCGGCACCTTGCAAGGTACCAAGGTGCGTGCCACTATAGCCTTTCAGCCAACCCAGGGGAAGCGCAGTGCGTCAGGGCGCGTACTTCGCCAGAAAGCCCCGCAGATCCTTGAAGTCCGGCATGCGCGCGGTCAGCGTGTCGTGGTCCCAGTCCCACCACGCCGTGGCCTCCAGGGCTTCGGCAATGGCCCGGGGAAAGCGTTGGCGAATCACCTTGGCGCTGGCACCGGCGACGATGGCGTAGGCGGGCACATCCTTGGTCACCACCGAGTTGCTGCCCACCACCGCGCCGTTGCCAATGCGCACCCCCGGCATGATCACCACACCGTGGCCGATCCAGGTGTCATGGCCAATCACCACCCGTTGTCGCCGGCGCCAGGCGAAGAAGTCGGCGTCATCGTGGTCGTCCATGCCGTACATCGTGGGCCGGTAGGTGAAGTGGTGCAGCGTGGGCCGCTCCATCGGGTGAAAGCCCGGGTTGATGCGCACCATGTTGGCAATATTGGCGAACTTGCCGACGTCGGCCGACATCAGGTCGCAGTGGTGCTGCACGTAGGCGTAGTCGTCCAGCAAACAGTCTTGCATGCGGGTCTGCTCGCCGACCTGGGTGTAGCGGCCAAAGCGGCAGTCCTGCACGATGGCACTGGCTGCGAGCGTGGGCGCCGGCCCCAGCGTGACAGGGGCCGGCAGGTTGTGGGCGGCGATGTGGGTGTAGTCCATAGCAAATACTTTTGATCAGTTGAGGACAGAGCTGGCTCGCTGCGCGTAGCTGCGGTCAGTCCCGCAAGTTGTCAGAATGCGCGTGTGCCGGCGCACCAGGTCTCCATCACCATCGGCATGCCGGCGCGGTTCATGCGCACACGCAACACGTCGGCGCGCTGGCCCACCGCCACCTCGCCACGGTCCTGCAGGCCAATGGAGCGCGCCGGATTGCGGGTGACGGTGCGCACCGCCTTGGGTAGCGTCCAGCCGTCCAGATGCGCGAGCATGAAGGTGGCCATCAGCAGGCTGCTGGGCACGTAGTCGGATGAAAAAATGTCCAGCAAATCCAGCTGCGCCAGCTCGGCGGCCGACACATTGCCGGAGTGCGAACCGCCCTTGACCATATTGGGCCCGCCCATGATGATGGCCATGCCGGCAGTGCGCGCGGCCTGCGCTGCCTCCACCGTGGTCGGAAATTCGGACATCGCCACGCCCTCGGCCACTGCCTGGGCAATGTCGCTGAGCAGGGTGTCGTCATGGCTGGCCAAAGGCCGGCCGCGCGCCTGGCATTCGCGCACAATTTCCACGCGGTGCGGCAGCGAGAAGGCCTGCTGGTCGGCCTTGCGCTGCGCAATCATGGCGTCGAAGTCGGCATCGCTGTAGCTGCCGTTGCGCTCGGTGTAGCGGCGATAGGTTTTCATGTCACGCCACTGGCGCTGGCCGGGCGTGTGGTCCATCATGCTGACCAGGGTCAGCAGCGAGTTGTCGGCATATTCGTGAAACACCTCCAGCATGTCGGGTGCGGAGAGTTCGCAGCGCAGGTGCAGCCGGTGCTCGACGCGCATCAGCCCCTCGTCGCGGCACTGGTGCAAGGCGGCAATCGAGGTGTGCTGCGTCTGGCAGCGTGGCCCGCCTTCATCCAGGTCGCCGATCACCACCGAATCGAGCACGGTGGTGATGCCCGCGGCTGCACATTGCGCGTCATGCACCAGCATGGCGGAGTGGGCGTTCCACAGCACGCCGGGGCGCGGTGACAGGTGTTTCTCCAGGTTGTCGGTGTGCACCTCCACCAGGCCGGGCATCAGCCAGTCGCCGGCCCAGTCTTCGGCACCGGGCACCGATGTGTCGCCGCTGTCCAACGACTGGATGGTGCCGTTGTCAACCACCACCGTGCCGGTGAATTCGGTGTCGGCGGTCACGATGCGGGCGTTGCGGAAAATGCGCTGCTTCATAAAAAGGGTCCTTGAAAATCAAACGGGGGTTCGGTGTTGCTCGACGTCAAAGCAGCGGGTGGCCACGGCCTCGCGCACTTCGTCGTCATGGAAGATGCCCACGATGGCGCTGCCCTGTGCGCGGGTCGCGTGGATCAGCTCCACCACCACGCGCCGGTTGTTGGCGTCCAGCGAGGCGGTGGGCTCGTCCAGCAGCAGCACCGGCGGGGCGGTGATCATGCCGTGGGCGATGTTGACGCGCTGCTGTTCGCCGCCCGAAAAGGTGGCCGGTGGCAGGTGCCACAAATGCTCGTGCAGGTTCAGGCGCTGGAGCCACTGCGCGGCCTGGGCGCGGGCTGCTTCGGCATTCACCCCGAGGCGCCGCAGCGGGTCGGCCACGATGTCCAGCGTCGATACCCTGGGTATGACACGCAGGAACTGCGAGACATAACCCAGCGTGCGGCGGCGCACGTCATACACGTCGCGCGGCGCGGCGCTGGACAGGCTGACCCAGTCGCCCAGATGGCGGATGCGCACATCGCCGCTGCTGGCACCGTAGTTGCCGTACAGGCAGCGCAACAGGGAACTTTTGCCGCTGCCGGAGTGGCCGGTCAGGGCCAGGCACTCGCCCGGTTGCACGCGCAAGTCAATACCGGCGAACACCGGCAGTTGCAGGCCGCCGCGCCCGTGCAGCGTGAAGGTCTTGGACAGGGCTATGGTTTCTATGAGCGCAGTCATGGGGGTCGATTCGTGGTGGGCTGTCACGGCGTCAGTACCGAGGAAACCAGCAGTTGGGTATAGGGGTGCTGGGGGTCGTCCAGCACGCGGTCGGTCAGGCCCTGCTCGACCACGCAACCGTCTTTCATGACCAGCATGCGCTGGGCCAACAGGCGCGCCACCGCCAGGTCGTGCGTGACCACCACGGCGGCCAGTTGCAACTCGTCCACCAGCTCGCGCAGCAGGTCCAGCAGCCGGGCCTGCACGGATACATCCAGACCCGTGGTGGGCTCGTCCATGAACACCAGGCGCGGATGCGTCACCAGGTTGCGGGCAATCTGCAGGCGCTGCTGCATGCCGCCCGAGTAGGTGGCGGGCAGGTCATCGATGCGGCCGGTGTCGAGCTCCACGCGCTGCATCCACGACGCCGCTTCGCTACGCAGCTGGCCGTAGTGCCGCGCACCCAGCGCCATCAGGCGCTCGCCCACATTGGCACCACCCGAGACATTCATGCGCAGGCCGTCGCGCGCATGCTGTTCGACAAAACCCCAGTCGGTACGGGCCAGCCAACGCAGGCGTGCTTCCGACAAATCGGCCAGATCGACCAGGCCCGCAGCTTCACTGTCGGACTCGGCCCGCACGTCGTAGTGCACAGCACCTTCGTCACAGGCCAGGCGCGCCGCCAGCAGGCGCAACAGCGTGCTCTTGCCCGAACCGGATTCCCCCACCACGGCCAGCACCTCGCCGGGATAGAGGTCAAAACTCACACCACGGCAGGCCCAGCGCGGCTGGCCCTGGTGCACAAAGGCCTTGCCGGCCTGACGGGCCGACAACAGCACCGCGGGCTTCATGCGGCCTCCTGTTCGCCGGGCATCACCGCCGAAGTAAGCGCCGCAGTGGGCGTCGCCAGGGCATCGTGCAGGGTCACGGCCTGCTGCGTGCCTACGTGTCCGGCATCGCGCCGCTCCTCGCAATAGTCGCTGTCCGAACACACAAACAGGCGGCTGCCCGCGTCGTCCACGATCATCTCGTCGAGGTAGCTCTCCGTGGCGCCGCACAACGCACAGGCGTGGTCCCAGTGCTGCACCGCAAACGGGTGGTCCTCAAAGTCCAGACTGCGCACGGCGGTATAGGGCGGTATGGCGTAGAGCCGCTTTTCGCGACCGGCGCCAAAGAGTTGCAGGGCCGGGTTCATGTGCATCTTGGGGTTGTCAAACTTGGGGATGGGCGAGGGCGACATCAGGTAGCGCTCGTTCACCATCACGGGGTAGTCGTAAGCGCGTGAGATGGCACCCAGCTGCGCAATGTCCTCGTAGAGTCGCACGTGCATCAGGCCGTATTCGCTCAGCGCGTGCATCTTGATGGTCTCGCGCCGGCTCGGCTCCAGCTTGGAGAGCGGCTCGGGCATGGGCACCTGGTACACCAGGATCTGCGCCTCGGTGAGCGCCGCCTCGGGGATGCGGTGGCGCGTCTGGATCAGCGTGGCCTCGCGCGTCTTCTCGGTCGTGGCCACGCCGGTGGTGCGGGCGAAGAAGCGCCGGATGTTGACCGCGTTGGTGGTGTCGTCCGCCCCCTGGTCGATGACCTTGAGCACGTCGGGCAAGCCAATGATGCTGGCCGTGATCTGCACGCCGCCGGTGCCCCAGCCATAGGCGAAAGGCATTTCGCGCGAGCCGAACGGCACCTGGTAGCCCGGCACCGCCACGGCCTTGAGCAGGGCGCGGCGGATGCGCTTCTTGGTGCGCTCGTCCAGAAAGGCAAAGTTGTAATGGGTGTCGGTCATGCTGCCTCCTTGGCGGCTTGGGCTTGGGCTTGGGCATGGGCGGCACGCAGCTTGCGCACCAGCTCCAGCTCGGCCTGAAAGTCCACGTAGTGCGGCAGCTTCAAATGCTGCACAAAGCCCGAGGCCTCGACGTTGTCGGCATGCGAGAGCACAAACTCCTCGTCCTGTGCCGGGGCCACGCGCGGCTCGCCCAGTTCGTCGGCGCGCAGGGTGCGGTCCACCAGCGCCATGGCCATGGTCTTGCGCTCGGCACCGCCAAAGGCCAGGCCATAGCCCTGGGTGAATTGCGGCGGCACCTCGCGGCTGCCGCTGAACTGGTTGATCATCTGGCACTCGGTGACCTCCAGGTCGCCAATGTCCACGGCAAAACCCAGTTCGTCGGGCACCAGCTCCACACTGACGACGCCACGCCGGATCTCCCCTGCAAACGGGTGCGAGTTGGCATAACCGCGCTGGGTCGAGTAGCCCATGGCCAGCAGCCAGCCTTCGTCACCGCGGGCCAGGGCCTGCAGGCGCAACGCGCGATCAGCCGGAAACATCAGCGGGTCACGGGTCAGGTCGCCCGGGGGTGCCGCGTCAAATGGTTGTGGTGTTTCCAGCAGGCCTTCGCGCGCCAGCAGGTCGTTGATGCGGGGCACGGTGGCCGCGTTTTCTTGCGGGTCGACTGCGCATGCCTGATCGGCACCGGCCTGCGACGCAGCGTCGGGCACAGCGTCTGCACTGTCGTCTTCGGCCAGCAGCGCAAAGTCCAGTAGCCGCTGGGTGTAGTCATGCGTCGCCCCGAGCAGCTGGCCGCCCGGCACTTCCTTGAAAGCGGCCGATATGCGCCGCACCAGCGCAATGCGGGCGGTGTCCAGCGGCACGGCATAGCCCAGGCGCGGCAGCGTGGTGCGGTAGGCCCGCAGCAAGAAGATGGCTTCGACCAGGTCACCGCTGGCCTGCTTGATGGCCAGCGCCGCCAGTTCGGGGTCGTATAGCGAGCCTTCGCTCATGACACGGTCCACCGCCAGCGAGAGCTGTTCGCGGATTTGCGCCACCGACAGGGCGGCGATGCCGGTGTCGCCGCGGCGCTGTGTCTCCAGCAGGCGCCACGAGCTCTCAATCGCGGCGGCGCCGCCTTTTACTGCGACATACATGTCAGACTCCTTCCAATCGACGCACCCGCGTCGTGCGGGGCAGGCCCAGGGCCTTGTCGCCACAGGTAAAAACAATGTCAACGCCCTGCGGGAAGGCGGCGTGGTTGGCTTGCCACTGCGCCCAGAAGTCCGCCGGCAGACCTTGCAAGCCCACGCGCTGCACGCTCTGAATGCCGGGACCGATCCACTCCAGCGTCGGCCCACCCGCCAGATCGGGCAGTTCCATGAACACGGTGCTGGAGAACTCGGGCGATGCCGCGGTGCCCGCTGCAAAGTCCGCCAGCGAGGGCATCTGCGCACTGTCCAGCAGCACGGCAAAACTGGCCGCGTCGGGTCGCTCGGCCAGCGGCGCGCCGGTATGAAAGCGCAGCCAGTGCTGCAGGCCCGCATCCGCACGCTGCCACCACACCGGAGTTTCGTCGTCGCCCAGGCTCAGCAGCAACCGGGCCAGCGCGCCGCCCAGGTCCACGCCCGGCAGCGCGGGGCCAATCAAGCGCACCTGTCCCGGTCGGGCCAGCGCATCCAGCACGGCGCGAAAGGCCTGCTGGCTGTCATGTACGCCGTCGGGCAGACCGGGTGCCAGGGTGTGTGCGCCGTTCATGCCTCACCCCGCACAAAGGTGAAAAATTCGACTTTGGAGCCGGCCACGTCGCGCTGCTGCTGCGCCCGTGATTGGGCTTGCGCCAGCGCCAGCGGTGCTATCAATGCGCGTTGCAACCGGTCATGGTGCTGTGGGTCCTGCAGCAGGGCGTCAAACAGCGCTGCCAGTTCGGCTCGGCGTTTGCAGCGCCCCAGCGCATACGACACGCCCAGCGGGCCGTCGCCCAGCCGCACCGCGCAACGCACCACGCTGGCCTCGCCCAGGTTGAACGGGTTGCCGGTGCCGCCGACGCGCCCGCGCAGCATCACCATGCCAATCTCCGGCGGCCGCACCTGCTGCAGGGTGGGCAGCGCATCGGCTGCGGGGGCTTGCGCCTGAAGCTGGGTCAGGGTGGCACGCGCCAGCACGGCCAGCCAGGCTGGTCGTGCGCGGTGCGGGTCGGGTAAGCGGTCGCTGGTCATGCATAGGCCTCATCAGTGGCCCCGGTTGCGGGGCGGCGCACGGCCCTCGGCAGGGTGTGCAAGGCACCTAGTTCACTGCGACAACATGAAGGATTTGTGACAAAACCACGCGCACTAAACTGTCATACAGATGTCTAAATCAGTCACTACAGTCAGGCCCCGGAACACAGCTTCAGGACCCATCCATGCCATTCGGACACCTCACTTCCAATGCCCCCGGGCGCCGCGCTGGCGTGGCCGTGTGGCGGCAGATTGCGGACACGCTGACGAACGAAATCCGGGACCGCGCCTATGCCGACACGGGCCGCCTGCCGGGTGAGGTCGAGTTGTCCGCCCGCTTCGCCGTCAACCGCCACACCTTGCGCCAGGCCGTGGCGGCGCTGCAAAGCGAAGGCCTGGTGCGCATCGAACCGGGGCGGGGCATGTTTGTGCAGCATGAGCTGCTGGACTACGCGCTGTCGCGGCGCACCCGCTTCAGCGAAAACCTGTTGCGCCAGGGCTTGTTGCCCAGCAAACAGCTGCTGACCGCACGCGAAGTGCCGGCACCCGAGCGTGCCGGCAAGGAACTCCGGCTGGACAAGGGGGCGATGGTGTTCATGGTTGAAACGCTGGATGAGGCCAACGACGCGCCCATTGGCCTGGCCACGGCGTATTACCCGGCACAGCGCTTTGCCGGGCTGCTGGAGATGCTGTCGCAGAACCACCGCACCACCGACATCCTCAAACACTTTGGCGTGCAGGACTATCTGCGCGCCCTGAGCCGTGTCACCACCCAGATGCCGGACGAGCAAACCGCCAAGTTGCTCAAGCAAGCGCCCAACCGGCCGCTGCTGTGTGTGGAGTGTGTTGATGTGGACATGGAGGGTACACCCATCAAATATGGCGAGACGGTTTTTTGTGGTGACCGGGTCCAGTTGCTCGTCAGCGCGGAGGACGTAGCATGAGCGTGCGCTACGCCATTTACTTCTCGCCCGCCCCGGCTTCACCGTGGTGGAAGTTTGGTAGCCGATGGCTGGGCCGCGACGCGCACAGCAATGCCTATCCGGCCCAACCGGTAGTGGCCCAGATCAAACCGCCCGAGCTGCACCGCATGACCGCGCAGCCACGTCGCTATGGTTTTCATGCCACCCTGAAAGCACCTTTCGCCCTGAAAGACGGTCACACGGTCACCACACTGCAAGCCCGCATGCGGACGCTGGCCGACTCGCTCCAACCCCTGGCGTTGGGGCCACTGCATGCGGTCATGCTGGGGAAGTTTGTGGCGCTGGTACCCGTTGCGCCGCCCGATGACCTGGCGACACTGGCCGCGGCCTGTGTAACCGGGCTTGATGATTTGCGCGGCCCCCTGAGCCCAGCCGATCTGCAGCGCCGGCAAGTCGATCAGCTGGACGCACGCGGTCTGGCGCTGTTGCACCAGTATGGCTACCCGCATGTGCTGGAGCGCTTTCAATTGCATTTCTCCCTGACCGGACCGGTCGCGCAGCCCACGGCCGAGCGGGTGCAACAGGCCGTGGAGGATTCTGTCGCGCAATTGAACGCAACGACACCGTTGGTGTTGGACCGCCTGTGCCTGTTTGTCGAAGCCGCGCCGGGGCAGGCCTTCAGACGCGTCGCCGATGTGGAGCTTGGTGCATGAGCGGGCTCTGGGTATTGGTGTGCGGGGCCTCGGGCGCTGGCAAAGACAGCGTGATGGCCTGGGCTGCCCAGCATTTGGCACAGCGGACCGATATCGTCTTTGCGCGCCGCATGGTGACCCGCGCCCCCCACCCCGGCTCGGACCACGACGCGGTGACGCTGCCGCACTTCGCGGCGTTGACGGCATCCGACGAACTGGCCTGGCGCTGGGAGGCGCACGGGTTTCACTACGGCATTGGCGCCCGCTACGCGCACGACGTGGCCGCCGGGCGCACCGTGGTGGTCAACGGCTCGCGCGAACATGTCGCCACCTTGGTGCCGTCCCCGCGCGTGCGCGTGGTCCACATCGTTGCCGATGCCACGCAGCTCGCCACCCGCATGGCGCAGCGGGGCCGCGACGCACCGCACGACGTGGAGCGGCGCCTGGCGCGCAACGCGCGCTTTCCGGACCTGCGCGCGGACCGCACCATTCTGAACCAGGGGGAACTGGCCCATGCCGGGCGCCAGCTGGCGGATTACCTGGTGGCGCACGCTGCGCGCCCGATTTCCGTCAGCCAGTAAGCGAACAGTGCGGTGACTACCGCGCCCACGGAACTAATGGGTGGATGCTTCCACCGGCACACCGCCCGGCCCAAAATGCTCTGCCACCAACTCGCGCAGCGCCAAACTGGCAAATCGGCTTAGTCGTGTCGCAGGACGCGCCATGGGCACCATCAGCACCAACTGATTGCGTATGGTTGGCGCATGGATGGCGGCCACATTCAGTGGCTGGGGGTAGGCCCAGGACTTGACCGCACTGAGTGGCACCACGGTATCCGCCACACCGCGCGCGACCAGCGAAAGTACCGTCTGTACCGAATCCACCTCGGCTACCAGTTGCAGCGTCAGGCCTCGGGGACGGGTATGCTGCTCCAGCAACTGGCGTAGCGCGTGTGGCCCGCTGGGCATGACGAGCGCGCGCTGCGCCACGTCGGCCAGCCGCATGCGGCGCGGCAAGGGCTGCACGCTGATCAGCACCAAGGGTTCGCGAACCAGCGTCTCCTGCTGCAGCTGCGGCGAGTGAGGCGGGTCGAACACGATGGCGACATCGACGCGACCGGCCACGAGCCATTCACGCAATCGAATGCTCAAACCCTCCACCACCGTAATCGCTGCGTCGGGAAACTTCGCATGAAAGCGCTCGACCAGGTCGACCGTCAGCACATGCGCCACCCGCGGCGGAAGGCCAACTGTGAGTCGACCGCGTGGGCTGATCTGCCGCTCGCGCATGTCCACCCGGGCACGTTCAGCCAACTCGAAAATGGCACGCGCGTGCACCAGCAATGCAAGACCCGACTCCGTCGGCTGCGCACCACGGCCGGTACGCTCCAGCAAACGTTGCCCCACCTCTTCCTCCAGCAGCAAGACCTGCCGGCTCAGTGCGGGCTGTGACATGTGCAGCGCCGCCGCGGCACGGCTGAAGCTGCCGGCCTCGGAAACGGCCACGAAATACTGTAGGCGCATCAGGTCCATAAATTCCTGGCAAGTAGTCAAGTGTGGATTAATTCCATGCATTTTATGAATATCTGCTATCAGCTAAAAGCAGGACACAAAGATGCCGCGTATGCCCACAATCGGTCTCATGAAAGACCCGATGGCTCTCGGCCTCACGCCGCCCGTTTTAACTTTTAACCCCCACCCGGCTACACCCACGTTGCGGCTGCCACCATTGGCATGTGACTGCCATGTGCACGTGTTTGGCCCTGCTGCGCGTTTCGCGTACGCGGAAAGCCGAAGTTTCACACCGGTGGACGCCCCCAAGGAAACTCTGTATGCATTGCATCGCCAGCTAGGCATTAGCCGCTGCGTGATCGTGCAATCGGTGTGTCACGGTTTTGACAACCGCGTTGTTGAAGATGCCATTGAGGCCGGGGAGGGGCGCTATCTCGGCGTGGCGCTGGTGCCCGTCAACGTTGCCGACGCTGAACTACGACGCCTGGCCGCAATGGGCTTTCGAGGCGTACGCTTCAACTTCATGAAGCACCTGGCTGCCTCGGCCAGTGCGGACGAAGTAGTTGCCCTGACGCACCGACTCAAAGCCGTGAACCTGCACCTGCAGGTGCACTTCGAAAGTAGCCTGATCCACAGTCTGGCCGCAGCGCTGTCTCGTAGCGCTGTCCCGGTGGTGATCGACCACATGGGTCGGGTAGATGCCGCGCTGGGCGCTGGCCACGCTGATTTTGCTGCCCTGCACGCGCTGCTGAAGAATCCACTTTTCTATGTGAAGGTCAGCGGCATTGATCGCATCGATTCTCAACCACCGTACACCCATGGGGTGTCGTTGGCCCGCACGCTGCTGGAGAGCTACCCTGAGCAGTGCCTCTGGGGTACGGACTGGCCGCATCCCAACCATACCCACGTCCCCGATGACGGCCATCTAGTGGACGCGCTGGCCGGTATTGCCCAGACACCGGCGCTGCTTGCGAAGCTGCTTGTGCACAACCCGCAACGCCTGTACCAGTTTGCAGGCTGAATCCTTCTTGAACCAGCGATTAAATTCATTCTCATGACTACTTCTTTGCATACCCCCTGCGCCAGCCGGGGCCGGCTGGCCGGCAAGGTAGCACTTGTGACTGGCGCCGGCTCGGTCGGTCCTGGTTGGGGCAACGGCCGGGCTATCGCCGTGCGCTTTGCGGAAGAAGGCGCCCGGGTCTTTGGGGTAGACCACGACCCCACCCGATTGACGGAAACCGCCCGGCTGATCGCAGAACAGGGCGGAATTTTTGTGGGTGGAAGTTGTGACGTAACCAGTAGCTCTTCCATTGCCGACACGGTGGCTCGCTGCATGGCCCAGTACGGCCGCATTGATCTGCTCGTCAACAACGTGGGCGGTTCAGCCAAGGGTGGACCGGTGGAGATGAGTGAAGAGGTATGGGATGCGCAGATCGACCAAAACCTCAAGAGCGTATTCCTTACCTGCAAACATGTCCTCCCCCACATGCTGGAACAGGGCGGCGGGGCCATCGTCAATGTCTCGTCCACGTCAGGCCTGCGCTGGACCGGAGCAGCGCAAATCGCCTACGCGGCGACAAAAGCCGGAGTGATCCAGTTTTCGCGCGTGCTAGCGATTCAATACGCCAAGCAGGGCATCCGCGTCAATACGGTAGTGCCGGGCCAGCTACACACCCCCATGGTCGAGGTGCGACTGGCCGGCCAGCGCACGGGCGGGGATGTGGAGGCCCTGTTACGCCAGCGACAGTCGCGCATTCCGCTGCCTTTTATGGGGGACGGCAGGGACACCGCCAATGCCGCGCTGTTCCTGGCCTGTGAGGAATCCCGCTTTGTGACCGGTACTGAAATTGTGGTCGATGGCGGCATGTCCGTCCGCTGCGACTGATCTTGTTGAAAACGCTAAATATTGCCACTGAAGGAGCCACCCATGAAACCTATTCACCAAGCTCGTCGTGTATTCGCACTGGGCCTCGCCTGTGCTGCGCTGGCATGGTCGTCGGCCGGCATGGCCCAAACCAAAATCACCCGCCTGATCGTGGCCTTTCCGCCCGGCGGACCGGTCGACTTTGTAGCCAGAACCCTGGGCGACCAACTTGGCAAGGAATTGGGCCACCAAGTCATAGTGGAGAACAAAGCGGGCGCCAACGGCGCGATTGCGGCAGAATTTGTGTCTCACGCACCGCCGGACGGCAACACACTCTGGCTGACCAGCGTGGGGGCGGTAGCGATCAATCCTGCGCTGTATGAAAAGCTGTCCTACGATCCGCAGCGCGATCTGACCCCCATCTCGCTGGTGGTCAACAATGTTGAGGTTCTGGTCGTGGGGCCCAATGCCCCTTACAACACCGGCGCCGAGTTCGTCACGTTCAGTCGCCAACAAAAGGACTCTGCGTTGACCCTGGCCTCCTCGGGTACGGGTAGCGTGCCGCATCTGGCGATGGAACTGCTCAATGACGCTGCTAAGATCAACCTGCTTCATGTGCCCTACAAGGGCGCCGCGCCAGCCATTAACGATGTGCTTGCGGGCCACGTGAATGGTTTCTTTGGCGATATTCCAGGCCTGATCGCCTTCATCAAGTCAGCCAAACTCAAAGCCATTGGCATCGCCGCACCCAAGCGCCATCCGTTGCTTCCCAATGTCAAAACGTTCGCAGAAATGGGCTTCCCAGGCGTCGACTCCGACAACTGGTATGCCTTGTTTTCCTCCAAAGGCACGCCTGCGGCCGACGTCGAGCGTGTGAACCAGGCCGTGCGCCGTGCGCTGGATACGGAGTCGGTCAAGGCAAGGCTCCAGGCCTCGGGCGCCGAACCCGCACCGTCCACGCCCGCCGAGTTGGCCACGCTGCTGAAGAGCGATTCAGCCAAATGGGCACGCGTGGTCCGGGCCAAGAACATCAAAGCGGATTGATCCGCCATGCGCGTTGCCCCCATCACACCCGGCACGCGGCCCGAATTGGCCGCGCTCGAAGCCCAAATCCTTGCCGAGCGCGGCAGCATTTCGCCGCTCTACCAAGTGTTGCTCAACAGCCCTCCTATTGCGCAAGGCTGGGAGCAAATGCTCTCGGCGGTGCGCAAGCGCAACAGCCTATCCGCCGGCTTGCGAGAGCTCGTTATTCTGCGGGTCGCCATTCTCAACCGCGCACCCTATGAATTCGATGCCCACGTGCCCCACGCACTGGCAGCCAATGTGTTGCAAGTTGCGATAGACGCCACCCGTGTCATACCCTTGGCCGTCGATGCGCCGCTCTCGCCGGCCGAGCGAATCGCTATGCAGTTGACAGACACGATGACACGGGACATTGAGGTACCGGATGCCTTGTATTCCGAAGTAAAAAAGCATTTTGATGCACAAGAGCAAATCGATCTGGTGGCCACGATTGCGGCTTACAACATGGTTTCGCGCTTCCTCGTGGCGCTGCAAATCGGGCATTGAGCATGCCCTGCACCACCGATTTCATCTTGGTACAGGTCTCGCTGGATGGCGCTGCCGTTTCAACCCTGGGCGAGGCCGGTGCGCGGTTCTGCAAGCAAAGTCCTGTGCCCATGGCACTGCACCGCGTAGCGTGGTCTGCCGAACGGAGCGCAGTCTATGTGTACGCCCGGTTAGTCACCCGTTCACCAATGGACGATGGCGTCTTGCCAGTGCTGGCGAGCTTGTTTGAGCGTGTTTGTGAAGGTGCTCGTGACGTACGGGTGTCGCGTCTGGAAAAAGTCTTTGACATCCCGGGCTGCTCCCATGCCGAAACGCCTGCCTTTCATTACGTGGTGGAGATGGATCCTGACGCAGGCTGGATGCCGGAGATAGCGCGCTGGTATGACGCCGAACATATGCCGGGCCTGGCTGCAGTGCCGGGCTGTGTCCATGCCATGCGGTTTCTCAATCATGATCACGGTCCACTGTCGCTGGCGTGCTATGACCTTGTGACGGATCAGACGCTGAACTCACCACCCTGGCTGGCCGTACGGGGTACCGCCTGGAGCGACATCACGCGCCCCCACTTCACCAACACCCAGCGGACGATGTTCGACGTGATTGCATAACCATGCAATATCCGAGGGACCCCATCAAGCTGCGCCAATTTGAACGGGCACGCTGGATCATGGCCGAACTTGTGCTGAGCCCGTAGCCAGTTCCCTGGCGTCAGGTCAACTTATCTGGAGAGAGTGGATGATCAACAAAATCGCGCAATCGGTGGCCGACGCGCTGGCCGACGTCAAGGACGGCTCCACCGTGATGATCGGCGGCTTTGGTACGGCCGGCATTCCCAATGAACTCATCGACGGCCTGATCGCGCAGGGCGCCAAAGACCTGACCGTAGTGAACAACAACGCCGGCAACGGTGACACGGGCCTGGCGGCGTTGCTCAAGACGGGCCACGTGCGCAAGATCATTTGCAGCTTTCCGCGT
>Ga0208125_100190_pt1 | contig 54179 bp, 46 predicted proteins | sample LakWasM128_HOW14_2_FD_183938 | JGI IMG/M metagenome (GOLD analysis project Ga0208125, IMG submission 183938) | Freshwater sediment methanotrophic microbial communities from Lake Washington under simulated oxygen tension - Sediment Metagenome... | ecosystem: Environmental > Aquatic > Freshwater >...
ATGTAAGTGGCTTTTTATTTTTTCAATTCAACTAATTAAAACTAGACATCGGCAATCAGATTGATTAGAACCCAGCGCCAGCTTCATTGGCCATGTATTTTACTGCGCCGGCAACTTCATCATCACTCAAATCAGTATTACCGCCTTTAGCAGGCATCATACGAATACCTTTAACGGCATGAGTTACCAATGTGTCATGACCTTGCGCAATACGCGGCGCCCATTGCTCTTTATCACCAAATTTAGGCGCGCCCATCAAACCACCACCATGGCACATACTGCAAACAGCTTTGTAAACTTCTTGACCACTTTTACCTTTGCCTGCAGCAGGAGTTGCAGTTGCAACAACAGCTGGCGCTGCAGCTTTTTCTACAACGGCTACAGCTTCTGCTTTTTTCTCGGCAGGTTTTGCTACGGGTGCAGCTGCAGCCGCTGCTGGAGCTGCCTCGGCGGCTTTTGCATCAGCAGGCGCAGCCGCTTTTGACGCTGGAGGCGTAAAGTTAGCGCCGCCTTGATTAGCCATATACGCAACCGCATTTGCAATTTCACCATCTGTCAACGCAGCGTTACCACCACGAGGAGGCATAGTACGAATACCATTAATCGCATGGCTAATAAGCGTATCGTAGCCTTGTGCTATACGAGGACCCCATTGGCCTTTGTCGCCAATTTTAGGTGCATTCATTAAACCTGCTGCATGACACATACTACAAACCGCTTTAACAACTTCTTCACCACTTTTATCGACATGAGGACCAGCATCCGCTGCTGCAACCTCAACACTTGCTACAGGCTTAATATTTTCTTCAACTTGAGCAACCACAGCTTGAGGCACTTCAGCCGCTGGCGTACCGACTACACTAGAGGTTTTTGCAATCAATGAAATCAATAAGGTAAATGCTAAAATAGCACCTGGAATTACCAAAATTAATTGCTTGATTGTGGAGCCTTTATATTCATTATCGCTATTGCTCATAACAGTACATTCCCTAGTTTAGTTAACAGATACATATTATTAACATTATACCCACACTTTAACTTATGACAAAAGGTCATACGCATACAGGTAAAAACACATGGAAACCCATGGTTTGCTATAATGCGTGCATTATTTGCGCCCGTAGCTCAGCTGGATAGAGTGTTGGTTTCCGAAGCCAAAGGTCGTGGGTTCGACTCCCGCCGGGCGCACCATGTATATCAGATATGCAAAACTAATTAGCACCGTATTTATTAATTAAAAAACAATTAATCGGAAACCGTGCACTACCTCAGCACAACCACGTAAGTCTTATCTACCCGTATACCATTAAGGTCTTAGTTAATGCTTTTTGAGATGAGCTAATGTTTGATTGCAAATAGCATCCTGATGAGTGTCTGCGATTTTTCCCGGATCAAGGAAAGGAATGATGGCGGCAAGCGGGTTGATTAAGCTTAATAAAATCCCCCCTACTACACGCGCACCTATGGGTGCAATATCTGGAGAGACTTTTGGTTTCAGGAAAGTACCGGTTATCTCAATAGGAGAGCGCACTGTGAATGGGGAGAAGTTTTTAGGTTCTGCTGTCATACGCAGATCAAGTTTTTCTTCACCCATATTGACATTGCCATTTAATACAATGGTCGTGACTGGGGTGTCAATTAAGGCGACATTTGATTTCATAATTCCATTGTTTGCTTTGAAATCCATGACTGCACATTCCATTTTCAGATTTTGGTCACCTTTTATCAAAAGGCCAACAGCTTGCGCAATATCTAATCCGACTGCTTCAACTATCAAATGCGATATTTCACCATTACGTATATAAAGTGAGAGATCACCATTGAGTGAGCGCAGTAATTGCGCTGTAGAATTTCCTTTACCTTTAAGCTTAGCTTCGCCATTTAAAAGACCAGTGACATACGCAAGTGATGTCGCCGATTTATTCTTTTGTTTTGCCTCTTTTTTTCTGGCTTCCGAAATTGTTAGCCACTTTTCTAAATTGATATTCTTAACTGCAACATTGATGCCCCAATCTGCTTTTATACGCTCAAGATTTTTTTCCAGCTGTGGGTTAGCGACTTCCTTTTGTTCATGCGCATCTATAAATACTTCGCCTGAGATACTGCCTTGAGCAGTTCTAGCGTCAATTTTAGCTAAAGATAATTTGTTTTTATTGAGGTTTAAACTTGCTTTTAGAGGTGCAAGAGGCTCACGAAAAGCTTTTCCTAAGTCCACATAATCAATATCAATAGCGATTTCGGCATTCATTCGGTTGTACGTCGCAAAATCTAATGGGTGGTCAGGGAATATTCGATCCCTCTTGGTCGAGTCTATATCCGAACCACCGAAGGCTGGCGCCAGATCTGCCAGAACAAAGCGTTTACCTGTAAGCTGACCTTTCAATATAGACTTATCAGGGCGGGTGTCGTATTCAAACTTACCGCTTAGATCACTCTGTCCAATACGCGCAGAGGCAACGTCAATCAACCAGACGTCATGATTCCGCTCTATTCCACCGTTAATTTTGAAGGGTGTAGTGCGAGGCAGTGTAATACTAAGTAGATCACCTAGCTCGCCCAATGAGGCACCATTAATCGCTAATTGACCTTTTATATTTTGCTCTCCAAAAAGATCGTATACAGCACCGTCGAAATCCGCATGCACTTTCCCGTAATCAAGCCAGCCTTTTGAAGAAACAGGCGCTGAGTTTTTATTCTGAGAAGCGATCGGCAAAAAGCCCTGAGTAGTTAACTCGCCTTTTAACTTACGCTCACGGAAATCTCCACGCACCGCTACTTTTGACACGGGAGAAGTATTTTTCTGACCTTCATCAGTACTAAATTCAATGACAAGGTCTGCCTTGGTGAGCCGATCATCAACATAAGCCTGCCCTTGACGAATCAATAATGACTGAATCAAGGGAAAAGGACGGATAGGATCTGTATCGTTTTTATTAAACTGCCATGTTGACCTGCCGTCTAATCCTCTACTTAAATGTGCCTCTATCTGTTCTGCCTTGATGGATTTGATGACATAAGGACTGCCAGTTTCAACACCCCATAAATCACTGTAGCGTAATTGGAGTTCGAGACCTTTTGCGCTGGCAAGATAAGGCACTTTAAACTCAGATGGCGCAGAGATTCTAAAACCCTCTGCATTAAGTTTTAAACCGCCTATTAGTTTTAATTTAAATGGGCTATCAATATTAACGGTACGTTCTAACTTATTTTGCATGAATCGCTGCAATGGCAACCTGAGAAAAGGCCACCCAATAGCTTCACAAAAAGCAACAACCAGCACCAGAGCCAAAACGATGGCGCCGAAAATTCTAGTCTTACTGCTTTTTATTTTTCTGAGTGCTAGCATTGCATGTCCTGTCTTGGCTTTTTAGCGATGTTTAATATATGACTACGCTATGATTAGATTTAATATTTTTAGTCTTTTTAGTAAGCTTCCACAGCCCAATCAGTTAAATTGAGTGACGCCATTAGCATTGGGTAGTTATCGATAATTTATGACAGTCTCATTGCAAACTACCGCCAATTGTTCAAGCAACATTTCAACAGCTTCATTAGCCGCAACTACGCCACCATAAGGATTCTCAGTTTTAGCTGCGACGACTGCATCCAATTCGCGGACGAATACTACTTCACGCTTTACGTTGTCAATTAACGTGGCACGAAGGGTGAGCCTCTCGCGACTTTGCGAACCAAAAAACTCCTGTTGCAATCGTATAATCTGAGTATCTAATGAAAAGTGACTATTTGCCGTGCTGGGGGTCAGTGTCACTGCACTAAATAGGCTTTTAGCTTTGAGTGTATTGAGTATTAACGGAGTTAGCATGCGTGCTGGTGTATCAATCCATTGACTATGAGCAAAATACTCTAGCTTATAAGGTACGCGGCTATAGACCATACGAGCACTGTCAAACCCTGCTGCTGCCGTGCTTAAATTAACAGCCAAAGTTGCTTGGACTGATTTCTTTGCCATTATCGCAGTTTGCGAATCTTGTGAGGTTATGACGTCATTTTTAGTGGCGGTGCCTGCCGGCTTAACCCCATTCAATATATAAAACGACGGAAGCTCTGTCGCCTTAGGTACCAATTGACTACACCCACTAATAAAAGCAGATGCGACAACCAAACAGCCTAACAACAAACTTTTTTTCATGGACTTTGTTCTTTTATAGAAGATTCACCAGGCCCTTCAGGCACAGGACTAGGACCAGCAATAAAGCCAGCGGGGTTACGTTCAGCTTGTTCACTAAACCGCCTTAGAGAGGCCGAGAGTACATTCAGCTCGGCTATCAAGTTGCGTATTTCTGGTGCAGTTTCAGAGATAAATTGATGCGTATCGCCTCCCAATGATTTGGCTGCCGACCCTACATCACGACTGGCACTAGCAGTATCGTTTGCCATCAATTCAACAGCTTTAGCACTTTTCTCGACGCTCACTATTAAAGACTCAAGCTTTTTGCTTGCCTGATCAGTATTCGCAAATGTATTTGCAGCACTCTTCATGCCTGCATCTAAGCTATCCTTTCTCAGCGCAATCGTATGTGACACCGCTGCAATATCTGATAATGCACTAGAAAAAGCTTTAACATTTTGTGGACTATTAATTCCGTCGAAACTACCTGAAAGATGATCTAGCTTCCCCACGACACTGGATAATAAGTTTTCCAACCGGGTGCTTAGTGAAGGTATCGTTTTGATTTCAGGATATGGCGCATTCCCTTTTGCGACTAAAATCGGAGAGTTTGTGTCGCCCCCGCTTAATTCCACATAGGCGATACCTGTTAAGCCTTGGGTCTTTAACGTTGCCAAAGTATCTTCTTTAATCAACGTCCCATGCGCTATTAATAACTCCAGCCTGACTCGTTGCGGGTGTATTGGATCAAGGGAAATATCACTTACCCTGCCAACATCCACGCCGTTATACTTCACTAAGGCGTTGGTGCTGAGTCCGGCAACAGACTCGTTTTCTATTGCTAGGTAAGTGTCATACTTTTGCTGATTGATACCGCCAGAAGCAATCCAAAGGATGCCAGCAATTAACATGGCGCCTAGAATAAGCACAAACGCTCCGACTAAAGCGTAATTTACTTTATTTTCGATGATAGGCTCGCTTTGCATTCGGTTAGTTGTATGAGTTTATTCATTGCTGCACCTGTAAATTATCAATTGGCAATTTGGCATCTAATTGGTCGGGAATTGGTTTTATTTCCTTAATTTTCTGCTCTTGAGCATAAGCAGACCTTCCTCTTGCGCCATCAAAAAACTGCCTGACACTTGCAACTTTTGATTCGGAAAGCTCAAGCATTGAGCCCAAGGCTTCAACTTTAGTGTTTGCAAGCACTGCCACGCGATCAGAAACTTGCCATAAAGTATCTAAATCATGCGTCACCATCAAAATAGTTAGCCCAAACATGTCTCTAAGCTTTAGGATTAACGCATCAATCTCACCTGCACTAATAGGATCAAGCCCGGCTGTAGGTTCATCTAAAAAAAGCAACTCAGGATCTAATGCTAATGCCCTTGCAAGCGATGCTCGCTTCAACATTCCACCACTAAGTTCAGACGGATACTGTCCAAAAACATTTGGCTCTAGTCCCACCATAGACAATTTCCATGTAGCAAGCTCATCGATTAATGCATCTGGAAGGTCTGTATGCTCGCGTAAAGGCAAGCCAACATTTTCGTGTATCGTGAGCGATCCAAACAAACCACCATGTTGAAACATGACTCCCCAACACTGCTTAAGCGTCTGCTCTTGCGCTTTGGTAATGGTTTTAAGGTCATATCCAAGCACTTTAATTTCTCCTGCGTTAGGATGATGCAAAAACATCATTTCGCGTAACAAGGTCGATTTACCAGAACCACTGCCGCCTATAAGCGCAAAAATCTCTGCACGCCTAACCTCAAGGCTTACTTTGTCATGCACAATATGTTGCCCAAAACTGGTTGAAACATTTGTTAGTTCAATGACAATTTCCTGAGATTGCATATCAGCTAAATCTCAAGAATACTAAACAATATTGAGAATAAAGCATCCGCAACGATGACCAGAAATATTGATTGCACGACACTGCGCGTGGTTTGACGGCCTACATTGTCTGCCCCACCTTTGGCCCGAAACCCCTGAAAACAGCCAATCATAGTAATGATAAAGGCAAAGACAAACGCTTTGCCAAGACCAACGGTATAAGTGGTCATCTCGACGGCTTTCACTAACCTACTAACAAAATCAACAAAGCTAACGTCCAGTTGCGCTCTCGCAGTGAGCATGCCGCCAAGAATTCCCAACATATCTGCCCATACCGTCAGTAATGGTAATGAAATAGCCAGACCGATTAACTTTGGTAAGACCAACATCTCAATAGGAGCAATGCCAAGTATGCGCATAGCATCAATTTCTTCGGTGACAGACATCGTGCCAATTTGTGCGGCATAGGCAGAACCTGAACGGCCAGCAATAATAATGGCAGCAATCAACGGCGAAAATTCACGTAGCATCGAAATACCAATGAGATCCACGACAAAAATATTTGCCCCGTAGTGTCTCAATTGATCGGCGCTTTGATAAGCAACTACAACGCCAAGCAAGAATGCTAAAATTCCAACGATTGGAATTGCATTCAAGCCAGCCTCTCTAATGTTAAATAAAATCGGGCGCCATCTAATGCGTGATGGATGTGCGAGGCTAGCGACAAGTACTAAAGAAACTTCTCCAACGAAACCGAGTAAATCCTTAGCCTCTTTTAGAGTCGTTGTGACAGACATTCCTAAATGCTCGAGAGCCGTTGGAAGTTTTTTCTCAACATTACTTTCTACATTTGCATGACTGTTAAATTCATCCGTAACAACTTTAAGCCGCTCAGCGAACTCAGGTTTAAAGCCTGTTAAGGTAATACTGTTTCCTTGGGTTTGTAAGCGACTCAATAATGATTGCATTACCCAAGCGCCAGACATATCTAAGGCTTCTACTCCAGAACCATCGGCAATGATGTTCAGCTTATTAGTAGTGGGTATGGCGTTAATTTTCTCCACAATATCATGCAGCGCAGTGGCAACCCATGAACCTGAGAGCGTGAGATTAGGCAATGCATTCATTGAAAATGCGGCTGCATTTTTAGGAACGATTTTCATTACCAACAATGTAATAAATCACCAGTAGATTGTCTGTACGTTACCGAACAAAGCAAAGCCACATGCAAATAGAAAATGTGTTAATTAATTTTTAGAGTCTGCTAAGCTCTTGAGAGGATTTTCAGCTATCTTATCAAGCTCAAATTGCTGTTGTTTTAATTGTTTTAAACTTCCAAAGCGTAAAGCATATTGACGGGTAAATTCCGCACCCAAAAATAAAATCTGGGCTGAGTAATATACCCAAAGCAATATCGCAATTACCGAACCAGCAGCCCCAAAGCTTGAGGCAACAGCGCTTTTACCAATATAGAGTCCGATAAGGTACTTACCAAGCGTGAACAAGCAGGCGGTAAACATAGAACCAATGGCAACATCTTGCCAAGATAGTCGCTCATCTGGCAGCATTTTATAGATAACTGCAAACAAACACGCAATCACGCAGAATGAAACAAATGATGTCAATGTTGTAAATAACAGTGCCGAACTGCCCCATATACTGCCTACATATTGTTCAAACACACTCAACAAAGCACTGACCACTAGCGAAATTAAAAGTAAAAATGCTAGTACCAATACTAGGCCAAACGACAGCAAGCGAGTTCGCAGCAATATACTCACAGGTGATAGATCCGATTTTGGCACGCCCCATAGTTCGTCTAAGCTACCTTTCAGCTCAGTAAATACACTGGTCGCCCCTATTAATAAAAGTCCAATAGCCACTACTGTAGTCAATTGCCCACCAACAGGATCTCGCGCAGCGGCCAATATCGCTTGTATGGCTACAGCGCCATTATGGCCAACTAAGTTTTCTATCTGATGAATAATCTGTCCTTGTGCAGCTTCATCTCCAAAAAAGAAACCAGTGACCGCAATTGTCAGGATTAAGATTGGTGCTAGGGAAAATAGTGCATAGAATGCCAGCGCCGCGCCTTTACTGGCTCCACGGTGAGTAATCCATGAGCTAAAGGAGTCCATAAAAACTTTCACCAATGATTTTAGAAATCTCATCTTAATTTACCCATAAAAAATACTTTGGTGGACTTCGTAAGCTTAGTTAGAAAACTAGATTATTGAGTCATGTGTTCGCTTACGCACATACATGCAATGGAAAAATTGTTATTTTCGGGTTTAATCTAACTTCAGAGAGTATTAAAAATGAACATCATCATAAATTTAATTGTGTATTTAGTAGTTTTTGGACTAATTTGGTGGCTGGTCAGCATGTTGCCACTGCCTGCGCCTATTGCTCAGATTGTGCGTGTACTTTTTCTGGTCTTGCTAATCTTGATTATTTTGTCAGCGGTAGGAATACTTCCAGGTGGCTATTTGCCTCCAATACGTCTTTAATCAGCCCTTCATTTTAAACTTCTTAGTTACGAGACCTTGATGTGTTTTGTAATTAAGAAGTTTAATTTTATATGCTTGCCCTAGTTAAATTACCTTAGTTCAATCATCTTAGTTCAATCATCTTAGTTCAATCACCTTAGTTCAGTCACTTTAGTTCAATCACCTTAGTTCAGTCACTTTAAGTAGGTCAGATTTAAAACGATATTCAAATGAACTAGTACTAAATTGATATTAGCCTTACCTCTCTAATATTCACTAATCTCAGAAATCCCACCCTTGTTTGAGAAGTCTACTTTTACTGATTTTTTCTGTCTTAGTAGAGTTAAATGCGAGACCTCTAGATTATATTTCTTCGCAACCTCGCCTACACTCAACTCATTATTATCTAAGCGCCTAAGTTTGTTTTTAAAGCGCATGCGATTAACTTCTGCCCAGCCAATTAAAATAATGCTGATTATCAAAATAATTGCAGAATACAATCCCAGCTTATCGACCAGAGTTTCGTAGCCATTGAACTCTATCATGTTGATATGAAATAGCTTTACGCCAACCAACCACACGACTAAAGTAATTAAAGGCACCCACAAATAAATATAAAACATCCAAAAGAAGAACGTGACTGACTTCCAACCATAACGTTGCGTCATTGATTGTAATTCTGGTCTTTCTATTATTAGTGCATTTCTCATAACATTCTCTCTTTTTGGTGTATACCACGATCAGGGCTTGTCCAAGTGGCACGTTTGTTGCGATCTTTAAAAAATGCAGTTGGCAAACCAACTACAGTAGTTGCTACGGATAACATCCAAAACAACATGGGATACCAAATCATCCAGTAATAATATCGGCGAATTTTTGGCTCATAGCGACTATCAATAAATAAGCTAACTGCGAACTGAAGCAAGCAAGTCACGGCTAGTAAGGTGCCATTCCAGCCGGGAACTATAGAAGTAACTTGAAGGTAAGTTGGTAAATCGACAAACTTACCTACCGCCCATAATATAAAAATCACACACATTAAATATGCCCAGAAGATACTCACCACTAGCTCGGTATAAATTGGCCACATACGGCGTTTTTTTACATCACTAAAAATGTCTATAAATTTGAACAGCACCTCTGCCCCGCCCTGCGCCCAACGGACGCGCTGTTTCCATAATCCTTTTAAAGTTTCAGGCATCAATATCCAACAAAGTGCATTTGGCTCATATCTTACGTCGTAGTAATGAGTCTGCATTTTCCAGCTAATGTCGATATCTTCAGTCACCATATTGGTACTCCAGTAGCCAACTTGGTGTAATGCAGATTTACGGAATGCGGCCACAACACCCGAAACGGTAAACACTCGTCCATAGACTCGTTGTGCACGTTTAATCAGCCCAATCACCGCAGAGAACTCCCCTACCTGTAACTTTCCTAGTAAGGTAGAGCGATTACGAATTCTTGGATTTCCTGTCACAGCACCGACTCTAGGACCTGATAAAAAGTGGCGCATCATCCAAGTAATACAATTGGGGTCAAGCACTGCATCACCATCAATACAAACAAGATATTCACTCGATGACATCATCGTGCCAACAGTTAACGCCATTGCTTTACCTTGGTTACTAGTGAGTTGCACAGCTTTCACATTGACGTGCTTTGCAGCAATATCATCAATAATTGCAGCAGTATCATCAGTACTACCATCATTAATTAAAATGATGTCGTAATTGGGATAGTTGAGCTTTAATAGTGCACCTATCGTTTCATAGGCATTGGCACCCTCATTGAAGCAAGGGACTAAAACACTTACAAATGGGTACTCAGCCAGTACTGGCGGATCATCATATAGACGCTCTTTACGTTCTTTACTGATGTAATAATAGAGTGCACCGACCATCCACAAATAAGCCATAAAAAGTGGATAATAAAACGCAAATCCAAAAATCCATTCTGATAAATTTTGATACCACATATTAACCTTCACCCTTAATTAGCTTCATATTTTTCCAATTACTTATCCGTGGGCAAATAGGGAAAGTTTCGCGATGAAATATAGGGACGAATAGTGTCCATATCCGGGTGGTTATTTAAAAAGTCATCTGGGTAATAGCCCACATGTCTGGCACCCGCATTGCTTAATACTTGAAATTGCTGCTTTAGAATATCTGAAGAAAGATTTTTATTTGTATTCCAATCTTTAGCCTGGAGCTCAAAAACGGTTTTTTGCAAGCCAGTTCGGCTCTCGCTTACTTTAGCCACTAAGGCTTTCAACCATGCATTAGCGTTCTTAGCATCCTCCATATAAGGCATCGCCATCACGGCGGTGTAATCATAAGTGGCTAGAAAATTCTCATAGTTTTGGCTTAACCAGCGCTCACTATCTGGATTTAATACTGCCGAGGCATATATGTTTCGTGCGGTTTTAATTTCTGGTTGATACTGACTCAGTATCTTGGCCAGTTCCATAGTAAAGTCAGTTAACTGCTTGCTTTTTAGGGCTACTAATTTTTTAGACTCAGCGGGATTTTTATTGATTTCTGCAATATTTCCAGCCAGCTTGAAATCTTTTTGGTAAGCCACACGCGCATACTCACTGTTGTCTTCGTCCTCTGATAAGGTTGCATCGTCGTGAAACAAAATCCCTGAGAACTTAGTGTAAGCGCCTAAATCACTGTAGATTTCTTTAATGATTTGCCTTGCTTGAACAGAATATGGCGATAAACGTTTGTATGACTTTTTATCAGCTAAAGGTTTAGCAGAAACCACTTGCAAGGACGTTTGCAGTTTTTTATCTTTTAACTCGAATGCTAATACTGGCATCCAAGCGTAAACTTTTACATCCGCTCTGGTCATTAACTGCCAAGAAACGCGGCTGAATATATCAGCGCGCATTTCAACATGCCGATTTGGAAAATAAAGCGCTTCCGCAACACCATCTCCATTTAAGTCTGAAAATGCTTGAAGATAGACTGTTGTTGGCGCCAATGACTTTACTCTATCTATTAAGGTGTCTATATTTCGATTCATTTGCTCCGTGTTTTTGTCATAGACGTAATCCAGATCGATATGCATTACACGCTGCTTATCAATCGGCAACTCGTGCTTATCAATTTCGGATAGTCGTATTTCCGTTGGATTAGCGCCTATTAAAAAACGACCCATTTGCACCGTATTGTTAGTGCTATCTTGCACTTCATCATTCAGCGTGAGTGTAATTGGCATGCCTGTTTCGCCAGATAACTTAGTGGCAGCCTCATTATAAGCACCATATGGCCATACCATTACGCGCGGTGACTTTCCGCTAATTTTCTGAATATATTGATTGTTTTTAAACAAATCTTGCTTGATGCGATTCAGGTAATCGTCTTGAGTTTCATAACGGTTTGTCTCCTCGTTATATTGCAAAGTCACAGCCGCAGGCATTTTATTGCCTTGTGGATTAGCAATTACTCCATGATGTAAATCATAGGAATGTGATGCGAACTCCACCAAGCCAGAATCAGCCATTTCTTTGATTTGTTGCGCAGTCAAGAAATGTTCACGAGGGACTTGTTCATCTCCATACTGCACTGTCTTTCCATTTTCAACTTGCAACCAGCTGCCAACTAAGGCTGCAACTGCGGGAAATTTATATAACTTTAATAAAGGATATACGCGAGAATAAAAGCTTTCATAACCATCATCAAAAGTTAACAATATTGCCTTTTCAGGCAAAGGCTTTTTACCTGATTTAGCATCTAGCAGATCATTAACACTAATTGGATGGTAGCCATGCGCTTGTAGCCAAGCAAAATGACGTGACATATTTTTAGTTGAGATAGTCGTATCTTCTTGCTCTAAGTCACCATCCACACTATCTTTAACATCGTGGTAACTAAGCACCTCGAACGCCTGCGAAGAAAGATCAATGTTAGCTGCATAGGCTGACACATTTAGAAGCATAAGCAGTATGAATATATATTTTTTCATCATTAAAACAGTAAGTTTAATCTAGCAAAGAATTGGGTCGCAGTTTCGCTGACACCATCATATGGATGACGGCTGCGCTCCACGCCATAGTCGATTTCAAAAGCATCATCCCACTTGAACTGCTGTTCATAACTCACAGACCAAGTTGACCCTGTACCAAAGTTTTTTTGCCAGTATTGACCTGCGCCGACTTGCAAACGGTGACCAAATGAACGCTCATAACGGCGCCATAACATCCATTCATTGTCTAAAATGATCTTAGTATCAACATCACTAGCTGGATTAAAATATTCAACATCCACTTCTTTGTTATGTGAAGTGTCTGCGAGTATATGAGCCGTTAACTTATAGTGAGGTTTTGTGATCAACCGTCGATCAAAAGCCATGTTGATCATTTCACGTTGATTGCCATCATCCATATTCATGTAACCAGCCAATATAGAAGCACTAGTTAAATCGCTCCACCGGTAGGTACTACTGACATTAACTAAGTCTCCACTCGTGCCAGTTCTTAATCCACGAAGCGGCATTTGGCTAGAGTTTATGTCTAACAACGAGGCCACAGACCAATAATCATTCACACGATATTCGGCGGTTAAAGTTGCAGTAACACTATTGTTGGTTGGAATAGCCTGACTAACTGCACCAGTTAAACGCCAATCTCTATTCGTGTATTCCAAACCAAAGCCTGGAAAAAATGCATGACCTACGCCTTCAGGATAGTTTGCATACTCATACTGAGTACCCAAAAATGCACGATAGTTGTAGTCAATTGGGCTTGAATATAAAACAGCGTTAAGACCTTTACTACGGCTACCTAAAGCTGACCCAGATGACTGACTAGTAAACGCATCTAAAGTCAGTTGCCGACGGTTATGCAACTCCAAGCGCCTATTAAGTTCTTGGACAGATGCATTTTCAGGATAATCATTGACTAAGGACTGTATTTCCACTTCGGCAACTCGCCAATCACGCAAATCCAGATGTGAGTTTGCAAGGATAGCTCTCGGCAATATCTCACTAGGATAATCGCGAGTAACTTTTGACATTTGTAGCTCCGTTTTTTCTGGCCATCCACGCCAGCGCCAAATTTCAGCTAGAGCCACTTCAACATCAAGATTCATAGGGCCTGTATTGTTTAGTGCTTGAAACTTTGCCTCCGCCCCAGCCAAATCATCACCATATGCCAGTAGATAAGCAGCTTTACTGTCGATCTCTAACTTGGTCTCATTTGGTCTAATAACAGGATTTTTTGTTCTAGCCCTATAGCGTGGAACGTCTTTGGATAAGTTCTCGATAAGACTGCTTGCATCTTCAAACCGCTCAAGCTCAACCAAAGTATAAAATTTCGAGAATTTTGTTTGTATATTGCTAGAGTCTTTAGCAATAGATGCATCGTAAGCTTTAAGTGCATCTTCTGGCATACGTTTATACAAATAGGCATCACCCACAGCACTTAAAACATAAGCTGGTGGATTAACTTTAGCCTGAACCAATTGTTTATATTGATTAATCGCCTCTTGCATACGATAGCGATTTCTGAGGGCTACAATCCTATCAAACACTAAGTTTTGATTCTTATCTAAACGTAGATCAAGCGTGCTCCAATCACAATGGCAAGCCTCATCTAGTTTTGCTAGGGCTTTATCAGTATCAACAAAACGATTAGCAGGCTCTTTTGCGCTATATGCCCCCCAAGCAATATTGAGCGCTGCGGCATCATTATTAATTTTATCAATTTCGCTTTTATCAACTGCATCTGGATACTTTTCAACCAGCATAATTGCTTGCGTGGTTGCACCCGCTTCTCTGGCTGCAATAATTAACGCTCTTGCTGCAGCTTTATCTTTATTATTGAGTTCAAGAATATGCGTGTTAGCATCAATGACAATCACAGGCTGCTGGGTCTGCTGACCTAAATATGACAAGGCGCGATAAACTTCGATATTGTTAGGATATTGTTGACGCAATCTAGATAAATCGGCACTTGCTAGATCGAATTCACCTGCATCGATATGGGTCAGTATCTTGCCTAGCACAGGATCAAGATTATTTGGTTCACGCTGTATCACTAGCTCATACAACTGCAATGCTTGAGCATGCTGTCCAGAGTCACGAGCGGCTCTTGCTAACGCATTGATGCAATAAGTTGGCGCAGTGTTGATATCAATAGACTTAGCTAAGTTTAGCGCTTCTAGATTTTTCTTTGCCCAAGTCAGCACGACAATATAATCAGCTTTTATGCCAACGTCATTTGGGAAATCTTTGATTAATTTTTCAAATGTAATGAATGACTCATCAAAACGACCTTCTTTAGCAGCAACCAATGCTAGACGGCGACTTTCACTTACGTTTGTGTTGACGCCATTAGCTTCAGCTGCAAACAATGGCATAGAGAAATTTGATAGTGCAAACGCCAAAAACAATATTTCAAAAAATGATTTATTTATATTCCGAACAACTTGATCCCATTTAAATAAATACAATGCTCTATTACTCCAGACTCGCAAAATTACTCATACTGGAGAGTTAAATTTGAACTACAGGCCAAAACTCACACTACAACGGCCTAAGTTAAATTACGCATCTACAATATTCAATAAAAAACTACCCATGTATTAATAATGCTAGCGGTAGGAATAAAAATATCTTTCTAGTATTACGATGCGTATACTAAACTAATTGCCTAAATGGCTTTGTACGCTATCGAACATACGTACTTAATCGGCCCTATATAACATTGCAGCACAAACAGTGACGAGTTTTAATTAACCGCCACTTTATACATATAACAATGTTGAATATAAGGAAAATGCGTGAATAAAATAATTAGCCGAGAGCCAGAGAGTCCATCAACTACGGACTTAGCAGTACTGCCTGGAAACGATGCAATTCAAGTTAAAAACGTGGCACTAGTTGTTCTGACGACTATTGCAGTGATTTTCGCTTTGGATTGGGCACAAAATTTCGTCATTACCCTGCTGTTTGGAATACTCCTGTCTTACACGCTAAATCCATTAGTAAAATGGCTGGAATATATCAAAATACCTCGCATAATTGGCTCTTCCATCGTCGTACTGACGCTTATATTGAGCATTGGAGTTGCAGGCTTTACATTGCGAGGACAGGTTCAATCCATTATCGCCCAGCTGCCAGAGGTCACTAGTAAGCTTACCGCTGCTTTTGAAACCAAGCGTGGAGAGCCCCTTACAGATATGCAAAAAGTACAGATAGCAGCAAGTCAGGTTGAATCAGCTACCAACTCTGTAACAAATGCCGTTGTAACTAAGAAGATCTCGACTATGCATGTTGTCATCGATGATCATAAATTCAAGATTGGTGATTTTCTATGGCGAGGTTCATTAGGCGTTTTTGGATTTATAGGAGAAGCGATTACCATGGCTTTTCTTGCATACTTTTTGTTGCTATCAGGTGATACATTTAAACGGAAGTTAGTTCACCTCACGGGACCCTCGCTGTCACGTAAAAAAATTACGGTACATATTCTAGAAGATATCAACAACTCAATTCAGCGTTACATGTTTATGCTGCTCATCACGAATGTGATGGTAGGTCTATCAATGTGGATCTTATTTCGAATGATAGGCTTAGAAAATGCTGGGGCGTGGGCTGTATTTGCTGGTTTTCTGCATGTAGTTCCATATTTTGGACCTGTAGTAACAGCTGGAGCAACAGGAATAGCGGCTTATATGCAATTTGGCTCCACTTCTATGGCAGTGATGGTGGCTGGAATGACGATGCTAGTAGCCACAATAGTGGGAGTTTTTCTAACTACCTGGATGACTGGTCGCATTGCTAAAATGAATTCTGCTGCAGTGTTCATCTCACTCTTGTTTTTTACATGGCTATGGGGCGTATGGGGAATGTTATTAGGCATTCCTCTTATCGTGATAATAAAAGTTATCTGCGTACATATTGAGCACTTACAGCCGGTAGCAGAACTTTTAGGTGAATAAGCGAGTCTAGATTATGTTTATAGTCATTTTTCTTCTAACTAACTTTAAGTTAGCTTTTGCTTAATTTAAGCCACTCACCTTCTCAAACAAATACTTGGGCATAGTTAAGCACATGAAAAAGCAGAAAAATTCAAAACCAACGAAACCGCCTAATACAACAGTTTCCTTGTCTAAGGTTTTAAACCATAGCGGGATAATAAAAGATACGGTGGCCGAATGTGCTGAAGAGCTGTCTTCAGTCAATCTTGTATTGAACCAAGAGTTTGCAAATCAAGAACCAAACTTAGAATTGGGAAATGCACTTGAAAAGAGTGATGCAGTCAAAGATAAGGTTGAAGACGTTGCACAGCAACTCACTATAGTCAATGAAGCCCTTGCAGATGAAATTTTAGAGCGGGAGAGATTAGAACATCAGTTAGTAGCTGTCATGGCTCAGGAAGAATCAGCGCGACATGATGCTTTTCACGACACTTTGACTGGCCTACCCAATCGAGTTCTGTTTAATGATAGGCTTGAACATGCACTAGCTCAGGCCAAACGGTACAACTGGTCATTAGCAGTCATGTTTATGGACCTCAATAAATTCAAAGAAATTAATGATATTTATGGGCACGGTGCGGGAGATATTCTTTTGCAAACCATCTCAAAACGGCTGCTAGATATCACACGCGAAGATGACACCGTTAGCCGGCATGGTGGAGATGAGTTTCTATATCTACTCATGCAAATTGACAGTAAAATTGATATTTCTTTGATCGCAAATAAAATCATCAACTCAATTGAGCAGCCATGCAATTTAGAGGGGCGAGACATTGTGATAAGCCCAAGTATTGGCATCTCAATCTACCCTAAAGATGGTGATTCCTCTGAAGCACTCATCAAGTCTGCTGACAAGGCCATGTATCAAGCTAAGCGTAAAAAAACAGGCTTTGCATACGCTTAAAAAGACTCTTTGAGAATTGACGATTAAGTAGCTTTTTCAGAAAGATTTTACTCTCAACAAAGGTAATTAATATCGACTACCAATATGATATGGCTTAAACGCACTCTCATCGTAATCGGCTTGCTATTAGCAATAGCGTTAGTTTTACCCTATTTCATTACTTTCAATAATTACATTCCTCAAATTGAAAAAGCAGTCTCTACTGAACTTCAAGAACCAGTATTGATAAAAAGTATCAAACTTTCGTTTTTACCAAAACCTCATCTAACTGTAGATGGGATATCGGTAGGTACCAACGAAGATATTGTGTTAAAAAAAGTCGTTCTGGTACCTGATATTTTTTCATTGTTGCAGTCCACAAAAGTCATTAAAAGTATTGAAGTCGACTCTCCGGTCATTAGTCAGCAAGCTTTTAATAAGCTTTTAGTCTTAAGTAAGTCTAACGCCGAGCCTGCATCACAGCAATCATCACCTGTCAGAGTTGAGAGCATCCATTTCATTAATGCACTGCTTAAGCTCGGCAAAGTGAATTTTGGTCCATTCGACTCAAGCGTTGTACTAAACAACAATGGCAAACTGGTTGAAGCATCGATGACTGCGCAAGATGAAGCACTCAATATTCTCATTAAGCCAGACCAATCTAACTACCTGATTAATGTCCATGCAAAAAAATGGCTGTTGCCAATAGGGCCTCAGTTATTACTAGATGAACTGGATATTAAAGGCGTTGCAACAATTAATGACGTCAACTTCAGCCAAGTGACTGCAAAACTGTATGGGGGCTCAGCCACTGGCTCAATGACATTAAGTTGGCTTAAGGGATATAAACTCAATGGTAATCTTGACATTCACGAAGTGGAGATGCAAAAAATAGCTTCAATGCTATCGTCTAAAACCCACTTCAGTGGAAAATTAAATGCAAAACCCGTTTTCTCAGCTTCAGCAAATGCCGCAGATCAACTGATAAAAACCTTACACTTAGAAACGCCTTTTAAAGTTCAAAACGGCGTTCTTTACGGCGTAGATATTCAAAAAGCTGCAACCAGCATAATCAAAAGTGGGTCAACAGGCGGAGAAACTCGTTTCGACAAGCTATCCGGGCAACTTGTAATGGCACGCAATAGCTATAACTTCACGCAACTAAACATTGCTTCTGGCACACTAGCTGTCGATGGGGACGTTCGTATATCTGCTAAAAAAGAGTTGTCGGGACGCATCAATGCTGACGTAAACGCGGTTGGTGTTAGCACAACCGTTCCACTAAATATTACTGGAACGGTTGACTCGCCTTTACTATACCCAACAGGAGCAACAATAGCTGGTGCAGCATTAGGAACAGCCATCATGGGGCCTGGAGTCGGCACTTCAGTGGGTGCGAAAGTTGGTGGTTGGGTCGACAATTTGTTTGGCGGGAAATAAAATCAATCGCTTAGATAAAAATTAGCCGTTCGGTAATGCTGTAAGCAAACAAAATTGCTGATTAAACTATTCTATTATCACCACAACTTACCCAACAACACTGTCACCCCAGAGAAAATAGACCAGTCTTGTGAAGTCGTAGCAAGTCCAACTGTCACACCTCCGTCAAAAACTATTCTGTTGCTGTAGTTATAACTTGCACCTGTCATAAATTGTGATTGTGCAGGGGTATTATGTTGATAAACTCCACTTAATTCACCAAACACTCCCCATTTTTCATTGAGGTTATGCGACACAGCAGCACCCCAGTTGTATTGTAAGCGTCCATCACTATCGTCAATTGCACCTAAGCGGGTTGCACCCAGATTAAAATCAAGGTGACTGTCTGAAAAGTCAGAACTATAGATACCATTGAGAATAAAATCAGGCTTGCCACTGCCTATGGTATCTTTTGCAGTTGGTAATTTATACCCTGCTTCTACTCCAAAATCTGTACCCTTGGTAGCAGTAGCAATACGATGTTTGACAATAAGTGTTGTGTCACCATAACCCTCATAATGCGTATCATCAAAGTCTGTTCTTCTGACGGCTAATTCATTGCCTAATAAAATGCCCCAGTCTTCGGTAAGTGCTAGCTTGGCTAAAAATGGCAGGCTAGTACGCCACTTATCGCCGCCGCCTTTGGCTGTCTGCCACCCCAGCTCCATTTCCAACCAGCCTAGCTCTGATAACGTAGCTGGGTTAGATACCGTAGGTCGATAAGGCGTTGCTGTGGGAGCTGAGTCTTCAGCTTGAGCAGCTAATGATGAAATGATTAGCATGCAAAAAGACAAAATGCTGGAGTATTTGATGGATTGTCGAATGTTCATAATACTGATTTCTTCCTGATACGAGAAAGCTAAATTATCGTGGAATGTATTGGTCAACAATGAACTTACTCATTCCATTAGCAAGCTCTTCTTCGCCATAAAATACCTCGCCAATACTCTCTGCTGCTAATAAATTAGATTCATCTTCATTGTGTGTTCTGACAACAATTTTAATTTCAGGTCGGAGTATTTTTGCAGTCTCGGCCATTTTTCTGATATTAATCGTATCAGGTGTTGCAATCACCAGCATGGATGCATTTGCAATATGCGCTTGAATTAACACGGCAGGTTCAGAAGCATTTCCCGATACTGCAGGTATGCCTTTTTTACGCAGATTCTCAACAATTTCCCTATTTTCTTCCGCCACAACATAAGGGATATTGCTATCGCTTAATGCTTTGGCAATTCTTTTTCCAACGCGTCCATAGCCCACCAGCACGACTTGACCTTCCAAGTATTTACGCTCGGTACTCATGGGCAATTCAGAGAATTGATCTACACGCTGCTCATATTGGCGAGCAATCTCAGAGAAACCGAGCACCCATTTTTTAAATGGTTTTATGATTGAGAATACAAGTGGGTTGATGGCGATTGAAATTAAAGCGCCAGCCAAAATTAAACTCATGCCTTCAGCGGGCAGGATGCCAAGTGAAACGCCCAAACCAGCTAGAATAAAAGAGAACTCACCAATTTGAGCCAAACTGGCTGCTACTGTGAGTGCGGTATTAAGCGGGTAGCGAAGTGCTAAAGTAATCACCATAGCTGCAATCGATTTACCAAAAACAATGATGGCCACAACAGCTAATACATTCAGTGGTTTCGACAATAATATCGAAGGCTCAAACAGCATGCCTACTGACACAAAAAACAGCACGGCAAACGCATCACGAAGTGGTAATGACTCTTCAGCGGCTCTATGACTGAACTCAGATTCACGCATCACCATGCCCGCAAAAAAAGCACCGAGTGCGAATGACACGCTAAACAATGTTGCCGCGCCATAGGCAATGCCGATTGCGGCGGAAATAACAGATAAAGTGAAGAGTTCCCTTGAGCCTGTTTTTGCAACATGCCACAGAATCCATGGAAGCAACCGCTTACCAACGACTAGCATCAAGACGATGAAGCCTGTTACTTGCAACAGCGTAAAGCTAATGGTCTGCCATAATGGTGTAGAAGTAGTTTCAGTCGTTACGCCGCCTAAAATGGCCGCAAGTGGCGGCATTAACACCAGCACTAACACGGTAACAAGGTCTTCAACCACCAGCCAGCCTACGGCAATTTTGCTATTCATACTCTCAAGTATGCCTCTGGACTCAAGTGCTTTTAATAACACTACAGTACTGGCACATGATAGTGCTAGACCAAAGATTAAACCTTCACCAAATGTCCAACCCCACCAGTTGGCTAACAGCATGCCAAGCAAGGTTGAGATTGTCATTTGTATGATAGCGCCAGGTAAGGCGATGCGCTTAACCGACATCAAATCATTAATGGAAAAGTGTAAGCCAACGCCGAACATGAGGAGCATGACGCCAATTTCAGATAGTTGAGATGCAATGCTTACATCAGCAACAAAACCTGGCGTTGCAGGGCCAATCAGAATGCCTGCGAATAAGTAACCAACAAGTGCGGGTAGCTTGCAACGTTCAGCGATAAAGCCAAAAATGAGTGCGAGCCCAAAACCAGAAGCAATCGTTGTAATAAGTGTTAAGTCATGATCCATATGTTTACCTTTTTTTATGGCTAAGCATACCAGTCTTTAGGCGTTTTCAGATGGCTAATGGCACTTTAATTCCATCAATTTCTTTCGAATAATTGATGGAGTTATTCAATGTCAAAATCATATTATTTTCGACTAAATATCAAACTTAACAGACTATTTGTTTACTATCCTTCGGCCTGTAAGATGCATCTCACAATATAACGACCTGCAATTTTTCAGTACGCAGTCCTAAGCATTCAGGCTTTTACTCACAATCTCGAACACATCGTTTGATAGATTTGGTGTGTTCATAATCGTTTGTAATGCGTCTTTCATCTGCGCTTGCAAGGCAGGTGTGTAGCGTTTCCATTCGCGGAATGGCGTTACTTGGCGTGATGCAATTTGTGGGTTGATTTCGTTCAGCTCGATAATCACATCCCTTAAAATGGCATAGCCTTGACCGCTTGGGTCATGGAATTTCACTGGGTTGTTGATTGAGAATGCAGAATAGAGTGAGCGTACGCGATTAGGGTTCTTAATATTAAAATCTGGGTGCTTGAGTAGCTTCGCAAAGTCATCAAATATGGCGTCTCTGTTTGCAATCGCTTGCAGAGAGAACCACTTATCCACAACGAGCGGGTAGCCTTTGAATCGGCGATAAAAATCTGTCAAGACTTCTTCTCTTTGAGCTTGCGTACTATCAGACAGACAAGATACCGCCGCAACAAGATCGGTCATATTATTTGCCGCATCATAATGCGCCTTTGCAAAGGCGGCACATCCAGTGCCATTGGTGACAGTTAGTAATTCAAGCACTGTATTTTGTAACGCTCTGCGCCCCATCGCTGCTGGTGATATAGAAAACTCGCCAGTATTACTGTTGTCTTTATACAAGCGCTGCAAGGCCGCTTTGTGTGTCTGTTTAATTGTTTTAAGTATGTGCGTGCGAGCATTATCTATGGCGGCAGGGTCAATCACAGTCTGCGTTTGCGCAATCACAGCAATCGCCGGCAGCGTGAGTGCGCGTGCAAGCAGTGCTTTATCTCCATGGTTGGCTAGACCTTGTTCAATCATCACGCCAAAATCATCTACAAATTGTGAGATATTAGCTCCACCATCAGCCATCACACGTTCGATGTTACGCAAAGCAAGCGTTTGCCCTGCTTCCCAGCGGTTGAAACCGTCAGTATCTTTAAGCTGTAATAGACGAAGATCATCATCGCTCAAATTTGTGATTAACTTTACCGGTGCAGAAAAGCCGCGCAAGATTGACGGTACTGGCGGCGTATTCACATGATTAAAAGTGAAGCTTTGTTCACGCTCAGTCACTTCTAATATTTGCGTGTCATGCGTTTGCTCACCCGTTGCATCGAGCAAGCCAACCGCCACTGGTATATGCAGCGGCTTTTTGTCTAGCTGCCCTGGTGTTGCAGATTGGGATTGCTGGAGTGTAAGGGTGTATGTACTCTGCGCTGCATTGTATTGGCTAGTAGCTTTTAAAGTTGGCGTGCCAGCTTGCTTGTACCACAAAAAGAACTGCGACATATCGCGACCTGATGCATCTGCCATGCATTGAACAAAGTCATCACAGGTAACGGCGTGTCCATCATAACGGTCAAAATATAGGTCAGTGGCTTTGCGGAATGTTTCTTCACCCAGCAAGGTATGTTGCATGCGAATGATTTCTGCACCTTTTTCATACACGGTTTTTGTGTAGAAATTGCTAATCTCGATAAATTGATCTGGTTGCACAGCGTGCGCCAGCGGGCCTGCATCTTCTGAAAACTGTAGGCGGCGCAACGAGTTTACATCATCAATCCGCTGCACGGCTTGCGAGTTCATATCAGCGCTAAACTCTTGGTCTCTAAAAACGGTAAAGCCTTCTTTGAGGGATAGCTGGAACCAGTCCCTACAGGTCACGCGGTTGCCAGTCCAGTTATGAAAATACTCATGCCCAATCACACCTTCAACACTCATAAAGTCATTATCAGTCGCGGTATCTTGATGGGCGAGGACTAGCGAAGTGTTAAAAATATTCAGTGACGTGTTTTCCATGGCGCCCATGTTGAAATCACTGACGGCTACGATATTAAATAAATCCAACTCATACTCACGACCGTATTTTTCTTCATCCCATTTCATGGCTTTAATGAGCGACTGCATGGCATGGCCACATTGTTTTTCGTCACCTGAACGAACATAGATATGCAGGTCAACATTGCGTCCGGACATTGTTTTGAATGTGTCTGCGACTCGTACAAGGTCACCAGCAACCAATGCGAAAAGGTAGCAAGGTTTTGGAAATGGATCATGCCAGACAGTAAAATGGAGTCCATCACCACACTCACCTGACTCTACGAGGTTGCCGTTAGAAAGCAGTACTGGATATTTGCTTTTATCACCCTCAACACGTACTGTAAAAGTGCTAAGTACATCTGGGCGATCTTGAAAGTAAGTGATGCGGCGAAAGCCTTCAGCTTCACACTGCGTGCAATAAGTACCTTGAGATTTGTATAACCCCTCAAGCAATGTGTTGGATGCTGGGTCAATTTCTGAGGTAATCGTCAGTGTAAATTTCTCACCTGCATTATTGATGGTCAAGGTATCGTCATCGACGATGTAGCCATCAAACGGCTCGTTATCAAGCTCAACAGAGATAAGGGTCTGACCTTCACCATTTAAGATTAAGTCATTTGAAGCACTCTCAGGATTCTTAAAGTATTGCACCTCAGACTTCACAATTGTTTTATCTTCTAACAATGTAAAGCTAAGGTTTACATGCGCAACTTTATAAGAAGCTGGCAGATAGTCTTTTAAATATATAGTCTTAGGTGTCAGGTCTTTTTCTGTTGGTATCATCATAATCTTTGCTGGTTATGTTTCTTAATCATTATTAAAGGGGCGGATTCAAAACCAACCGTCACAGCTTATCGCCTAGACGAAATTAGCGACTATTTATTTAAGCAGTTCATTGATTTCAACATCAACTTTGCCACTATTCGGTTTAACTGCGGATGACGTGCCTTGTAAATCTCCTGCTTGTGGCTTTGCGTCACCTGTTTTTGAAATGCGTGCCACTATCACCACTTCACCGGCTTGTGAAAGCTTATTCGCTGGCATTAAGCCTTTACTGTCATCTAAATGATAAGTGTAAGGTAAGTCTTTTACCGTGATGCGTTCAATGGCAAGCGGCATACTAGCGCCTTGTGCGGCACGTGCATACACAAACACTGTGGCTGCAGGGTCAATATTGGCAGCTAGCGCTGGTGCTAACTTAACTGTTCCGCTGACGCCTTGAGTGGCTTCGGCTGGCGTTGCTGACTCAGTTGCAGTAGCAGGTGCTTTGATACCAGCTAATCGATACACCTCATCTAGCGAAGCTTTAACTTTAGGTGCGATGTCAGAGTCGGCTGGCAACTCTTTTTGCAGGTTCTGCCAATAAACGATGGCTTGTTTGTAATCTTTGCGATTGGTTGCAGCCGCAGCAGCTAGCAACAAAGATTTAATATGATGTGGATCTAGCTTTAAAGCCTGATTCACCAATTCAGTTGGTTTGCCAGCTAAGTTATAGCCGTTTGATACCGCTAAAGCATCTGCATAATCAGCTAATAATTGTGCATCATTCGGAATTATTTTTACCGCTTTCTCATAAGCAGGAACGGCATCAGAAGCACGACCAAGCTCTACATAGGTTCTTGCCAATAGCGCCCAACCTTTACCATCGGCTGGGTTTTGCGCTAATTTAGCATTCATTGCTGCAAGTAGAGGCTCTACATCACCAGCCCTTGCGCTCTGTTCTTCTGCACTTTGAGATGCCTCAATAGCTTGGGCAGCATTTGGCAAACTAATTGCCGATGGACTACCGATTTTGTAATAAATAAAGATTGAAGCTAATGGCAATACTATTAGCAAAACCAGAGCCAATATACGGTCTGGCTTGCTGCTGGTCGCTAGCACGTTAGTTGCGCCAATCTCATCAAGCATACGTCGCTCAAGTTCAGTTTTAGCTAGCTCATATTGTGCAGCATCTAGCACGCCATTGGCATTGTCTTGCGCTATTTCATCAAATTGCTGACGAAAAATTGCACGTTTTTCCGCATTAGCATCTGTAGTAACAGTCTTATTAGGCTTTAACAAAGCCGGCAGAATAAGTGCCAGCGTAGCGACTATCATTGCAATTACAACTACCCAAAATAACAACATCATGCTTCCTTATTTTATGAATTACTTATTGAGTAACTCGCGTACTTTACGGACTTCTTCTTCAGTCAGCGGGGCATCACCAGCCATTGTTTGACGTCTGCGCAGTTGTAGAAATAAACCAAAACCACCAATCAATAGCAAGGCAAATGGCCCTAGCCATAATAAAACTGTGCTCGCTTTAAGAGGTGGACGATAGCGCACAAAGTCGCCATAACGCGCGACCAAGTAGTCAATAATCTCTTGGTCGCTCATGCCTTTAGCGGCCATTTCGCGAATCTCTTGCACTAAATCTTGCGCCAGCTCCGCATGCGAATCTGCCAATGTCTGGTTTTGACAAACTAAGCAACGTAGCTGGCTAGATAAGCGCTGCACTTGCACCTCAACAGCAGCGTTGTCTTGCAGCGGACGTGCGTCTTGTGCAACGACGTTCAGTGAGCAGATTAAAAGGCTAGCGACAAATAAATGTAGTAGTTTATTGAGCATTATTGAGCCTGCAATTGTTTAACTAATGGGGCGATTTTATCGCGCAATGCTTCCATAGTGATTGGGCCGATTTGCTTATAGGCAATCATGCCTTTTTTGTCAATCACATAGGTTTCTGGTACGCCATAAACACCATAATCGATGCCCACACGACCATCTGCATCTACTGCGTTAATTGTGTAAGGATTGCCAGCCTGATCTAGCCATTGTTGTGCATCTTGATTGTTATCTTTGTAATCTAAACCAACAATAGGCACAAAATCTGATTTAGATAATTCCACTAAAAGCGGATGCTCATCTTTACAGGCCGCACACCACGATGCCCAAGCATTAAGTAGCCAAACCTTGCCTAGCATTTCTTTAGGGGAAAATGTTTTTTCGGCAGCATCTAAACGAACCAAACTAAACTGTGGTGCAGGCTTGCCCACTAATGGCGAAGGTACTTCTCTAGGGTTTAGAAACAAGCCTTTAAAAAGAAAACCAACCACAACTAAAAAAATAATTAACGGTAATAAAGCGCGCTTCATGCCGTCACCTCGTCCTCAGTCAACTCGCCATTATTTGAGCTTTTATTACGCTTTTTCATACGATAGCGCTTATCAGACAAGGCCAACAAACCGCCTAATGCCATCAGAGCACAACCTGCCCATATCCATTCCACCATAGGCTTATGATAAATACGTATGCTCCAAGCTCCGTCGCTAAGTGGCTCGCCAAGTGAGGCATATAAGTCATGAATCACTGCTGGACTAATACCAGCTTCAGTCATAGGCATATTAGTCACGGTATACAGCCTTTTTTCAGTTTGGAGTACCGTGCGCTCAACACCATTTTTGCTCACGCGAATTTGACCTCTATTTGCGGTGTAATTTGGCCCTTGAATTTCATCTACGCCTATAAAGGTAAAATCAAAACCAGCTAAATGTGCAACATCACCAGGTAGCATACGCACAGCGGTTTCTGACTCAAAACCTTTCACTACAGTAACGCCTATAGTAAATACAGCAATGCCTAAATGCGCAATGACCATACCCCACCAAGCACGCGGAACGGCTTTGATGCGCGAAGCTAAAGATTGTCCAACACCGCGTAAACGATGACGCACCATATTGAACGTGGTCGCGATAATCCAGAAAGCTAAGAACAAACCTAAGCCTATCATTGGCGTTAAATTACCTAACCAGAGTGGCAAGAGAATGGCTGTGGCAATGCTGACGCCAAAAGCCCAACGTAATCGTATGGCCAATTCAGGTAATGAAGCATTTTTCCAACTGGCAATTGGACCAACTCCCATCAAGAACAGTGCAGGTGTCATGAGTGGCGCAAATACTGCATCAAAATAAGGAGGGCCTACAGAGATTTTGCCGTAATTTAGTGCATCCAAGAACAACGGGTAAAGCGTGCCGAGTAGTACCGATATCGCCGCGACGGCTAACAAAACGTTATTAGCGAGCAGAAAACTTTCGCGTGAAACTACACTGAACTTACCGCCACGACCAACCGTTGGTGCGCGCCAAGCAAATAACGCCAATGAACCGCCAATCACAATCACTAGAAACGCTAAAATAAATACACCGCGTCTAGGGTCTGTGGCAAAAGCATGTACAGAAGTCAGTACGCCTGAACGCACTAAGAATGTTCCGAGTAGGCTTAAAGAGAATGCGCAAATCGCCAGTAATACTGTCCAAGCTTTAAAGCTGCCGCGCTTTTCAGTCACGGCTAGGGAGTGAATAAGGGCAGTACCAACTAACCACGGCATGAATGATGCGTTTTCTACCGCATCCCAAAACCACCAACCGCCCCAACCAAGCTCGTAATACGCCCAGTTACTGCCACCTAAAATACCCAAAGTTAAGAATACCCATGCCAAGGTAGTCCAAGGGCGTGACCAGCGCGCCCAAGCGGCATCTAGCTGACCGCCTATCAAGGCGGCAATAGCAAAGGCAAAAGCTACTGAGAAGCCAACATAGCCCATATAAAGCATCGGTGGATGGAATATCATGCCAGGGTCTTGCAGTAATGGATTTAAATCACGACCATCTAAAGCTGCAGGGATTAAACGATCAAATGGGTTCGAAACCATCAGCATAAACAGCAAAAATCCTACGCTGATTAAACCCATGACGCCCAAAATGCGCGCGCGCATATCATCTGGAAGATGTTTGGAGAACGCACTCACTGCGACAGTCCAAACACTTAATATCAACGCCCAAAGTAACAAGGAACCTTCATGACCGCCCCACACCGCGGCAATACGAAATTGTATAGGCAATTGTGAGTTTGAATTAGAGGCAACATACATGACCGAATAGTCTTTGGTTGCAAACGCATAAGCTAAGCAAATAAATGCGAATGCAATGAGCAAAAACTGTACGCGTGCAAGCGGTCTAGCTAAGCCCATCCAAGCCACATTGCCACGAGCAGCACCGATGATAGGCAAGCTACCTAGCGTGAGCGCCACCAGCAAGGCGAGAATGAGAGAAAAATGGCCAATTTCAGGAATCACGTTAATATCCTTAGTGAATTTAATCTATATATTTATTGAATTGCGGGTATTTTGATAATTGTGTAGAACTGCTTTCTGTAGCTCGGCTTTTAAACCGACAAAGTCGGGCTAAAGCCCGACCTACATTTAACATGCTGTACTATTTAGGCATCACTACCGTTTTACCTTGTTCTTGAGCACGTTTTAGCGCCTCTGCAGCTTCTGGCGGCATGTAGTTTTCATCATGCTTAGCAAGCACTTCGCTAGCCATAAATATGCCATCGGGGCCTACTTTACCCTGTGCAACCACTCCTTTACCTTCTTTAAACAAATCAGGTAAAACGCCTTTGTAAACAACAGGCACCGTTTTGGCGGTATCAGTAATAGAGAAATGCACGGTTAAACCATCATCTTGGCGCTTTAAACTATCTTTTACTACCAAACCACCAATACGGAAGCCAGTACCGTGCGGCACTTCGCCTTTATCTACTTGCGTTGGTGTGTAAAAGAACACCATATTGCTTTGGAAAGCATTCAAAATAAGCATTGCGGCTAAACCTAACAATGCCAAACCAATCGCTATCAAAATAAATCGTTTGTGTCGTGCTTTTATAGCCATATTAACCTTGTGCCAAAATTTTAGATAAACGTAATGCAGCTTTGCTACGTTTGCGCAGAGATATGACTTCCCAAGCGACACAAAGTGCCGTTAAGCCAAAAGAAAACCACACATAAAATGCGTAACCACCCATATTAAAAAATGCTGACCAACTTGCCCATTGCATTATGACTTGCCTCCTGCTGTGACTGACAGCTCTTTAACCCAATCTGATGAACGCTCGCGTTCCAACATAATGCAGCGTACGCGCATCAGCGCAACAGCCACGGTATACATCCAAAACGCTAGCGCCATGAGCAGCATGCCCATTAACATAGTCGCCGCCATTTTCGGCGCGGCACCCATATTGATGCTAGAACCTTGATGTAAGGTGTTCCACCATTTCACTGAAAAATAAATAATTGGCACGTTCACCACGCCAACCAGCGCTAGCAAAGCTCCAGCCCTATCCGCGCGACGTGGATCATCAATCGACGCTTGCAAAGCAATGAAGCCAAGATACAAAAACAGTAATATAAGTTCAGAGGTCAGACGAGCGTCCCACACCCACCATGCGCCCCACATGGGCTTACCCCATAGCGAACCTGTGACCAAAGCGAGTAAGGTAAATATTGCCCCTGTAGGTGCTAAAGCCTGCGCCATCATGGCAGATAATCGCGCATTAAGCGCTAGCCCTAACGCCGCCCAACCAGCCATGACGATATAGATCACCATAGACATCCAAGCAGCAGGCACATGAACAAAGATGATGCGATACGCTTCACCTTGTTGAAAATCAGTAGGCGCAACGGCAAAGCTAATGTACAAACCTGCGATAGCGAAAATTGTGGCTAACCAAACAAACCATGGAATCATTTTTCCAGCTAATGGATAGAAAGTTTGTGGTGATGAATATTTAAACCAATTAATGCTCATAATTTATTTGCTCAAATTGCTCTGTAATTGCATTCAAATTGCACGTTAATGTTACTGTAATTCGCGACTGTATCTCACAGTGGCGCATATTTTACTCTACATGCGGTTTATTCTACAGAGATACGTAATGCAGCAGCTGTAGCTAATGGCGCTAACACCAAAGCAAGTAAAGAACAGGCAGCCAACAATGAAAGATGCGCCTGTGCACTCATGCCATGCTGACTTGCTGCTACGGCGCCAGCACCAAAAATCAACACTGGAATGTATAAAGGTAACACTAATAATGCCACCAACAGCCCGCTACCACGAACGCCTAAGGTGAGCGCAGCACCAATTGCGCCAATTAAACTCAATGCTGGCGTGCCTAACAATAAGGAAATAATGAGTACAAATAACGCGTCGTTCGGTAAGGCATACTGCAAACCAATCAATGGCGCTAACAATACCACCGGCAAACCGCAAACAAGCCAATGCGCCAACACCTTAGCCGTCACTAATAAAGTTAATGGTTGCGGCGCGAGTAACATCTGTTCTAAACTACCATCAGCAAAATCTGCGGCAAATAAGCGTGTAAGAGAGAGCATGCCAGCCAATAATGCCGCTACCCATAAAACACCTGGTGCGATACTGCTCAACACTGCAGGCTCTGGGCCAATGCCAAGCGGAAACAAGCTGGAAACAATCAAGAAGAAAAATAGCGTTGTCGCAACATCAGAACGTCTACGGAAAGCCAGTAAAAGATCGCGCTTCAGCACGGTCATCCATGCACTGTTCATTCACTTAACCTCAAGGTTTGAGTGGACTGTGCATGAATTGCGACATCTTGATGAGTGGTAAGAATTGCCATTCCGCCACTAGATAGATGCTCCCCTAACTTTGCAGCAAGTATGCTAACTGACGCAATATCTAAGGCAGCAAAGGGTTCATCCAATATCCATAATTTACCTTCTGCCAACCAAAGCTTAGCTAGCGTCACTCGTCTTTTTTGCCCCTGCGAGAGCACGCGTGCTGGTAAATTTGCACAACGCTCGATTCCAATCGCTGCTAATGCCGCCAATGCTTTATCTTCCGTCACTTCATTACCTGCGGCACGTGCGCTCATGGTTAAATTCTCTAGCGCGGTAAGATCATCTTTAAGCCCATTCAAATGCCCAATATAAGTGAGATTGGACAAATAGCTTTCAGATTCTTCTTTGATAGGTTTTTTATTCCAGAAAACTGTTCCGCTTTCTGGCAGCATCAATCCGCACAGCATGCGCAGTAAACTACTTTTGCCACTACCGTTCTCGCCCAGTACATAGAGCAAGCCGCCTGCATTAAGCTCAAACTCTACATTTTTAAACAGCAAGCGATCACCGCGCAAGCATGCTAACCCTTGCGTTAGTAACATTAAATATCCAAACGGTAGCCGATAAAACTGAAATCGCGGAATGTGCGGGTGTGCCCTGGGTTAAAGCTGTCTGAATTATTTTCGTTAGTCACTTCTAAACCTACCTCTGCTTCTATAGTCGCCTTTTCGCGCAGGCGGTAGCTCGCTCTGACTGTCGGGCCAACAACATATTGCACGGAAGCTGGGTCTGACTCAATTCTGAGTAACTTCACTGAGCTATCCAATCGCCATTTATCACGAGGCACCATTACGTTAGTTAACACTACTGACTGAACACGGCTTGTTGGGCCATCAATATAACTTAAGCCAATAATCGAAGTATCATCTTTAAATAGCGTATCTAAACCTACTGCCTGCACATGGTAAGTATATGTATTACCACCTGTAAATGAATTACGCAGATTTTGTCTATCAAGATCACTTAAAAAAGTACCATTGTCTGCCGCTGCTTTTTCAGCAAGCGCTATTGCTCCATTACTGGCATTAGCACTACCAGTTACCCTACTCATTTGAACGTCTCCGCCCAATTGCCAGCGAGGTGTTACTTGACGTGTTGCACCTACCAAAAACAAGCTGGTATCCAATGTTTGGTTGATTGCATAATCTCTTAATCCTGACACAGTTAAAGTATTTGGGGCGCTTATAGTACTACCTATTCGCAATGCCTGACGCAGCGATGTAGGCGTTGTTGGGTAAAACGTTTGATTTTGAAACGCAGGATCAAATAGCGCATTAATCAACTGTAACACTGGCGACTTGCGATTTTCCATCAGGATATTATAACTGGTACCTTCTGCTGATTGCCAGTTACCTTGCAACATAGCGGTATTTAAGCGATCAAAATAGGTATCATAATCTACCACTGAGTATAACGACTTGCCCATATCAAAGTAACGCAACTCCCCACCTACACCACGCCTATCAATTAAATCATCGACTCTTTGCTCAATGAAAAATGTATTACCACTCCATTTTTCATTAATCGGTCCAATATCCAGATTGATTCCATAAAAATGGCGTCTGTAATCAATATTATATTCGTCCAATGCACCTGCAACAAAGTTCAATTTGTATTGCGGAGATAATCCATAGCGGAACAGACCACCATCAAAACGGCCTAAAACGCCGCCAGAGTTACCATTTTGCCTACCGATGCGTGTCATAAAGTCTGACTCTTTATTCTGCACTTCTACATAAGCAGCTTGCAACCTATTACGATCTGCCTTATTCGGCAGAAAGTCCATGGTTTGCGTATTACGGATTACAATTCGGTTATCCCACTCGTTTTGGCGGAATCGCGCTGTCAGGTCTATCGCACTCACTAGTTGAGACTGATCATGCGTTGCCGTATTTTTGCCAGAGCCTGGATAATTATGGCTATGTGCATCATAGTAATACTGATTCCAGCTACCATATACTGTATTTTCATGAATATCTCGAATTGGTTTTTTGCTTTTAGTTGCATCCGCACTGCTAAACTTACCAGCCCCTTCCAATACCGTTAAACGCTGACGAACGCGCGCAGCGCCCTCGCCTTTAGGGTAAAGCTTGAGATAAGTTTCATACTCCGCTTTTGCCTTAGACATTTCACCCATCTTTTCACGCGAGTTCGCAATTAACTCTTGGGCATCTTGTGAATGAGTATTGCTTGGCAAACCGAGTACAGCATTCAGTAATTGCACTGCCTTGGGGTAATCACCAACGCCTCTTGCGACGCGTGCCTCAGAAACCAACTTTGCGGCATAATCGTTATCACTCATATCAGCAGGCTTAGCTGGAATTTCACCTTGAGGACCGTGATCAATCACAGGTGCTACTGGCGACTCAACCGCTGGTTCTGCAATGACTTCAGACTTGTCATTTGGGACATGAATCACGATGCCGCGACCACTATTGTCTGGCGTAACAGTGAATTTGATGGGGCTTTTAAATCGCACACCTATGCTATTCGAGTTTTGCTCAGGATAGTTAACGGTAAAACGAGGTATAAGATTTGTTTGGGGTGAATTTCGAAATTCACGCTGATTTGATAGCGTTTCTTTTGAGAACTGAGGAAACTCTAAAAAGATTTGAATACGGGAAGTTTCAGTATTTAATGGTGCATGCCTTAAATAACGCACTTGCGTTAAGAACTCAATATGAATTTCCGTCTCGTTTTGTGCTTGAACGATTTCAACTTTATCAAGAAGTTTATCTGCGTATGCCAATGAAGGCACAAGTGAACAAACAAACGCCAAAACAAGGTAAAAGCTTTTGGATAAATTCACATTAACCCTCATTTCTAAGGCATTAATTGCATATAAACTGATAATATTTATTTTTTTCATAAAAGTCAATTACTTACAGATATAAGATAAAGTTTTATAAGAAAAATTCAACAAACGTAAGGTGGGCACAAAACCCACCCTATGATTCCTTTATTTGCTGAATGTATTCGTGTTGTGACAACCTGAGGAGTTACAGTCTTTAGATGAGTTATGTGATTTGGATGCTACACCCACATAATTTGAGCCGTGACAAGATCTACATGTTGCAGTTAATAATGAATGATTAGGCTTTCTAGGGCTACTAAAGCTAGTAGTGCCAGCGTGACAAGTATCACAAGAAATGCCAGTTACAGGTACATGGTTAGATATTACGCCCACAGCTGCGGCACCATTATGGCAAGTTGAGCAACTACCTGGAGCTATGCCTGTATGGTTAAAGGTTGCCCCAGTGAATGTAGTCGTTGATTTATGGCAAGTCTCGCAACTTGCTGTGGTTCGCACATGGGTAGCCGATTTACCTATTGCAGTCGAGCCGTTGTGACAGGTTGCACAACCACTCACGATACCAGTATGGTTGAATGTGGCACCTAAAAATGAAGTGGTCGACTTATGGCAAGTCTCACAACCCGCTGTGGTCTGTACATGGTTAGCAGTTTTGCCTAATGCAGTCGTACCATTATGACAAGTTGCACAACCGTTCACGATACCAGTATGGTTGAATGTGACACCCAAGAATGAAGTGGTCGACTTATGGCAAGTTTCGCACCCCGCAGTGGTCCGAACATGATTAGCCGGCTTGCCAAGTGCAGTTGCCCCATTATGGCAAGTCGCGCAACCTGTTGTAATGCCAGTATGGTTCATCACCGTACCAGCAAATGAAGTGGTCGATTTATGACAGGTTTCGCATGAGGCTGTAGTGGCAATATGTGTACTTGGCTTACCTAGTGCCGTTGTACCGTTGTGACAAGTTGCACAGCCATTTACGATACCAGTATGGTTGAATGTGGCACCTAAGAATGACGCGGTCGATTTATGGCAAGTCTCGCACCCTGCGGTGGTTCGAACATGGTTAGTCGGCTTACCTAATGCAGTGGTGCCATTGTGACAAGTCGCACAACCTGTTGTAATGCCAGTATGGTTCATCGCCGTACCAGCAAATGAAGTCGTCGATTTATGACAGGTTTCGCATGAGGCTGTAGTGACAATGTGCGTACTTGGCTTGCCTAACGCCTTAGTACCGTTATGACACGTTGCGCAGCCACTCACGATACCAGTATGGTTAAAGGCTGCGCCTAAAAATGATGTTGTTGATTTATGACAAGTTTCACAAGCGGCAGTTGTTTGCACGTGGTTACTTGGTTTACCCTTTGCAGTTGCTCCATTATGGCAAGTCGCACAACCTGTTGTAATTCCAGTGTGATTCATCGTGGTGCCAGCAAAGCTTGCCGTTGATTTGTGGCAGGTTTCGCATGGGGCTGTGGTAGGTATATGGTTAGCTGGTTTAGCTAAACCAGTGCCGCCAGTGGTATGGCAGGTCGCACAACCACTCACAATTCCAGTATGGTTAAAGGCTGCGCCTAAAAATGATGTCGTTGATTTATGACAGGTTTCACAAGCTGCAGTAGTTTTCACGTGGTTACTTGGTTTACCCTTTGCAGTTGCTCCATTATGGCAAGTCGCGCAACCTGTCGTAATGCCTGTATGGTTCATTACTGTACCAGCAAATGAAGTGGTCGATTTGTGGCAGGTTTCGCATGAGGCTGTAGTGACAATGTGCGTACTTGGCTTGCCTAACGCCTTAGTACCGTTATGACAAGTTGCGCAACCATTGACAATGCCAGCGTGGTTAAAGGCTGCGCCTAAAAACGATGTTGTTGATTTATGACAGGTTTCACAAGCCGCGGTAGTGGGGATGTGGGTGCTTGATTTAGATACAGGCTTAACGCCAGCATAACTCGTGCCGTTATGGCAAGTTGCGCAACCAGTGGAAATGCCAGCGTGGTTCATCGCGGTTCCAGCGAAACTTGTTCTGGATTTGTGGCAGTTTTCGCATGAAGCTGTGGTAGGTATATGGTTAGCTGGTTTGGCTAAGCCGGAGCCGCCAGTGGTATGGCAAGTCGTACAACCGCTCACAATGCCATTATGATTGAAGGCTGCACCTAAAAACGATGTTGTTGATTTGTGACAGGTTTCACAAGCCGCAGTAGTGGCGATGTGAGTGCTTGATTTAGCTTTGATGTTGCTAAAGCTGCCACCGTGACAGGTCGCACAGCCGCTAGTGATGCCGCTGTGGTTCATCACAGCACCTTTAAAACTCGCGGTTGAATTGTGGCAAGTTTCGCAAGATGCCGATGTTTTAATGTGATTACTAGGCTTGCCAAGTGCCTTATTGCCATCGTGACAACTTACGCAACCGCTACTTATACCCGTGTGATTCATTTTCGCTGGCGTCCAGCCAGTTGTCTTATGGCAGGTGTCACAAGATTGGCTGGTACTAATATGTCCAGCTTTCATACCCGTAGCTGTTTTGCCGTGACAAGTAGCACAAGTTCCTGCGACAACACCTGTATGATCATGACCTAATGCTGGCAACCAAGCATTAGTGCTCTTATGACAAGTATCGCAATTAGCTGCTGTTGAAAGATGCTGAGCAGGCTTACCTCGTACATTGGTATTATTGTGACAGGTAGAACATGCTCCATCAGTGGCTCTATCGTGCACAAAATTAACCGCTGGCCAACTCGTAGATTTATGGCAGCTTTCACAACTTTTGTTTGTAGGCACATGTTGACTAGGCTTTGCTGAGGCTGAAGCACGACCACTTTGCACATGACAACTCTCACATTGTTTAGGAGTTCCCTTGAAAATGCCGTTTGTATGGCAGCTTTCGCAGTTAACTTTTAGGTGAGCACCACTTAAAAGGAAACCCGTTTTACTATGATTAAAATTGGTTGCTGAACGACCTCTTTGACTTGCAGCTGAAGCCTCGCCTGTTGAGAATGATAAAATAATCAGTAATGTTGCCAATAACAAAGCACTCCAGTTCAGCATAGCGAATTTACGGTCTGATTGAATAGAGTCTGTTTTACTTACTGATATCATTGGTAACATTTAACCCTCCTCGAGGAGTTGCTGGCGAGCATCATGCACACCAACGTATCGCCTTAAAAAGGCTTTGAATATTTAATTCTATTGAGCGATTAAGTAGTCTAAAAATACAACTTTTGTGTGAAATTTTCACACGAGCGCCAATAATACGTGTGACAAATTCACACGTCAACCACTTTGTGTAAAAGAATCCCACATATTTTTTCAATTATTTGTATAATTTAACTCATGACAAAGAACGCTGAAATTTCTTCTGATAACCCTATAAAGGAAAAAGTACTCACTGCTTTACAGCGTGTAATGAAGCCATTAGTCAGGCTAGCGCTTGCCCAAGGCATTAACTATCAAATGTTGCTAGAAACATTGAAAATAGTGTTCGTACAGGTGGCTGAAGAAGAATTCAAATTATCGCAGCGTCAACAAACTGATAGTCGAATCAGCCTCTTAACGGGCTTGCATCGTAAAGACGTGCATCGACTACGCGACCTACCTGAAAGTACGCAAACTACATCTCTTGTGACTTTGGGCTCTCAGTTGGTGGGTTTGTGGGTGAGTGACGCCGATTTTGTTGATGCCGAAGGTAAGCCTAAGCCTTTAGCACGCTTGGCAAGTGTTGGGGGTAACGTCTCTTTTGATCGCCTTGTTGCGCGCGTTAGTAAAGACATTCGTGCTAGACCTGTACTGGATGAGTGGCTAAGAATTGGTGTTGCCTACATAGATGATAATGATCGCGTATGTTTGAATAACGAAGCATTTGTTCCAAGCGAAGGTTTTGAAGAAAAATTATTCTTTTTTCAACAAAATATACATGACCATGCCGCTGCAACGGCGCATAATTTAATGAACTTAACTCCCCCTATGTTAGAACGTTGTGTCTATTACGACAGTCTGACATTAGAAGCTATTAATGAATTAAAGGTGCTTGCAGAAAATCAAGGGATGACTGCGTTAAAGGCTGTCAATGCACGCGCCATTGAGTTGCAGACTGAATCTCAAAACAATGCTGATGCAAACCAGCGCTTTACCTATGCATTGTATTTTTACCATGTGCAGAAGACTTAAGCGCTACATTTCCACATGCGTTCTACCGCATAAAAAGAGTTCGAATTGACTAGATGAGTAAGTTACAGCTCATTCCGAATGCCAAGTCAAACTTAAATTAACTAGAGGATTAGTTAATATGAAAACTTACACTCACAATTACATCGCTATCATCTTGACGATATTGTCGTTATCGGCAAACGCCAACCCTTGTGACGATGGCGGTATAGGCGGCACTGGCATGCCTTTAAGTCTTGGTACTGGCGGCATTGGCGGCACTGGCAACACTTCTGACAAATCAACAGGTATTGGTGGAACAGGCATTACCGGCGCGCAAGATGGAATAGGCGGGACTGGTATAGAGGCTGATAGTGGGATCGGCGGCACTGGCATTGTTGGCATCATCACAGGGTTTGGCAGTATCTGTGTAAACGGGCTAGAAGTGCATTACTACAATGACACCCCTATGGATTTAGATGGTAAAAAAATTAGCAGTGATGCACTCGCTGTTGGTCAAGTAGTAGCTGTGAAGGCACACGGAAAAGAACAGTCACTAGTTGCTCATGAAATTCATGCTTTTTATCAAGTGACTGGGCCGATTACTGCAATTGATATTGTAGCTAAAAAAATAAAAGTCATGGACCAATCTATCAATGCAAATGACGCTCAAATCAATAATATGCGAATCGGGCAATGGGTGAGCGTAAGCGGCTTACGCAGTGAAGATGGCAGTATTGAAGCAAGTCGTATAGACCAATCTACTGAGCATAAAATTGCCAAATTAGTTGGTAATCTAAGTATGCAAGGTAATAAAGCTTATGTGGGTAGCACTAAAATTGATGGCATACCTAACATGCATAACAACTCTAATGCTGACGCTCGTCTAACGGGCACTTGGGATGGTAGCACCTTTAATGTTAAGGATATGAAACCTGGTCCAGTAAGTGACTTGCTACAAAAAGTCGAAGTTTTCCACTTGCAAGGCATTGCTGGAAGTAATGTGTCCAATGGGAAATTCAAACTTTCTGGGCAAACTGTAGCCGTGCCAGCAAATATCAAAATTTTTGGTAATAGCTCAACTAACATAGCTGGCAAACCTATTGTCGCGCACGGTCAAGTGAAAGATGGCAAGGCAAAAGCGCAGTCAATTGAATTGCGCCCAATCAAAACAGAGGTCAAAAATCGTCCAGAACGTTCGACAAATACATCCCAACCTAATTCATCCAGAGAATCAGGTGAAAATACTAATGTCAAAGCGCTTGAAACCGATGGCTCAAATAAGTCTGAGAATAAGTACAAGAAAGGTGATAAAGCCGAATCGTCAGAACGCGTTTATAAACAGGAACGCGTTGAAAAAGCAGAAAAGATTGAGACAGTAGAGAAAATTGAAAGGTTGGAAACGCCAGATAGGGTCGAAAAAATTGAAAAGATAGAGAAGACTGAGAAGGTGGAGAAACCTGAAAAAACCGAAAAAGTTGAAAAGGCAGAGAAGGTAGAAACGCCTGAAAGAACCGAGAAAATTGAAAGAGCAGAGAGGCGTAATGACTAAAAGTTTTTCAATGTATTGATGCAGCTAGTTTAAATTGAAGCACTATTCATTACAAAAAACTAATCGTAGCTGTATAAATCTTAGTTGCATAAATCTTCAGACACATAAAAAGAATAAATGATGAACTATAAAATAAAGCTGAAAATAACCAGCCTACTTATTTCTACAATTAGCTTTTTGCCTATAACAAGTTATGCAGAAGGTAAATTAAGCTTGACCAGTGGTGTGGATTATAGCTCCGGAAAATATGGGCAATCTAGATCAACAGACATTACTTACATCCCTTTTATTGCCAAGTATGAAACTGACAATACAACGCTGAAACTCACTGTACCTTGGGTAAAAATAACGGGGCCCGGCGATGTGGTCGGAGGGAATACCCCGATTATAATAGGTTCATCCAATCGCCGCACCACGACTGAATCTGGTCTTGGAGATATCGTATTTTCCGCCACACAAACGATTGCACAATTCGGCGAGCACAATCCGCTATTGTTAGACTTAACTGGCAAAGTTAAATTTGCCACAGCTTCTAGTTCAAAAGGCTTAGGCACTGGCGAAAATGACTACACCATAGAACTTGGTGCATATAAATCAATCAATACCGCAGCAACTTTGTTTGGGGATATTGGCTACAAAAAACTAGGTGATCCCTCTGACATCAATTTAAATAATGTTTGGTACGGGTCAGTAGGATTCGCTTATCAACTCAGCCCGGCTAACACCGCAGGCATGATGGCGGACATTAGACAAGCCACGATAGATACGTCCCAGCCATTAAGGGAATTAACTCTGTTTTTAACGCATAAATTTAACGCTAATTACAAACTGCAAAGTTACCTTACTAGCGGCAATACAGATGCGAGTACCGATTTGGGTGGTGGCTTAATGCTAGCTTGGACGTTCTAACTATGTAAGCAGCAGTTGCTTCTAATAAGCATTAAGTCGTTATCAAATATAAACCCAGTAAACTAGGCATCTACTTAGAAACCCCTGCGCCCATTTTAACCTCAGCCCAAGTGTTAGAAACGTGGCAACGTTCACACTGACGACCAAAACCTCCATCATGAACATCGTCTGATGAATGACAATCCCCACACGTCACTGAGGTTAGAAGCTTATTACCTTTTGATGGTGTTCTGTGACATTCATAACAGCCTATGCCCTTATGTCCACCATCAAGCTTAAATTTAGTTTTTTTATCATGATCAAAATCCCAAGCTTTCCAGTCTCGTGCGTTATGGCACGTTTCGCATGTTGGGCCTAACTTAAGCTTATGCACATCGTCTTTGGTATGACAACTGACACACTCTGACTTCGCCGCTTTAAACTCTGCTGTCAGATGGCAACTCTTACAATCCACTTTAAAGTGTTTACCCAACAAAGGAAATTTCGATTTTGCATGGTCAAATTTAGCATCTTTCCAAGTCTTCGCATTATGACAATCTTCGCACTTATCACCCTCTTGACCCTTATGCTTATCATCTGACTTATGACAGCTAACACAGGTACTTTTTAGCTTGTCTTTATAAAGATTAGCTTTGTGACAAGAGTCGCACTTAGTCGCTCTGTGCTTATCAAGTAATTTATATTTGGTATCACGGTCATGATCAAAAATGAGCGTTTTCCAAGTTTTCTCTATGTGGCAGGTTTCACATTTTTGACCGTAACGCCCTTTATGACCCTTGATATCATCATCTTTCTTGTGGCAAGAGTAGCAATCAGTTTTAAGGTTTTGCTCATAAAGTTTGTTTTGATGACACTCCGTACATTTAGCATCTTTATGCTTATCCTTAAGTGGATATTTAGTATCACGCGTGTGGTCAAATTTACTAGGCAACTTCCAATCTTTAGCGGTATGGCAGCTCTCGCATTTCGCGCCAAAGTTACCTTTATGACCTTTTGTATCGTCGTCTTTTTTATGACAATCATTACACAATAATGGCAGCTTTTCCTGCATGCCATTTTTGTGACAAGTTTGGCACTTAGCGGCTTTATGCTTATCAAAAAGCGGGAATTTAGTATCGTTATGATCGAAGCCTGGCGTACTAGACCAACTCTTTTCTACATGACATTTTTCACAGCGGCTGCCTAATGTACCTTCATGCTTATCATCACCTTTGTGGCAAGCTACACAACTAGTTGGTAATTTTAGTGAAGGAGCACTTGGCTTGTGGCAACTTTCGCACTTAGCAGTAGCATGTTTACCACGTAAAACATAATGCGCATCTTTACCGTGATCAAAAGTGGTTTCTTTCCAATCTTTAGCCGTATGACAGCTTGCACATTTTTGGCCTAAAGTACCTTTATGCTTATCTTCTTTTTTATGGCAGGAATAACATTCTTTAGGCGCTTCTTTATATTTCTTAGACTTATGACACTCATCACACTTAACATCGGCATGCTTACCCTCTAGCGCAAAATCTGATTTGTTATGGTCAAATCTTTCTCTGGTTTCTTTCCAGTTCTTTTCGTTGTGACAACTCTCACAATCCACACCTAGCGTACCCTCGTGCTTATCGTCTTTTTTATGGCAAGCGTTACAAGCGCTTGGCGCATCTCGATATTTGACTTTAGGTTTATGGCATTCTTTACAGTCAGCTTTTGTAGCATCAGCATGTACGCCCTTTAGCTCAAAATCAGTTTGTGAGTGTTTGAAGGTTTTTTCATTGATAGGCGCGATTTGTGCGGCGCGACCCTTATGCTCGGTGTGACACTCTATACAATTACGTGATTCTTTTAACTTTCCGTGTAAGCCTTTCTTTTGCGCGACATCTTTATTAATGTCTTTGTGGCAATCTTTACAAAGCTGATTCTGACCTTCCTTATCAAACTTTTTATGGCACTGCTTACAATCATCTTCCCACTTAACATGCCCTTGAATCACCTTGCCTGGCATCATCACAGACTCAAGCGTATCAGCCCCTGCATTAAATGAAAGTAAGAAAGCCAGCACAAAAAGACTAATGAAACGCAGCATTAATTATCAGCCCTACTAGTACATATGTACCCAAATAACATGAAATATCGCGCTAGCCACCATCATATACATCAGTGGTATGTGCAAAATGTGCCACGCAGAAAATATCTGTTCGAATTTTTTAAATTGCGCAACAGTCTGTATCTGAATCAGATACTGGCTTACTAATGAAGATGCCTCTTTCGCAAGGTCATTCATCTGCTTTGGCGCCATTACTTTGTATATATAGCGTTTACATTGCCATGCGATATACATGCGACGCATATCAAAAGTCAAAAAGAACCAAACCCCTTCAAAGAATCCGCGTTTTTTCTCTAAAGCCAAACACTCAAAATAAGTAAGTTTCTTTTCTACTTTTGGTAAAAAGTGCAATTTAGACTTCACCCCATCTGAACTACCTGCCAGCTCCTCTCGCGCCTCTTTCAAGCTAGAACGACTGCCGTACAACCCTCGATGAATTCGAGTATAAGCAAATTTACCAATCAGGCCGCTGCTTGCCACCACTACCATGCAGTAAAAAGCGATAGTCGCATTCATAGATCCTAAACGAAAAGTAGTATGAAATAGCACTAATACTGGGCCTAACACCCCTAGAATCATGTGGATCCTGAACCAATATTTAAGCTTTCCCAATCCTTGCATAAACTTGATGTGTTTGCGAAAAGAATACATCAGTAGCGTCAGCATCATCAAACCACCAATCAGACCCAAGTTATAACCTAAGCCTGTACCTGGTTTATAGTAGTTTCCATGCGCAATTTTCCATCCAAGCCAAGTCAGAGCAAGCACTGACGCCACCATGACAAGCTGATTTAACCCGTGTCCAATCTTATTTAACAATACAATTCCTTATCTAAAAGAGGTCATGCAAAGCACTTTAAAAGACTCCGCAGTCATTATAATACCTCTCAAAAAGTTTGACGTGTGAAATTTTCACACATAATATAGCTAAAGTTATTGTTTTACTAAATAATCAAACAAACAAATCAATAATTTTTTTATGTAACAAATCTACCTAGGGGTTAATCTTCAAAGTAACGAAACTAGACATGTCAAACATCACCTTAACTTTATACCTTGCACCATTTCTTTTGGTATTGACGCTTTATATCGCCCGTCAGAGAACACTTAACCGACGCGGCCGTGAGCGCTTACATGAAGCCAGAGAATCTGGCTTAACCGAGCCGGCATCAATTCATCCGGTCATCAACTTAACAAAATGTTGCGGATCCGGCGCTTGTGTAAAAGCATGCCCTGAAAAGGCACTCAGTTTAATCAGAGGCAAAGCTGTACTCACAGACCCAACCCATTGCATCGGACATGGCGCCTGCTTGGAAGCATGTCCAGTAGAGGCAATTCAATTAGTATTTGGTACTGAAAAACGCGGCATGGATATTCCTTTTGTATCTCCAACCTTTGAGACTAATGTCTCGAATATTTTTATTGCTGGAGAGTTAGGTGGCATGGGCTTGATTCGTAAGGCAGCAATACAAGGTAAACAAGCGATTGATTCCATTCTTACCAAAAAGAATGAAGGTAACGATTACGATGTCATCATTGTAGGCGCTGGCCCCGCTGGCTTGTCTGCCACGCTTGCTGCCAAAGAGCAAAATCTTAAATATTTAACGATCGAACAAGAGGTTAGTTTGGGTGGCGCCATTTTCAAATATCCACGAAATAAAGTGGCAATGACACAACCCGTCACATTGCCGATAGTTGGAAAAGTGGAGATGTATGACATCAGCAAAGAGGAATTGCTCGGCTTTTGGTTACGCGTATTAAAGGAACAAGAACTCAATGTTAACTTCAGCGAGCGTATGGAAAATGTTCTTAAAACCGAGACAGGTTACCAAGTTAAAACATCAACAAACACATACCGAACAGCAAATGTTTTACTCGCAATTGGTCGACAAGGTACGCCTCGCAGGTTAGGAGTTTCAGGTGAAGATCAATCCAAAGTAGTTTATCGACTAATAGACCCAGAACAATATCGCGGGCAACATATATTAGTGGTAGGTGGCGGAGATAGTGCCATTGAAGCTGCAATTGCACTATCAGATCAACCCAATACGAACGTCACCTTATCGTATCGTAGCGAAGCATTTGGTAGAGTCAAAGCTAAAAATAGAGATAGACTTGCCGAGGCTGAAGCCTCGAATCAAATTAACGTAGAGTTAAAATCAAACGTGCAAGAAATTCGTTTGGACTCTGTCGTCATGGAGTTAGCCGATAAAGAAATTGTGGAAATTCCGAATACCGCTGTCATCATTTGCGCAGGAGGCGTTCTGCCTACCCAATTTCTTAAAGAAATCGGTGTCATGGTAGAAACTCACCACGGCAAACCTGTTCGTAGTTAGATAACCATAAAAAAATTCAAAGCATCAAATTAAAAAGGACTGTAGAAGTTGATGAGGTTAAGTATTTTGATTTTCAGTGTGATATTAAGCATCAGCAATAATGCCTTTGCTATCACTCCCGGCGAAGTGACTATTGGGAGCTATCTGCCAGATGCCACACTTAATGGCTTTTCAGGTAACACGAAGAAATTCTCGTCATATCGCGGCAAACCGCTCATTATCAATGTTTGGGCTAGCTGGTGCGGTCCATGTAGAGAAGAGATTGGTTCCCTAGAGCGCCTATCGCGCCGCTTCGGTGGTAAGCAAATCAACGTCATTGGTATTTCAACAGATGATGATGCAAGCGCTGCTGCCGCTTTTGTCAAAGATTCAAAACTGACATTCACAAACTATCTTGATAGTCATGTACGGCTAGAAAACTTGCTGGGCGCGAATACTATCCCACTCACGATATTGGTTGATGAGCGCGGACGCGTCATCGAAAAAGTACGCGGTTTTCAAGAATGGGATAATCCAGAAACCATTAAGCTGATCAACCAAAAATTGCACCTAAAGTTGAAGTAAGCCCTCAAACTTCTTTTTCAAAAAAAGCCTGAACATCTGCTAACATCCGAGTGCGCTTGAATGGTGGCAAGCTTTGCCAGATGCGCTTTCCATAAGATTTTGTAATTAATCGCGGATCGCAAATCATCAATACGCCACGGTCATTTTCATCGCGAATCAAACGTCCTGCGCCTTGTTTCAAGGTGATAACAGAATAAGGCAGTTGATATTCCATAAAGGCATTTTTACCTTCTGCATTCAATTTATCAACGCGCGCAGACAATACGGGGTCATCTGGCGGTGCAAACGGCAATTTATCAATAATCACCACGCTTAATGCTTCGCCGCGTACATCTACACCCTCCCAAAAGCTTTGTGAGCCTACCAGCACGGCATTACCGAGCTTGCGGAAACGGTCTAATAACTCAGTACGAGAACTTTCACCTTGCAGCAATAACGGGCTTTCTATGCCATTTTCAATAAACTCTTCTTTCAATAAAGCATGAATCTCTCGCATGGCACGCAAACTAGTCGAGAGCACAAAAGCGCGACCACCGCTGGCTTGCAGCACTGGCAGCACTGCAGCAACTACGCTAGCGGTGTAAGAAGGACTATTGGGGTCTGGCATCTCCGCTGGCACATAGAACAGAGCTTGCTCTTGATAATTGAACGGGCTTTCCCAGTAGCCTGTTTTGGCATCCTGTAAACCCATGCGCTCCAAATAATGACTAAAGTCACTTTTCACAGCCAGCGTAGCAGAAGTAAATATCCAAGCGCGAGGTTGCGCATTCAATTGTTTGCCAAAGCCTTCCGCCACACTCAATGGTGTTGCGTGTAGCTGTACGGAATGAGTAAACACCTCAACCCAGCGTACCAAGTTGTTGTTTTCCGCAGTCTGCCAACGGCGAAATAAATCATATAAAGCCTCGCTCCGCTGCCAACATTTTTCTAGCAAGGGGTCACGTGCCGCCTGAGTTTCAAGCACCGTCGCTAAAGCCTGCAACTGACTTTTCATATGATCAAAAGCTTCTTCAAAACCTTTTAGTGCCAAGGCTTTTTGTACAGGCAAACGCGAGCCTTCATAAGCGAAAACTAACCGGAAATCTTTCGCGGCCTTTTCAAGCGAAGGAATCGCGTTGCCAAGTGCTACGCAATCTTTAGCCAGCGTTAAATGCGCAGTAGTGCAATCTCGTGCCAGCTCAAGCAATTGACTAGTAGAAACATCTTCTCCAAAGAATAGCCCTGCGACCTCTGGCAGTTGATGCGCCTCATCAAAAATCACAGTATTTGCATTTGGCAGCAATTCAGCAACGCCTTCGTCACGTAGCATCACATCGGCGAAAAACAGGTGATGATTCACCACCACCACATCCGCCTCAAGCGCCTTCTTGCGGGCTTCCATCACAAAGCATTCTTTATAATAAGCGCAATCACCGCCCAAACAATTATCACGAGTAGAAGTCACGCTCGCCCAAATCATGGCATTTTCTGGCACAGAATTAAGCTCGCTCTTATCGCCAGTTTTGGTGTTCTCAGCAAAGGTTTTAATCACATGTACATACTTTGCATCTTCACGTGAGGCAAAGCGTCCTTCTTGCTCCGCGCGTTCAAGATGATAATGGCACACATAGTTTGCGCGCCCTTTGAGCATCGCCACGGTGACAGGTACTTTGAGTGCATCGCGCACATTTGGCAAATCACGGCTATACAGTTGATCTTGTAGATTCTTGGTACCCGTAGAAATAATGACTTTACCGCCGGTGAGCAACGCTGGCACTAAATAGGCAAAAGTTTTGCCTGTACCAGTACCCGCTTCAGCAACCAGTTGGGTATTATTTTCAATAGCATCGCCAATCGCCAGCGCCATTTCTAGCTGCTGCGTACGTTCACTATAGCCATCTATATGCTTAGCTAAAGTGCCGTCTTTCTCAAAAACTTGGCGTATGGATTGTTCACTCATAAGGGCTGTGATTATCCCACGACTTAGCGTGTTTTATGGGATGTTTTATGCTTAAACTTGACGCTTAACGGTGAGTTTTCTTTTAACGAAAATTCTTACAAATCAGTCCTCATTTGCTTTTTTTGTTTATATTCTTATAATTAGCGCACATGCAAAAATTTATCAGTCATTTTATGTTGTGCTTAATGTTGGTTTTAGCCACCTCCTCGTGTGCCACAGCTGACACAATTGCAGGCAATGAAGCTATGCCGACTGACGAGCAAGCCGCCTTATCAGCGCGCTCAGAAGGTGAAGTTCCGGAAAAATGGTCTGCTCGCGCAAGTGAAGTGCTGATGAACGCACTAAGTTTAAGTGGAATTCGCTATCAATATGGTGGCAATTCGCCAGACACAGGGTTTGATTGCAGCGGCTTTGTGCGTTATGTGTTTAAGCAAGCTACCAGCTTGAGCCTGCCTCGCTCCGCGCTGGCCATGAGCCAACTAGGTAAGTCTGTACGCAAAAATGATCTCCAACCAGGCGACTTGGTATTTTTCAATACACTTAAATCAGCTTTTTCCCATGTAGGCATTTATGTGGGTAACAACCGCTTTATTCATTCACCACGCAGCGGTGGTGTCGTACGAGTTGAAAACTTAGAAGCCGATTACTGGGCTAAACGCTACAATGGTGCTCAACGTATTGATGCTGACAAAGACGCTGCGACCATTAAAGCAGCTAATTAATTTAGTATTTGATAACTACATATCTACTGGTTTAGGCTTATCGCTGTGACCCAAATCTCGCTCTGGGTCTATGCAATCTCTCACCAATTGTTTGACTTCTTTAGCCTCAGGGAAGCGACCCGCTTCTTTGCGAGAAAAAAGCAGTTTTTGATTCAAACTAATCTCAAAAATACCATTACTACCGGGCTTTAAAGTCACGCCAGCCAAATCCTGCTCAAATGTGGTCAATAGCTCTTGTGCCAACCATGCAGCACGCAAAAGCCAACGGCATTGTGTGCAATAAGTAATTTCAATGTTGTACGTAGTCAATTTAGCTGTCCTTACTGTTATACTTTAATTTGGGTTTGGTTATTGAAGTTAAGTTTAATTATTATTGTAGTTGCTTGATAAACTTGGAACTATTAAAGCTCAGTTTGTCATATAACTCGTTGCGTCATTAATTTGTGGGAATTTTAAATGCAAGCTAAAAATAAACATCGGGGTTTTACTAAAGTTGCTTTAGTAGGCTCAGGCTTAATCCTTGGTCTGATGCTTAGTCTAACATATTCAGCCGTTGCTGAAAAAATGACTAAACAACAATTTCCAATAGATGACTTACGTGCGTTTGCAGAAGTATTCGGCAAAATTAAAAGTGACTATGTAGAACCTGTTGAAGATAAAAAATTAATTTCTGAAGCTATCAGCGGCATGCTGACCGGCTTAGACCCGCACTCCACTTATATGGATCCTGACGCATTTAAAGATATGCAAGCTGCAACGCAAGGTGAGTTTGGTGGCTTGGGTATTGAAGTGGGCATGGAAGATGGCCTTGTTAAAGTAGTGTCACCTATTGAAGATTCCCCTGCTTTTGCTGCTGGCATTAAAAGCGGCGACTTAATCATGAAGCTTGATGACACGCCTGTAAAAGGTTTGAGCTTAAATGATGCGGTAAAACGTATGCGTGGCAAACCAGATACATCGATTGTGTTAACCGTTTTACGTAAAAATGAGCCTAAACCACTGACATTCACGCTAGTTCGCGCCATTATCAAAAATAAAAGCGTTAAATACAAAATGACTGAGCCTGGTTATGCTTACGCTCGCGTTACACAATTCCAAGAACATACTGGTGAGGATTTAGCCAAAGCCATTAAAACCATGCATGACGAAAATAAAGGCCCATTTAAAGGTTTTGTTTTAGATTTACGTAACGATCCGGGTGGTTTATTAAATGGAGCTGTTGGTGTATCTGCAGCATTCCTTCCAAAAGATACTTTGGTGGTGTACACAGAGGGTCGTGCAGCAGATTCTAAAATGAAGTTAACAGTGAATGCTGAAAACTACGTAAGTAGCAGCACTACTAATGACTATATGAGGAAAAATAATCTCAATCCGAATAATCCATTAAGTTATGCACGTGCAATCGCTGATAACGACTACATTAACGACTTGCCTGCTGACCTTAAGACCGTGCCTATGGTGGTGCTGATTAATGCGGGATCTGCTTCAGCTTCTGAGATCGTAGCTGGCGCCTTGCAAGATCATAAACGTGCAACACTAATTGGCATCAGAAGCTTCGGTAAAGGTTCTGTTCAGACGATTATGCCGATGAATAATGGCGCGGCAATCAAGCTAACAACTGCACGTTACTTCACACCGAAAGGTCGTTCGATTCAAGCTAAAGGGATTGATCCTGACTACATCGTTGATGATGGTACAGATCAGTCATACAACATTCATGAAGCTGATTTAACGGGTCATTTGTCTAACCCTAAAGATCCGCAAGCGGGCGTAGCAAAAAAACCTGATGCAACGACACCTGCAAAAGACGCTGCTAAAGATAAGTTGAACGAGAAAAAATATGCCGAGCCAACTGGCCCAATTGAACCAGCGAGCAAAGAGGATTTACAATTTGCTCAGGCCATGAATTTTCTTAAAGGCAAACCAGTTGTAGTGGCTGAGCCAGCTAAAGTTGAGGCCGCTAAAGTAGATGTGCCTGCCACTAAATAGCACTCTTTAGTATTAAACTAATCCGCCTTTATAATGAGGGCGGATTTTTTACGTCCACTAGCTTTTTAATTAGCTTTCCAGAAATATTTTCTAATGCTTGCTTACACCAAGCATACATTGCAAGGCTTATAATAAGAGCATGACTTTATCTATAAAAGAATTGATTGTAGAAGCAGACCGTTGCGTGGCCTGCGGCTTATGTTTACCGCATTGCCCGACCTACAGAAAAACTGGTTCGGAGGCTGATTCTCCACGCGGCCGTATTCAGTTGATGCGCGCGGTGGCACAAGAAATTTTACCGAACAATGCTCGTTTTAATGAACATATCGATTTATGTTTAAGTTGCCGCAGCTGTGAATCCGCTTGCCCAAATAACGTGAATTACGGTGCACTAGTCGACACAACCCGCGCACTTTATATTCCGAAAAAGAGTCCATTTTCAGCACTAACAAAAGTATTTATACGAAACCGCTTTTTCGCCAACATATTCGTTTGGCTGATTTGGTTAATTCAAAAATGCGGGCTTTTCAGTTTACTCAAACGCATCAATCCTGCGGCTAAAGTATTGCCAATGGTTGCAAAACCAGTGACATGGCAAAACCTTTATCCAGCAACAGCAGAGAACAAAGGCGCGGTCAGTTTGTTTTTAGGTTGTGCAGGCAATGCGCTTGATACGCATACATTACAAGCCAGCATTCAAGTGCTAAACCAATTGGGCTACGACGTACATGTTCCAGCACAGCAAACCTGTTGCGGCGGTATCGCCAGACAAATGGGCGACGCGGAAGAGTCCAGTAAATTAGTTGCACAAAATCAGAATAGCTTCGATGCCAGCTTGCCAATCTTAACCACAGCAAGCGGCTGTGGTGCAGGACTCAATGATTATTTACCTACCCATAAAATTCAAGATATCAGTGCATTCTTAATGGCCTGTGACTGGACTGGTGTTGATGTAAATCCGCTCAACGAACAAATTTATGTGCAAGACCCATGCACATTAAGAAACGTGCAAAAGAGCCATCAAGCGGTATATAGCTTGCTTAAAAAAATACCCAATGCCACAGTCAGTGCACTTGCGGGTAATGGCCAATGCTGTGGCGGCGCAGGTGCTTACATGCTGACTCAAAGTGAGATGGCCAATAATTTATTGGATGACAAATTAAGCGCCATTACCGCTAATAATGTTGCGATACTCGCGACATCTAACATAGGCTGTAGTTTGCATATTGCCAATGGTTTGCGTGAGAAAAACTTAACTGTTTCAGTGATGCACCCTGTTCAAATAATTGCCAAACAAATGAGGCCTGCTGGCTAAGTTTGAGCGTAAACTATCATTATGCTAAATAGATTCGACACATTGATTACTGAGTTTGACACTGGCTTACGCACCTTGCTTGCGAAACCTCATAGCTCACGCGTTCATCCAGATGCAAATATTGCCGAAGCGGACTTAACCGAGTCAGAAAAGAAACAGGCCGGTGCATTGATGCGAGTAAATCATACTGGTGAAGTATGCGCACAGGCCTTGTATAGCGGGCAATCATTAACATCTAAAAGTGCGAAAACTACTGCTGCGCTAAAACAGGCTGCACATGAAGAAACAGAACATCTAGCTTGGTGTGAATCGCGGATCACTCAACTGGGTAGCCGCACTAGCCTGCTCAATCCTTTGTTTTATTTGGGCTCGTTTAGCCTAGGCGCAATTGCTGGCGCAGTGGGTGACAAATGGAGTTTAGGCTTTGTAGAAGAAACTGAAAAACAAGTAGGTGCACACTTAGCTGGGCACCTTGAAAAACTGCCACAAGCCGACCAAAAAACGCGTAAAATCATTGAGCAAATGCAAGAAGATGAAGCCAAACATGCAAATGAGGCTAAGGAGCACGGCGCAGCTGAGCTTCCCACCCCAGTAAAGTTTTTAATGAAACAAGTTTCAAAATTGATGACATCATCAAGCTATTATTTATAAAAGGTAAGTATTCAATGCAAAAATTCAGTGACGTTTTACAAACTCTAGACGATGCCTCGCATGTGCAACGTATTGAGCTTTTTAATGGCGACGGCAGCCCAGCGGGAACGCTAGAAAACAAACCTGGTAGCCAAGGCTCAGTCAAAGTGTATTACCATCTGTTTCGTATGTATGGAGAAATCTCGCTAGATGCTGCAGTAGAAGGTTTAAGTTTATTCGCAGAACACACGGCAGATGCAGAGAACTGCCCTGGCAAACATCCCAACGTAGATAGATTGCTTAATCTTTTAGAAGACGAACAGCCGCTGACTGTTAAAGTAACTGAGAAAGAAGATTAAGAAACACGTTGCTTAGTAATAGGTGGATGGTAGATAAGTTCTAGCAAATGCCCTACTGCATCTAAACAGTAAAAACCTCTCGATCCATCTCGATGCGTTTTAGGCAGCTCAGTAATTTTGACTCCGCTTTTCACAAAATAATCATACCAACGATCTACATCTTCAATAGAATTTAGCACAAAGCCTATATGGTCCAGCCGCTGCTGCGCCTGTGGTACATAATCAACACGATGCAAGGCAAGTACATCACCTTGATTAGTCAAATACACATTATCTGCATCTGGCTGCCATTCAATTTCCATACCCATCATGTCGACATAAAAGTTGACGCAGGCTTCGAGCTCTTTCACAAACAAAGCCAGATGCCTGATGCCGAGCATGCCGCCCGGCACTTTAGCTTCAGGCTTGTGCATATGCTGTAGGTCTTATTTCAAAATCATGTGTAATTTCTACACTCTTGCTCAGCATGATTGAAGCTGAACAGTATTTTTCAGCAGATAATTTTACAGCGCGTTCCACTTGAGTTTCGTTCAGGTTATCGCCAGTCACCACGAAATGAACGTGAATTTTGGTGAACACTTTTGGAATCTCATCAGCGCGCGTTGCGTCAATTTCGGCCACGCAAGCCGTAATCGGTTGACGCGCTTTTTTAAGAATGGCGACCACATCAAACGATGTGCAAGCACCCATGCCAATTAACAACATTTCCATAGGGCGCATACCAATGTTGCGGCCACCATTTTCAGGTGCGCCATCGAGCACAACCGCGTGGCCAGTTTCAGATTCGCCGACAAAACTTACGCCATCTATCCATTTAATTGTTACGTGCATTTTTTCTCCTGTAGAGGTGCAATTTAATCACCTCTACATATTATTTAACGGCTAATTACTTAACGTCTAATAATTCAACATCAAAGATTAAGTCTGCATTTGGAGGAATCGCGCCACCTGCGCCACGTGCGCCATAACCCATTTCTGATGGGATCACTAAAGTGCGTTTGCCACCAATTTTCATGCCTGCAAAACCTTCATCCCAACCTTGAATCACTTGGCCACCGCCTAAGAAAAATACGAAAGGTTGTTTGCGATCTAAGCTACTGTCAAACTTTTTGCCTTTGTGGCCTTCTGCCGCTGCGTCATATAACCAGCCTGTGTAATGCACGGTCACGTTAAAACCTGGCTCAGCTTCGCGACCTGTACCAACTTGTGTATCAATTTTTTGTAATTCTGTAATTTTTGCAGTCATTTCTGGGATTCCTTTTGTCGAAGCTGCTTGAGTTGAAGCTTCCTGAGTTGATGTTTTAGGTGCTGTTGATTCAGCTTTACAAGCGCCAAGTGAAAGCACACATACGCTTGCAAGCAAAAAGTTGAATAATTTCATTTTGTAACCTTAAAGTTAAAATTGGCTTAAATAAACTTAGCGATATGATACCGCAAACTTAAGCAAGTTCCTTCATTACAAAGCTCCCACCTTGACCAGATGCAATCATTAAGACAGCTGGTGCAGTCATTAAGGCTGCTGATGCACCCATTCAATCAGAGCATCTTGTGCATTTTTACTTGCAGCCGCTTTTGGATGATTGACCAGCATTACTAACACATGGCGATGATTATTTGAGTCTAATACATAGCCTGCAATGCTACTCACACCGTCTAGTGACCCAGTTTTAAGGTGAGCCCGACCGTTTGATGCGCTATCATTTAGCCGTTTTTTTACCGTGCCATCGAGTGCCAATATTGGTAGAGAAGCCATAAATTCTGGCATCACAGGGCTATTGTAAGTACTGACTAACACTTTACCGAGATGCTCTGCACTAATGCGCTCTATGCGCGACAGTCCTGAACCATTCTCAATGACCAACTCATCGAACCTCAAGCCTTTGTCCGTAATCCATGTTTTAAGTGCAGCAGCGCCTTTTAGT
>Ga0208125_100192_pt1 | contig 53939 bp, 46 predicted proteins | sample LakWasM128_HOW14_2_FD_183938 | JGI IMG/M metagenome (GOLD analysis project Ga0208125, IMG submission 183938) | Freshwater sediment methanotrophic microbial communities from Lake Washington under simulated oxygen tension - Sediment Metagenome... | ecosystem: Environmental > Aquatic > Freshwater >...
CGCGTGGCCACCGGCTGGATCGGGATGAAGTAGCCGTCCTGGCCGATGGGGGTGATCAAGAGGCCGTCGCGCTCGCGCCGCTTGCGCTCCTTGGCCAGCGGCGGGCAGCCGTGGCTGTCGGTGTAGAGCACCATGCAGTCCAGGCAATGCAGGCATTCGCGGTGGTCGATGCGGCCGGCCGCGTCGATGGCCTGGGCGCCGCAGCCCACGGCGCAGGCCTTGCAACTGTTGCAGTCCTGCTTGCGCCGCAGGCCGAACCAGCGGAAGGTGCTGGGCATGGCCAGGGCCGCGCCGAGCGGGCAGATGTATTTGCAATAAGGCCGCTCGATGAAGAGCGAGATGCCCAGCAGCAGGGCCACGAACAGGCCGTAGGGCCAGGCGCGGTGGGTGATGCCGACCAGGAAGGTGGTCTTGAAGGGTTCCACCTCGGCCAGCATCTCGGCCTGTGTCATCGAGAACATCGAGACCGCCAGCAGGCCGAAGAAGATGCCGTACTTGAGCCACTTGAGCTTGTCGTGCAGGGGCTGCGGCAGCTGGGTCTGCCAGCGCTTCATGCCGAGCTTGCGGCCGAGCTTGTAGATCGCCTCGGAGAGCGAACCGAAGGGGCACATCCAGCCGCAGAACAGGCCGCGTCCGAACAGGAACACGGTGACGATGATGAAGATCCAGAAGATGAAGACGAAGGGGTCGGAGAGGAACAGCGACCAGGTCCACTGGAACAGCAGGGCATGGAACCAGGTCAGCACCTGGGTGATGGAGGGCTGGGCCATCACGCCAAAGCCGACGAAGGCGATAGCCAGCGCCCAGGCGCTGTACTTGAAGGCGTTCACCGGCCATTTGTTCTTGTGCGTGGACGCGCGCGTGAGGCGCTCGCGCAGCGCGTAGACGATGCTCACGCCCAGCAGCAGGGCGATGAAGAGGCCGATCTCCAGCGCGCGCGTCTTCCAGATGCGCACCCAGGGTGCGTCGGGCTCCTGCACCACCGGGCGGCCGCCCTCCAGCAGGGCCGCCGGCAGCCAGTACTTGGACTCGAACACGGCGAAGCTGCGGTGGCCGGTGGCGCGGTCCACGCGGTTGCCCAGGAAGGCCAGCTTCCAGGGGTAGGCGGCCGAGAAGGCCCCGGCGCGCACGATGAAGATGGCCGATTCGCTGTAGCCCGGCGCACCGGCGGCCTCGATGCCATAGAGATTCAGGTAGTCGAGGTCGCGGAAGGTGAAGGCGTCGGCGCCCTGCTTGAGCTGCACGCGGTCGTAGATGCCGCCGCGCACAAAGCCCGAGCCCTTGAAGGATTCGGCGCCGGCGCTGCGGATCACGAAGAAGGCATGGTCGCCCTCTTTCAGGCGGCTGCGCAGATTCGCGAAGCCGCGCTCGCCCAGCAGGCTGGCGCCCAGCTCGGGGTGGTTCAGGTCGCCGAACCAGAGTTCGATGAAGGGCTCGGCGCCGCGCTCCAGCCCGACCTGCTCGGGCTTGACGCGCAGCTGCTGCACGGCGCCCAGCTGCACCAGCTCGGCCCAGCTGTAGTTGTTCCTGCCGCTCGCCGCATAGCGCGCCGCGTCGCGTTTCGTGGGGGCGATGATGCCCACCTGGCGCGCCACCGCGCTGCCGGAGAGCTGCATCACCTGGTTCTGCGCCACCACGGTGACGGTGGCGCCCGAGATCGCGTCCACGCCCAGCACGTTCTCCTCGGGGCGCGAGGGGCCCACCTCGATCAGGTCGGTGACCGACTTGCCCAGGTACTGCTTGTTGAAGTTGATCAGGGCCTGCTCGGGAATGCCCAGCAGCAGGATGGGCTCGGAATGCTTGAGCACCTTCACGCCCACATAGCGACCCTTCACGTCCATGCCGATCAGCGTCACCACCGGCTTGCCGGAATAGGCGGGGGTGTCGGTGATGTCGGTGGACAGCATTACATAGCCCAGCAGCTTGCGCTTGCCGGGCTGCTGCGGGTCGGCCTCGCCATAGGCCTCCACATAGGGTGGCTGGCCCATGCGCGGCGAGAAGCCGGTGGCGCCGGGGAAGACCTCGCGGCAGGGCACCAGCGCGCACAGATCGGCGGCGGTGGCCAGCTCGGGGCTCAGGTGCGCCTCATAGGCCTGGGCGCCGGCCTGCAAGGGCAGCGCCGCAAGAAAAAGCGCGGCCACGAAGGCCGCGAAAAGTCGTAACACCGGCATTGTTCTTGTCCCTGCGGGGCCGCGGGGCTCGAGACCCGCGACCCTGCCTTCCTCATCTACTCGTTCAAGCCTCGACGATCATGCGCGTGCGCATCTCGAGGTGCAGCGCGTGGCAGAAGTGGGTGCAGTAGCACCAGAACACGCCCGGCTTGTCGGCCACGAAGGTGACCGAGGCCGTCTCCAGCGGGTTGACGATGAAGTTGACGTTGTACTTGGGGATGGCGAAGCCGTGCGTCAGATCCTCCACCTTGTCGAGGTTGGTGAGGATCAGCGTGACCTCGTCGCCCTTCTTGAGCTTGAACTCGCGCATGCTGAAGGCCGGGGCCTGCGAGGTCAGCTTGACGGTGACCTTCTTGCCATTGCGCGTCACGCCCGATTCCTTCGGGTCCTTCACCGCCAGCGGGAAGTCCTCCAGCGCGTAGACCTGCTTGGGCTTGACCAGATCGCGCTTGAAGATGATGAAGTCATGCGGTTCGCCGCGCACCGGGTGGTCGGCCAGCAGCACCATCTTCTCGCCCGAGATGTCGATCAGCTGCTCGTTCTCGGCATGCAGCGGGCCCACGGGCAGGAAGCGGTCCTTGGAGAACTTGCAGCCCACCGCCAGGTACTTGCCGTCGGCGGCACGCGTCTCGGACTGGCTGGCGTTCAGGTGGCCCGGCTGGTACTGCACGTCGATGCGGTCCACCACGTACTTGGCGCTCTTGTCGCCGGCGTGGAACTTGATCGCGGCCTCGACGTTCCACTTCACCACCTGGCTGTCCAGGAACAGCGTGGTGAAGGCATTGCCGCGGCCGTCGAAGGCGGTGTGCAAGGGGCCCAGGCCCAGCTCGACCTCGGCGACGATGGCCTTGTCGGGCGATTCCAGCTTGCCGTCGAAGTAGTCCAGCACCTTGGCCAGCTCGATCACCGTGGCGGTGGGCGAGAGCTTGCCGGCGCAGATGAAGTACTTGGTGTCGGGGCTGGCGTTCACGCCGTGCGGGTTCTTGGGGACGCTCACATAGGCGGTCAGTGCGGTCTTGGGATCCTTGTTGGATTCCAGGCGACCGTCCACCACCGGCACCTTGGAGTCGCCATAGGTCTTGAACTTGCCGGCCTTGACGGCCTCCTCGATGCGGGCGATGTTGAAGAACAGGCAGGCGTCGCGCTCGGCCGACATCATGTCCTCGTACTTCACGCCCATCTCGGTGTTGTACTGGTTGGTGGCGGCGAGCTTGCCGTCGTACGAGGTGGCGGTGAGGTCGCAGTTGCCGTCAATCAGCACCTGCCAGCGCACGTCCATGCTCTCGGCGTCCACGCAGGTGAACAGCGAGTGGTACTTCGTGCCGTCCTCGGTGCCCACCGTGTTGGGCAGGGGGATGGAGAACTCGGCGCCGCAGAACACGCGCGTGGTGTAGTTGATCTTCGGATCGACCGGGTCGGCCTTGTCCGGGAAGATGCCGTGGAAGCCCTGCACATTGGGCAGCTCGGTGATCTTGTCGCAGACGAAGTAGTCGAGCCGGATGCGCGCGATGCGGCTGTTGATCTTGTCGTTCACCCAGGCGTAGCGGCCGTCGTAGTTGCCGTCCTTGTAGGAGGCGTGCACGTGGTGGGTGTCGGCCACGGTGTAGCGCAGGCTGCCGTCGGCCTTGGTGCCCATCACCTTCTTGGATTCGTTGGTGATGCCCCAGCCCACCAGGGCGTCGGGGTTGAAGCAGGGAATGCGCAGCAGCTCGCGGCCCGAGGGCAGGCCCAGCACGCGCACGTCGCCGGTATGGCCACCGCTCCACAGGCCGTAGTAGCTGTCCAGCTCGCCCGGCTTCAGGTGGGTGGCGTTGGCACCGCCGGCGCCATGCTGGGCGGTGGTGGCGGGGCCGCTGGCCGCGGCCGGGGCGGCGTCGCCCTTCTTGTCGGCACAGGCGGCAACGCCCAGGGTCAGGCCGGTGAGGGCCGCGGTGTTGATGAAGCGGCGGCGGCCCAGGATGGCGGGCTGCTCGTTGGAAACGGTGGTTTGTTCGTCTTTCATGTGCTGGCCTTGTAGGGTCGAAAAGTCCAGCGCATCGTCTTCACAAGCCCCCGCTCGCACCTTGAACCAGTTCAAGAAAAGCAGATAAGCGCAGAATCTGTATCTTGGATATAACAAATCGCTGGCGCCGCGCGCACGGACTGATCAGAATCGCGCCTGTTTCGATGTGGAACCTGCCCGCTGGGAGGATGAGTGCGATGAGCAAGAAGAGCTTTGTTTTCAGAACCGCCGTGATGGCCTTGGCCCTGGCCGGCCTCGCCGCCTGCGGCAAGCAGCAAGAGTCAACGGCTCCCACGGCTGCGCCTGCCGCGCCCACGGCCGCCGCCTCGGTGGCAGCGGCCCCGGCCGAGAACGCGGTTGGCAAATCCACCTTCGGCAAGGTCTGCGCGATGTGCCATGCGGCCGGCGTGGCCGGCGCCCCCAAGCCCGGCGATAAGGCCGACTGGGGCCCGCGCATCGCCCAGGGCGAGGAAACGCTTTACAAGCATGCGCTGGAGGGCTTCACCGGCGCCAAGGGCATGATGCCGGCGCGCGGCGGTGGCGCGGCGCTGAAGGACGAGGAAGTCAAGGCGGCCGTCGACTACATGGTGGCGCAGTCGCGCTGAACGGGCAGGCTTTAACGATGCTGAGCCGACGCGCGTTTGGCGCCGCCCTGCCGCTGCTGGCCACCGCGCTCTATCTGCGCCCGGCCCTGGCCGACCCGCAGGTGCAGCGCGCCTCGCGGCCGCTGATGGGCACGCAGCTGGACATCACCGTGCAGGCGGCGGATGCCGAGCAGCGCCGGCTGGCCCTGCAGGCCGCTTTTGCCGAGATGGAGCACCTGGCCGGCATGATGAGCCGCTACCGCGCGGCCAGCCTGGTGGCGGCGCTGCAGCGCGCTGCCGGCCTAGACGAGGTGGCTGTGCCGGCCGAAATGTTCGCGGTGCTGCAGATGGCCAAGGCGATGGCGCGGCGCAGCGGCGGTGCCTTCGACCCCACCATCGGCGCGCTCGCCGAATGGAACTTCGACCCGGCCCGGCCCGCCATGCCCACGCCCGCGCAACTGGCGCGCGAGCTGCCCCTGGTGGATCACCGCGACCTGCTGCTGGACGAGCGCGCCATGACGGCGCGCCTGCGCCGCCCCGGCATGCGCCTGGACCTGGGCGGCATCGCCAAGCTGCCCATCCTGGCGGCCGGCATGCAGACCCTGCGCCGGCATGGCATCGAGCACGCCATGCTCAATGGCGGCGGCGATGTGCTGGTGCAAGGCCAGCTGCAGGGGCGCGATTGGCGCATTGGCCTGCGCGACCCGCGCGCGCCGGCGCAGCTGCTGGGCACGCTGGCCCTCAGCGAGGGTTGGGTGGCCGCCTCGGGCGATTACGAGCGCTGCTTCGAGCGCGCCGGCCGCCGCTATCACCACATCCTCGATCCGCAGAGCGGCCAGCCCAGCCAGGGCCCGCATGGCGTGGTGCTGGTGGCGCGGCGCCTGGAAGCGATCAACGGCCTGGGTGCCGCCATCATGGTGGCGGGCGCCGAGGCCGGGCGCCACTGGCTGGCGCAGACGCCCGAGGTCGACGCCCTGATCGCCGGGCGCGATGGCGGCCTGTGGCAGTCCGCCGGTATGGCGCGCCGGCTCGGGGCGGCATAATCTGCCCTTTCTCGCCAGCGGAGCGCATTCATCATGGCCTCGGTCAACAAAGTCATCCTCATCGGCAACCTGGGTCGCGATCCTGAGTTGCGCTACAACCCCAGCGGCGTGGCCTTCTGCACCATCAGCCTGGCCACCACCCGCACCTGGAAGAGCCGCGAGAGCGGCGAGCGCCAGGAAGAGACCGAATGGCACCGCGTCGTCTTCAACGACAAGCTGGCCGAGATCGTCGGCGAGTACTGCAAGAAGGGCCGTCCGCTCTATGTGGAAGGCCGCCTGCGCACCCGCAAGTGGCAGGACAAGGAAGGCAAGGACCAGTACACCACCGAAATCATTGCCGACCAGATGCAGCTGCTGGGCGGCCGTGAGGGCGGCGGCGACGAAGGTGGTGGCGGCGGCGGTGGTGGCTACAGCCGCCAGGCCCGCGGTGGCGCCGAGCGCGGCGGCGAGATGGGTGGCGGCGGCGAAGCCCGCGAGTCGCGCGCCCCGGCCGCCCGTGCCCCCGCGCCGCGCCCGGCACCGGCCCCCAAGCCCTCGACCGGCTTCGACGACATGGACGACGACATTCCGTTCTGACCTCGTCTGCCTGCTTCGGCCAGCCAGCCCAGCGCCCCGTCCAGGGCCCTGGGCTTTTTTCTTGGCTTAGTTCCTGGGCCGCCCGCCCAGCACGCGTGCCGGCAGGAACAGCAGCGCGCGTATCAAGGCGAACACGGCCTCGAAGCCGATGCCTATCAGCCGGAAGGGCAGCGAGATCAGCCAGACCAGGGGCCACAACAGCAGCGCCAGCAAGGCCAGGGGCCAGCACAGCACCAGCAGGATGAGCCAGCCGGTCAGGGTCAGCAAGGCGTTCATGGCGGGGCTCCGGGCGGGATGAAGTGCGTCGATTCTGCGCGGTGGCAGGCCGGATGCCACAGGCCATGCCCGGCCGGATGGCGGCGGCGCGTGAAAGCACCCATTGCCCGATCGCGGCCTGACCCTAGAATCGCCCCGAATTGCGCGGTCCGTCCGTCCATCTTTCCGGCCGCGTGAGGAAGAATCTCAAGGAGCTACCCCTATGAAGAGCAACAAATTTGCCGCGCTGTCCGCTGGCCTCGCCCTGACCCTCAGCATGGGCCTGCTGGCCCCCGCCATGGCCGCCGGCCCAACGGGCCCGGATGCCGCCGCGGTGCAGACCGTGCGCGAGCAACTGCGCACCGACCGCAAGGCCTATGTGCTGAAGTCGCTGGCGCTGGACGAAGCCCAGGCCAAGGCCTTTGCCAAGGTCTACGACGCCTACGCCGCCGATCTCGCCAACCTGAGCCGCCAATCCACCCGCCTGTCGGTGGAGTTCATCGGTTTTGGCGACAAGCCCACCGACGCCCAGTCCAAGTACTTCGTCAAGGAGTACCTGGCCGTGGAAGACGCCGAGTTCAAGGTCTACCGCAAGTACCACCCGCGCATCGTCAAGGCCATCGGCCAGGCCGGCGCCGCACGTTTCCTGGCCACCGAGCGCCGCATCCGCGCGCTGCAGGAATTCGATCACTGGATGTGAGATCGCGCGCGATGCGGCGATGATCCGGCCGCACAACGCACGCGCAGCAGCTTGACCGGCTGATGGTCGTCAAAGCGCCCCTGGAGGGCGCTTTTCTTTTTTTTTCCCGCCGCGCACCACCGTCAGCCATGGGAAGCAGCCCGAGGCAGCGGATGTGGGATATTCCCTGCTTGGCTTGTCGGCCTAACTGGTAGTCTTGGTGGGCGATTCAGGAGCGTGGCTAGGCATGTTTGCTTTGAGAGCGTTGGCCGGGCTACGTATTCTGTAGCTCCATGAATATCAAAGTTGGGGCGCTTGAGGAGGACTAGACGACTATGCGCCTCTGGCGTATAGTTCCGCCATGCTCACGGTTGTCGAGACATTGCTCTTTCAGCGCCAATGGCCGCTCTACTGGAGCGAGGAAGAGCGTGGCGTCTTCGCTGCGTATATCGCAGAGCATCCCACCGCCGGAGATGTCGTGCCCGAGTCCGGTGGCATTCGCAAAGTCCGATGGGGTCGTGCGGGTTCGGGCAAGTCGGGTGGCGTGCGGGTCATCTATTTCACCCGCACTGCTGAGGGTGAAGTGGTTCTGCTGACGCTCTATGCGAAGGCAAAAACGGACAACCTCACCGGACCCAAGTTGAAGGAGATTCGCCGTGCCCTCGAAGAGTAAACCCCTGACCGATGCGGAACTCACCGCCTACGAATCCAGGCGCGATCTTGCAGCCGAGTTGCTGCAATCTGTGCGGGAAATGAAGGCGGGACAGGTTCGTGTCATTTCCTCTCCCGTCATTGAGGCGCGGAACAAGACCGGCCTATCCCAGTCCCAATTCGCTGCGCTAATGGGTGTCTCGGTTCGTACGCTGCAAGGGTGGGAGCAGGGGCGCAAGCAGCCAAGCGGCGCGGCGCGCACCTTGCTGGCTATTGCAAGCACCAATCCAAAGGCGTTGTTGGCTGTTGCGCAGAAGTAAGTGCGCCAGAGGCCCAGCCAGTCGCTTGGATGCAGAGGGTGATGCAGAGGGCCGGCGATGCAGAGGGCCAAGTCTCCCATCTTGCATTGCAGTCATCGAATCAAGTAGGTGGAAGAACTGTCGCCCGTTTTGAAGAGATATGTAAACGCCTCGCGTTCGAGGCTTCATGTCACGAGCGCCCATGCAATTTGGGAGACCTGACCCTCAGGGTTCGCGGCAGAAAGAATATTGCCAATGTTGCAGGGATTAAGCCATGAAGTTATCTCGACTTAGGTGGTATTGGGCCTTGCTCGGTTGCACAACCGTAAGTCTGATTAGAGTGCTTATTGGGATCTACTTTGACCGGGAGCCGCTAAGTGTGTCAGTTGGTCTACTTTTCTACTTTCCTGTTCAATCGATAGTTATTTTCATTGTGGTGTGGCCGATATGCGTAATTTCGAAGATGATACTGAGTGACGCTCCCTCAAGCATCGCCTCGGATGAGTCGAAGGATTGATCTGTCAAGGCAGTATCGAGATTTCGTCACATGCGTACCTTACCCAAAGCCCCGCAAAGCCCCCGGGTCAAGTCTTTAATTTGAACCCCTATAGATTCAAGACCTGACCCTCAAGGTGCTCAAGGTGCTCAAGGTGTGGAGGTATGAATGCCATATTTGTGGGAATTAATCGAGCATGACGACAGGGTTGCATTCGAGCTTGATCGACTAACGAATTGCGTAGGACAGAAAGTCGTTGCGCTTGTTTGGTCGTTTGAACGGAGTACGGGGAGCTTCCTCATCGAGTCCTGGGCTGGGCGCGAAGAACCAAGTAAGCGAGAGTATATTTTTTCGCATCGCGGCGTCATGCTCAGTTTCTTTGCAGAGAGTAGCGACGTAATGGACGACGAATCCGGGGCGGCCGACTGGAGTTGGCGCTTTATCCGCCGTTCTGTGTTGCCGAAGCTGGAAATTTCAGCACTGAATGAATTGAAATCGGCGCATCCAGGATGCGATACGCACATATTGCTCGCGGGTGAGGCCTATCGGCAACCTTGAGATAGCTGGCTGGGAGGTGATGGCGTGAATCTCTCGAATATCTGGCCGGCAAGCTGCGCGCACTTGAGCAACTGATACCTCTGGTGAGGGTTTGGGCTGCGTGCGCGCCGCCCCGGCAATTGGGGTGAGCAGAAGCATGCCGTGGCCCTGATTTCTTCCATCAAGACTTGTATTGCTCTCGCGTTTGCGAACTCGCAGCACAGCCTTGGCGTTCTGAAAAGATCGGGCGAGGCCGTCAACATCGCAAAGACATGGCCTCACGCTTCGCCCGCGCCTGCCACTTTCATCCATGACTGCGAGGCGCGCAACCGATTCCCCGGCTCATCCCCCTTCCACCCGTTCACGGGGCCGGGATGCCCCGATTGCTGTGTCACATTGCTCCTGCCATAGTGCCGGGCCGAGGGAAGAACGCTGGTGAGGGTCTGTAGACTGGGCTCAGCGCTGAATACGTAAGTGAGAAAGAAAGTACCGCCGAGCCGATGACCATGCGATCGAAGAATTGTTCTGCCGTGTTGCAGTTGAACCCAAGCCCGCCGCGCCAGCGCGGCTTCACCCTGCTGGAGCTGCTGGTGGTGATGGTCATCATCGGCCTGCTGGCGGGCTATGTGGGCCCCAAGTTCTTTGGCCAGATCGGCAAGTCCGAGGTCAAGGCGGCCAAGGCGCAGATCGATGCGCTGCAGAAATCGCTGGACCAGTACCGCATCGACCTGGGCCATTACCCCAGCACCGAGCAGGGCCTGCAGGCCTTGGTGGTGAAACCCGCCGACGAGCCGCGCTGGGCCGGCCCCTATCTCAGCAAGGCCGTCCCCAAGGACCCCTGGCACAACGAATATCAATACCGCGCCCCGGGTGAGCATGGCGAATACGACCTGCTTTCCTTCGGCCGCGACGGCCGCCCCGGCGGTGAGGGCGAAGACGCCGATCTGGTGAGCTGGTAATCAACGCCGGCCACCTTCCGCCGATGCCCACCTTCGAGGCCCGTGTCTTCCATCCCGACCAAGGGGTGATGCAGCGCCGCGTCGAGGCCGCCGATCGGCAGGCCGTCGCTGCGGCCCTGGGCGTGCTGCCCCAGCATGTGCTGGAGGTGCGCGAGCTGGGGGGCGGGGCCACGCGCGCGGCGCGCCGCGGCGGCTTCAGGCGCAATGCCCGCTTCCCCCTGCAGCTCTTCAGCCAGGAGCTGGCGGTGCTGCTGGATGCCGGCATCAGCCTGCTGGAGGCCCTGAGCACGCTGCGCGAGAAAGAGGGCAGCGAGGGCGTGCGCCAGGCGCTGGACGGCGTGGCCGAGGCGGTGCAGCAGGGCCAGCCGCTCTCGGCGGCGCTGCGCCAGCATCCCGAGGCCTTTGACGAGCTGATCTGCGCCATCGTGGCGGCGAATGAAAAGACCGGCCAGCTGGCCGTGGCCCTGGCCCAGCATGCGCGCTACCTGGCCTGGGTGGAGAGCCTGCGTGCGCGCCTGATCGCCGCCTGCGTCTACCCGGCCATGCTGCTGGTGGTGGGCTCGGCGGTCATCATGTTCCTGCTGCTGTTCGTGTTGCCGCGCTTTGCCGGCATCCTCGACGGCCTCGGCAACGAGCTGCCCTGGGGCTCGCGCCTGCTCATCGGCTTTGGCCAGACCGCCGGCGCCCATCCCTGGCTGGTGCTGGGCGCGGTGTCGGGTCTTGCCCTGCTGGTGGTGGCGGTGTTGCGGCATCGCCCGCTGCGCGAGCGCGTGCAGGCCAGCCTCTGGACCTTCCCCGGCCTGGGCCCGCGCCTGCGCGTGCTGGCGCTGGCGCGGCTGTACCGCAGCATGGGCATGCTGCTGGCCTCGGGCGTACCGGTGCTGCCGGCGCTGCGCATCGTGCAGGACGTGGTGGCCCTGCCTTGGCGGCCCGCGGTGGCGGCGGCGGCCGAGCAGATCGCGCGCGGCGAGCGTTTCTCGGACGCGCTGGAGGCCCATGATCTGGCCACGCCGGTGGCGCGCCGCATGGTGCGGGTGGGCGAGCGCAGCGGCGAGCTGGCGGCGATGCTGGAGCGCGCCGCGGCCTTCCACGACGAAGAGGCGGTGCGCCTCACCGAGCTGCTGACGCGCGCCATCAACCCGGCGCTGATGCTGGTGATGGGCGTGCTGATCGGCGGCATCATCGTGCTGATGTACCTGCCGATCTTTCAGCTGGTGGAGCAAGTTCAGTGACGGATATGACCTCGCTGTCAGACTGGCTGCCGGCCGAGCAGGCGCCCTGGCATCTCGATTTCGAGCGCTGGCCGCAGGCCCAGGCGCAGCGCTGGCGCGCCGTGCTGGCGGTGAACGCGCAGGGCCGCTGCACCCTGCTGGCCGATCGCGCGCTCGACGCGCTGCTGCTGCAAAGCGTGGAGTCGCGCCTGCAGCTGCCGGTGCGCTGGCGGGTCTGCGAGGCCGCGGCGGTGGAGCATTGGCTGGGTGCCGGCGAGGCCGACTTCCGCGCGCTCTCGGATGTGGACGAGGCCATGGCCGGCAGCGAGACCCATGCGGCCGATGCCGAGGAACTCTCGGCGCTGCGCCTGTCGGAGCAGGTGAGCCCGGTGGTGCGCCTGCTCAACGCCACGCTCTACGACGCGCTGCAGGACGGCGCCAGCGATGTGCACATCGAATGCACGGCGCGCGGCGCGGTGATCCGTTTCCGCATCGACGGCGTGATGGCCCAGGTGCGCCAGGTGGATGGCGCGGCGGTGGCCGAGCAGCTGGTGTCGCGGCTCAAGGTGATGTCGGAGCTGGACATCGGCGAGCGCCGCCTGCCGCAGGACGGCCGCTTCAAGCTGAAGGTGCAGGGGCGTGAGATCGATTTCCGCCTCTCCATCATGCCCAGCGTGTTCGGCGAGGACGCGGTGGTGCGCGTGCTGGACCGCGCCCGCATCGAGAAAGAGAGCAGCGGCCAGCTGACGCTGGATGCGCTGGGTTTCGATGCCGAGGAGCGCGCCGCGATCCGCGCCCAGGCGCGCCAGCCGCATGGCATGCTGCTGGTGACCGGCCCCACCGGCAGCGGCAAGACCACCACGCTCTACGCCACCCTGGCCGAGATCCACACCGGCCAGGACAAGATCATCACCATCGAGGACCCGGTGGAGTACCAGCTGCCCGGCGTGGTGCAGATCCCGGTGAACGAGAAGAAGGGCCTGACCTTCTCGCGCGGCCTGCGCTCGATCCTGCGCCACGACCCGGACCGCGTGATGGTGGGCGAGATCCGCGATGCCGAGACCGCGCAGATCGCGGTGCAGGCCGCGCTCACCGGCCACCTGGTGTTCTCCACCGTGCATGCCAACAACGCCTTCGACGTGATCGGCCGCTTCATGCACATGGGGCTGGATCTCTACAACGTCGTCTCCGCGCTCAACGCGGTGCTGGCGCAGCGCCTGATGCGGCTGAACTGCCGGCATTGCGCGCGGCCCTTCGTGCCCGACGTGGCCACCTTGGCGCGGCATGGCTTGAAGGCCGATGAGGGCACTTATATGAAGGGCGAGGGCTGCGGCCATTGCCGCGGCACCGGCTATCGCGGCCGGCGCGCGGTGGCCGAGCTGCTCAAGCTCGACGACGGCCTGCGCGACCTGATCGCCGCGCGCGCCCCGATGTCGCAGATCAAGGAAGCGGCGCGCAGCCGCGGCATGAAGCCGCTGCGCACGCTGGCGCTGCAGGCGGTGTGCCGCGGCGTCACCACCTTCGAGGAGCTGGAACGTGTCACCCTCGAGGAGTGAATCTTTCATGTCGGCAGCTGCGCAACCCAAGGGGCAGGTTCTGCGTTGGCGGCGCGCGCTGCGCGCACGCCTGGCGCGGCCGCAGGCCCTGTGGCTGGATGCGCGCGGGCAGCTGCAGGGCAGCAGCCTGGCGGATTGGGCCGCCGCCCATGCCGGCGGCGGGCTGGAGCTGGTGGTGTCCGAGCATCTGCTGGCGCATCTGCTCAGCGAGCCCGGCCTGCCGCTGGCCGACGACGCGGCCATGGCCGCCTATGCGCGCCAGCTCTTCGGTCATTATTTTGGCGCCGCGGCGCAGCGCTGGGCGCTGGCGCCCTGGCAAGTGGGTGAGGCAGGGCATGGCGACAAGGACGCCAAGGGCGCCAGCGCCCTGCAGGGCCTGGACTGGCCGGCCGCCCAGGCCAGCCTGGCGGCCCAGCAGGTGCGCGTGCTGAGCCTGCGCCCCGCCTGGGCCGCCGTCCTGCAGGCGCTGGCCCCGCAGGAGCCGCAATGGCTGCGCGCGCCGCAGGCGGCGCTGGCCTGGGTGGAGGGCAGCCTGCTGACTTGGGCTGAGCTGCGCGAGGGCCGGTGCCAGGTCTTGCGCCATCAGCGCCTCGAAGCGGCCACGCTGGCCGCGCTGGGCGAGGCCCTGGCCGAACTGCGGCGCGAGGGCATGGAGGTCTTGCTGCTGGGCTATGGCCTGGCGGCGGGCACCGTGCCGGCCTGGCCGGGCGTGCGCGTGCTGGGCCGGCTCGACGGCAGCGCGCCCGAGCCCGACTGGCTGGCGCGGCCCGCACAGGCCTGGGCGCAGGCACCCAGGCCCGACTTCATCGCGCAGGGCCGGGCACGTTCGCCGCTGGCCTGGCCGCTGGCCGCCACCGGCGCCCTGGTGCTGGCCGCGGCCGCCTGGGGCGCCTGGGACAGCCGGGCAGACATGCTGCAGGCGCAGAGCCGCCTGGCCAGCCTGCAGCACCAGCAGCGCGGCCTGCCCGCGGCCAAGGTCGCCGCCGTCGCGGTAGCCAGCCCCGGCCGCACCGATCCGCTCGAGCAGGAGCGCGAGCGCAGCCTGGCCGAGGTGCAGCGCCTGTTGGCGCAGCCCTGGGGCCATTTGCTCGCCAACGTCGAGCAGGCGGGCCTCACCGGCGCGCCCGGCGCGATCCACTGGCTGGGCCTGGACCTCAACACCGGCCGCATGGAGCTGCGCCTGGAGGGCCTGGCCAGCGACAAGGCCGTGGCCCTGCAGCTGGTGGACCGCCTGAGTGCCGCGCCCGGCTGGAGCGAGGTGGTGCTGGGGCGCTTCCAGAACGGCAGCGAGGGCATGAGCGGGCAGCGCTTTGAGCTGGTGGCCAAGCTCAGGCCGGCGGCCCTGCAGGCCAGCCTGCCCGTGAAGGACAAGACGCCATGAGGGCGCGCCTGAAATTTCATGCGCAGGCGCTGGGCTGGCCCGGCCTGCTGGGCCTGCTCCTGCTGCTGGCCGCGGCGGCGCTGGCGCTGGGCCTGACGCCGCGCTGGGAGGCGCAGGCGAGCCAATGGGAGGCCGAGGCCGGGCGCCTGCAGCGCCAGCTGCGCGCGCAGAAGCTGGCCGCTGCAGCCGCCACGCCCGGCGCCCAGGCCACGCTCACGCCGGCGCAATGGCAGCTGGGCCTGCCCTCCGGCGAGCAGCGCCAGCAGCGCCTGGCCGATCTGCTGGAACTGGGCCTGCGCCAGGGCCTGGTGAGTGCGCGCACCGAGCATCGCCTGACGGTGGATATCAGCGCCGGCCTGGAGCGCCTGCGCATCACCATGCCGGTGCAGGGTGGCTATGCGCAGCTGCGCGGTTATATCGATGCAGCGCTGCTGCAGGACCCGGGGCTGAGCCTGGACAGCTTCAAGCTGCGCCGCGCCAATCCGCAGACGCCCGATGTCGAGGCCGAGCTGCTGTGGTCGCTGCATGCGCGCCATGCGGCCGCGCCGGAGCAGGAGGCGCCGCGATGACGACGAGCAAGCAGGGTGTGAGCAAGCGTCAGCTGGCCCTGGCCGCCGCCCTGGCCGCCACCATCGCCGCGACGCTGTGGGCGGCGCAGAGCGAGGACGAAGAACCGGTGCAGCCCAGCGCCGGCGCGCGCCGTGCCGCCGCGCCAGCGGCTGCAGGCGCTAACCGTGCTGTGGCGCGTCCGTCCGCCGCGGCCAGCGCGCCGCTGCGCTTTGTGGCGCTGCAGCGCGCACCCTGGCCGGCGGTCAAGGACAGCGAGTTGGCGGCCTGGATGCCGCCGCCCCCACCGCCGCCGCCACCACCACCGCCCCCCGCGCCCCCGCCACCGCCGGTGGCGCCGGCCTTCCCCTACCAGCTGATCGGGCGGCTGGAGGAAGCGGGCGTGAGCCAGGTGTTCCTGGCCGGCCCGGCGCGCAGCCTGAACGTCCGTGCGGGCGAGGTGATCGACGGCCAATGGCGCGTCGAACGCATCGCCCCCACCGGCCTCCAACTCCTCTGGTTGCCCGCCAAGCTGCCAGTCAACGTCGCATTCCGACCCGCACCATGAAGCAGCGCATGCATCGCACCCTTGCCCAAGTCTCGTTGACGCTGATGTTCGCGCTGGCGGGTTGCGGCCACCCCGCGCTGCGCCAGGCCGATGAGCTGGCGCGCAGCAACCAGCTGCCGCAGGCCAACGCGGTACTGCAGCAGGCATTGCGCGAGGCGCCCCAGGACCATCAGCTGCGCGCGGCGCAGCTGCGCGTGGGCGATCAGCTCAAGGCGCGCCTGCTGATGCAGATCGAGGGTGCGCGCCTGGCCTCGCGCTGGGAGGAGGCGCGCGAGGCCCTGCAGCGCCTGCGCGAGCTCGACCCCAAGCATGCGCGGCTGGAGTGGTACGAGACCGAGATCGGGCGCGGCGCGCGCCAGGACGCGGCCCTGCAGCAGGGTCGTGCGGCGCTGCGCGAGGGCCAGCTGGAGCGCGCCGAAAGCGTTGCGCGCGGCATCTTGGCCGAGTCGCCCCAGCATCCGGGCGCACGCCTGCTGCTGAGCCAGACCGCCCAGGCCCGGCCGCTGGAGTACGCCAGCGGCGAGCTGGGCCCGGCCTTCCAGAAGCCGGTGACGCTGGAGTTCCGCGAGGCGCCGCTGCGCCAGGTGTTCGAGGCGCTGGCGCGCAGCAGCAATATCAACTTCGTGTTCGACAAGGACGTGCGCTCGGACGCCAAGGTGACGATCTTCCTGCGCAATGTCAGCCTGGACGAGGCCATGCGCGTGATCCTCTCCACCCAGCAGCTGGACCGCAAGCTGCTCAACGAGAGCTCGGTGATGATCTTCCCGGCCACCCAGGGCAAGCAGCGCGAGCACCAGGAGCTGATCACCCGCACCCTCTACCTCACCAATGCCGACGTGAAGCAAGTGCAGGCGATGGTGCGCGCGATTGCCAAGGTGCGCGACATCCATATCGACGAGCGCCTCAACCTGATGGTGGTGCGCGACACCCCCGAGGTGCTGCGCCTGGTGGAGCGCCTGATCGCCTCGGTGGACCTGCCCGAGCCCGAGGTGATGCTGGAGGTGGAGGTGATGGAGCTGGCCACCGACCGCGTCGACCAGCTGGGGCTGCAATGGCCGGAGACCGTCTCCTACGGTCTGCTGGGCGTGAACGGCCAGGTGCCGCTGAGCCAGCGCGGCGACTTCCGCGCCAGCATCGCCAACCCGGCCGTGGTGGCCACCATCAAGGGCACCTCGGGCAATACCAATCTGCTCGCCAACCCCAAGATCCGCGTGCGCAACCGCGACAAGGCCAAGGTGCTGATCGGCCAGAAGGTGCCGGTCTTCACCACCACCACCAACTTCAGCGGCACCTCCTCGGTGGCCGCCTCGGTGTCCTATCTGGACGTGGGGCTGAAGCTCGAGGTGGAGCCCACCATCCAGCTCGACAACGATGTGGCCATCAAGGTCAACCTCGAGGTCAGCAACCTGATCCGTCAGGTCACCGGCCCGGGCGGCACCACCGCCTATGAGATCGGCACGCGCCAGACCAACACCACGCTGCGCCTGGCCGATGGCGAGACCCAGGTGCTGGCCGGCCTGATCAGCGATGAAGACCGCCGCAGCGCCACCGGCGTGCCGGGCCTCTCCAGCCTGCCGTTGCTGGGCAAGCTGTTCGGCGTGCAGACCGACAACCGCGCCAAGACCGAGGTGGTGCTGCTGATCACGCCGCGCATCGTGCGCAACCTCGCCCTGCCCGATGCCGGCCTGACCCAGCTGCCCGGCGGCACCGATGCCTCGCCGGGCGCCTTCAGCAGCCGGCTCAAACCCACGGCGCGGGTCGGCGTGGGCCTGGCGGGTGCTGCCGTGGCCGCGCCCAGGCCGCAGGCCGATGCGGCCGCGAATGCCGAGGTGCTGCTCAAGATGGATGTGACGCCGCAGGTGCCGGCGGGCGGCACGGTGTCGGTCACGCTCAGGCAGGACAGCGCCCATGCGGTGAAGGGCGAGCTCGAGTTCGATCCCGCCAAGCTGCAGCTGGCGCAGAACCTGCCTGGGGCCGTGCCCGGCCGTGCCAGCTTCGACCTGGCCCCGCGTGGCGAGCGCGTCATCGTGCTGCGCGCCCTGCCGGCGGCGGCGGGCCAGCCGCTCAACATCAGCGTGGGCGGCCTGCAGGCCAGCGGCCTGAATGGCGAGAGCCCGCCGGTGCGGCTGGAAGGCTCGGGCCTGGTGGCGGTCGAGGCGGCGAAGTAAATCTACCCATGCGCGCGCGCGGCTTCACGCTGATCGAAATGCTGGTGGTGCTGGCCATGCTCAGCGTGCTGGCGATGGCGGCGCGGCCGGTGCTGCTGCTGTCGGTGCAGCGCAGCCAGGAGTTCGCCCTGCGCGAGGCGCTGCGCACGCTGCGCGGCGCGCTCGATGCCTACAAGCGTGCCGCCGCCGAGGGCCATATCCAGCAGAGCCCGGAGGACAGCGGCTACCCGCCCGATCTGCAGGCGCTGGTGAAGGGCGTGCCGGATGCCAAATCGGCGAACGGCCGCAAGCTCTACTTCCTGCGCCGCCTGCCGCGCGACCCGCTGGCCGACCCGGCCCTGGCGCCCGAGGAGAGCTGGGGCCTGCGCGCCGCCGACAGCCCGCCCGACGAACCGCGCGCCGGCCGCGATGTGTTCGATGTCTACTCCCGCTCCGAGCGCCGTGCGCTCGACGGCACCCTGTACAAGGACTGGTAGGCATGCGACAGCGCGGCTTCACCCTGATCGAGTTGATTGTCGTGATGGCGATCGTGGCCCTGCTCGCCAGCATTGCCGCGCCGCGCTACTTCAACAGCCTGCAGAAATCGCGCGAGACGGCGCTGCGCACCTCGCTGAACGTGATGCGAGACGCCATCGACCAGTACGCGGCCGACAAGGGCCGTTACCCCGATTCGCTGCAGCAGCTGGCCGAGGCGCGCTATCTGCGCGAGATCCCCGAAGACCCGCTGCTGGGCCGGCGCGACGGCTGGGTCGAGCTGGGCCCGCCACCAGATGCGCAACTGAAGGGCCAGCTCTACGACCTGCGCAGCGGCGCGGCCGGGCGCGGCAGCGATGGGCGGCTGTATGCGGATTGGTGACGCGCGAGGTTTCACCTACCTCGGCATGCTGTTCTTCGTGGCCATCACCTCGGCCGCGTTGGCGGCGCTGGGCCAGCACTGGAGCACCGCGGCGCAGCGCGAACGCGAGCGCGAGCTGGAGTTCCGCGGCCAGGAGATCGCGCGGGCGATCGAGAGCTATCTGGCCGCTGGGAATCCACAGGCGCGCGTCTACCCGCGCAGCCTCGACGACCTGCTGCGCGACGACCGCGGCGCCAAGCCGCGCCACCACCTGCGTCGCCTTTATGCCGACCCGTTCACCGGCAAGCCGGACTGGGTGTTACTTGCGGCACCCGCCGATCCGCGGGGGGTCGAGGGTGTGCGCAGCCGTTCGGAGCAGGCCTTGCTACGGCAGCTTGGCGACACCGAGGGCGGCGCATCGCGCGCCAGCGACTGGCTCTTCAAACCCTCGCCCACCCAGGCAAAACCTGACCCCGCAGCCTCTGCGGCCTCCGCCCCAGGCCCCTGAGTGCTGGCGCGCAACCGCGCCCACGGCCCTGCGCCCCTGTCCGTGTTTACCCTGGATACCCCTGATTCGGGGGCGGGGCAACTCAGTATGTCCATCGCCACAGGCACGATCAGAATCCGCCTCCTGACGCACGCGGCGCCAGTCGATCGTTTTTGCGTTGGGTGGCGAGATGGGCGCGTTGCCGGTACAGCCGGCTCAAGCAGCGCAAGCCAAACATTGGGGTGCATGACACCGACGGAATTGGTAACAAAAAGGGGTATCGAATGAAAGTGTCCTGGATGAAGACTGCGCTGGCTGCGGCCGTGCTGTGCAGCGTGGGCGCCGCGCAAGCGGCCCTGATCACCTTTGACGGCCTGGCCGACTCGCCAAACGCGCCGTTCATGCCTTTGGCGGGGCATGGCGACGAGTTCTACCAGTCCGGCATGTGGATCGACCCCTGGAGCACCAAGGCTGGGCGTCAGTTGGGTGATCTGGTGGGTGCCGTCGTGGACGGAACCGATCTGGCCAGCACCTGCGCGTTTGTGGTTTGCCCCAGCAACAATGCGACCAAGTTCTACACCGCGCTGAACGATTCCCAGCTCTATCTGGGCAATCTCAGCGGCAAGACCTTCCGCATGGACCAGTTCGACGCCAGCTTCGTTGCGGCGGATGGTGACGTGGTGCCGCCTTTGGCGTTGGTCTTGCGCGTGGACGGCTACAACGGCATCAATCTGGTGGCGCAACAGGATTTCTTCGTGCCCGGGCCGAAGAATGGCGCGTACAACTTCAGCCACTACAACTTCAGTGCCGCCTTCGCAGGCACCAACATCGATCAAGTGGTGTTCTATGGCTACGCCTGCAACGCTGCCGCTTCCTGCTCGCGGCTCACTGACAAGGCCCAGTTCGCCATCGACAACATTCAGACCGTGCCCGAGCCCGCCAGCTACCTGCTGGTGGGCCTGGCTGTCGCCGCTGCCGGCTATGCCCGTCGTCGTCGCGCAGTCTGACCACAAGTCAGCTCTGCCCCGTCATACAGCGAGGAATACGCAATGAAACTACGTCCCGTTTCCCTGGCCACCTTGGCTCTGCTCTCGGCCCTGGCAAGCAATGCCATGGCGCAAGAGCGTCGTACCTACATCGTGCAACTGGCCGACCAGCCTGCTGCCAGCTACGCCGGCGGCGTCGCCGGCTACGCCGCGACCCAGCCCGCTGCTGGTGGCCGCTTCAAGTTCGATGCCGTTGAAACCCAGGCCTATCTCACCTACCTGGGCGGCAAGCAGGCCTCGGTGATGTCGCTGGTGGGCAATGCCCCCATCCTGAACACCTACAAGACCGTCTTCAACGGCTTTGCCGCGCAGCTGACCGAGGCCGAAGTGCTGACCTTGAAGGCCAATGCCGGCGTGGTCGAGGTCTTCGAGAACCAGGTCCGTCAGTTCGACACCGTCAGCACCTCCAAGTTCCTGGGCCTGACCGCGCCGGGCGGCCTGTGGTCGCAAATGGCCGCCGGCTTCGCCAACAAGGGCGAGGACATGGTGGTGGGTATCATCGACGGCGGTATCTGGCCCGAGAACCCTGCATTCGCCGATCGTGTGGACGCCAATGGCGTGCCCACCTTCGATGCCGCTGGTACGCAGGTCTACGGCCCGCCGCCCGCCAGCTTCAAGGGCGGCTGCAAGCCCGGTGAAGGCTTTGATCCTGCCCTGCATTGCAACAACAAGCTGATCGGTGCCAAGTTCTACGACGCCGGCTTCAAGAAGTACGTTGCGGACAATCCCGCCAATCCGGTGCATTGGACCGAATTCGCCTCGCCGCGCGATTCGGTGGCCGGCCCCACCGGCCATGGTGGTCACGGCGACCACACCGCCTCCACAGCGGCTGGCAACAGCGGCGCCACCGCCATCGTCTCCGGCATCGCGATGGGCCAGGCCTCGGGCATGGCACCGCGCGCCCGCGTGGCCGCCTACAAGGTCTGCTGGACCTATGTGAACGTCGCCGCCACCGACGGCACCGGCAGCCAGAACGGCTGCTTCAACAACGACTCGGTGCAGGCCATCGACGACGCCGTCAACGACGGCGTGAACGTCATCAACTACTCGATCAGCGGCTCGCAGACCTCGGTGGCCGACCCGGTCGAGCAGGCCTTCTACCGCGCCTCGCTGGGCGGCGTGTTCGTGGCCGCCTCGGCCGGCAACAGCGGCCCGGCCAATCAGGTGGCTCACATCAGCCCCTGGCTGACCACCGTCGCAGCCTCCACGCATGACCGCAATCTGCAGGCCGACGCCACGCTGGGCAACGCAGCCAAGTACTCGGGCGCGTCGCTCAACACCACGCCGGTGGCTGCCACGCCGCTGATCCGCGCCGAAGACGCCGGCATCGCCGGCGCCAGCGCCAATCTGAACCTGTGCTTCAGCAACCCGCTGGAACTCGACCCGGCCAAGGTGGCCGGCAAGATCGTGGTCTGTACGCGCGGCACGAACGCCCGTGTCGACAAGAGCTTTGCGGTGCAGCAGGCCGGTGGCGTCGGCATGATCATGGCCGACAACGGCGGTGGTCTGGTGGCCGAAGCGCATTCCGTGCCTACCATCCACGTGACGCAGGCCGACGGCGCTGTCATCAAGGCCTATGCCCAGACGGCTGGTGCCACCGCCGCTATCGGCGCCTTCTACGCCGGTGTCAAGCCCGCGCCCATCATGGCCGGCTTCTCCTCGCGCGGCCCCAACCAGGGCGACAGCAATATCCTCAAGCCCGACCTGACCGCGCCCGGCGTGGACGTGATCGCCAGCGTGACGCCGGATCTGAGTCAGGCCGAGCGCGATGCGGTGGCCAATGGCACGCTGGTGCCGCCGCCGGCCTGGGCTTCGTACCAGGGCACCTCGATGTCCAGCCCGCATGTGGCGGGTCTGGCGCTGCTGATCAAGCAGGCGCACCCGGATTGGTCGCCCGCGGCGATCAAGTCGGCCCTGATGACCACCAGCTACTCGACCCTGAACGACGGCCTGGCCGACGCTCAGAATGGGCTGTTGCCCTGGGCCCAGGGTGCTGGTCATGTGAACCCAAACAAGGCCACCGATCCGGGCCTGGTGTACGACGCCGGCAAGGCCGATTACATCAAGTACCAGTGCAAGGTCAACAAGCCGGCCGTCATCCCTGCCTCGGACTGCAGCGCGGCACCGACGGGCTTCGGCACGCTGGACGAGACCTACAACCTCAACCTGCCCTCGATCACCGTGGGCAACCTGTTCGGTTCCATCCCGGTGACCGTGACGCGCCGTGTCACCAATGTGGGCAGCAGCCCCGCCACCTACACCGCCGCTGCAACGGTGCCAGGTTTCACCACCGTGGTGACGCCCAACACGCTGACCCTGAACCCGGGTGAGACCAAGAGCTTCACCGTCAAGCTGACCAACGCTGGTGCGGCTGCGAATGTGTGGCAGTTCGGTGCCTTGACCTGGGCCGATGGCGCTGGCCATGTGGTACGCAGCCCGATCCAGGCGCGCGTTGGCAAGGCCATCACGGCGCCTGCCAGCCTGACCGGCACCACGGCCTCGGGCACCAAGCTGATCACCGTGAAGACCGGTTTTGCCGGCCGCATGGGTTCGGCCGTGGGTGGTCTGAGCCCCGTGACCATGGGCGATGCGGTCACGCTGGCACAGGGCGGCAAGGGTTCGGCCGATCTCAAGGCGGCTTGCCAGGCCGGTGTCGACCTGCCCGACGTGAAGGTCTACAACGTCGCCGTGCCCGCCAATACCGTGGTGTTCCGTGCGGCCCTGCGCCAAGCGGACGTCAGCGGTGCCGAGGACGACAACGATCTGGGCATCCTCACGCCGTCCGGCGCCTGGGGTTACTCGGGCAACGGTGGTTCCGACGAGGCGGTGCAGATCACCGCTCCGGCGGCCGGCAACTATCGCGTCTGCGTGGCCGCCTGGGGTGGTTCCAATGCGATGACGCACCGCCTGTCGAGCTGGGTGGTCAAGGTGGGTGACACTGGCGGCAACTTCCGCGCCATGCTGCCCAGCACCGTCTATGCCAACAGCACGGCCACGGTGGGCCTGAGCTGGTCGGGCCTGGCGCCGAGCGGCCGTTACCTCGGCGGCGTGCAGTTCAAGGACCTGAGCGGCGCGGTGCAAGCCACCACGGTGGTGCGCGTCGAGACCAATGGCGGCCTGCCGGTGAACGAGCCTGCGGACACGCTGTCGCACAAGCTGACGCCGATGAGCAACTAAGGCGACACCGAGGTTTCCGGCCACTCGGCCGGAGACTTCGGCAAACGTCTGATTTCTTCAGGCCGCAACCCGCAAGGGCTGCGGCCTTTGTCTTGGGCCTTACTGCGCGCTGGCGGCGCCCGAGCCGCTGCCAGGCAGCAAGACGCAACGCCCGGCCTGGCAACTCGCCCCCGGGTCGGTGACCAGCCGGCAATCCGACATCATGCCGGAGCGCAGGTTCTCGGCCCGGCGCGCGGCCGCATGTTGTTCGACCAGGCCCTGCAGCCGCGCCTCGTTGCTGCGCTTGCTGGACCAGGCTAGATAGACCTCCGGGCCGCCACAGGACTTGTGGCCCACCGCGATGCTGCGGCATTGCTGCGGCGCGTCGCAGGCGGCATCGCCGATCTCGGCCCTGATGTCCTTCAGCAGCGTGGCGCTGTCCTTGGCCTCCATCTTGGGCGCGCTGTTGCAGGCCGCGGTGGCAAGGGTCAGCAGGGTCATGCCGACGAGACGCAAGAGGGTGTTGGGTGTGCTCATGGCTCATCCTCGCGCCTTCCAGGGGCGCCGGCAAGCGGGAATAAAAAACGGCGCCCGAAGGCGCCGTCGTGGCTGGAGGGCTGATCAGCCCGCAGCTCAGAACTTCATGGTGCCGCCCACGAAGAAGGAGCGGCCGAACACGTCGTAGTAGCCCGGGATGGTGTCCAGTGCCTGCGTGCCCGAGTAGCCCGATGCGAAGATCGGCGGCTTCTTGTCGAACAGGTTGGTCACGCCGGCGTACAGCTCGGTCTTCTTGTTCAGGCTGTAGCCCAGGCGCAGGTTGTGGTACGTGTGCGCACCGACCATGGGGAAGCCATCGGCGGCCGAGCCCACGCCCATATCGGTACGGCCGATGTGGCGCATGTTCCAGTTCGCCTTAAAGGCGCCGAACTTCCAGCCCACGTTGACCGCGCCGGTGAACTTCACATAACCCTGCAGCGAGGTGGTACCACCGGCCTGACCCAGCAGGTCCACCGGATCTTCGCCGGCCAGCGGCACGAACGAGGCCTTGTCGTAGACGGTGGCGATGGCGCTCAGGTCGAAGTCACCGTAGCTGCCGGTCTTGAAGTTGTAGTGCACGTCGATATCCACGCCGCTGACATCCAGCGAGGCGACGTTCTGCAGCTGCTCGTTGACCGACTTCAGCACGTAGTTCGCGCCGGGCAGCAGGGGGTGGGTACCACGGGTCTTGGAATCGCACAGGAAGCGATTCGGCGTGTCGTAGCACAGGTTCACCGCGGTGCCGCGGTCCACGGTGGCGATCTGGTCCTTCACCTTGATGGTGAAGCGGTCGATCGCCAGCGTGAAGCCCTTCAGCATGCTGGGCTGGAACACCAGGCCGTAGGTCAGCGTGGTGCCGATCTCCGGATTCAGGTTGGCATTGCCGCCCGACAGGCCTTCCACGCTCTGCTCGATGATCTGGCCGGGGTTGTAGTCGGCCGGCACACCGTCGGCCGCGCAGTTGGCGGCGCGCGTCGGGTTGGCATTGCGACGGCTGGCCGTGCAGGGGTCGTTGACCACACCGAAGGTCTGGCCCACGCCCGACAGCTCGCCCGGCACCGGGGTGCGCACCGAGCGTGCCTTCTTGGCGCGGAAACGCAGGCCGTCGGTCGGCTCCCATTCGCCGCCCATGATCCAGGTGTTGTAGCTCTTGCCGCTGCTGCTGGAGTGGCGATAGGCGCCCTCGGCGTTCAGCATGTTGATGAAGGGCTTGTCGGCCAGCAGGGGCACCTGGATCTCGCCGAAGATCTCGCGCGTCTTGATCTTGATGTAGTCGGTGTCGCCGATCTGGTTGCCGGTCACGGTGCCCTGGTTGATCTGGGTGTCGTGATCCAGGCCGCCGTACAGCGAGCGGACCTCGGCACCGACGACGGTGCGCACATCGCCGGCGGGCAGCTTGAAGGCCGAGCCGCTCAGCGAGACGACGCTGTCGTTCAGGCTCTGCTTGCCGATCGAGGTGGTGCCCACGGTGAGGTACTTGGACATCTCCGCGGTGTAGGGCGCGAACGGGTTGATCGGCACGCAGCCCATGGCACGCGCGGTGGCGCTTGAGCACTGGTACTTGCCCGAGCCGGGTGCGGTTTCTTCCACGCGCAGACCGTCATACAGCTGCTGCAGGCCCACCGAGCCCTCGGTGCCCAGGATGGTCTTGGTGGTGCCGAAGGTGTGGTTGGCTTCCCAGCGCCAGTCGCTGCCAAAGCCCATCAGGCTGTCCAGCTCGCCCTTCACGCCGATCACGGCGCGCGCCATGTCGCGGTCGCTGCTGGCGCCGCGGTTGCCGCCCACGGTCTCCGACGAGAAGCGCTGCCACCAGGTCATTTCCGTGGCCTTGGCCGCCACCATGGCCGCCTTCAGGGCCGCGGGGATGAAGGGGTTGTTGAGCGGGATCGACGCTTCGGTCTCGCCGCCGACGAGGTTGGCGCTCGACTGGAAGGGGTTGCCCTCGAAGCTCGAGTCGATCGAGGTCGATGCGTAGTTGAATTCACCAAAGGCGGTGACATTGGGCGCGAGCTTGTACTCGATGTCGCCGGCCATCACGACGCGCTTGGTCGGGATGGCCAGGTCGCGCTGGGCGTTGCGGTTGTAGCCGTCGACGGCGGTGGAGAACGGGATCAGCTTGCCGCTGGCGTCGAGGAAGGAACCGTTGCGCTGCGTGTAGCTCTTGCCGTCGCCGGGGAAGAAGCGGCCGGCCAGCGGCACGCCGGAGCGCGCCACCGGGCCCTTGCGGAAATCGTCCGGTGCGGGCCAGAACACGTCATCGTCGCAGAGCTCGCGGTCCTTGCAGCTGACGTGGCCGTCCTTGTGGAATTCCATCGTCAGCAGCGCGCGGCCGTTGCCGCCCAGCTTGCTGCCGAACATGACATGGGCCTGGGTGCTCTTGTTGTCGCCGCGCTCGGTCTCGCCGTACTGCACGCCGACCTCGACGCCTTCGAAGCTCTTCTTCGTGATGATGTTGATCACGCCGGCCATGGCGTCGGCGCCATAGATGGCCGAGGCGCCGCCGGTGATGGTCTCAACGCGCTCGATATTGGCAAAGGGGATCGAGTTGAAATCGACGCCCGTGCTGGTGCTCGAGCCGCCGGGGACGCGGCGGCCGTTGATCAGCACCAGGGTCGACTGCGAGCCGAGGTTGCGCAGATTGGTCAGCTGCAGGCCGGAGGAGCTGACGCCCGAGAAGGTCGACTGCGTGCGCGAGGCGCCGAAGGCCGGCGTGAACTGCGGCAGCTGCGTCGCCATGTCGGCGAAGTTGGTCAGGCCCAGGTTGGCCATGGTCTCGGTGCTCACCGACATCACGGGCGTGGTGCCTTCCAGATTCGGGCGCACGATGCGCGAACCGGTGATGACGATGGCTTCCATCTTCTCGACCTTGGTGTCGGTCGACTGGGCGTGGGCGGGCATGGCGAATGGCAGCATGCCGGTGGCCAGCAGCGCAATGGCGCCGCTGACGCGGGATCGTTTAAACATGGGTTCTCCTAGATGATGGCTTTTGACCAGACGTGCATGTCGCTGGCCGCTTGAGTACGCGGCTTGTTGTTACGTCCAGATGCACCGGCCGCAGTCTTGGGGATGTGCTTGGTCACGGCAATGTGACGAAAGGCCCCCCGTGTCAGCGTCGCAACGTGACCAAACGCCTTGGTGCGCAATGCGCTTAGGTAATTACCCTTGGGCTAACCGGCGGAAAATGCGGCCGATTTCGCCGCCGCCCCCATGCCTCGGGGGCTGGCGCTCGGTCGGGCCGCGCCGCGCGCCCGTTCCGCGAGGGGATGAGAAAAGTTAGGGTGATGAATGGCACTCCATGGCGCCGCCGCGGATGTGCTTTGCCAAGAGTGCCTCAGGCCGCGCGCAGGCAATCCACGATCTTCATGCGCGAGGCGCGCCAGGCCGGCACGAAGCCGCCCAGCAGGCCCATGAAGAGGGCGAAGGCCAGGGTCTGCCAGACGATGCGGCCGGTGAGCTTGAACTGGAACGCCAGCTCGGCAAAGCTCTGGAAGTTGGTGGTCGAGATGTTCACCGCCTGCATGCTGGTGGCCGCCAGCAGGCCCAGCAGCCCGCCCACCAGGGCCAGCAGCAAGGCCTCGCACAGAAAGGCCAGCAGCACCGCGCCGCGCCGGAAGCCCAGGGCGCGCAAGGTGCCGATCTCGCCGGTGCGCTGGGCCACCGCGGCGAACATGGTGATCATGGCGCCGACGATGGCGCCGATCGAGAAGATCACCGAAAGCGAGGTGCCGAGGATGCTGATGAAGGTGGCCAGGGCCTCGCTCTGCTCGGCGTAGAACTGGATCTCGGGCTTGGCCTCCACCGTCAGGCGCGGGTCGGCCGCGATGGCTTTCGTCACCGCCTCGAACTGCGTGGCATCGGTCAGGCGGAACACGATGCTGGAGAAGGCGTTGCGGCGGAAGGCCTGCAGCATCTGTTCGGCGTCGCCCCAGATCTCGGAGTCGAAGCCGGTGCGGCCGCTGTCGAACACGCCCACCACGGTCCAGTCGCGGCCGGCAAAGCGCAGCGTCTCGCCCAGCGCCGCGCCCTGGAAGCCCTCGGCCACCGCGCGGCCGGTGACGATCTCCGAGCTGCCGGGCCTGAACATGCGGCCCTGCACCAGCTGCACCTGGGGGCGCAGCTCCAGCCCGGTGGCCGAGGTGCCGCGCACCGTCACATTGCTGGGCTTGCCGCTGCCGCGCTTGGGCAGATTGTTCAGCACCACCGGCTCCTTGCTCAGCAAGACCTGACCCCGGGCACCGGTGGCGATGCCCGGCAGGCTCTCGAGGATGGCGGCCTGGCCGCGGTCCACGCCGCTGTTGATCTCGGCGCCGGCGCCCTTGCGCAGCGCCATCACGTTGTCGGGCTGGCCGGTGGCCACCAGGGTCTGGCGTATGCCCTCGCTCATCATCAGCACGGTGGCGAACACATAGACCACCAGCGCCATGCCGCCGGCGGTGAGCAGGGTGGTGACGCGCCGCACCCAGAGGTTGCGGGCGATGTAGGCGAGCGGCAGCAGCTTCATATCACGCCACCTGGCGCAGGCCAGCCACGATGCTGATGCGGCTCATCTTCCAGGCCGGCCAGGCCGCCGCCACAGCGCCCACCAGCAGGGCCGCGAGCAGCTGCAGCGCCATGGTCAGCTCGGAGACCTGGAACACCGGGAACAGCGTGCCCACCGCGGCGCGGAAGGCGGCGGCCAGCGGCAGGGTCAGCAGCAGGCCGGACACGCCGCCCACCAGGGCGATCAGCAGGCTCTCGCCGAACAGCAGCCGCGCCACGAAGCCGGGCCCGAAGCCCAGCGCCTTGAGGGTGGCGTACTCGGCCAGGCGCTCGCGCGCCGTCATCGTCATGGTGTTGGCCATCACCGCCATGATGATGACGATGATGATGAGGCTGACCGCCTGCACCGCCACCAGGATGGCCTCGCTCATCGAGACGAAGCTGAGCTGGAAGGCCGATTCGGTCTCGGTGAGGGTCTCGGCCAGCGAGTTCTTGAACAGCGCGTCGACGCGCTGCGAGATGGGCGCGGCGTTGTGCGGCTCGTTGATGCCGATGATGTAGACGCCCACCTGGTCGGCGCGGCCGGGGTAGCGCTTGCGCAGGGTCTCGTTGATGAGGCCCCAGTGGAACAGCAGCTGGCTCTCGTCGGTCTTGGCCTCGGCGCCGTCCCAGATGCCGCGCAGCGTGAAGCTCCAGGTGCCCGGGTAGATGGTGCCGCGCAGGGGGATCTGGTCGCCGATCTTCCAGCCGAACTTGTTGGCCAGCTTCCGACCCACCACGCAGCCCTGGCGGTCGCGGATGAAGGCCAGGCGCTCCTCGTCCTTGAGGCGGTACTCGGGGTAGAGCGCCAGATAGCTGGCCGGCTCGACCGCGAACTGCGGGAAGAAGTTGCGCTCGGTGATGTAGACGCCGCCGAACCAGTTGGCCCAGGAGACGCTGGCCACGCCGTCCACCGCCTTGAGGCGCTGCGCGTAGTTGAGCGGCAGCGGGAAGGTCAGCGAGATCGCGCTGCGCGACACCAGGCGCGTGCTGCTGCTGCCCTCGACGCCGGCGTACCAGGCATCGACGATGGTGCGCAGCAGGCCGAAGGCGGATACCGCCACCACCAGGCCCACCAGGGTCAGGAGGGTGCGCAGCTTGTGCCGGAAGGCATTGCGCAGCAGCAGCTTGAGGTAGAAGAGCATCCCGGTCTGCTCAGGGCTCGTGCACCAGCACGCCCTTTTCCAGGTGGATGAGGCGGTGCGCGCGCGCCGCGGCCTTGGGATCGTGGGTCACCATCACGATGGTCTTGCCGAGGCTGCGATTCAGCTCGTCCAGCAGCGACAGCACCTCCTCGCCGGTGTGGCGATCCAGGTCGCCGGTGGGCTCGTCGGCCACGATCATGGCCGGGTCGCTGACCAGCGCGCGCGCGATCGCCACGCGCTGCTGCTGGCCGCCCGAGAGCTCGTTGGGGTAATGGTCCATGCGGTCTTCCAGCCGCACCATCGCCAGCGCCGCCTCGGCATGGGCGCGGCGCTGCTTCGCGCCGAGGCCGCAGAGCAGCAGCGGCAGCTCGACGTTCTCCAGCGCGGTGAGCACCGGCATGAGGTTGTAGAACTGGAAGATGAAGCCGACGTTGGCGGCGCGCCAGTCGGCCAGCTGGCCCTCGCCGAGGGTGGCGATGTCGATGCCGCCGATCTCAATGCGGCCGCTGCTGGGCTGGTCGATGCCGGCGATCAGGTTCAGCAGCGTGCTCTTGCCCGAGCCGCTGGGGCCCATCAGGGCCACGAAGTCGCCGCGCTGCACGTCCAGCTCGATGTCCAGCAGCACCGGGATCTCCTGGCCGCCGCGCTGGTAGGACTTGCTCAGGTGGCTGATGCGGATCAGGGCCTCGGACATGGTGCGCTTTTCTTTCTCACTTGGCGGCCAGCTTGACCTGGGCGCCGTCCTTGAGCTTGTCGGTGGGAGCAAGCACCAAGCGCTCGCCGGACTTGATCGCGCCGCTCACCTCCAGCACATCGCCCAGCATGCGGCCCTTCTTCACCTCCACCGCTTCCAGCAATTCCTTTTCACCCTCGCGCTTCAGGCGGAACAAATAACTCTTGCCATCGCGCTCCAGCAGGGCCTTGGGGTTGACGGCCAGCACCGGCTGCTGCTCGGCCTCGGTGGGCGCCTGGGACAGAAACGCCACCTTGGCGCTCATCTCGGGCAGGATGCGCGGGTCCAGCTTTCCCTCGAACTGCACCTTGGTGATGACGGTGGCCTTGGCGCGGTCCACCGTCGGCACGATGCCGCCCACGCGGCCGCGGAAGCGCTGGCCGGGCAGGGCGTCGAGCGTGATCTCCACCGGCTGGCCCTTGGCCGCCTTCGACAGGCTGCCCTCGGAGACATCGGCCTCCACCTCCAGCGTGCTCATGTCGGCCATCGTCACCACCGCGCCCTGCGAGCCGGCGGCGTTGGAGAAGGGCGTGATGATGTCGCCCACATTGGCGTTCTTCAGCAGCACGATGCCGTCGAAGGGGGCGCGGATCTCGGTGAAATCGCGGTTCACCTCCTGCACCTTCAGCAGCGCCTGGGCCTGGCCCACGCCGGCCTGCGCCTGCGCCACGCCGGCCTGGGCGCTCGCCTGCGCGGCGCGCGCGGCGTCGAGGCGGCGCTGCGCCGCCTCCATCGCCTGCGCCGACACAAAGCCCTGGGCCTGCAGGCTGCGGCTGCGCTGGTACTCGGCCTCGGCATTGATCAGCTCCACCTCGGCCTGGCGCACGCCGGCCTGACTCTGGCGCTGCGCGGCCTCGGCCAGGCGCACGCCGGCCTGGGCGGTGCCGATGCCGGCCTGCACATCGCTGGCATCCAGGCGCGCGATCAGCTCGCCCTTCTTCAGCAGCGAGCCCTCGCGCACCAGCAGCTCGATCAGGCGGCCGGTGGCCTTGGAGGCCACCGCGGCGCGGCGCTGTGCCACCACATAGCCCGAGGCAGTGAGCTGCAGGTATTGCTGCGAGGGCGTGCTCTGCAGCACCGTGGTGGTCTGCACCTCGGGGCTGCGCGGTGCCAGCGCCAGGCCCGCGGCCGCCAGCGCCACGGCGCCCAGCGCGATCCAGCGCCAGGGTAGGCGGCGTTGCTTGGCGCCCGGCGCCTGCCGGTCGATCTTCAGTTGCTTCAGCGGGGTCGTCTCAGCCATGTCGAAGAGCCTAGGTAGTGGCGCCGCGCGATGGTAGCCGGTGTTTTAGGATCGCGGCTTGATCAAGAAAAGACGAGGTGTTGATGTCGCTGCGGCCCTGCGTGCTGGTGCTGTGCCTCTTGCTGGCGGCCGCGCGGTGCTGGGCCGAGGAGGCCTTGCCCGCCTGCCCAGCCGGCCTGACGCCCGAGTTGGTGCTGCAGCGCCTGAACGCCCTGCGCGCCGAGCCGCGCCCATGCGGCGGTGCTGAGCGGGCGGCTGCGCCGGCGCTGCGCTGGGACTTGCGGCTGGCGGCCGCGGCCGAGGCCTATGCCGGCGAGCTGGCGCAGCGCGACACCCTCAGCCATGTGGGCCTGCGGGCGCACAGCCTGCGCGAACGCCTGAGCGCGGCTGGCTACCTGATGAGTTCGGCTGGCGAGAACCTGGCGGCCGGCCCCGAGAGCCTCGACGATGCGCTGCAGATCTGGCTGGCCAGCGCCGCGCATTGCCAGAACCTGATGGCGCCCGAACTGGTCGACGCGGGCCTGGCCTGCGTGGCGGCGCCGGGGCGCTACCAGCGCTTCTGGGTGCTGCACCTGGGGCGCAGTCCTAGATCCAGCCCAGATCGATCGCCCTGAGCACCGCCTGGGTGCGGTCGCGCACGCCCATCTTGGAGAAGATCGCCGAGCAGTGGTTCTTGATCACGCCCTCGCTATTGCCCAAGAGGGTGGCGATCTCGGTGTTGGAGCGGCCGCTGGCCACCAGGCGCAGCACCTGCAACTCCTTGGGGCTCAGCGGGTCGGGTTGCTCGGTGGCGCTGAAGGCGCGTTCCACATGGGTGCTCTGGCGCTCCATGCGCTCGGTGAGGGTGGGGCGCAGCGCGGTGCCGCCGGCGGCCACGTCGCGCAGCGCCTGCAGCAGGGTGTCGGGGCTGATGGCCTTGAGCAGAAAGCCCTTGGCGCCGGCGCGCACCGCTTCGTCGAACACCGCGGCGTCGTCGAAGGTGGTGAGCAGCACCACCGGAATCTTCAGCGCCCGCGCCGCCAGCGCGCGGATCAGGCCGGTGCCGTCCAGGCGCGGCATGCGCATGTCCGACAGGATCACATCGGGCTGCTCCTGCGCGATCAGCTCCAGCGCCTCGGCGCCGTCGGCGGCCTCGCCGATGATGCGGATCTCCTCATGCAGCGAGAGCAGGCCCTTGAGGCCTTCACGCACCAGTTGCTGGTCTTCGACCAGCAGGACCTTGATTGCTTCTGTGGACATCTCATGCCCTCCTTGGACACATCAATTCGATCATGAAACCGGGGCTGTAGCGCAGCACCTGCATGCTGCCGGCCAGCTCTGCCATGCGCTCCTGCATGCCCTTCAGGCCATTGCCCTCGCGCAGCCTGGGGGCCCCGCGGCCGTTGTCTTCGACGGTGACGCGCACGCGCTGCGCGTCACCCTCGCCCTCCACGCTCAGGCACACCTCCACGCGCGTGGCCCGCGCGTGGCGCACGCTGTTGGTCACCGCCTCCTGCACGCAGCGTAGCAGGGCATGGGCCGCGCGTGGCGAGAGGTCACGCGCCGCCTCGTCCAGGCTGAGCGTGATCTGCGTGCTGGCAATGCCCTCGGCCAGGGTGTGCAGGGCGGCACTGAGGTCGATGCAGGCCGAGGCGCGCTCGCGCGAGACCGCCGCGCGCACATCCTGCAGCAGATGCGCCGCGCCCTCGCGCGCCTTGCTCACGGCCAGCGCGGCGGCCTCGGGGTCGGCGCGGTGCAGCAGGGCCTCGCTGAGCTGCAGATGCAGGTTCAGCGCGGTGAGGTGATGGCCCATCACATCGTGCAGCTCGCGCGCCATGCTCATGCGTTCGGCATAGCGCATCTGCTCGACCTGCAGGCGCTCGCCGCTGTGCTTTTCGGCCAGCATGGCCTGCAGCCAGCGGCGCTTCTCGGCCTCGGCGGCGGCCATGCGGCCCAGGCCGAAGGCCATGCCATGCAGGCCCACCATGGCCATCGTCAGGCCCAGGCTGTTGACCCACCAGGGCGTGTCGCTGCGCAACTGCTCCAGCAACTGCCCGTCGCTGGGCAGCCACCAGTACAGCGCCAGGTTGATCGCCACCTGGCTGAGCGCGAACATGAAGGCGGCGCGCACGCGCAGCAGCACGGCCGCCAGCGCGGTGACCAGGAAGGGCAGGCCCGGCGTGACGGCCAGCGCCACCAGGTTCAGCAGCAGCACGCGCGGCAGGGCATTGGGCGGCGGCTGGTCCATGCTGTTCTCGCGCGCCAGGCGCCAGAACTGGTAGGCAAACAGGCAGACCAGCGCAAAGCTGGTCAGCACGATCGCCGGGTCGCCGGGGCCGCCGCCGAGACGCCGGTACAGATTGGCGAGCACGCCGTCGTAGGCCTCGGTCTTGCGCCCCAGCAGGGATGCGACGGTGGCGAACAGCTCCAGCAGGCAGACCGCCAGCGCGGCAATGCGCAGCACGAAGGCGGGCTGCGCAATGCGGGCAAGCAGACGGTCCAAGGCGTGGAGGGGGTTCACAGACGAAGGCGCGAATCTGCCATGGCGCGCAGCTTAGTGGATGTGCGCTTCGTCATGTTTCCCTTCAGACGGGTGGCGCCGCGATGGCCTCGGCAATCACGCCGCCGCCCAGGCAGACCTCGCCGTCGTACAGCACCGCGCTCTGGCCCGGCGTGACGGCCCATTGCGGCTGCGCGAAGTCGAGCCGGAAGCGGCCCGGCGCGGGGCTTTCGGATGTGAAGGCGCAGGCCGCGTCGGCCTGGCGGTAGCGCGTCTTGGCGCCGAAGCCGCCGTAGCCGGGCGGCGTGCCGGTCCAGGAGATGTCGTCGGCGATCAGGCTGTGGCTCAGCAGCCAGGGATGCTCATGCCCTTGCACCACATAGAGGGTGTTGCTCTGCATGTCCTTGCGCGCGACGAACCAGGGTGCATGCTCGCCGCCCCCGCGCGGTGCCCCTTTTTCCTTCACGCCGCCAATGCCCAGGCCCTGGCGCTGGCCCAGGGTGTAGAAGGACAGGCCCACATGCTCGCCCAGCTTGCGGCCGCGCTCGTCCTTGATGGGGCCGGGCTGGTGCGCCAGATAGCGGTTCAGGAATTCGCGGAAGGGCCGCTCGCCGATGAAGCAGATGCCGGTCGAATCCTTCTTTTTGGCATTGGGCAGGCCGATCTCCTCGGCGATGCGGCGCACCTCGGTCTTGGCCAGCTCGCCCACCGGGAACAGCGTCTTGGCCAGCTGCGCCTGGTTGAGGCGGTGCAGGAAGTAGCTCTGGTCCTTGAGCGGATCGAGGCCCTTGAGCAACTGCACCTGACCCGCCACCTCGCGCACGCGCGCATAGTGACCGGTGGCGATCTTCTCGGCGCCCAGGCGCATCGCATGGTCGAGAAAGGCCTTGAACTTGATCTCGGCATTGCACAGCACATCGGGGTTGGGCGTGCGGCCGGCCTGGTACTCGCGCAGAAAGGCGGCGAACACGCGGTCCTTGTAGTCGGCCGCGAAGTTCACATGCTCGATCTCGATGCCGATCACATCGGCCACCGCGGCGGCGTCGACGAAGTCGATGTTCGACGAGCAGTATTCGCTGTCGTCATCGTCTTCCCAGTTCTTCATGAAGATGCCCACCACCTCGTGGCCGGCCTGCTTCAGCAGATAGGCAGTGACGGCGGAATCCACGCCGCCGGACAGGCCGACGACGATGCGTTGCTTCTCGGAATTCATGGGACCGGATTGTCCCGCATAGGCCGGCGGCTGGCTTGCCGAGGGGTTTGCCTACTCGGCCGGGTGTTGGCGCAGATAGGCCTGCAGCGCCGCCTGGCGTATCGCCTCCAGCTCGCCGCTGGCCTGCAGCCGCTGCAGCACGGCCGTCAGCCGCGGCGCGAGCTCGGCCTGGCGGGCGCCCAGGTAGTGATAGAGAAGATGCTCTTCCAGCGGCTGCTCCAGACGCTTGAGCTTGCCCAGCCGCCGCAGCGGCGGGGCCTGCGCGGGTTCGGTGCAGAGCGCCACATCGGCAATGCCGGCGGCCAGCAGCTTGAAGAGTTCGTTCACCGAGCCTGCCTCGACCCGCCGTGCGCCGGCCGGCAGCATCTGCTCAATACGCAGCACGCCGCGCTGGTACGCGACCCGCAGGCCCTGCAGCTGCGCCCAGTCATGCGGCTGCACGCGCTTGGCGTCGTAGGTGTAGATGCGCACCGCCGAGGTGTTGATGGGCGGGGCGATGCGCAGCAGCTCCGGATGCGCGGCGGCAAATTCGTAGACGCGATGCAGATTGCCGTCGAGCTCGCCGGCCAGCATGGCCTGCAGCGCGCGCCGGTTCGGCAGCGCGACAAACTCCAGCTGCTGGCCCAGCTCGGCATAGGCGCGGCTCAGCACGGCCTCGCTGACGGCGGTGAGCGGATCGGAGTCGCGGTCCCAGCTGCCGATCCGCAATGGCAGGGGCTGGGCCAGGGCAGCGCTGCTGCACAGCAGAACCGTCAGGCAGGTGAGGAGGCGCAGTAGCAGCATTCGCATCGGTTGGGCTCGAATGGGGCGTGAGTGTCGCAGGCTTGCGTGCCGGGCGTGTCAAGCCTTGCGCAGCGGCTCGTACAGCGAACCATCCACATGGACGGCGTCGAGCGGCAGGCGGCGGCCCGCCAGATGGTCCTCCACGCAACGCAGCACCAGCGGGCTGCGATGGCGCGCCGCGGTGGCGCGCAGCTCCTCCAGCGTCATCCAGAGGGTGCGCAGGATGCCGCGGTCCAGCGTGCGGCCCGGGATCGGCTCACCCACGCGGCCGGTGTAGGCCAGGCGCAGATAGGTCACGTCCTCATGCCGGGCGGGCCGCTGGAAGCGCGCCATGTAGAGGCCCAGCAAGGCATCGGGCTCGAAGGCGCGCGCCGTCTCTTCCAGTGCCTCGCGCACCACCGCCTCGAGCGGCGACTCGCCCGGGTCCAGGTGGCCGGCCGGGTTGTTGAACATCAAACCTTCCGGCGTTTGCTCTTCCACCAGCAGGAAACGGCCCCTATCCTCAATCACCGCCGCGACAGTGACGCTGGGCTTCCATCTTTCGTTGTTCATGAACTGTCTCTTTCGCGCTTGTACGGGTGTCGAATGACATCCCTATTGTGTAAGCTCGCCGCAAGCTACCCATATCCAGACGTTCCCAGGCCGCAAGGCGAGGAGGATTCATGCAGATAGGTGTCCCGCGCGAGAGCGCGGCCGGAGAGACCCGTGTGGCGCTCACGCCCGAGACGGCCAAGAAGCTGAAAAGCCAGGGTCATGTCTTGCGTGTGGAGAGCGGCGCCGGCGTGGCGGCCAGCATCACCGACGAGGCCTATGCGGCCGCGGGTGCCGAGATCACCGACCGCGCCGGGGCGCTTGGCGCCGAGCTGGTGCTGAAGGTGAAGAGCCCGAATACCGAAGAACTGGCGCTGATGAAGCCCGGCAGCGCCCTGGTGGGCATGCTGAATCCCTTCGACAAGCCCGGCCTGCAGGCGCTGGCCACGGCCGGCCTGACCAGCTTCGCGCTGGAAGCCGCGCCGCGCACCACGCGGGCGCAAAGCATGGACGTGCTGTCCAGCCAGGCCAATATCGCCGGCTACAAGGCCGTGATGATCGCGGCCGATCGCTACCAGCGCTTCTTCCCCATGCTGATGACGGCCGCGGGCACCGTGAAGGCGGCGCGTGTGGTGGTGCTGGGCGTGGGCGTGGCGGGGCTGCAGGCGATTGCCACCGCCAAGCGCCTGGGCGCGGTGATCGAGGCCTCGGACGTGCGCCCTTCGGTGAAGGAGCAGGTCGAGTCGCTGGGCGCCAAGTTCATCGACGTGCCCTACGAGACCGCCGAGGAGAAGGAAGCGGCCGAGGGCGTGGGCGGTTATGCCAAGCCCATGCCGCCGAGCTGGCTGGCGCGCCAGCAGGCCGAGGTGGCCAAGCGCGTGGCGCAGGCCGATGTGGTGATCACCACCGCGCTGATCCCGGGCCGCGCCGCGCCGGTGCTGGTGACCGAGGAGATGGTCAGGAGCATGAAGCCGGGTTCGGTGATCGTGGACCTGGCGGCCGGCAAGGGCCCCGAGGGGCGCGGCGGCAACTGCCCGCTCACCGAGACCGACCAGACCGTGGTCAAGCATGGCGTGACCCTGGTGGGCGAGACCAATTTGGCGGCGCTGGTCGCGGCCGATGCCTCGGCCCTGTATGCCCGCAATGTGCTGGACTTCCTGAAGCTCGTGATCAGCAAGGAAGGCGCCTTCCAGGTGCCCGCCGACGACGACATCGTCGTCGCCTGCCTGATGACGCAAGACGGACAAGTGAAGAGGACCTGAGCCGCGATGGACACCGTATCCCCCACCCTGATCAATCTGATCATCTTCGTGCTGGCGATCTACGTCGGCTACCACGTGGTCTGGAATGTCACGCCCGCGCTGCACACGCCGCTGATGGCGGTGACCAACGCCATCTCGGCCATCGTCATCGTCGGCGCCATGCTGGCGGCGGCGCTCACCGAGACCGACCTCGGCAAGTTCATGGGCACGCTGGCGGTGGCGCTGGCCGCGGTGAACGTGTTCGGCGGCTTCCTGGTGACGCGCCGCATGCTGGAGATGTTCCGCAAGAAGGAGAAGAAGTCGACCGGGGAGGCCGCCAAATGAGCCTCAATCTCGTCACGCTCCTCTACCTGATCGCCAGCGTCTGCTTCATCCAGGCGCTCAAGGGCCTCTCCCATCCCACCACCTCGATCCGGGGCAATCTGTTCGGCATGGTGGGCATGGCGATTGCCGCCGTCACCACCGGCGCGCTGATCGTCAAGCTGGCGGGCGGCAATGCCTTCGGCCTGAGCTATGTGCTGGTGGGCCTGGTGATCGGCGGCGGCGCCGGCGCCTACATGGCCAACAAGGTCGAGATGACCAAGATGCCCGAGCTGGTGGCCTTCATGCACAGCATGATCGGTCTGGCGGCGGTGTTCATCGCGGTGGCCGCGGTGGCCGAGCCCTATGCCTTCGGCATCACCGCCAAGGGCATGGCCATTCCGGTGGGCAACCGCATCGAGCTGTTCCTGGGCGCGGCCATCGGTGCCATCACCTTCAGCGGTTCGGTGATCGCCTTCGGCAAGCTCAGCGGCAAGTACAAGTTCCGCCTCTTCCAGGGTGCGCCGGTGAGCTTTGCCGGTCAGCACATGCTGAACCTGGCGCTGGGTGTGACCACCCTGGGCCTGGGCGGCTACTTCGCCTGGAGCGAGAGCTGGGGCGCCTTCATGGTGATCCTGGCGCTGGCCTTCGTGCTGGGCGTGCTGATCATCATCCCGATCGGCGGCGCCGACATGCCGGTGGTGGTGTCGATGCTGAACAGCTACTCGGGCTGGGCGGCGGCCGGCATCGGCTTCTCGCTCAACAACTCGATGCTCATCATCGCCGGCTCGCTGGTGGGCAGCTCGGGCGCCATCCTCTCGTACATCATGTGCAAGGCGATGAACCGCTCGTTCTTCAACGTCATCCTGGGCGGGTTCGGTGGCGACGCCACCAGCGCCGCGGCGGGCGGTGGCGCGCAGCGCAACGTCAAGAGCGGCAGCGCCGACGATGCCGCCTTCATCATGGGCAATGCCGAGAGCGTGATCATCGTGCCGGGCTACGGTCTGGCGGTGGCGCGCGCCCAGCATGCGGTGAAAGAGCTGGCGGCCAAGCTCACCGAGAAGGGTGTCAGCGTCAAGTACGCCATCCACCCGGTGGCGGGTCGCATGCCCGGTCACATGAACGTCCTGCTGGCCGAGGCCGAGGTGCCGTACGACCAGGTGTTCGAGATGGAGGACATCAACGGTGAGTTCGGCCAGGCCGATGTCGCCATCATCCTGGGCGCCAACGACGTGGTGAACCCGGCCGCGCATGTGAAGGGCAGCGCCATCTACGGCATGCCCATTCTGGAGGCCTACAAGGCCAAGACCATCATCGTCAACAAGCGCTCGATGGCGGCCGGCTACGCGGGCCTGGACAACGAGCTGTTCTACATGGACAAGACCATGATGGTGTTCGGTGACGCCAAGAAGGTGGTCGAGGACATGCTGAAGGCCGTGGAGTAGCGATGGAGGCTGGCGCCTGGGAGCCGGAGGCCGCACGCGCCGCCGCCCCAGCGCGCCGGCTGGATGGCTGGGCGCTGCTGGCGCTGGCCATCCTGCTGCCGGCCCTGCTGATGCTGGGCCTGCATGCGCTCTCGCAGCGCTACAACACCGCGCTGCCGCCCGAGGTGCAGCGCCTCAGCGAGGCCTGGCAGTTCTCCGACGACAGCGAGCTGCTGCCCGCGCGCCAGCCCGAGCATGCGCGTCGCGTCTTGCTGCCGTTTGCACAATCGCAGGTGCGCGGCGCGACCCTGGGCGCGAACTGGCTGCTGCTGGACTTCGAGCTCGGCCAGCCGGCGCAGACGCCCTTTCTGCTGAGCCTGCAGCACCGCCCCAGCGTCACCGTCTACCTGGACGGCGAGTTGCTCGCCTATTCCAGCGTGGGCGACGAGGTCGAGATCGCGCAGCGCGGCCTGATGCTGGGCAGCCGCAACCTGCTCGTGAACGTGCCGCCCTCGATGCTGGTGGCCGGGCAGCACCGGCTGGCCCTGCGCCTGTTTGCGCCCGGCTTCGAGGGCAGCAGCCTCTCGCCGGTGCTGCTGGGGCCGGCCGAGGCGGTGCGCAGCCTGCAGGAAAGCCGGCGCGCCTGGCAGGGTGCACGCCTGGTCACCGCGCTCTGCGGCCTCATCATCGGCCTGTTCCTGCTGCTGGTCTGGCTGGCGCTGCGCCAGGAGTGGCTGAACGGCGTGACCGGCATCTACTGCCTGCTGGCGGCCCTGCTGCTGCTGCCCTATCTGGTGGGCCAGCCGCTGCTGCCGGCGCCCTGGTGGCGCATGCTGCTGGACGCCGCCGACGTGGTCTCCAAGGCGCTGATGCTGTTCCTGGTGGCCAAGCTGCTGGGCTGGCCGACGCGCTGGCCGCAGCGCCTGGCGCTGGCCTATGCGCTGCTGGGCCTGCCGCTGGACCTCTGGGCCGCCCATGCGGGCCTTGCCTGGACCGACTTCCAGCACCCCTGGCCCTGGTGGGCGCTGGGCAGCCGCAGCCTGGTGCTGCTGGTGGCCTGGGCGCTGGCGCTGCGGGCCGCCTGGCGCAGCGGCCGCGCGGTGCTGGGCATGGGCGCGGCGGTGGTGGGCCTGTCGGTGCTGGCCTGGATGTATGTGAGCTATTTCGCCCTGGTGGAGCGCGAGCGCTTCAGCGTGGTGGACGTGAACGTGGTGGGCTATGCCTGCCTCATCATGATGGCCGGCTTTGCGCTGCAGCGCCGCTTCGTGCATTCCCTGCGCGCCCAGACCCAGGCGCGCGCCGAGCTGGAGGCGGCGCTGGCCCAGCGCAGCGCCGAGCTGGAGGCGCGTTACCGCGAGCTGCAGCACAGCGAGCAGCTGCGCAGCGCGGCCGAGGAGCGCGAGCGCCTGCTGCAGGAGATGCACGACGGCCTGGGTTCGCAGCTGCTGATGGCCAAGCTGGGCGCCGAGCAGGGCATGGACCGCGAGACCCTCAGCCGCCTGCTCGACGATTGCGTGGACGAGATGCGCCTCACCGTCGACGCCCTTGCCATCAACGATGGCGATCTGAGCCTGCTGCTGGCCAACTTCCGCCACCGCATGGGCAAGCGCCTGGGCGCCGCGGGCCTGGAACTGGACTGGCAGCTGGGCGACACGCCTTCGCTGCCGCGCCTGATGGGCACGCATGGCCGCGATCTGGTGCGCATCGTGCAGGAGGCGCTCAGCAATGTGCTGCACCATGCCCAGGCCACGCGCGTGCGCTTTCGCACCCGGCTGACCGAGGATGGCGGCGCGGTGCTGCTCAGCATCAACGACAACGGCCGCGGCCTGCCCGAGGCGCCGCGCGCCGGCCAGGGCCTGCGCAATATGCGCAAGCGCGCGCAGCGCATCGGCGCCGAGATCGCCTGGCGGCCGGGCGAGGAGGGCGGCTGCGAGATCTGCCTGCTGATCCCGGTCGCGCCGCTTGAGCGTGCGCTCTAAAGAGCGCTATCGAATCCCCTGATGCTGCGGGCGCCACCCATGGCCGAGAATGCGCCCACCGTACTGGAGACAAAAGATGGAGAAAATCTGGCTGAAGCATTATTCCGAGGGCGTGCCCGCGGAGATCAACACCGGGCTTTATCCGTCCTTGGTCGACCTGATGGATGCGGCGTTCAAGAAATACCCGCAGCGCGCCGCCTACAAGATCATGGGGCGCAGCATCAGCTTCGCGCAGATCGACGAGATGTCGCGCGCCCTGGCCGCCTATCTGCAGAGCCTGGGCCTGGACAAGGGTGACCGCGTCGCCCTCATGATGCCCAACATCCCGCAATACCCGGTGGCGGTGGCGGCGGTGCTGCGCGCCGGCTATGTGGTGGTGAACGTGAACCCGCTCTACACGCCGCGCGAACTCGAGCACCAGCTCAAGGACGCCGGCGCCAAGGCCATCGTCATCATCGAGAACTTTGCCGCCACCCTGCAGCAGGTCATCAACCAGGTGCCCACCAAGCATGTGGTGCTGGCCGCTATGGGCGATCTGCTGGGCTTCCCCAAGGGCCTGATCGTCAACTACGTGGTGCGCAAGGTGAAGAAGCTGGTGCCGGCCTTCGAGCTGCCCAGCGCGGTGCGCTTCAACGACGCGTTGGGCCGCGGCCGCGGCATGGCCTACAAGGCGCCGCATGTGCAGCCGGGCGATATCGCGGTGCTGCAGTACACCGGCGGCACCACCGGCGTCAGCAAGGGCGCGGTGCTGCTGCACCGCAATCTGGTGGCCAATGTGATGCAGGCCGAGGCCTGGTACCAGCCGGCGCTCAAGAAGATCCCGGCCGGCGAGCAGATGGTGAGCATCTGCGCGCTGCCGCTGTATCACATCTTCGGCTTCACCACCAACATGATGCTGTCCATGCACATGGGCGGCTGCAATGTGCTGATCCCGAATCCGCGCGACCTGCCGGCGGTGTTCAAGGAGCTGGCCCAGCATCGCTTCCACAGCCTGCCGGCGGTGAACACGCTGTTCATGGCGATGGCCAACCATGCCGACTTCAACAGCGTGGACTGGAGCCATCTGGCGATCTCGGTGGGCGGCGGCATGGCGGTGCAGCAGGCCACCGCCAAGCTCTGGCTGGACAAGACCGGCTGCCCCATCGTCGAGGGCTACGGGCTGTCGGAGACCTCGCCGGTGGCCACCTGCAACCCCACCGACAGCACCGCCTACAGCGGCACCATCGGCATGCCGATGTCCAGCACCGAGCTCAAGCTGCTGGATGACGACGGCCAGGAGGTCGGCCCCGGCCAGGCCGGCGAGATCGCCATCAAGGGCCCGCAGGTGATGGCCGGCTACTGGCAGCGCCCCGACGAAACCGCCAAGGTGATGACGCCCGACGGCTTCTTCCGCACCGGCGACATCGGCACGGTGGACGAGCGCGGCTACTTCAAGATCGTGGACCGCAAGAAGGACATGATTCTGGTGAGCGGCTTCAACGTCTATCCGAACGAGATCGAGGACGTGCTGACCCAGATGGAGGGCGTGCTGGAATGCGCCGCCGTGGGCATCCCGGACGAGAAGGCCGGCGAGGCCGTCAAGGTCGTGATCGTGAAGAAGAACCCGGCCATCAGCGAGGCCGATGTGCGCGCCTATTGCGAGGCCAACCTGACCGGCTACAAGCGCCCCAAGATCGTCGAGTTCCGCACCGAACTGCCCAAGACTCCGGTGGGCAAAATCCTGCGGCGTGAACTACGCGACAAAAAGTAGCATCGCGAGCGGCCACCGACGCACAGCCTCGGCGTAAGCTGAGCCACTGGAGGGATTGCGGTGCTGGACCTGAACTATCAGAAGACCGAAGCCGGACGCGCGGAAATCAAGGGCCGCGCCCTGGCCCTCTCGCGCGTGGCCCGCAATCTGCTGCTGGTGCTGGATGCCTCCAAGACCGCGCGCCAGTGGCTGGCGCTGGTGCAGGGTGCCACCGAGGCCGATTTCGAACTGCTGCTGCAGCACGCCCTGGTGGCGGCGCCCTTCGGGGCCACTGCGGCGATTCCTGCTGCTGGCGCTGCTGCTGCCCCTGCGCTCGCCGCGTCGCCCGTGCTGGCGCTGGACGGCAGCGAGCTGCCGCAGCTGGGCTACGAGGAGCTGTATGCCTACCTGACCCGCCATGCCAAGCAATACCTTGGCCTGATGAAGGGTTACCGGGTGGTGCTGGACGTGGAGCGCTGCGGCAATCTGCACGAGCTGCAGATGCTGGCGCAACGCTTTGTCGAACAGGTGCGCGAGGCCCAGGGCGAAGACCTGGCCCGGCAGGTGCGACGCGCCATGGGGATGAGCACCTAAACTGCGGGCTCAGGAGTTGAGCCATGCCCCCGCGTTTTTTTGTTGAGACCCCGCTTGCCGCTGGCGAGCTGAGCCTGCCGCCCAGCGCGGCCCGCCATGTGCAGGTGCTGCGCCTGCAGCCCGGCAGCCCCGTGACCCTGTTCGATGGCAGCGGCGGCGAGTGGCAGGCCGAGGTGCTGGCGATGGGCCGCAGCGAGGTGCGCGTGCACCTGCAGGCGCGCCAGCTGGTGCAGCGCGAGCTTGCGCAAGACCTGACCCTGGCGGTGGTGATGCCCGCCAACGACCGCATGGACGGCCTGATCGAGAAGGCCACCGAGCTGGGCGCCGCGGCGCTGCAGCCGCTCATGAGTGAGCGCTCGGTGCTGCGCCTGGCCGGCGAGCGCGCCGACAAGAAGGTGGCGCATTGGCAGGGCGTGGCGGTGGCGGCCAGCGAGCAGAGCGGCCGCACGCGCGTGCCGCGCATCGCGCCGGTGCAGCCGCTGGCGGCCTGGCTGGCCGGCCTGGGCGAGCCCTCGCCAGCGCAGCGGCGCTGGCTGCTGAGCCCGGGCGCCGCCAGGCCCCTGCACGAGCTGGTGAACCAGCAGGCCGCCGCAGCCGAGACGCTGGTGCTGAGCGGCCCCGAGGGCGGCCTGAGCCCGGCCGAGGAAGAGGCGGCGCGTGCGCGCGGCTTCGTGGCCGCCAAGCTGGGTCCGCGCATCCTGCGCGCCGATACCGCACCGCTGGCGGTGCTCTCCTGGCTGGCGCTGCAGTCGGCCTGAGCGCCAGCAGTTCAGTCGTTAGGTTCCGCGTCCGCGGCCTCTGACCTGGGCGCGCGCGCCGAGCCCGCCACCAGATCGAAGCGGAACAGCCGGCACTCGATCGGGCCGTTCCACATCGGGAAGCGGCGCGACTCCTTCAGCCGCATCTTGGTGGGCAGCTTCATGTCGGGGCTCAGCATCCAGGCGGTCCAGCCGGCGCTCGCCTGCGTGTAGCCGCGCTTCCAGTGCGAGGCCAGGCGGGGGAAGAAGTCGTCGGTGGCGTCGCGCTGCTCCGAGCCGCTGTGCTCGCGCACTGCAGCCGCTTTGCCGCGCACCTCGATGCGCTCGCCATAGGGCGGATTCATCATCAGCGTGCCGGGCATGCCCTCGGGCAGCTGCGGTGCGGGGCGTTCCAGCGCGTCGCCGCCGTTGAACTGGATGTACTGGGCCACGCCGGCGCGCTCGGCGTTGCGGCGCGCGAAATCCACCATGCGGAAGGCCACGTCGCTGGCGTAGATGGGCACGGCGGGCGCGTGCACGCGCGCCTGCGCGGCGCGCTTGAGCTCGGCCCAGCGGTTCTGCAGGGGCTGGAAGGGCAGCTGCGCCTCGAAGGCAAAGCGCCGCATGATGCCGGGTGCCGCGCCGCTGGCGATCAGCGCCGCCTCGATCGGAATGGTGCCGGAGCCGCAGCAGGGGTCGTGCAGGGCGCCGCCGGTGTCGGGCGTGCCCTTCCAGCCGGCCGCGGCCAGCATCGCGGCGGCCAGCGTTTCCTTCAGCGGCGCGTCGCCCTTGTCGACGCGCCAGCCGCGCTTGAAGAGCGGCTCGCCCGAGGTGTCCACATAGAGCGCGGCGCGCTCCTCGCCCACATGCAGCACCACCGGCAGGTCGGGGGCATAGGTGTCGACGCTGGGGCGCTCGCCGGTGGCGTCGCGCAAGGTGTCGCAGATCGCGTCCTTCACCCGCAGGGTGGCGAAGTTGAGGCTCTTGAGCGGCGAGCGGTGGGCGGTGGTGTCGACCTTGATGGTGTGGCGCGGCGTGATCCAGCGCTCCCAGTCGACCTGGCGCGCCAGCGCATAGAGATCGTCCTCGTGGCGGTAGCCGCCCTCGATCAGCTCCACCAGCACGCGCTGCGCCAGCCGGCTCTCGAGATTGATGATCAGCACGCCCTCAGCTTCAGTGCGCACCGCGCAGCCGCCGCGCAGGGCCTCGATCTTGCCCTTGGGCAGCACGGCACGCAGCTCCTGCTCCAGCAGGGCTTCGACACCGCCGGGGCAGGAGACAAACAGATTCAGGAGTTCGGCGCGGGACATGGCGGCAGGGGGCGGGAGAAAACGCCTATTGTCCCAGCTTGTGCGCCAGCGCCTCGAAATCGGCCAATGGCAGCGGCCGGGCGAAGAAATAGCCCTGGAAGGCATGGCAGCCCTGGCCGCGCAGGGCCAGCATCTGGGCCTCGGTTTCGACGCCCTCGGCAATCACCGCCAGGCCCAGGCTGTCGCCCAGCTGGATCACCGCGCGCGCAATCGCCTGGGCATTCGGCTCGGTGAGCAGATCGCGTACAAAGCTCTGGTCGATCTTGAGCTGGTCCAGCGGCAGGCGCTTCAGATAGGCCAGCGAGGAATAGCCGGTGCCGAAATCGTCCAGCGAGAAGCGCAGGCCCAGGCGGCGCAGCTCGCCCATCAGCGCGATCACCGCCTCCACGTCTTCCACCAGGGCGCTCTCGGTGAGCTCAAGCTTGAGCTTGTCGGTGGGCGCGCCGCTGCGCGCCAGCAGCTGCTGCATGAAGCCCAGCAAACCCTTCTGCCGGAACTGGTGTGCGCTCAGGTTCACCGCCAGGCTGAGCCCGGCCAGCGCCGGCACCTGGGCCCAGGCGCTGAGCTGGGCGCAGCTTTGCTGCAGCACCCATTCACCCAGCTGGCCGATCACGCCGCAATGCTCGGCCAGCGGGATGAACTGGGCCGGCGAGATCCAGCCGCGCTGCGGATGCTGCCAGCGCAGCAGGGCTTCGGCGCCCAGCAGGCGGCCGTCGGCATCGACCTGGGCCTGGTAGTGCAGCTCGAACTGCTGGTAGTTCACCGCCTGGCGCAGATCGGCCTCCAGCAGGGCCAGCTCGGCCATCGCCGCCTGGGTCACCGGGTCGAAGAAGCAGAGCCGGTTGCGCCCCGCAGCCTTGGCCTGGTAGAGCGCGTGATCGGCGTGCTTGAGCAGCTCCTCGGCGCTGGACTCGGCCTCGCCCCACATCACGATGCCGATGCTGGGCGTGCTGTGGTGCGCAGTGTCGTCGAGGTGGTAGGGCTGCCCCAGCACGCGCAGCAGCTTCTCGCCGGCGGCCTCGGCGTGCAGGGCGGCGCGGCGCGCGTCCTGGCCGAGGTCCTGCAGCAGCACCACGAACTCGTCGCCGCCCCAGCGCGCCACCGTGTCCTCGGCGCGCAGCGAGGCCTGCAGGCGCTTGGCCACGGCCTGCAGCATGCGGTCGCCCATGCCGTGGCCCAGGGTGTCGTTGAGCGACTTGAAGTTGTCCAGGTCGATGAACAGCACCGCGCCCTGGCGCGCGCCGCGCCGGCTCGCCGCCAGGGCCTGGTGCAGGCGGTCCAGCAGCAGGCGGCGGTTCGGCAGGCCGGTGAGCGGGTCGTAGAAGGCGAGCTGCTCGATCGCGGCCTCGGCGCGCTTGCGCTCGGTGATGTCGCGCGTCAGGCCGATGAACAGCGGCTCGCCGTCGCGCTCGATGTGCGAGACCGCCAGGCTCATGGGGAAGCTCTGGCCGTCCTTGCGCAGGCCGTTGACATCGCGGCCCAGCCCGATCACGCGCGGCGCGCCGCCTTCCAGATAACGCTTGATATGTGCGTCGTGCAGGCTGCGCTCGGGTTCGGCCATGAGCCGGTTGACGTTGCCGCCCAGCAGCTCGCGCGCCTGGTAGCCGAACATGCGGCAGGCCACCGGGTTGATCGAGGCGATCACGCCATGGCGGTCGATGGTGATGACGCCATCGACCATGTTGTCGAGGATGGCCTGGGTCTGCTCGGCCTGGGCCTTCAGCGCCTGCGCGGCCTGCTGGCGCAGCCGGGCTAGCAGGCCGCGGCGGCGTTGCCAGAGCCACAGCGTCAGTGCGGCGCCCAGGCTCAGCGCCAGGCCTAGCTGCAGCAGCGCCTGGCGCTGGCGCAGCCAGGGCGCCTCGACGCTGGCCAGCGTGCGCCCCACCGCCACCACCAGCTGCTTGTCGGCCGGCAGGCCGGCGGCGTGGACGCTGCGCGTGGCCACCAGGCGCAAGTCGTCGGTGAGGCGCGAATGCGCCAGCTGCAGGCTGGCCTCGCGCCCCTCGCTGAGATGCTGCTGCAGCACCGAGCCCGGCCGCTCCAGCAGATTGCGCCCCATCAGCTCCGGTTGCTCGGGCGCCAGCGTGAACAGCATGCCGTCCTGATGCGCCAGCGCGGCCCAGGTCTGCTCGGAGGGCTGGGCGGTCTGCAGCAGCAGGCCGAAGTAGTGCGGGTCCAGCAGCGCCATGACCAGGCCGACCGGCCGGTCGCGGTGATCGAAGAGCAGGCGCGCCAGGCTGATGGAATGCCCGGCCGGCGGGTCCAGCAGGGGCGGCGACAAATAGAGCATGCCGGCCTGCGGTTGGGCGCGCAGCGCCTGCACGGCGGCGTGCTGGTGCAGGTCCAGCTGCAGCAGGTCGACATGCGAGCTGGCCCTGACCTGGCCCTGGGCATCCAGCAGCAGCAGCGCGCGCACGCCCGGCATGGCCTGGGTCAGGGTGCGCATCAGGGGCTCGCCGTCCTGCTGCAGCTGGGCCGGCCGCCAGCCCGGCGCCTGCGAGGCCACCGTCTGCAGCGCGGCATGGGCGGCAATCATCTGCTGCGCGACGATGCCGTCCAGGGTGCGCACCAGGCCCTCGAGCTTCTCGCCCTCGTGGCGGCGCAGCGCCTCGCGTTCATTGGCCAGCCAGCCCAGCGCGAGGGCCCAGGCCAGCGCCAGCACCAGCGCCAGCAAGGCCCAGGCGCGCCAGCGCCTCCAGGCATGGACGGCGGGCAGGTCGAGGTGGGACGGGGCGGACATCGAGGGATGCCACGGTACCCAGTCCATGGGCTTCAAAGCTTGATGTTTCTCAATCTGAGGCCGGCTACATGGCCTTGCGCAGATTGGCCGGCGCGATCTTCAGCGCTTCGCGGTATTTCGCCACGGTGCGGCGCGCCACCTGGATGCCCTGCTCCTCCAGCATGCTGGAAAGCTGGCTGTCCGAGAGCGGCTTGGCGGCATCCTCGGCGGCCACGAACTGCTTGATGAGGGCGCGCACCGCGGTGCTGGAGGCATTGCCGCCCGCCTCGGTGTTGAGCCCCGAGCCGAAGAAGTACTTGAGCTCGAAGGTGCCCCAGGGCGTGGCCATGTATTTGGCGGTGGTGACGCGCGAGATGGTGGACTCGTGCAGGCCCAGCTCGTCGGCGATCTCGCGCAGCACCAGCGGCTTCATCGCCAGCTCGCCATGCGAGAAGAAGCCCTTCTGGCGCTCCACGATGGCCTCGGAGACGCGCAGGATGGTGTCGAAGCGCTGCTGGATGTTCTTGATGAACCAGCGCGCCTCCTGCAGCTGCGTGCCCAGCGGCGAATTGCTGACGCCGCCGCGCGTCTGGCGCAGCGCGTGGGCGTAGAGCTCGTTGATGCGCAGCTTGGGCATCACGTCGGGGTTGAGCGTGACGCGGAAGCCGCGGCCGGACTTGCGCACGATCACGTCCGGCACCACCGCCGCCGCCTCGCTGCGCGCGAACTGGCGGCCCGGCTTGGGCTCCAGCTCGGTGATCATGCCCTGGGCCTCGCGCAGCAAGGCCTCGTCGGCGCCGGTGAGCGACATCAGACGCTTCAGGTCGCGCTTGGCCAGCAGCTCGAGGTATTGCTTGCAGATCAGGATCGCCACCACCTGGGCCTGGCTGCGCGGCTTGGCGCGCAACTGCAGCAGCAGGCACTCGGACAGGTTGCGCGCGCCCACGCCCACCGGCTCCAGGCTCTGCAACCACTTGAGCGCGCACTTGAGCGTGTCCAGCAGCTCCTCGCGCGCCTCGGCATCGGCATCGCCCGCGAGCGCCTCGGTGAGCTCTTCCAGGCTGTCTTCCAGATAGCCGTCCTCGTTGAGCGACTCGATCAGCACCATCAGCGCGGCGCGGTCGGTCTGGCTCAGCTGCATGCCGGCGAGCTGGGCGTTCAGATGTTCCTGCAGCGAGATGCCGGGGCCCTGCTGTTCGGGGCGTTCGCCATCATCGTCGCCACTGCCGCTGCCCGTGCCGGGCGTCTCGCGGATGCCGTCGAAGTCGTCGCGCTCGGTGCCGTTCTCCCAGTCGTCGCGCTCGGTGGTGCCGAAGTCGTCGCCCTTGATCTCGGCCACCGACTCGCCCTCGCCGCTGCTCTCCGCGCTCACTTCGGCCGCCGAGTCCTCGCGCTGCAGCGGCGCCGCCGCATCCAGGCGCACCGGCGCGGCCTCGCCAAACTCCTCGTCGGTTTCCAGCAGCGGGTTGCTGGTGAGCATCTGCTCCACCTCCTGGTTCAGCTCCAGGGTGGAGAGCTGCAGCAGACGGATGGACTGCTGCAGCTGCGGCGTCAGCGACAGATGCTGGGAGAGGCGTACCTGCAGCGACGGTTTCATCGCTTACATGCGGAAGTTTTCGCCGAGATAGACCTTGCGCACGTCCGGGTTCTCGACGATCTCTTGCGGGGTGCCCTCGGCCAGCACGGCGCCCTCGCTGATGATGTAGGCGCGGTCGCAGATGCCCAGGGTCTCGCGCACATTGTGGTCGGTGATCAGGACCCCGATGCCGCGCGCCTTCAGGAAGCTGATGATGCGCTGGATCTCCAGCACCGCGATCGGGTCCACGCCGGCGAAAGGCTCGTCCAGCAGGATGAAGCGCGGCTGCGTGGCCAGGGCGCGCGCGATCTCGACGCGGCGCCGCTCGCCGCCCGAGAGCGAGGGCGCCGGGCTGTCGCGCAGCTTCTCGATGCTCAGCTCGTGCAGCAGGGTCTCCAGCGCGGCATCGATGCGGGCGCGGGGCCAGGCCTTGCCATGGTCGTCGAGCTGCAATTCCAGCACCGCGCGGATGTTTTCTTCCACCGTGAGCTTGCGGAAGATCGAGGCCTCCTGCGGCAGATAGCTCAGGCCCAGGCGCGCACGCTGGTGGATGGGCAGGCGCTGCACCGGCTGGCCGTCGATGCGGATCTCGCCGGCATCGGCGCGCACCAGGCCCACGATCATGTAGAAGCTGGTGGTCTTGCCGGCGCCATTGGGGCCCAGCAGGCCCACCACCTCGCCGCTGTGCACGTCCACATGCACGTTCTTGACAACGCGGCGCACGCCATAGGTTTTTTGCAGGCCTTCCGCCTCCAGCCGGCTGGGCGCGATGCCGGTCTCCAGCGCCGGGGTGTGCTGCGTCATGAAGGCTTGCGCGGGCTGGTCTGCAGGCTCGGGCTGGTTTGCAGCGGCAGCGGGGCGGAGGCGGCAGGCGCCGCGCTGCCCTCGGCGGCGCTGGCGGCCCTGGGCATCAGCACCACGCGCACGCGGCCGCTGGGATGCGGCGAGGCCAGGCCGCCGTCGACGCTGAAGACCTCGCTGCGGTTGTCGTAGACGATCAGCGCACCGGTGATCTCGTCGGCCACCGCGTCGCCGCGCACGCGGCGCACCACCGCGTTGCCGACGAAGCGCACGGTGTCGGAGCGGCTGTCGTACTCGAGCTGGTCGGCCGTACCCTCGATGGCCTCGCCGGCCACGTCGCGCGCCTGGCGGAACTGCACCGGCTTGCCGGTCTCGCCGCTGGCGTAGGCCTGGTGGTAGCCGTCCGAGGTTTCACGCACATCCATGCGCTCGGCCTTCAGGAGCATGCTGCCCTTGCTGAGGATCACGTTGCCGTTGAACTCGGTGCGCTGGTTCACCACATCGAGCCGGCCGCCGCGCTCCGAGCTGATGTTGACGGGCTTGTTGCGGTCCGCCTTCTCGGCCCGCGCCAGCCCCGAGGCCAGCAGGGCTGCAAGGCACGCGCAGCACAGGAGGCTGCGGGCGGAGGTCGAGCTGGGCGTGGGGGTGGGCATAGGCGGCATAGAACTTGCAGACCATTCTAGCCCGGCATTGCGGCCGGGCTTGCCACCCGGATCAGGGCTTGCGGATGCGCTGGATCAGGAAGTCGCTGACCGCCAGTGCGCGGCGGCCGCCTTCGGTCTCGGGCAGGCGTTCACCGCCGGCGGCGATGCTGGGCGAGGTCAGGAAACGGCCGCCGATGCCGATCGAGGGCACGCCATCGATGCGGTAGGCCTCGCTGAGCTTTTCGGCCTGCTGGCACTTGGTGTTGACGCCAAAGGAGTTGTAGGCGTCCTGGTACTTGGCCGGGTCGACGCCCAGCTTGGAGAGGAAGTCGGCCTGGCTCTTGGCGCTGTCGAGCGCCTGGCCCTGCTGGTGGATGGCCGCGAACACGGCGCCGCGCACCTGCGCTTCCTTGCCCATCGCTTCGAGCGCATAGAACATGCGCTGGTGGATCTTCACATTGGCGCGGAAGGCCACATGCACCTTGCGGAAGCTCACATCGGCCGGCAGCTGCTGGGCCCAGGCCTCGATGGCGGGCTCGAAGGCGTAGCAATGCGGGCAGCCATACCAGAAGAACTCGACGATCTCGATCTTGCCCGGGGTGGTGGGCATGGCCTGCGAGAGCTTCTGGTAATGCTTGCCCTCGATCGGACCGCCCTGCGCGAGCGCCAGGCCGGGCAGGCCGGCGCCAATGACACTGAGGCCGAGTTGGGCGGAAAAATCACGACGCTTCATGCTGAATTTCCTCTGTAGGTGACGCTGAGCAGCGGGCCATTCTGACCCGGCTTGCTTAGGCGAGTCTTTAACGCTGAACCCTTACCAGATTGGCCTCGAAGCCGGCCGCCTCGATCTTGCGCTGCGCGCCCTCGGCCTCGTCGCGGGCGTCCATCGGGCCCACCCGCACCCGGTAGACGGGGCGTCCGGACTGTTCCTTCTCGAACACCTTGGCGCTGAAGCCCTGGATCGCCAGCTTGGCGCGTTGCGCCTCGGCGTCCTCGGTGCGGGTATAGGCGCCCGCCTGCACGAAGTAGATGTAGGGATCGGCGGCCGGGGCGCTCGCGGCGGCGGCCTTCTCGGGGCTCTTGTCGGCCGGCTTCTCGGTGGGCTTGGCCTTGGTGGCCGTACTCGCGGCGGGCGCGACGGCGCTGGCGGCCGGGGCCGGCGTGCTTGTCACGGGCGCCGTCACCATGGGCGCGGGCGCACCGCCCACCACGCCGCTGGCCATCTTGGCGGCGCTCTTGCCGGCCAGCGGGGCGTTGGGGTCCCAGTTCTTGTTGCGCGCGGCTTCCTGCGCGTCCTGCTCGGCGGTGCGTTGCGGCACCTTGTCGACGAAGGGGATCGGCACCTTGGTGATGTAGAGCGCCACGCCCAGCGCCACCGCCAGGCCCAGCAGCAGGCCGACGATCAGGCCGAGGACGAAGCCACCGCGCTCACCGCTGTTTTTGTTCGCACCGCTCATGCGTTCTCCGTTGTTTCACGCGTCATCTGTTCCGGCGCGCTCACGCCCAGCACGGCCAGGGCATTGCGCAGCACCTGGCGGGTGGCAGCCAGCAGGGCCACGCGCGCGCGCGTCAGCTCGGGCGCCTGGTCCAGCACGCGCTCGGCCGCATAGTAGCTGTGATAGGCGCCGGCCAGGTCGCGCAGGTAGAAGGCCACGTCATGCGGGGCCAGGTCTTGCGCGGCGCTGGTGAGCATGCGCGGATAGTCGGCCAGCTTGAGCATCAGCGCGGCCTCGGTGGGGGCCGTCAGCAGGCTCAGGTCGGCGCCGGCCAGCGCGGCCGCGTCGCCACCCAGCTCCACCCATTTGCGTATCACCGAGCAGATGCGCGCATGCGCGTACTGCACGTAGAACACCGGGTTCTCGTCGTTCTGCTTCAGCGCCAGGTCGACGTCGAAGGTGAATTCGGTGTCGGCCTTGCGGCTGATCAGGAAGAAGCGCACCGCGTCGCGGCTGGTCCAGTCGATCAGGTCGCGCAGCGTCACGTAGGAGCCGGCGCGCTTGGAAATCTTGACCTCCTCGCCGCCCTTCATCACCGTGACCATCTTGTGCAGCACGTAGTCCGGGAAGCCCTGGGGGATGCCGACATTGGCCGCCTGCAGGCCGCCGCGCACGCGCGCCATGGTGCCGTGGTGGTCGGTGCCCTGCACATTGATGCACTTGGTGTAGCCACGCTGGAACTTGTCGATGTGATAGGCCACGTCCGGCACGAAGTAGGTGTAGCCGCCCTCGGACTTGCGCATCACGCGGTCCTTGTCGTCCCCGTAGTCGGTGGTCTTGAGCCAGAGCGCGCCATCGAACTCGTAGGTCTTGCCATTGGCGATCAGCTTGGCGACGGTGTCTTCCACGCGGCCCGAGCTGTAGAGGCTGGATTCGAGGAAGTAGTTGTCGAAGCGCAGGCCGAAGGCCTGCAGGTCCAGATCCTGCTCATGGCGCAGATAGGCCACCGCGAACTGGCGGATGCCGTCCAGGTCGCGGTGGCC
>Ga0208125_100194_pt1 | contig 53782 bp, 48 predicted proteins | sample LakWasM128_HOW14_2_FD_183938 | JGI IMG/M metagenome (GOLD analysis project Ga0208125, IMG submission 183938) | Freshwater sediment methanotrophic microbial communities from Lake Washington under simulated oxygen tension - Sediment Metagenome... | ecosystem: Environmental > Aquatic > Freshwater >...
TGGACCTGGCCGTCGGGGCCAAGCAGACCTGGGTGATGATGGACCTGCTGACCAAACAGGGCGAAAGCAAGATCGTGTCGGCCTGCAGCTATCCGCTCACTGGCATCGGCTGCGTCAAGCGTATCTACTCCGATCTGGCGACGTTGGCGTGCACGCCGCAGGGACTGAAGCTCATCGACAAGGTGGACGGGTTGGAGCACGCCGAGCTGGAAAGACTGGTGGGTCTGCCGATTAACAATTAGGCGGAGAAGACCAGGAAGCACACGATGAGCCGGTCACCTCGCGCGCGATAGCATGCCCGTGCCCCTTATTAATATCTCCTTGACTTCTCGGGCTGTGAGCAAAGCATTGCCAATACCGCTGGCTGCGATGACAGCAATGCCGAGCCAGGCCAGTGGGTCCGGTACATGGCCAAAAACTAACCAGCCGAACAGCGTGGAGAAAGCAATCTGTGTGTACAAGTATGGCGTCAGCACGGGAGCAGACGCACGCATATAAGCCCAAATCAGCATGAGATGGCCAACGGTTCCGGCAGCGCCGATCAGCATGAACCACGGCCAGTGCGCAAGGAAGGCCGCGGTATTCCAACCGTATACGGCGAAGGGTGTCATGCACACGGTGCCGACCAAACCGGTATACAAATGCGTCGTATACGGGTTTTCTTCCCCACTCAAACGGCTCGTCAGCACTTGAAACGACGCGTAGGTCGTGACCATCATTGCCGGAAAGAGCAACGCCCAGCCAAACACCTGTCCGCCTGGGTGAATCACCAGAAAAACCCCTCCCAGCCCAAGGAGCATCAGCAACCAGCGGCCTGGGGAAACCGGGTTCTTGAGCAACCAGGCCGCGAGCGCCGTTGCCACCAGCGGAGAAAGCATCACCATCGCGGTGAGTTCACCTACAGGCAGGTACTGCAAGCCGAACGCTGCCAGGCCGCTAGTAATCAAGAGCAACGCACCCCGCAAAATTTGAAATCGCGGGTTGGGCGTTCGAAACAAGTTGCTGCCTTGTACGGGAAGCCGCATGGCAAGCATGGATACGACCTGGAACAGGTACCTGAACCATAGAAGCATTGCGATTGGCGACACAGCCGTGGCGTATTTGACGGTACTGTCCATCGCGGCAAACGCAAGGGTCGCCAGGACAATCAGCAAGATGCCAATGCCTTGCTGGGTACGCCAGAACGCTAGAGTGGGAGCGGCGGTCAACGCACGCGGGCACACTGGGCAGGAGTCCGGGCTGCAATCATCCGCGGCCCGCAAATGGCATTTTTGTCGCCATGACAGTGTGGAACATGACATTGGCTTCCAGCGGCAAACTGGCCATGTACACAACGGATTGCCCCACAATGCCCACGTCCATCAGCGGCTCAACGGCCATCTGTCCGTTGGCCTGCAAGATTCCTTTTGCCATGGGCTGCGCCATCTCGGTGGCAGCGTTGCCAATGTCAATTTGTCCTACCGCAATGTTGTACTTGCGGCCGTCCAGAGACGCGCTTTTGGTCAGCCCTTGCACTGCGTGTTTGGTCGCGGTATAGGCAATGGAGTTGGGGCGCGGCGTGGTTGCCGAGATGGAGCCGTTGTTGATAATGCGACCGCCGGGTGGTGTCTGCGCTTTCATGACCCTGAAAGCCTGCTGGATGCACAAAAAAACGCCCGTCAGGTTGACATCCACGACGTTCTGCCACTGCGCAAGCGTCAAATCTTCCAGCGCAATGGCAGGGGCACCAACGCCGGCGTTATTGAACACCACATCTACGCGGCCGAAATTTCGTACCGCCGCATCGAATAGTGCTTTGACAGAATCTGGGTCTGCCACATCGGTCGGCACGGCCAGGGCGCGTTCGCTTGCGCCGCTCTGTGAGATCACTTCGGCGAGGAGCTCGGGACGCCGACCCGCAAGTACGACCCGGTATCCGTCCTGAAGCAAGGCCAGTGCAGCCGCTTTGCCAATGCCGGTTCCGGCTCCGGTCACGATGGCCACTTTGGAATGTGTAGTCACGGTATAGCGTTCCAAAAAAAGAAAATCAGGGGCAACGCAGCTTAGGCCGCGTTAGCTTTCAGGCCGTTGGGAGTATGTCCGTTCAGGGTGTTCAGGGTGCTTAACAAATGCGGAACAAATTGCGTGGTGTAGCCCAGGTTGCCGGCCACGGTGTAGGTGTTGTGCACGGCATCACTGATGAATGACACGGTCCTGGCCGTGCTGCTCATCCGGGTGTAGTACTGCATGTCCTTGTGCGCGTTGGCCAGCGAAAAGCGGAACAGCTGGTCGTTACCCTCCAGCACAAAGGGGCGTATGCGCTGGAAAGCGGTGCTATTGGCCCCGCCTGATGCGATGACGTCGCACAATACCTCCAGGTTCACGCCGGATTTGCCCGCGCATGAAAAAGCTTCCGCCAGGATGGCCGCGTTGCCCAGCACGACGAACTGGTGTAGCAACTTGGTGGTGTGGCCTGCGCTGATGGCGCCGCAGTAGTAGATGTTCTTGGCAAACACCTGAAAAATGGGCCGCACGCGTTCCAGTACGTCCGTTTCGCCACCCACCAGCAAGTTGATGGCACCCTCATCGGCATCTTTGGGTGTGCCGGTCATGGCCGCGTCGAGAAACTGGCCGCCCTGTGCCGCAATGGCGGTCGCGATGCGGCGTGTCGATTCGGGCTGTGAGGTCGAACAATCGACCACCACGCACCCAGGCCGCAGTCCCCGCAAGAGACCATGGTCCGAAAAGACGACTTCCTCCACCTGCGGTGATCCGGTGACGCAGATGATGAGCACATCGGCTGCGGCGGCTACTTCGGCGGGCGTTTCCAATGCCTGCGCGCCGCTCGCCAGCAGATCCGCGCAGCGAACTTCGGCGTCAGCGCTGCGCAGCAGCAGCGCGACCGGGTGCCCGCTGGCCAGCACATGCTTGGCCATGCCGCGGCCCATCATTCCCAGGCCAATAAATCCGACAGTTGGTTTCATAACAAGGAGTCGTAGAAGTTACAGATAGGGTTTGAGCCAACCCAGCCCGGCAGACGTGCCACCGGGCTGCATACCGGAGCGGGGCCGATACTCGCAACCCACCCAGCCGGTGTAACCCAGCTCGTCCAGCACAGAGAACAGGTAGGGGTAGTTCAATTCACCCAAGTCCGGTTCATGTCGCTGCGGAACACCCGCAATCTGCACATGGCCCACGCTGCCGGCGGGCAGGTATTGGCGCAGCTTCATGGCCAGATCGCCTTCGACGATCTGGCAGTGGTACAGGTCCATCTGGACCTTCAGGTTGCGTGCGCCGACTTCGGCCACGATGGCATGGGCCTGGTCCTGGCGATTCAGGAAGAAGCCGGGGATGTCACGTGGGTTGATGGGCTCCATCAGCACATCAACGCCCTGCCTGGCGGCCTCCTGCGCGGCCCAGCGCACATTGCTGACATAGGTGGGGTACAGGGATTCGTAGCTGCTATCCTTGGGAATGAGCCCAGCCATGACGTGGATGCGCGGACAGTCCAGTGCCGCTGCGTAGGTCAGCGCTTGCGCAATGCCGGTGCGGAATTCGGCTTCGCGCCCCGGCAGGCATGCCAGGCCGCGTTCGCCCGCATCCCAGTCGCCGGGCGGCGCGTTGAACAGCACTTGCTGTAAGCCATGGGCCTTGAGCCGGGTTGCGATCTCATGGCTTTCAAACGCATAGGGGAACAGGTATTCGACGGCCTTGAAGCCGTCTTGTGCGGCGGCCTGGAAACGATCAAGAAAGGGCAGCTCCGGGTAGAGCATGGACAGGTTGGCTGCAAATTTTGGCATAGGGTTCACCAGCGAGCGCCGAAGGTTTGGCGCAGTTCTTCAATATGGACTTCGGTCAGGGGTTTGGGCGCGGTTGCGCTCAGACTTACCAGCCGGGCGGTTTCTTCCAGTTCTTCCAGAGTGGCCATGGCCGCGGCCGGGGAGTCGTGCCATACGTTGGGGCCCAGGCGCTCCAGCATCACGGCCCGGATGGGTGTGCCCGCTTCGCCGTAACTGCGGATGGCCTGCGCGACGTGTTGCGCGGCCTTTGGGTCTCCAGGGCGGTGGTAGGCAATCAGCGGTACGTGGCCAACCTTCATGACGAAGTACGGCGTCACTGCGGGCAGCAGTTCTGCCTGCCCTGGTGGACGCGGCCGCAGTGTGAGCGCCACACAGTGCGTGCTGTGGGTATGGATTACACACCGGATGTTTGTGTCAAACTGGGCTGCAGCCCCGTAGATTGATACATGGAGCGCTATTGTTTTGCTAGCACGATCACCGCTGAGTTGATGCGCTTGCTCGTCCAGGCGGGCCAGCCGCTGCGGATCCAGAAAGCCCAGGCAGGCATCGGTGGGCGTGATCAGGTAGCCGCCGCCTTGTGATGCACCCAAGCGCACGCTGATGTTGCCCGCGGTGGCGTGCACATAGCCACGTTCGAACAGGCTGCGCCCTACCCGGCAGATTTCGTCGCGGGCTTCAGATTCAGTCATGCCAGTTGCGCAAACGCTTTGGTAAAGAAGTCGTCGGTGCCGAAATTGCCGGACTTCAGGGTCAGGTGCAAACCCTGCCCGTCTGCAACGTCGGTCTGCGCATGGCACCAGGGCACGCCGGGGTCGATCTGTGGACCGATCTGCATCTGGCTGATGTTCAAGGCCTGCACACAGGCGCCCGAGGTCTCGCCGCCCGCCAGCACTAGCTGTCGCACGCCCAGAGCCACCAGCCCCCGTGCAATGGCAGCCAGGGTGTGTTCGACCAGCGTACCGGCAGCCTCCACGCCCAGTGTTCCTTGCACCGCCTTCACGGTCGCAGAGTCTGCAGACGAATAAACCAGCAGCGGGCCTTGGTGCAGCAAAGGCCCGGCCCAAGCCAGCGCCTGCGCCACGGCATCCACGCCGGCAGCTGCATTGGCAGAAATCTGCAGCGGGTCAATGGCCAACGCTGGCCGGCCCGCCTGTATGAACGCCTGCACCTGCCGGTTGGTCGCCAGCGAACAGCTGCCTGACACCACGGCTCGTAACCCTGCCGCGGCCGGCAACGTGCCTGCCGTGCTGGACGGAGCCAAGCCAAAGTTGGCTGGCAATCCGATCGCCACCCCCGAGCCAGCGGTCACCAGCGGCATGCCTTTGAGGGCAGGGCCCAGGCGCATCAAATCATCATTGGTGATGGCGTCCACCACGGCCACTGCAACGCCCTGGGCCCGGAGTTGCGCAATGCGCGCTCCAATGGCGGCGGAGCCTTGCGACACCACCCTGTAGTCGATCAACCCCACGGTGCGTCGGCACTGCGCCTGCAGCACCCGCACCAGATTGGCGTCGGTCATGGGTGTGAGCGGGTGGTTTTGCATGCCGCTCTCATTGAGCAAACCATCACCCACAAACAAATGGCCCTTGAACACCGTGCGCTGGTTGTCGGGGAAAGCGGGTGTGGCAATGGTGAAGTCGCTTGCGAGCGCGTCCATCAGCGCTTCTGTAACCGGGCCAATGTTGCCGCGCGCTGTGCTGTCAAACGTGGAGCAATACTTGAAATAGATCTGCTGCGCGCCTTGTGCTTGCAACCACTGCAGGGCAGCCAGGGATTGCGCAATCGCTTCATCGACTGGCAAGGTGCGCGATTTGAGCGCGACCACGACCGCGTCGGCCTGCGCATCCAGCGCCTGGCCTGGCACGCCAATGGTCTGCACCACGCGCATGCCGGCGCGCACCAGATTGTTGGCCAGATCGGTGGCCCCGGTAAAGTCGTCCGCTATACAGCCGAGCAGTATTTTCTTCATGGCTTTGCAGGCAAGGTAATGCCGGGAAATATCTTGATGACTGCACTATCGTCCTCGCGGGCAAACCCGGCCGTGGACGCCTGCATGAACATTTGGTGTGCGGTGCTGGACAGCGGCAGCGGGAACTTGCTGGCACGCGCCACATCGAGTACCAGCCCGAGGTCTTTCACAAAAATGTCCACCGCCGACAGGGGCGTGTAGTCTGCCGCCAGCACGTGTGCCATGCGGTTCTCAAACATCCAGCTGTTGCCCGCGCTGTGGGTAATGACTTCGTACAGCGCCGCCGCGTCCACGCCCTCGCGCAGGCCCAGGGCCATGGCTTCGGCAGCAGCGGCAATGTGCACCCCTGCAAGCAGCTGGTTGATGATCTTGACCTTGCTGCCGGCACCGGCCTGATCGCCCAGGCGGTAGACCTTGGCCGCCATTGCATCAAGCAGTGGCCCTGCCACGGCATAGGCTTCAGGTTTGGCGGCCGTCATCATGGTCATGTCGCCGCTGGCGGCCTTGGCGGCGCCGCCTGAGATGGGTGCATCAATGTAGAGGATGCCCATTTCTGCCAGCCGGGCCTCAAGGGCAATCGACCAGTTGGGGTCGACCGTGGAGCACATGACGAAGACACTGCCGCGTGCCATGGTGGCTGCGCAGCCGCCCTCGCCGAAGAGCACGCTTTCGGTTTGTGCGGCATTGACGACCACCGACACAATGACCTGGCAGCGCGCACCAACCTCCGCGGGTGACGTACAGGCGACGCCGCCATTTGCGGCAAAGGCCTGCGCCACTTCGGCGCGCACGTCAAATGCATGCACTGGATGACCGTGGCGGCGTAGCGAACCTGCCATGCCACTGCCCATGGCGCCCAATCCAATCACGCCTACGTTTGTTGTCATGCCTTGTTTCCTCTTTCGAATGTCCCACTGGCACTGCACGGTGCATAGTCGTCTGAATGTGCGCTACGCCCACGGTGCGGATAGATTTATTTTATATGGTTATCATACAACTTTTGTTGCAAATGGGTCCGTATTGACGGACCCATTCAGCCCACTCGGGGTAGTGCTGAGACCAGCGGACTGGCCAGCTTGACACCGGCCTGTTGCCAGAATGCCGGATCAGCCTGCTCAATGCGCAGAATGGCGTTGTCCATGTGTTGCGCTGCGGCCTTGCGTGCACCCGCCGAGTCGCCAGCCTCGATGGCACGCAGGATGACATCATGTTCATCACATACCTGCCGCGCAAAATCCGTCCGCCGTGCTTCATTGGCGCGGGTTACGCGCGTCGCGCCGTGCAAGAATTGCCCCAGGTATTCGAGCGTGCCAATGAGAAACGGGTTGCGCGCCGCCTCGGCAATAGCGCGATGGAATTGCACGTCTTCATCGACACCGTCACCGCCAGCCTGCGCCGCCTTATCGAGCTGGCCAATGGTCTTGCGGATGCGCTTGATGTCGGCCTGGGTTCGCCGCTGGGCGGCCAGACCGGCTACTTCAGCCTCCAGAGCACGCCGTACTTCAACCATCTGCACCACGGCCTGCTTGGATACAGCCGACTTGGCATCGAAGTTGAGTGGCGTAAACCCCATGTCCTTCACAAACACACCACTGCCCTGGCGCGAATCGACGAGACCCAGGGATTTGAGCCGCGAGACCGCCTCGCGCACCACGGTGCGGCTGACCGAGAACTGTTCGGACAGCGCGGCCTCGGTCGGCAGTTTTTCGCCGACGGCCAGTCGTCCGGCGCGAATCTCGGCGGCCATGGTCTCGGCCACCTGGTCCGAGAGGTAGGCGCCGGGTGTGATGCGCTTGAAAGGAGTGGTCATGGATAATTTTTGGAGCTGCGTGACACTCTACAGCAAGCCACGGGCAGCGGGCCCATGGAATGCCTGATGCTGTAAAACCTTACCTGCCATACACCAGATCACGCAAACCCAGCGACAGCACGGGCACATACGAGACAACCATCAGGCAGGCCAGCACCACCAACACAAAGGGAACCAAATCCTTGATCATGCGGTCCAGCGAAATGCGCGCGACGGTACACGCGGCAAACAGGTTGACACCGAACGGTGGCGTGATCATGCCCAGGGCCAGGTTCACCACCATCACCAGGCCGAAGTGCACCGGATCAATGCCGAAGTGGATGGCCACGGGTGCCAGGATCGGGGCCAACACAATGATGGCGGCGCCGGTCTCGATGAACATGCCAATGACGAACAGGGCCGCATTAACGCCCAGCAGGAAGTAGGCCGGCGTTTTCAGAACGGACTCCAGCCAGATACCGATCGCCTCCGGCACGCCAGCGCGGGTGATCAGGAACGCAAACAGCCCTGCATTGGCAATGATGAACATGATCACCGCCGACGACAGCACCGACTTGCGCAGAATCAGGTAGAGATCCGGAAACTTGATCTCGCGGTAAATCACCAGTCCGACAATCAGCGCGTAAAACACGGCGACCGCCGATGCTTCCGTCGGCGTGAAAATGCCGCCGTAGATTCCACCCAGAATGATGACGGGCATCAGCAGCGCCCAGCCAGCCTTCCAGGTGGCCTTGCCGACCGACAGGCGACCGTCGCCATCGTTCTTGCCCCAGCCCTTGATCCGGCAATAAACCCAGACAAACAGCATCAGCGCGCAACCGATGAACAAGCCAGGACCAAAACCCGCGATGAACAACTCGCCAATGGAAACTTCTGCGCTCACACCGTACAGGATCATCGGAATCGAGGGCGGAATAATCACGCCAAGTTCGGCGCTGGTGGCCTGCAGTGCTGCCGCCCAGGTGGTCGGGTAGCCATGCTTGATCAGTGCCGGAATCAGGATCGTGCCAATGGCAAAGGTGGTCGCCACCGAGGAGCCCGACACTGCAGCAAAAATCATGCAGGTCAGCACGCAGGTCATCGGCAAGCCACCTTGCACGCCGCCCACCAGGCTCTTGGCAAACTCGACCAAGCGGCGCGAGATGCCCCCGGATTCCATCACGTTGCCGGCCAGAATAAAAAATGGAATGGCGGCCAGCGGAAATTTGTTGATGGAGTTGAACATCTCCTTGACCGAAATGAGCATATTTGCATTGGCGATTTGAATGCCAAAGATCGCTGCCAGCCCAATCGAAACGGCCACCGAAACGGTGAGTGCAAAACACAGCACCATGGTGCTTAACATGACAGCGGTCATTGCGCGGTCTCCAATTCATGACGCTGGGGATCCAGCAAGTTGCCAATAATTCCAATGATGCTGAACACACCGCCCACAGGCATGGCCAGATAGGCCCAGAACATGGAAAGCGATTCCAGTCCGGCCATGGTTTGTACCCGGCCGCGAAGGGCGTAGTCCCAACCCCACCAGGTGATGATGAGAACCAGCAACAGTGCCGCGAGACACACCACCCAGTCCAGCACACGGCGAATGCGCGGTGGGCTCCAGCGGTACAGCACGTCCACGCTCACCATTGCGCCCTGCCGAAAGGCCATGGGTATGCCCAGAAATACCATCCAGACCAGGCTGAAACGAATCATGACCTCGGTCCACTCAGCGGGCATCTCCAAGACGAACCGGGTGACGATCTGAAATATGCCCAGGCTGGCTGCCAGCAGCAGCATGGCGCAGGCGGTTACCAGTGCGATGCGGCTGGTCCAGTGCTCCAAGCGGAGAAACTTTTCTTTCATAGCGATAGCGGCCTGAAATAGAGGGTTTGAAAAAAACGCCCGCAAGAACCAGCTTGGCGGGCGTGGGGGCTGCAAAAAGAGCGGCGTTTACTTGTAGTTGCGGATCTTGTCCATATTGGCTTTGCCAAACTGCTTTTCAAAATCGGCATAGACCGGTGCCAGTGTGGCGACAAATTTGGCCTTGTCCAAAGTCTCGACCACGTTCATGCCCTTGCCACGCAGGTAGGTCACGCCCATGGCATCGTCGGCGTCCACCCGTGCGCGGTTGGCCTTGACCGCTTCCTTGGCGGATTCCAGGAACGCGGTCTTGTCGGCGGCGCTCAGCTTGTCAAAGGCTTCCTTGTTCATCAGGAAAATGGCGGGGGAATAGACGTGGCCGGTGAGTGAAACGTGCTTTTGCACCTGGTCCAACTTGGCGGCCATGATCACCGACAGAGGATTTTCCTGGCCATCAACCGTGCCTTGCTGCAATGCCGTGAACACCTCCGCCATGGCCATGGGTGTCGTCACGATGCCCAGGCCTTTGTAGGCTGCGACGTGAACCGGGTTTTCCATGGTGCGCAGTTTCAGACCCTTCAGGTCATCCGGAACATTGATGGGGCGTTTGTTGTTGGTCATGTTGCGCATGCCGTTCTCGCCCCAGGCCAGCGCCTTGAAGCCCTTGGAGTCGAACTTGGTCAGCATTTCCTGCCCGATGGGGCCGTCCAGCACCGCGCGGGCGTGGGCCTTGTCACGGAACAGGAAGGGAATGTCCAGAATCTTCGCATCGGGCACAAAGTTGGGCACCGGGCCGCTGGATGTGAACGTCAGCTCCTGGGTTCCCAATTGCACGGCTTCAATCGACTCACGCTCGCTACCCAGTGAGGCGTTGTAAAACGTCTCGATTTTGTAGCGACCGTTGGTGCGTGCTCCCACTTCCTTGGCAAAGGTGTCGATGGCGATGCCCTGGTGCGAATTTTGCGCGATGGCAATATTGATCTTCATGGCGGTCTGCGCAGCGGCAGTGGCCACAAGTCCCACTGCTAACGACAGGCCAATAAACAACTTGCTCAATTTCATGGTAGGTCTCCTGGGGTCAAAGTAATAATGTTGTATGACAACTTTAATTGTCATCGAATTGCATGCGTCGCCGCATGAGGGTTTTCCCGGACGTATTCCCGGATGATTTCTTCAAAGCTGGCTTCTGGCAGCAAGCCCATCGCGGCTGCCCGCTGCGCATGGATGCGGGCTGGCCAGGTCTTGACAATGTTGTGGATGGCGGGGTCCACCGACCAGTCGATCAATGCCGCAACCTGGGGGCCAGCGACCTGTTCCAGCGCGGCTGCCATCTCGCCGGGGGTGGTGGTCAGCGCTGGCAAATTCAGACCCGTGCGGGGGCCCCACGCTGCATCGCTGGTCTCGGCAGCGCAGATGAGGCCTTGCACGGTGCGCGCGGGCGACGACAGGGCAACCGGCGTGTCCGCAGGCACGGGGCACTGCGCCCGGGTGCCAGCCAGTGGCTCCCGCAGCATGCCGCTCAGGAAACTGGACGCTGCCCCATTGGGTCGCCCCGGGCGAATGCTGACCGTCATCAGGCGCACATTGCGCCCCTGGACAAATCCTTTGCGCGTGAAGTCGGCCACCAGTTGTTCACCCACGAATTTCTGGATGCCGTAGCTGCTTTGTGGTGTGGGCAGCGTGTTGTCTTCGATGGCGGGCGGCAGCGGCTGCTCTGGCGTGTTGCCAAACACGGCCAACGAACTGGCAAACACCAGCATGGGCCGTGTCTGGCGGGCGCGGCAGGCTTGCAGCAGCGCCAGCGTAGCGGCGAAATTGCTGCGCATGCCGAGGTCAAAGTCGGCCTCGCATTCCCCACTGACTGCGGCCGCCAAATGAAAAATGATAGCAACATCTTCAGGAACGACGGGGGCTAGTGGCTTATTTTCTTCGAGCAATGCATTCAGGTCGCCGATCACCGTGCGCACCCGTGCATCCGCCAGCAGGTCTGCAGGGGGCTCGGCCCGGTCTACCAGGGTGATGCGGCCGATGGCGACTGCAGGCCCGCCCGCAAGTGCCAGGCTGCCTTGCGCGAGCAGGGTGCGCGCAAGGCGCACGCCCAAGAACCCGGCACCGCCGGTAATCACCACATGGCAAGGTTTGTTCACGGATTGCGCTGGGTTTGACATGGTTGTGTCCTCCTGTATTGCATTAGCAGCCGACGTAGGCTGTTTTCACGGTGGTAAAAAACTCCTGGGCGTAACGCCCTTGCTCACGCGAGCCGTAGCTGGACCCCTTGCGTCCGCCAAACGGCACGTGGTAATCCACCCCGGCAGTGGGCAGATTCACCATCACCATGCCAGCCTGGCTGTGGCGCTTGAAGTGTGTGGCATGTTTGAGGGACGTGGTGGCGATACCGGCCGACAGCCCAAACGGCGTGGCGTTCGCTTCTGCCAAAGCCTCTTCATAACCGGCGACGCGGATGACGCTGGCCACCGGCCCGAATACCTCTTCGCGGTTGATGCGCATGGCCGACGTGGTGTCACAGAGCAAGGCAGGAGACATATAGAAGCCTTCGGTGTCGCACCGCAGACGCGCACCCCCCGAGACCAGTACGCCCCCTTCAGTCTGGCCAATGTCGATGTAAGCCAGATTCTTTTCCAGCTGCATCAGAGAAGACACGGGCCCGATATCGGTACCGGGCGCCAGCGCGTCGCCCACCTTCAGGCTGGCCATGCGTTGCTGTAGCGCTTGCAGGAACTTGGGGTAGATGCCATCTGTGACGATCAGCCGGCTCGATGCCGTGCAGCGCTGGCCGGTGGAGAAAAACGCGCTTTGCACGCTGAGCTCGACCGCCTGCGCCAGGTCAGCATCGTCCAGAATGACCTGCGGGTTCTTGCCCCCCATTTCCAACTGCACCTTCTTCAGCTGCAGCCCACACTGTTTCGCAATGCGTGCGCCCACGCCTTGTGAGCCGGTGAAGCTGATGGCGCTGACGCCGGGGTGGTTGACCAGGGCCTCGCCCACAACGCTGCCACTGCCCATCACCAGATTGAACACCCCTGCCGGAATGCCCGAGCGGCTGATGATCTCGGCCAGCGCCCAGGCGCAGCCAGGCACCAGGTCCGCCGGCTTGAGCACCACACAATTGCCATACGCCAGGGCCGGAGCGATCTTCCAGGCCGGAATGGCAATGGGAAAGTTCCACGGCGTGATCAGGCCAATAACGCCCAGCGGTTCGCGGGTAATCTCCACGCTGACCCCATTGCGCACCGATGGCACGATCTCACCCGTCAGGCGCAGGCATTCGCCAGCAAAAAACTTGAAGATGTTGCCCGCGCGGGTGGCCTCTCCGATGCCTTCCGGGCGGGTCTTGCCCTCCTCGCGGGCCAGCAGGGTGCCCAGCTCCTCGCGGCGGGCCAGGATCTCCGTGCCGATCTTGTCCAGTGCGTCTGCACGGGCCTGCACGTTGCCGGTGGACCAGGCCGGAAAGGCCGCCTGTGCGGCCTGAACGGCAGAATCGAGTTGTGCGGCATCAGCCTGCGCATAGTCGCCGATGGTGTCGGCCAGGTTGGATGGGTTGATATTGGGTGCGTAGCTGGCTGCAGCCGTCCACTGGCCGTTGATCAGGTTGTCGAATGTGGAGATGGTCATGCGGTGTTGCTGGGTTCGGTTGTGGGGGTCAGTGGCCCCAGCGCAGAACCAGGGGGTTCAGACGCCGGGCAGTGTCAATCAGGCCGGCACGCACGGCTGGGTGCATGGTTGGCCAAGGGTGGCGTGGTGCGTCACAGGCGATGACACCGCCTTCCTTCATCAAGGCCTTGGCGCTCAGGATGCCACCCTGCCGGTTTTCATAGTTGATAAGGGGTAGCCATTGCTGGTAGAGGCTGGCGGCCTCTTCGCGTTGGCCCGCTGCATAGGCATCCATGATCAGACGGATGCCGTCGGGGTAGGCGCCGCCGGTCATGGCGCCTGTGGCGCCGGCGTCCAGGTCGGGCATCAAGGTGATCGCTTCCTCTCCATCCCAAGGGCCCTCAATGGCGTCGCCACCGAGCCGGATCAATTCGCGCAGTTTGGTGGCGGCACCGGCGGTCTCGATCTTGAAATAAGAAACCTGTTGGATGCTTTTCGCCATGCGCGCAAGAAAGGCTGGCGACAGGACCGTGCCACTGGCGGGTGCGTCCTGGACCATGATGGGGATGTCGATGGCTTGCGAAACATGGTCATAAAAGGCGTAGATGTTGTCTTCTGGCACGCGAAAGGTAGCCCCGTGGTACGGCGGCATGACCATGACCATGGCAGCGCCCATGTCCTGGGCACGGCGGCTGCGCGCCGCGCACACCAGGGAGCTGAAATGGGTGGTAGTCACAATCACCGGCACCCGGCCTGCCACGTAATCCAGGATGGTGCGGGTCAGCACTTCGCGTTCGTCGTCCGAAAGCAGGAACTGCTCCGAAAAATTGGCCAGTATGCACAGCCCATGGGAGCCCGCGTCAATCATGAAGTCGACGCAGCGCTTCTGGCTGGCGAGGTCCAACTCGCCGTTGTCATGAAAGGTGGTGGGCACTACCGGGAAAACGCCCTTGTAACGGGGCTGACGGGTTTGGGTCATGGTTTGTGTTCTAAATAAGGCCGCGTGCTTTGGCCATGGACATTGCGGCGTCTTCTATCATGTCTTCCTGGCCGCCCACTATGCCCCGGCGCCCCAGTTCAATCAGGATTTCACGGGCTGCCACGCCGTACTTTTTCTCGGCCCGTTTGGCGAACAGCAAGAAGGAGGAATACACCCCGGCGTAACCCAGGATCAGGGCGTCGCGATCGATGCGGACGGGGTGCTCCATCATGGGCACGACGATGTCCTCGGCCACGTCCTGCATCTTGAAAAGATCCACACCGGTATCGATGCCCATGCGGTTGCATACGGCAATCAAAACCTCCATCGGCGTGTTGCCGGCACCGGCACCCAGGCCTGCCGCCGCCGCGTCGATGCGTGTGGCTCCACATTCCACGGCTGCCACCGAATTGGCCACGCCCATGGCCAGGTTGTGGTGTCCATGAAAGCCCACCTCAGTCTGTGCCTTCAGCGCGGCACGTACTGCGATGATTTTTTCTTTCACCTCACCGGGCAGCATATAGCCGGCCGAGTCGGTGATGTAGACGCAGTTGGCACCATAACTCTCCATCAACCTGGCCTGGCTGACAAGGCGTTGCGCGTCGGCCTTGTGCGCCATCATCAAAAAACCAACCGTGTCCATCTCCAGTTTTCGCGCCAGGCTGATGTGCTGCTCGGACACATCCGCCTCGGTGCAGTGGGTTGCCACGCGGATGGTGTGCACGCCCAGGTCCCTGGCCATGCGCAGGTGGTCCACCGTGCCGATGCCGGGGATCAGCAGGGCGGAGACCCTGGCCTGCTTGAGCAGGGGGATGAGGGCATTCAAATATTCCTCGTCCGTGTGGGCCGGGAAGCCATAGTTCAACGAAGAGCCACCCAGGCCATCGCCGTGTGTGACTTCAATCAGCGGCACACCCGCGGCGTCCAGACCGCGTGCAACGGCACGCATCTCGTCCAGTGTCATCTGGTGGCGCTTGGGGTGCATGCCGTCACGCAAGGTCATGTCGTGAACGGTGATTCTTTTACCCTTGACAGTCATGGCGTTCTACTGGCTCAAGCCGCCGGCGCGACGGGGCACGTGGGCGTGAGGATGATCGTGCCCGCAAGAATGCCTTCGGCAAACATCTCTGCGGTCTGTGCGGCAGCGGCGGTCATGATGTCCAGATTGCCGGAGTATTTGGGCAGAAAGTCGCCCAGGCCCTCCACCTCCAGAAAGACCGACACCCGGTTGCCGTCAAACACCGGGCCATTGACCAACCGGTAGCCCGGCACGTACTTCTGCACTTCCTGGATCATGGCGTGAATGGAGGCGGTGATCTTCTCTTGATCGGGGGCCGTCTCAGTCAGGCAATGCACGGTGTCGCGCATGACCAGCGGTGGTTCAGCCGGGTTGATGATGATGATGGCCTTGCCCTGCCGGGCGCCACCCACTTCCTCGATGGCCGCCGCCGTGGTGCGGGTAAATTCGTCGATATTTTTGCGGGTTCCCGGGCCTGCCGATTCCGAGGAAATGGTGGCCACAATTTCGCCATATGTCACCGGTTGCACCCGCGAGATGGCGGCGATCATGGGGATCGTCGCCTGCCCACCGCAGGTGACCATGTTGACATTCATTTCCCGTTTTTCCACCAGTTGGAGCAGGTTGACGGGAGGCACGCAAAACGGACCAATCGCCGCCGGCGTCAGGTCGATCACCATGACGCCGCGCTCGGTGAGCTTGCGGGAGTTTTCGGCATGGACGTAGGCAGAGGTTGCATCAAACGCAATCTGGACGCTATCGGCGGCCAGGTAAGGGAGCAGACCATCCACCCCCAGTTCGGTGGTCTTGAGTCCCAGGTCGCGGGCGCGTTTCAGGCCTTCGGACGCGGAATCGACACCCACCATCCATACCGGGTCGAGCACCGGACTGCGTTTGAGTTTGTACAGCAGATCGGTGCCGATGTTGCCCGGGCCGATCAATGCACATTTGATTTTTTGGCTCATTGCGGCTCTTTCGGGTCGCGTCACACGGGTGTTCAATGGGAGTGCTTGGGCACATCGGCACCACGGCATCCCACCAGGAAGTCAAAATCGCAGCCTTCGTCGGCCTGCAGCACGCGGTCAATGTACAGCTGCTGGTAGCCGCTCTTGGGTACGTGCACCGCTTGGGCCTGCTTCGCTTCACGTTCCGCATGGCGTTGGGCGATCTGCTCATCGCTGATCTCCAGGTCGAGCTTGCCGGCGTGGCTGTCCAGCGCGATCCAGTCGCCATCACGAACAATGGCCAGCGGCCCGCCTGCGGCGGCTTCGGGCGCTACGTGCAGTACCACTGTTCCGTAGGCCGTGCCACTCATGCGCGCGTCCGAAATGCGCACCATGTCGGTAATGCCTTGTGCCAACAGCTTGGGCGGCAGACCCATGTTGCCCACTTCGGCCATGCCGGGATAGCCCTTGGGTCCACAGTTTTTGAGCACCAGCACGGAGTTGGCATCCACATCCAGATCGGGGTCGCCGATGCGAGTCTTGTAGTGGTCGAAGTCTTCAAAGACAACCGCTTTGCCCCGGTGCTTCATCAGTGCGGGTGTCGCCGCGGAGGGCTTCAACACGGCACCGCGGGGCGACAGATTGCCCCGCAGAATGCACATGCTGCCATCGGCCACCAGCGGCTTGTCGAGTGGGCGGATCACCTCGGCGTTATGGATCGGAGCGTCGATCACGTTGTCCCAGATTGACTTGCCATTGACGGTCAATGCGTCCTTGTGGGGCAACAGCCCGCCTTCACCCATGCGGCGCAGCACGGCGGGCAGACCACCGGCGTAATAAAAGTCTTCCATCAGGAAGCGGCCCGATGGTTGCAGGTCGACCAGCGTCGGCGTGCCCCTGCCCACGTTCGTCCAGTCTTCCAGCTCCAGCGGAACGCCGATGCGCCCGGCAATGGCCTTCAGGTGAATCACTGCGTTGGTGGAGCCGCCAATGGCCGCGTTGACGCGAATGGCGTTCTCGAACGCTTCGCGGGTCAGCACCTTGGAGAGCTTGAGGTCTTCCCACACCATGTCCACAATGCGCATGCCCGACATCTGGGCCAACACGTAGCGGCGCGCATCCACTGCCGGAATGGCGGCGTTGTGGGGCAGCGAGGTGCCCAGTGCTTCGGCCATGCAGGCCATGGTGGAGGCGGTGCCCATGGTGTTGCAGGTGCCCGCCGAGCGGGACATGCCGGCCTCGGCCGACATGAACTGGTTCAGCGTGATTTGCCCGGCCTTGACGGCCTCGTGCAGTTGCCACACCACTGTGCCGGAGCCGATGTCACGGCCTTCGTGCTTGCCATTCAACATCGGGCCGCCGGTGACGACGATGGTGGGGATGTCGCAGCTGGCTGCACCCATCAGCAGCGCTGGGGTGGTCTTGTCGCACCCGACCAGCAGTACCACGGCATCCATCGGATTGCCACGAATCGACTCTTCGACATCCATGCTGGCCAGGTTGCGGGTCAGCATGGCGGTGGGGCGCAGGTTGGACTCGCCATTGGAAAACACCGGGAATTCGACCGGGAAGCCCCCGGCTTCTGAAATACCGCGCTTGACGTGTTCCGCGATCTTGCGAAAGTGTGCGTTGCAGGGTGTCAACTCCGACCAGGTATTGCAGATGCCAATGATGGGCTTGCCCTGGAATTCATGGTCTGGAATACCCTGGTTCTTCATCCAGCTGCGGTACATGAATCCGTTTTTGTCGGCAGTTCCGAACCACGCAGCCGAGCGCAGAGGGCGTTTGGGGGAAGAGGGCATCTAGGGCTTTCAGACGGTGTGATGGCAAGCGACGCGATAGTAGGAGTGTTTTCAATATCAAACAAATGAATTAATATGGAAAATTGATACATATTTTTATATCTGACATGCATTTAACTTGCCCCAATACACACGCGGGCCCGAACCCTGACGACACCACGCCCAATGACTGACCCTGTGATGGATGCTGATGGCGCGCTGCGGGCCCGCTCCCGGCTCAAAACCCGACAAATGTTCCTGTTGATCGCGCTGGATGAGGCCCGCAATCTGCACCAGGCCGCGCGGGAGACACACATGAGCCAACCTGCCGCCTCCAAAATGCTCAAGGACATGGAAGAATTGTTCGGGGTGCCGTTCTTTGAACGTCTGCCCCGCGGCATGCGGCCAACCCTGTACGGCGAAACGATGATCCGCCACGTCAGGATGGCGCTGGCCAACCTCTCGCAGGGGCAAGACTCCATTGCCACACTGAAGGCCGGATTGTCGGGACAGGTCGATGTGGGGGTGATCATCACTCCGTCCATGTCCCTGGTGCCGCAAGCCATTGCGTTGACCAAGGCACAAGCTCCGCGTCTGTGTATCGGTGTCGAGGTGGCCACCAGCAACCTGTTGGTCGACCGCCTCAAACGGGGCCAGCTGGATTTCCTGATCGCCCGGATTCTGGAGCAAGACGACGAGTCCAGCCTGCTGTATGAAGACCTGTCAGAGGAAACCGAGTGCGCCGTTGCGCGCAATGGTCATCCCTTGATGGAACGCCGCGATCTCACACTCAAGGACATGGCCGCGGCCAGTTGGATCTTGTCACCGCGCGGCAGTATTCTGCGTCACCGGTTTGACATGATGTTTCGTCGGGTGGAGATGGAAGCACCAACCGACGTGGTCGAGACCACGGCAATGACGGTTATCAAGGGGCTTTTGCAGCAAACCGATTACCTGCATGTGATGCCACGCGAGGTGGCCCACTATTACGTGCAGTCCGGTGAACTCGCGATTTTGCCCATCGATCTGCCCTGCAAGATGGATAGTTTTGGCATCATCATGCGGCGCGACCATCTGCTGTCGCCGGGGGCCGGTCTGTTGTTGACCCATATTCGATCAGTCGCGGCAAGGATATATGCGCCCAGCGTGACGCGGATCGAGTCTTAACGACGAATAAGGGTGCAAACCAACAGCATGTCAACGACCGCTGCGCAGGAAGCCGGCCTTGATCTTGGCAACCAAGATGCACACGTCGAGGTGTGCACTGCAGAGGGTATCAACCCGCAATGCGCGAGCAGACCGCGGCAGTCACTTGCGCTGTAGTGGCGCTACCACCCAGGTCACCGGTATGCAGTGCTGAATCAGCAGTGACGTTTTCAATGGCCGCCATGAGGCGTTTGGCTGCGGCGGTCTCCCCCAGATGCTCCAACAGCATGACGCAGCTCCAGAAGGTTCCCACGGGATTGGCCAGGCCCTTACCCATGATGTCGAATGCGGAGCCGTGGATCGGTTCAAACATAGAGGGGTACCGACGCTCGGGGTCGATGTTGCCAGTGGGTGCAATTCCCAGGCTGCCAGCCAGTGCCGCTGCCAGGTCGCTCAGGATGTCCGCGTGCAGGTTGGTGGCAACAATGGTATCCAGTGTTGAAGGACGATTGACCATGCGCGCAGTCGCTGCATCCACCAGCTCCTTGTCCCACTTGACATCAGGAAATTCCCTGGAAATTTCCAATGCAATTTCATCCCACATCACCATGGCGTGGCGTTGTGCGTTGGACTTGGTGATAACCGTTAAAAACTTGCGTGGGCGGGATTGAGCCAGTTTGAATGCGAAACGCATAATGCGCTCGACACCTGCACGGGTCATGATAGACATATCAGTTGCCACCTCGATAGGGTGACCTTGGTGGGCACGGCCGCCGACACCCGCATATTCGCCTTCTGAATTTTCGCGCACGATGACCCAGTCCAGGTCTTGCGGCTTGCAGCGCTTGAGTGGGGCGTCAATTCCGGGAAGGATACGCGTGGGGCGCACATTGGCGTATTGGTCAAAGCCCTGACAGATTTTGAGGCGCAAGCCCCACAGTGTGATGTGGTCGGGGATGTGAGGGTCACCTGCAGAGCCAAACAAAATGGCATCCTTGTTGCGCAGTGCATCCAGTCCATTGGCAGGCATCATTTCACCGTGAGCACGGTACCAATCACCACCCCAACCGAAGTTTTCAAAATCGAATTTGAAAGTGGTGCTCGATGCGGCCAGAGCTTCCAACACAGTCTGACCCGCTGGAACAACTTCTTTGCCGATTCCGTCACCAGGGATGCACGCAATTTTGTATGTTTTCATAACTTCTTCACCGTGTGGCTTTCTTTGAAATGGTGTGTTGGTTGCATCACGCAGTCGCTACAGCGTTCGCAATCGATTTTCCGACATCGGTCGTGCTGGCATGGCCGCCCATGTCTGGAGTACGGGGGCCTTCCTTGAGCACAAGCTCCATGGCGCGCATCACTGCGTCCGCGGCATCCTGGTGGCCGAGGTGTTCGAGCATCATGGCACCGCTCCAAATTTGACCGATGGGATTCGCGATGCCCTGGCCATATATATCGGGGGCGGAACCGTGTACCGGTTCAAATAAGGAAGGGAACTTTCGGTCTGGATTCAAGTTTGCGGACGGAGCAATGCCGATGGTCCCGGTACATGCCGGGCCGAGATCGGAGAGGATGTCTCCAAACAGATTGGATGCAACCACCACATCAAACCAATCCGGGTTGCGGACAAAGTGGGCCGTGAGAATGTCTATGTGGTACTTGTCCGTACGGATGTCCGGGTAGTTAAGCGCCATCTCTTTGAACCGCTCGTCCCAATAGGGCATGGATATCGCAATGCCGTTTGACTTGGTCGCCGATGTCACGTGCTTCTTGGGCCTCTTCATGGCGAGTTCAAACGCAAACTTCATGACGCGGTCAACTCCACGCCGCGTAAAGATGCTTTCCTGAATGACAGTCTCGTGTTCTGTTCCTTCATACATCTTTCCGCCGACGCTGGAGTATTCGCCCTCGGTGTTCTCACGCACAACGTAGAAATCAATATCTCCTACCTTGCGACCGGCCAATGGTGTGGGAATCCCTGGCATCAGGCGCACGGGGCGCAGGTTCACATATTGGTCGAATTCGCGACGAAACTTCAGCAGCGATCCCCAGAGCGAAATATGGTCTGGCACTTTGTCCGGCCAGCCCACTGCGCCGAAGAAGATGGCGTCGTGGCTCCCAATCTGGCTTTTCCAGTCATCAGGCATCATCTGACCGTGCTTCATGTAGTAGTCGCAGCTCCAGTCAAAGTCATCCCATTGGAGATCCAGGTCAAAGCGACTGGCGACTGCGTCAAGCACTCTCCGTCCTTCGGGTACGACTTCCTTGCCAATCCCATCGCCTGGGATGACGGCGATACGCTGTTTCGTCATGGTGTTTCTATCCAGTAGTTGCAGTTCAAATTCAGATCAGCGCTTGGATGGGTCAAAGCCGGTTTCTTTGTAAACGGACTCCAGGAAGGGACGACCGATACGGTCAGCCATGTCTGTGTGTGTCTTCATCATTGCTTTCTTCCAGCCCATCCGCTCTTCCGGAGTCAAAGTAATGATCTGGGTCTTCCCGGATTTGCGAATACCCTCCACTCCGTCCTGGTTTTCTTTCATGGTTGCTGCATGGAAGAATTCCGTAGTCTCAGTCAACGCTGCTTCCAATGCCGTACGAATATGGGGAGGCAGCCCTGCCCAGAACTTGGGATTGGTGACGACCACGTATCCGTGATAACTGTGGTCAGACAGAGTCATGTACTTCTGGACCTCATACAGCTTGGTTGGGTAAATCACATTGGCCGGGTTTTCCTGTCCATCCACCACACCCGTTTGCAAAGCGGTGTACAGGTCACCAAAAGCCATCACTTGGGACAACGCACTGACCGAACGCATTTGAGACTCGACGACTTTGGATGACACGATGCGAATCTTCTGCCCCTTGAAGTCTTCCACCTTGCGAATGGGTTTGTTGCTGGTTATTTGTTTGAACCCGTTGTTCCAGAACGCCAATCCATGGACTCCACGGCTCTCCAGCTTCTGGAGCAACTGCTGTCCCACCGGCCCCTTGGTGACTTTCAGCTCTTCGTCAAAGTTATCAAAGAGAAATGGCAGGTCCAGGGCTTCAAATTCTTTCGCCCCCAGGGGGCCAAATTTGCCGGGTGTGGGAGCGAGCATTTGCACGGCCCCCATTTGCAGTGCTTCGAGTTCTTCTTTGTCTTTGTATAGCGTGGAGTTATGGAAGACATCTACCCGCACGGCGCCATTGGTTTTCTCTTCAGCCAGCTTCTTGAAATGCTCAGCGGCCTTGCCCTTTGCTGTATCGGCTGCAACCACATGGCTGAACTTGATCACGATGGGGTTGCCGTTTTGGGCAAACAACGATGTGTGCAAAGCAAGTGTCAACAGACCTGCGGCAACGACGATGGACCTTCTCATGGTGTCTCCTCTTGTGTGTTTTGAGTTCAACGCAAGCAGTCATGCTTGTGTGAGGGACTTTAAGACGTTCCACAAGAGAATTAATCGACTAATATTCAATCTATTGTTTCCAGTAGTTCATGAATGAGTACTCCGCCCGATCTTTTGTTCTTCTCCACTCTCATCAAGAAGGCGAGTCTTTCTGCAACGGCACTTGAGTTCAACGTAACACCGTCCGCAGTCAGTAAATGGCTGAGTCAACTCGAACAGCGCCTTGGTGTTCGCCTGGTTAACAGAACGACACGCCGCATCAGTCTTACCAGTGAGGGGGAGGTGTATCTGGCGGAAGGCCGGCGGATTCTTGCGGAGATTGACGATTTGGAGCAAGCGGTGTCGAGCACGCGAGCAGCCCCCAATGGTTTGTTAAAGGTCAACGCTACCTTGGGCTTTGGACGCAGCTATATCGCACCGGCTCTTTCCATCTTTGCCAGGCAATACCCTGATCTCGGTGTTCAACTCATCCTGACTGATCGCCCCATGAGTCTGGCCGACGATGCAATCGACATCGGCATACGCTTCGGGGAGCCACCCGACGCAAGGGTTGTCGCTCGCAAGATTGCCAATAATCAGCGGCGTGTGTTTGCCGCACCCGCCTATTTAAAGGTACGTGGTCGTCCGCTGGTGCCCAATGATTTGGCTCAACACAACTGTCTCATTCTTCGCCAGGACGACACCGCCTACGGCCTGTGGCGCTTCTCCAAAGGCCGTCAATCGCAGACGATCAAGGTACGCGGCTCCATGAGCAGCAACGATGGAGAAGTTGTTTTGAATTGGGCATTGGACGGACAGGGAATACTGATGCGGTCCGAATGGGATGCCGCACGCTATCTGCGAAGTGGCCGCCTGGAGTTGCTTCTCGATGATTTCGATCTTCCTCCCGCAGACATTTACGCCGTGTATTCGCATAAGCAGAACCTTGCGGCTAAGGTTCGTGTATTCACAGAGTTCCTGATTCAACATTTCCTGGGAGCCACTCCAGCCAAATTCCCTCCTTTTCAGAAGTGGTAGACCTTCATGCTCCGGTAGTCGACCCGTCGCCACAGGCTTTACACAGGTTGGTCGACGGAGTTTATAGTGGGCGATGGCTTATCAACTTTATTACTGGCCCGGCCTTCAGGGTCGTGGAGAATTTGTCCGCTTGGCACTGGAGGCAGCCGGCGCACCCTACACGGATGTAGCGCGCGGAGATGCCGCGGCGGGACAGGGACTGCCCGCGCTGTTCCACTGCCTTCAGGACGAGTCTGTCGGGCGGCCACCCTTTGCCTGCCCGGTGCTTGTCGACGGCAAGCAGGTCATCGGGCAGACTGCCGCCATCCTTTTGTACCTGGGGCCGCGGCTGAAGCTGGTGGGCGCCAGCGAAGCCGATCGCATCTGGACGCATCAGATCCAACTCACGATTGCCGACGCGGTGAGCGAGGCACACGACACGCACCATCCGGTCGGGATGGGACTGTATTACGAAGACCAAAAACAGGAAGCCGCCAGGGCGGCCAAGGAGTTTCGCACCCAGCGCGTTCCAAAATTTCTGGGTTGGCTGGAGACCGTGCTGGCTCGCAACCCCAAAGGGGATAAGCACCTGGTTGGTGCGCGACTCAGTTATGCCGACCTGTCGCTGTTCCAGTTGGTGGAAGGTCTGCTCTATGCGTTCCCCAAGGCTACCCGGCGCGCCATGAAGAAGGCTCCCCGCGTGATGGCGCTGCGCGACCGCGTTGCGCAGCAGCGACGCGTGGCGGCTTACCTGTGCAGCGTGCGCCGCATTCCCTTCAACGAGGATGGCATCTTCCGGCACTACCCGGAGCTTGATGCCTGAGGTTGCTCACGAAAATGGTCGGGAGCAGGCAAACAACGGCTTCATCGTGGGTTAACAATGGAGTCGCACAATTCCTTCAGGTTTTATGATGACTTTATGAATCAACAATCCACATCCCATTACGACACCCTCAGCCGCGCTTTTCATTGGGTCACGGCCATCATTGTGACCATTGCCTTCATCCTCGGACCGGGTGGTTTTGGTCGACTCATGCGACAAGGCATCGATCCAGCGACCCGAAGTGACATTGTCTGGCACGAGACCCTGGGGATATTGGTTTTGCTGTTGACGGCATTACGCCTTCTTTGGGTGGCATTTCGTCCTGCCGTGCCGCAGTTTCCAATGGCCGGCTGGATGCAGCTGATGGCAAAGCTGGTGCATGTGGCACTGTGGGCGCTGCTGCTGGCGCTGCCGATCACCGCGTTCCTGGCCCTCGGCAGCGAGGCCCATCCGCTGACGCTGCTGGGCGGTGTGCGCATCGACCAGATGCCCATCATTGCCGACTCCGCGATCGCGCAACTGGCCGATTGGGGTGACGTGCACCAATTCCTGGGCGATGCCACCATGTGGCTTGCCGGCTTGCACGCCGCTGCAGCCATCTACCATCACGTGGTTCTCAAAGATGGCGTTCTCTCCGCCATGTTGCCCCGCAAGAGGTCTCGCTAAGAGATTCTCAATCCACGAATTGTGCATGGCACGGGACTCAGCCGTTGCCTGCCCCGACGCCACACGCTGGGTCGACCTATACCAATGACTTGCGCACGCGCGCAGAAATCACATCGATGATGCTCACCGTGGCAATGATGATGATCATCACGGCGCAGGTCTCGGCGTATTGAAAGCTGCGCATGATGTCCCACAGAATGACGCCGATGCCGCCGGCACCCACCATGCCCACCACGGTGGCCGAGCGCACGTTGGATTCAAAGCGGTACAGCGAATACGAAATCCACAAGGGCAGCACCTGCGGGATGATGCCGTAGACGATTTCTTCCAGCGCGTTGGCGCCGGTTGCGCGTATGCCTTCCACCGGCTGGGAGTCTATGGACTCGACCGCCTCGGAAAACAGCTTGGCCAGTATGCCGGTGGTGTGCACAAACAGGGCGAGCACACCGGCGAACGGCCCAAGGCCCACGGCCACGATGAACAGCATGGCGAAGACCATCTCGTTGATGGCGCGGGTCGCATCCATCAGCCGTCGGATCGGCTGGTGTATCCACCACGGGGCGATATTGGACGACGACAGCAGCCCTAAGGGCACGGCAAACACGACCGCCAGGGCGGTGCCCCACAGCGCAATTTGCAAGGTGACGAGCATCTCTTGCAGGTAGATGCGCCAGTCGCCGAACTTGGGCGGAAAGAAGTCTGCCGCGTAAGTGGCCATATTGCTGGCATCACTGACCAGGGCCCAGGGGCGCATGTCGGCGCCCTGCCAGGAGCCCGCCAGCAAGGCCAGCAAAGTGCCCCAGGCCAGCAAGCCCAGCAGGCTGGTGCGCGGCACTTGCACTGACGGCACCGGTCTTGGAATGGTCGTCGCGCTGGCGAGAGGGTTCACGGCAGCACCTCGGAGAAACGATGGATCATGTGAGGTGCTCCGTGCATCACTTGGCCAGGCTCAGTGCGGCCAGTTGCTTGTCGATGTCGGCCAGTTTGACTTGCTTGTCGGCGGCGGCCATGTTGGCATCGGCTTCGAGCTTGTTACGGCTCTTGAACAGTTCCAGCTGGCGGATGGGTGTGAGTTGGTTGTTGGTAGATGCCTTGAAGCCGGAGAGCTTGGACAATTTGAAGAGACTGTCTTTTTCCTTCTGACCACCTTGGCCATAGGTGTAGAAGAAGTCACGTACCTTGGCCTTGGTCGCCTCGGGCAGGTCCTTGCGCATGACCAGCGGGTCCAGCGGGATCAGTGGCGAGGTCCAGATGATGCGGATGTCGTTGAACTTTTCGGGCAGGTGCTCCTTGACCTTTTCCAGGTTCTCGCTGTTGTTGGTGGCCACGTCTACCTGCTTGTTGGCAACCGCCAGGGCATTGGCTTCATGGTTGGCGCCGCGCTGAAGCTTGAAGAAGGTTTTGGGGTCAATCTTGTTTTGGGCGAACACGTAGTAGCTGGGCACCAGAAAGCCGGAGGTGGAATTGGGGTCGCCATTGCCAAATGACAGGTTTTTGCCCTGCTTGAGCATGTCGTCCAGCGATTTGAGCGGGCTGTCTTTGTGTACGATCAGGTGCGAGTAATAGCCTTGGGTGCCGTCGGCGTTGACCATTTGCGCAAACACTTCACCGCCCGCGCGGTCCACCGCCTCCATGGCCGACTTGTTGCCAAACCAGGCCACCTGCACCTTGTTGAAGCGCATGCCTTCGATAATTCCGGCGTAATCGGACGCAAAGAAGGCGTTGACCTTCATGCCCGTTTTCTTTGCCATGTCGTCCAGAATGGGCGCCCAGTCGGACTTCAGGTTTTGCGACGACTCGGTCGAGATGATGCCGAAATTGATTTCTTTGAGTTCCTGTGCGGCGACCGGGTTGGTGGCGATGAGTGTGGCGCCGGCCAGGCCGAGCAGTAGTTTCTTGATCATGGGGTGTTCCTTGTCGTAGATGGTTCGGAGGGCGGTTGGGAATAGGGAGTCAGGCGGCGCAGGCTACCGGCGCGAGTGGTGCAAGGGGCGCGGGCCACACCAGGTGCGGCCCGGCGGATTTGACGTCCTGCAGGCTGGAGATATGGTCCCCCAGCGACAAGATATCGTCCGCCTCCGCGCCATACAGTTCACGCAGCAGGGACGGGGTCAGCGCCACCGAGGGGCCGTCATACACCACGCGCCCGTGGTGCAGGGCCACGGTGCGCGGGCAATACTTCATGGCCACATTCACCTGGTGCAGCGAGACCACCACCGTGCATTGGTCTTCCCGGTTGACGCGGGCCAGGATGTCCATGACTTTGCGCGACGATTCCGGGTCCAGCGAGGCAATGGGTTCATCGGCCAGGATCACCCTGGCGCCCTGCACCAAAGCCCGCGCAATCGCGGCGCGCTGCTGCTGGCCGCCCGACAAGGTGGAGGCGCGCTGGGTGCAGCATTCTTCAATGCCCACGCGCTTCAGGGCATCGACGCCACGCGCTACTTCGGATGCGGTAAACCAGCGAATCAGGCTGCGCCACAAGGGCACGCGGTGCAGCGTGCCCGCCAGCACATTGACGATGACCGGCAACCGATCCACCAGATTGAACTGCTGAAAGACAAAACCCACGCCGGCCCGGGTCTGGCGGATGTCCGACGCGATTTTCCCATGCTGTTGGACCGTCTGGCCATGAATCTGGATCAGTCCCTGGTCGGTGTGGTCGCCCGCCATCAGTCCGGCCATATGCCGCAGCAGGGTGGACTTGCCGGAGCCAGAGGCGCCAATCAGGGCCACCATTTCCCCGGGGCGAATGTCGAGGTTGACGTCCTGCAAAGCCTTGCGGCCCCCTAAAAAGGTTTTGCTGAGTGCATGTATGCGGATGGCAGTGGTCATGGTGGCTCCAGGTCGATGGCAGGAACATATCGAGCCAATATGACAAGCTGGTGTCAACGCCGAAATGGCGGGACATGGGCGTCTGGTTTAATTTGTCCTTAAGATGGACCCGGTAAAGTCACTGATTGCGCGGCCATCGTTCTCATTGCGTACCCCTACCACCTCACCATGAACTTCCCCGAAATTGCCGATGACCCCGAAGACACGCAGCACAGCGCTGCCGAGCGTGCCGCTGCGGCATCGCGCAGCACCTGGGTCAGCGTGGGTGTCAATCTGGTCCTGACCACCACGCAAATCGTGGTCGGCGTCTTTGCAAAATCCCAGGGTTTGATTGCGGACGGCATCCACTCCCTGTCGGATCTGGTGGCCGACTTTGTGGTGCTGTTTGCCAGCCACCACAGCAAAAAGGATGCGGACGAGGACCACCCCTATGGGCACCAGCGCTTCGAGACGGCTGCGTCACTCGTACTGGGCTTGCTGCTGCTGGCAGTCGGTGTGGGCATGCTGTGGTCAGCCTTTCGCAAACTGGAGGCCCCTGAAACCGTGCCACAGGTGCATGCGGTGGCGCTGTGGGTTGCCGCTGGCGCGCTGGTCTCCAAGGAGCTGCTGTTTCGCTACATGCTGACGGTGGCCAAACGGGTGAAGTCGAGCATGCTGGTGGCCAATGCCTGGCATGCGCGCTCGGACGCGGCGTCGTCGCTGGTGGTGGGCATAGGCATCATTGGCAACCTGGCGGGCTATCCCATCCTGGACCCCATTGCCGCGTTGATCGTCGGCTTCATGGTGGCCAAGATGGGCTGGGAATTTGGCTGGAGTGCCATGCATGACCTGATGGATCGGGCCGTGGACGAGCAGGAAGTCCAGGCCATACGCCAGACGCTGGTGGAGACCCCGGGTGTGAGTGGCGTTCACGATGTGCGCACCCGCAAGATGGGTGACATGATTGTGGTGGACGCCCACATTGAAGTGGATGCCTCCATCACCGTGGAAGCCGGCCACGACATTGCCGTGTTGGCGCGCCAGCGCGTGCTGCAGCGGCATCGGGTACTCAACCTGATGACCCATGTGGATCCATGGCGGCGACCGGATCTGGACCACGCCACGCCGGTTGCGCCCGCAGCACATTGAGTCGGTTTCTCGCTGATTGCCCCTGCGCGTCAGTCCCCGGGCTGTACGTGGATGCGGATGACCTTGGTCTGTGCCTTGCTTTGCAGGTCCACCACCTTGTCGCAACCGCTGCAGTCGCAACCTGAGGATCGGGAGGCCGCCTGTTGAAAGAAGGTCTTCAACGAGGCTCCCAGCGGGAGGCGAACCAGCCGTACGGCCAAGAAGCGCCGAGCTGCCGCTGGCATCAGCACCCACAGCGCATACACACTGCACAGCACTACCACGGAGAAGACGATCAGGTGTTGTGCCGTCATGGTGGTCAGCCCCCCAGCCAGAGTGTCAGGCGGTAGGTCACAAAGGACGCCAGGTAGGCCAGTGCGAACATATAGGCCGTCATCAGGATCGGGTAGCGCCAGGAGTTGGTCTCGCGCTTGACCACGGCCAGCGTGGAGATGCACTGCGGTGCAAACACATACCAGGCCAGCAGGGAAAAAGCCGTGGCCAGTGACCAGCCTTGTGCGATGACGGGCGCCAGGGAGCTGGCGACCGAGTCCCCAGCGGCAGACAGGGAATACACCGTGCCCAGAGCGCCCACGGCCACCTCGCGCGCCGCCAGCCCGGGTACCAGCGCCACGGAAATTTGCCAGTTGAAACCAATCGGTGCAAACAGGGGTTCCAGCGCATGGCCCAACATGCCGGCCATGCTGTATTGGATGGCGGCACCGGTGGCGCCATCGGGCGGGCCGGGGTAGGTGGACAGAAACCACAGCACGACCATCAGGGCAAAAATGATGGTGCCCACCCGGCGCAGGAAAATGCGCGCACGCTCCCACAAGCCCAGCACGAGATTGCGCAAGCCGGGAATGCGGTAGGGCGGCAGTTCCAGCATCAGGGGCTGGTAGCGGTTCTTCATCCAGATGCGTTTGAACACCCAGGCCACGCCCATCGCCGACAGCACGCCGGCCACATACAGCACAAACAGCGTGAGCCCGCGCAGGTTGAACAGACCGATGCTGCGGTCTGGCACAAAAGCGCCAATCAGCAGCGCATAGACTGGCAAACGCGCCGAGCAGGTCATCAGCGGCGCCACCATGATGATGGCCAGCCGGTCCTGCCAGTTGGCAATGGTGCGGGTGGCCATGATGCCCGGCACGGCGCAGGCAAAACTTGACAGCAGGGGGATGAAGGCGCGACCTGACAGGCCCACCTTGCCCATCAGCGTGTCCAGCAGAAACGCGGCTCGGGGCAGGTAGCCGGAGTCTTCGAGCACCAGGATGAAGAAAAACAGAATCAGAATCTGCGGCAGGAACACCAGTACACCGCCGGCGCCGGCAATCACACCGTCCACCAGCAAGCTGCGCAGCGGGCCTTCCTCCATGTGGGAACTGGTCCACTCCGCCAGAAAGGCCATGGCCGACTTGATGGCATCCATGGGCACATTGGCCCAGGAGAACACTGCCTGGAACACCAGAAAGAGCAGCACGGCCAGAATCACCAGGCCCCACACCGGGTGCATGGCCCAGGCGTCGACGCGGAAATGAAAACGCTGGAACTGCCCGGCCTGCGGCGCGGCAATGGCCAGAATGCGCCGCACTTCGTGCTGAATGTCCGTGCTGTTGCGGGGTGCATGGTGCACGGCAGTGGCCGGCGTTGCCGGTGCGCCAGAGTCCGGTGCCGCCACGGGGCGGGTCAGGTCGTGGTCGAGTTGGGCCAGCAGTTGGGTGTGGCCGTTGTGCTGTACCGCCACGGTCTCCACCACGGGGCAGCCCAGTTCGATCGACAGCTTGGCCACGTCAATCGCCAAGCCGCGGGCGCGTGCCACATCGGTCATGTTCAGTGCCACGATGACCGGATGCCCCAGCCGCCTGAGCTCCAGTACCAGACGCAGGTTCATGCGCAGGTTGGTGGCGTCCACGACAGCGACGATGGCGTCCACGGGCGCTTCGCCGGTGCGGCGTCCTTCGATCACCTCCAGCGTCACTTCTTCATCGGGCGTTGCCGGGTGCAGGCTGTAGACGCCCGGCAGGTCAATGATGGAAACGGTTCGGCCACTGGCCAGGCGCAGCATGCCGATCTTGCGCTCGACGGTAACGCCGGCATAGTTGGCCACTTTCTGGCGTGCGCCAGTCAGGAGATTGAACAGGGCCGTTTTGCCGCAATTCGGGTTGCCCACCAGGGCCACATTCCATGGAGTGGACGGCAACGCTGTGGCGGAGGTCATGCCGGACTGACCTCGATGCAGTCGGCCTCCAGCCAGCGCAGGGCAAACATGGTTTCGCCCACAACGACCGCCAGCGGCTCGCGTCCACCGGGGCCGCGCTGCAGCAGCTGCACCGGCTCGCCGGGGATGAAACCCAGTTCACCCAGCCGTTCCAGGGTGGCTCCGTTGGTCTGGCTGGAGTTCCCGCTGACGCGCGCCACGATGGCGTGCGCACCTGTGGGAAGATGGGACAGTCGCATGGTGGTCAAAACGGTCAGGCTGTGGGTGGTGAGTGCAAATCTAAATGAGAGTTTATCTCATTTAGATCGGCAAGACCAGCCCTTGCAAACCGCCTTGCGGCCAGTTTTACTATCGGTATTGGCCTGTTTTTGAATCGACGATGACCCTTGTTGAACTTTACCCCCAGGTCCGCTGGACCCATATCAGTCTGGTGCTGACCAGCGGCACCCTGTTTGCCGCACGCGGTGTCGGCGTGCTGCTGGGTGCGCAGTGGAGCATGGCGCTGGCCGTGCGCCGTTTGAGCTACAGCATTGACACGGGCTTGCTGAGCGCGGCCATGCTGCTGCTCTACCTACTGGGCATCAATCCGTTTTCCGTGGCCTGGCTGAGCACCAAGATTGCGTTGCTGCTGGTCTACATTGTGCTGGGTACGCTGGCACTCAAGCGGGCCCGCACACCGCGCGTGCGCCTGCTGTGTTTTGTGGCGGCCTTGCTGTGCTATGGCTTTATGTTGACGGTGGCGTTGGCACACCATCCCCTGGGGCTGTTCGCAGCGCTCCAATCCACGAACCGGTAAAGGCGCTGGCGAAATAGCCCATGTGTGCCTATTCTTGCGTTATCGGGACTGTTCACCCACCGCGGTTCTGGTCGCACGGCTGGTCCGGTGCAGCGGCAGGGGTGGTGCCTGACAAACACGGGAGTGAGCTATGACATTGGCGACGGATCTGGAAAACCTTGAGCAGATGCGCAAGCGGGGTAGTTTGAGCGAAAGCGAGTATGAGCAGGCCAAGGCGCGGTTGCTGCAGCCGCCGCCGACTGCGCCCCTGTGCAAAGTGACCGTGCTCAACGGCCTGCGCCGGTCAGCGACGGATCGCTGGCTTGGCGGCGTCTGCGGTGGCCTGTCGGCTTTTACCGGCTTGGACACCTGGCTGTGGCGTCTGGTATTTTGCTTGCTGGTCATTCTGGGCGGCACGGGCCTGCTGGTCTATGCGCTGATGTGGATATTGGTGCCCCTGGAGTCTGCGGGTGACATCAGGCCCTTGTCCGGGAACCGTTGATCGGTGTTGGCCCCAAGAACATATTTTTCGAAGGCATTCGCCGGAACCGGTTTGCTGAACAGATAGCCCTGAAACAGGTGGCAACCGTTTTGCATCAGGAACTCCTGCTGGCCCCGGGTCTCCACGCCTTCGGCGATGACCGCAAAGTGCAGGCTGTCTCCCAGGCCTATGACCATGCGTGCGATGGCGGCGTCATTGGGGTCGGTCAACACGTCCCGCACAAAGGACTGGTCAATTTTCAACTGGTCCAGGGGCAATCGTTTGAGGTAGTTCAACGACGAGTAGCCCGTTCCAAAGTCGTCCAGGGAAAAACCAACGCCCAGCATTTTGAGCTGTTCCATTTTGACGATGATGTCATCCATGTCGTGCACCAGGGTGCTTTCGGTGAGCTCCAGCTTGAGGCTGCGGGCCCTGACCCCGGTGCGCTCCATGACAGATTGCACCTGGTGCACAAAATCGGGCTGCAGGAATTGCTGAACACTCACGTTGACGGAGAGTGTCAGGGCTTCCAGACCCGGTTGTCTGGACCAGGCTACCAGTTGGGCACACGCCGTACCCAGCACCCACGAACCCAGCGGCAAAATAAGCCCGGTTTGTTCGGCCAATGGAATGAACTCGTCCGGCTGCACCAGCCCCAGCTTGGGGTGGTGCCAGCGCAGCAGTGCCTCGGCTCCCGTCACGCGGCCCTGTGATGTGACCTGTGGCTGGTACAGCAGCAGGAATTCGCCCCGAACCAGAGCCTTGCGCAGGTCCGTCTCCATGGCCGAGTGTTCGGCAATGTCAGACACCAGCACGTGGATCATGGAATACACGCCGATGGCCGAAAACGTATTGTTGACCCAGGTGCCCCCCATGCGCATGCTGTCGGGCAGCGCGTACGCCGTTGCAATGCCTGCCTGTGAGCTGGCAAGCACTACAAAGGCGACCAGACAGATGCCAGTGACGCCATAACGCAGCACGGCCCGGTCATCGCGCAAAAACAGCAACGATGCGACGGCCAGTACCAGCAAAAAATGGTGGGTCGAGCGGGGCGCCTGCTCCGTGGGAACGTCCAGCAGCAGGGACACCGCACAAATGACGACAAACATGCTGCCGGCCAGCAGGAAAAAAGCCAACCGGGTGCGCTTGTGGTGGGTCAGCAGCGCACAGGTGATGCCGATCGCCAGCATGCCCACGTCCATTGCCACAATGGCCCAGGCGCCCTTGGTGTAGAAGAACGCACCCCACCCCACTCCCAGCGCGCACAGCAAGGCAGATCCGATCCACAGCATCATGCGAACCCGGCGCCGATGCAACTCGCTCAGTGGCTTATTGGGAAAAGGATCGGAGGGTGTCAGCATGGCGGACGATGGGTCGCGTCCATTATGACGAATTGAACGGATTTCCGCACCGTGCGCGGAATACACCCGCCAATGTCCTCTAGACTGCAGCATCGATTTCGGTGGGGGTTGAGCCCCGCCCACCCCATGAGCCGCACTACCCATGAACTCAGTTTCTTACAAGACCCGAACCGACCTGGCCCGTATCGCCTGTGATGCCATGCGTGAGCGCGGACTGGAGTCTGAATTTTCGAAAGCAGTGGCTGGGCAACTGGCCACCATCACCGGCGCGGGTCGCGACGATGACCCGGGTATCCGGGACTGCACCGCCCTGCCCTGGTGTTCCATCGACAACGACGACTCGCTGGACCTGGACCAACTGACCGCCTGCGACGTGCTGGACGCGGGCTGCAGCCGGGTCTATGTGGCCGTCGCTGACGTGGATGTGCTGGTCAAAAAGGGATCGGCCATCGATGGGCATGCCCATATCAACACCACATCGGTCTACACCTCGGCGCGGGTCTTCCCCATGCTGCCCGAGCGCCTGTGTACCGACCTGACATCCCTCAATCCGGACCAGGAACGGCTGGCCATCGTGGTCGAAATGGACGTTGCGGCCGACGCCTCGATTGCGCAGTCCACGGTGTATCGCGCGCGTGTCCGCAACAAGGCCAAGCTGGCGTACGACGCGGTGTCCGCCTGGATCGACGGCCGCGGCGATCTGCCCCAGGCCGCACGGGCGGCACCTGGGATCGATGTTCAAATCCGTGTGCAGGACGCTGTTGCCCAGCGCCTGCGCGCCAGACGGCATGCACAGGGGTCGCTGGAGTTCGAGACCTTTCAGCCCCACGCCGTGTTTGAGGGTGAGCGCGTGGTCGACATCCGCCAGCAGGCGCACAACCGGGCCCGCCAGCTGATTGAGGAGCTGATGATCGCGGCCAATACCTGCACGGCCCATTTCCTGGATCGCCACGGCGGCGCTTCCTTGCGACGGGTGGTTCGCTCGCCCGAGCGTTGGCTGCAAATCGTTGCGGAGGCGAAAAAATATGGGGAGTTCTTGCCGCAAACGCCCGATTCGGTGGCCCTTGAAACCTTTCTTGCCAAACGGCGCGAGGCCGATCCCCTGCGCTTCCCGGACCTGTCACTGGTCATTGTCAAGCTGATGGGGTCGGGTGAATACATCGTGGAAAAACCCGGTGGTGTGCCCCTGGGGCATTTCGGCCTTGCGTTGCAGGACTACACGCATTCGACCGCACCCAATCGCCGCTACCCGGACCTGATCACGCAGCGCATGCTCAAGGGCCTGCTCGCGGGCGCCCGCCTACCCTACAGCCTGGAAGAATTGGCGGCACTGGCTGACCATTGCACGCGACAGGAAGACGCAGCCAGGAAAGTGGAGCGGCGGGTGCGAAAGTCCGAGGCTGCGCTGCTGCTCGAATCCCGCATCGGGCAGCGCTTTGATGCCATCGTGACGGGGCGCACCGAGAGCGGGACCTGGGTCCGAATCTTTACACCCCCAGCCGAGGGCCGGCTGGTGTCTGATCCGGACGCCCTGGAAGTCGGTCAATTGATACGCGTGCAACTGGTGGATACCAACGTGCAGCGCGGCTTCATTGATTTTGCAGGATCCGATGGCAACGCCTGAACGGTCAGCTGTCGGTACCGGCTGGTATCTCGATGCCGGCGGTCCGGGCTTCTGCCAGCAGGGTTGCCAGTTCGGCTGCCGAGTGCACATTCAGGCGTTCGAAAATCTTGCGCCGGTGCTCTTCCACGGTGCGCACGCTGAGTTCCATTTTCCAGGCGATGGTCTTGTTCAGTTCGCCGGCGGCCACCAGAGGCATCAGCCGCACCTGCTGGCGTGACAAACCGGCTATCAGCTGCGCCAACGCATCATGGCGCACCAGTCTCCCATGCCACTGCACCTCCAGTTCCAGCGCCCGGCGAATCAGTTGCACCAGTGCATCGTCGGCGTAGGGCTTTTCGACAAAACTGAAAGCGCCCCGTGCCATGGCGCCGACCGCCATGGGAATGTCGCCGTGTCCGCTGAGAAACAGAACCGGCATGTGCGTTGCAAGCCCGCGGGCTATCAGCGCCTCATGAACCTGCAGGCCGGACAGCGGCTCCATGCGCACGTCCAGCACAAAGATCCCCCGCAGCGGCGCGGAGGAGGCATCCAGTGCTGCCAGCAACTCGGGTCCGCTGGCGTACGTTACAGCACGCAAATCGTGCTGACGCAGCAGGAAGGCAATGGACGAACGAACACCCTCATCGTCATCGCACAGAAAGATCGTCTGTTCACTCATGGCGCTGTTGCCTCCGTGGTGGTGTTTTCAGGCGCAAGGGAGAAGCCGAAGCGGGCGCCGCCTGTTGGGACATCCTGGGCGTGCAAGACACCCCCATGCGACTCCAGTATGGAGCGGCAAATCGCCAGGCCAAGGCCGGTACCTTCCTGCTTGGTGGAAAAAAACGGTTCGGTCAGTGTTTCGATATCCCGTCCGCCCAGGCCGGGGCCGCTGTCGGTGACCTGGACGGTGACCCAGCCCGCCGAACTTCCCGGCGGAGGCTCCAGGCTCAGCAGTGTGCGCACGCCCAACTGTCTCTGCGTGGCAACGCCGGCCATGGCATCAGAGGCATTGCGCAGCAAATTCGTGATCACCTGCTCGATGCCTATGCGGTCGACGCGAACCAGAGGCAGGCTGGCGTCCAGCTCCAGTGACACCGTAACGCCAGCGCGCTTGAGGTCGCGCTTGAGCAGCGCCACGGCATCGGCGATGATCGGGTTGATGTCGCACGATTCCAGCACCAGCTCACGCCGTGCCAGCCGCGCGCGGATGCGGTGCACAATGCCGCCCGCCTTGGAAGCGTGGCGTGACAGGGCCTGGGCGGCCGCCAGGAGCTCGGGCTCGATGCCGGGGCGCTTCTGCAGCGCCTTGGCAATGCCGGCGCTGTAGCTGACGATGCTGGTCAGGGGCTGGTTCAATTCGTGCGCCAGGGTGGACGCCACTTCGCCCAGCGTCGACAGCCGCGCGTGGTTGGCCAGCACTTCACGCTGGCGCCGCTCCAGCTCTTCGAGTCGCTTGCGCTCGGTGACATCCACAATGGATCCCATCCACCCCACCTGATCGCCTGCCCCATCGACCAGGGGTGACTCAAACACCATCACATCAACCATCCGGCCGTCGCGGTGCCGCCAGCGGGTCTCGTACCCTTCCCGTTTGGCGCGACTCTGCGCACTGCGACTGCTGGTTTGCAGCAGCTCGTCTCCGGTGGCGCCCTGCTCGACCAGCTGTTCCAGCGAGTAGCCCACCATCTCGCAGAACGTGCGGTTGGCAAACAGCAAATGGCCATCCAGATCGCGGGCGCGCAAGCCGACCAGGGCCGATTCCTCCAGCGACTGGCGCCACGCGGCCTCCGTGCGCCAGGCCGCTTCCGCCCGCGTCACCTGGTTCATCTGACGGCGCAGCAACAGGGTGGCGACCGTAATCAGGGCCAGAAACCCGGCCATCAGGACCACCGGCAAGGTGGTGAACCAGTGGGGTTGGCGCACACGCTGGGTGAGTCGCAAACGCGCGTCCGTAATGGACTGGAACGGGACCTCATAACTTTCGCCTGCGGCCACGCGCCCTGGGCTCTCGGTTGAAACAATCACCTGATCGAGACCCGACAGCAACTGCACCTGGTACTGCGCGGCCAGCCACCAAAAATCCTTGCTCTTGATCAGATCGGCCGGGTCATAGCGCGCGATCAACTGGCCCGTCTGCGGTCGTCGCTCGTCGCTGGTGGGTGCAGCCAGGTGCAGGGTAATGCCTTCGCCCGGGGGCAGTCGCAGGGTACCCGAGCGTTGATCGCGCCGCGCCTCGGCAACGATTCTCCCCAGGGCATCGAGCCAGATGACGCTGAGCCAGCGGCGATCCAGTCCGGCGGCAATTTCGGGCAAGGCGGCCAATACCTGGTTGGCATCCGGGCCGGCCGCCGGGAGTCGGGTTGCCGCAGCCCTGAGCTTGACCGTCTCGGTCTCCAGCCGGCTGGCCAGTTGTGCCTCCAGGCTCAGCGTGTCGGCCATGACCGCCCGGTGTGAGGCTTCGCGCTCCAGGCGATCATTGTCCTGCGCCCAGGCCACCACCATGGCGGTGAACGCAATGGACAACAGCAGCGGCGCTATCCACAGGTAACGACCCCAGGCCGATGCCCACGCCGAACGGGACGCGCCAGTGTGGGGTGCAATGGAGGACGATGCCATATCCAGCCTACTGGTGCTGCAGAACGTCCAGCACCGACACCGGGCTGGCGCCATTGCCCCAGGCCTGGCGGATGTAGGACAGCACGGCGGCCATCTCGGTATCGTCCAGCGTCTGGCGCAAGGGCGGCATGCCGTAGGGCCGCGGGTTGCCCGCAGTGGCTGGCGGGTAGCCGCCATGGAGCACGGCCTGCACCAGATTGGCAGGCGTGCCCAAGGTGACGGCGCGGTTGCCCGCCAGCGGCGCATAGGCGCCCTGCGCGCCTTCGCCGTGCTCGCCATGGCAGTCGGCGCAGTGGCGCGCGTAGATCTTTTCGCCGCTGGCAAGCTGGGCCGGATTGCCGGGAGTCGATGGGCCGGGCTCGGCTGGGTGTGGCGACAGGTCTTTGAGGTACACCGCCATGGCGCGCAGATCGGCATCGCTGAGGTATTGCGTGCTGCGGAACACCACTTCCGCCATGGGGCCCATGGCGGTGCGGCCCTCGGCGATGCCGGTCTTGAGCAACTGGACGGTGTGTTCGACGTCGCCGTCAGTCACGCCGGCCTCCTGCGGTGAAGCCAGTGATGGCGCGTACCAGTGCTGCATGGGGATCAGGCCGCCGCCCAATTCCAGTGCAGCGGTGGTGGCACCCAGTGCATTGCGCCCGGCGTGGCAGGCCGCGCAGTGGCCCAGCCCACGCACCAGGTAGGCACCGCGGTTCCACTGGGGCGTTTGGATGGTCTCGGGCTCGAAACTGCCGGGCTTGAAGAACAGTGCCCGCCACACGGCCAATGCGGCCTGGCTGCGGTAGGGAAAGCCCAGTGCGTGGGCTCGGTTGGCTTGCGACACGGGCGTCAGGCTGCGCAGGTAGGCAAACAGCGCATCACTGTCCTCGCGGCTGACCAGTGTGTAACTGGTGTACGGAAAGGCCGGGTTCAGCCGGTGTCCGTCGCGCGAGCGGCCGTGGTGCATGGCGCGCCAGAAATCGGCCGGTGACCAGGGGCCCAGGCCGGTGTCGGCGTCCGGGGTCAGGTTGCTGGTGTACACGGTGCCAAAGGGCGTGGCAATGCCCGCACCCCCTGCGTATGCTGCGCCGCCCCGTGCCGTGTGGCACGAGGCGCAGTTGCCGGCGCGTGCCAGGTAGGCACCCCGTTCGACCTGCTGCGGTGTCGCGGCCCATGCGGGTTCGGCGGCGGACGGCGTGGCATCGTTGTGGTCATTCCACGCGACCCAGAGTGCGGCTGCAGTCAGGCTGAGCAACAGCAGGCCCAGGGTGATTCGGACAATGCGCGCTGTCATGGTGGTGTGCCTCCGTGCACACCACTGCCGCACTCCAGGGGCAGACCGGTGGCGGTTGCCGCAATGGCTGTCGTGTTGGGCGGGAGCGGCTGCGCGGACAACCAGGTGGCGATGGCGCTGACATCGTCCACCGACAGTTGGGCCGCCACTTGCGCCATGCAATCGGGCGCAACGGCGCGGCGCTTGTGGTCTTGCCAGGCGCCGAGCTGGGCCACCAGGTAGTCGCGCGGCAGGCCGAGCAGGCCCGGGAAGGCCGGGGCCACACCCGTCATGGCGGCACCGTGGCACTGCACGCAGGCTGGAATCTTGCGCTGTGCATCGCCATGGCGTACCAGGGCCTGGCCGCGCTCCAGCACCGGCGCCGGGGCATCCAGGGTCTGCGGCGCAGGATAGGGCAGGTTCAGGCTGGCAAAGTAGTCGGCGATTTCCTGCAGGTAGGCATCCGACAGGTGATCCACCAGATGCGTCATGGCGGCATAGGTGCGCCGCCCTTCGCGAAAGTTGACCAGCTGGTTGTACAGGTAGGCCGCCGGTTTGCCGGCAATGCGCGGAAAGTAGCCGGCGTTGGTGGCCCGCCCTTGCTGGCCGTGGCACACCGTGCAGGCCTGGGTGCGCTGGGCGATGGTGTCCGGCACGCGGCGCACGGTGGGCTCTGCGGCATGGACGAGGCCCGGCAGCACCAGGGCGCATGCGATGGTCCAGGCGGGCACGCGGCAGCGGTGCAGAACGCGGTATGGGAGTTGGTGGAGGGCGTTCATGCGGCGTTGAGGTCTTGCAGCCGCTGCGGCGTGCCGACGTCGGCCCAGCGGCCGGTGTAAAGCTCGGCGCTGACCCGCTGCTGCGCCATGGCCGCGCGCAGCAGTGGCGCCAGCGCGGCCTTGATGCCGGTCGGGTTGCCGGCCGGAATGCCGCACCAGGGCGGCTCAAACAAGGCTTGCCGGTACAGGCCCATGGTGCTGTAGGTGTAGCGGGGTCGGGTGTCATCGGCCGCCAGGCTCAGTGCGATCTGCGAACCGCCCGGGGCTTGCGGGTCTGGCGCCAGGCCAAAGTCGCCCCGGGGGTTGTGATCGGGGTTGGGCACCAGCCAGAGATGGGCCAGTTTGTCGCTGGCCACAAAGCGGTCGACGGCCGCCTGGCTGAACACAAAGTCCGGGGCAAAAACGTCGGCCGCCAGCACCCAGAACACCGCGTCGGTGGGGGCCGGGCTGGCGCCGGGCTCTCCGCCGCCCGGTGGGGGGCACAACAGGGGCAACGCCCGCGCGATGCCACCGGCAGTTTCCAGCGCGCCGCCAAAGTCGCGCCCCTCGTGGGAATACTGGATCTGCACCTGGTCTGTGGTTTGCTCCTGATTTGATGGCTGCTTGCGCACATTCTGCGGGGGCTGGAGCACGAAAACGCTTCCAAACCGGTCGGAAATCTGCGCTCCCAGCCAGGCCGTGTTGATGGTCACGTTGCAGCAGCAGCCGCCGCGTGCCAGGGCCTCCAGGGGCCACTGGATCAGCGGCTTGCCGTGGACGACGAGCAGCGGCTTGGGCGTGCTGTCGGTCAGCGGGCGCATGCGCTCGCCGCGACCGGCAGCCAGGATCATGGCGGGGATGCGTGGGGGGCTGGTGTGCGTTCGTGCAGGCGTTGGCAATGGGTTCATGGCATCCGATTTTGCCTTGCTTGCCGGCGCCGACGCTGCGATCAGGCGGGCGGGTTGGTGCGGGCCGGCTCGCACCGGTACAGCGCCTGGCACAGGGCCAGTGCGCGGGGTGAGCGGATGCGCCAGTCGCAGCGGTTCATGGTGTAGGCAAAGGCCAGCTGCGCCTGCGGGTCGCACCAGCCCAGTGCGCCACCCATGCCGGGGTGCCCAAACGAGGCCCGGTTGGGTGAAAAAACGCCGTCATCTTCCTTCAAAAACCCCTGGGCCCAGCCCAAGGGTTTGCCCAGCACCCGATCACGCTCGCTCCAGCCCTGGCGCTGCAACAGGGGCGTGATGGTTTCTTGCTCCACGAAGCGCCGGCCCTGCCACTGCCCGCCCAGCGACCAGGGTACGTAGGCCAGCGCCAGACCCCGTGCCGTGGCGGTCGCCGAGGCCCAGGCCAGGCAGTGCCGGCGCACAGGGGGCTGGTTGTAGATGCCCATGCCGCCGGGCGTCGGCGGGTTCATGAAGGCCTGTTTGGCGTGGCCGCCACGGAGGAAAGAACGTGCCACATGGGTTTCGGTGCTGCCACCGCGCAGGGCGGCCCAGACCATTTTGCCCACGCGGGCGGCCGTGCTGCCCGGGTACAGCGTCGCCACCCGGTGGTCCTGCGTGGGCGGGGTGCCCATGAACACATCGGCGCCCAGCGGGTCCAGGTATTCGCGGTGCAGAAACGTGCCCAGGGGCTCGGCGCAGACCTGTTCAAAAAACAGGCTGGCGTACATGCCGTAGCTCAAGCCGTGGTAGCCCTGCTGGGTATCGGTTTCCCAGGCCGGCGCCTGGGTCTCCAGCGCCGTGCGCACGGTGGCGGCCTGCGCAGGGTCACACAGTTGCGCCAGGCTCAGTGGGGTGGAAATGCCGGCCAGCCCGGCCCGGTGGTTGAACAACTGGCGCACCGTGATGCGCTCCTTGCCGGACTGGCCAAACGCGGGCCAATAGCGGGCCACCGGCGCATCCCAGTCAAACGCGCCGCGCTGCGCCGCCAGGTTCAGCGCCATGGCGGCCAAGCCCTTGGTGGCGGAGAACACCACGATCAGGCTGTCTGCGGTCCAGGGCGCGCCCGACGCAGTGTCGGCCAGGCCACCCCAGAGGTCGACCACGCGTTCGCCCCGGTGGTAGACGCACAGACTGGCCCCGGTCTCCAGGCCTTGTGCAAAGGCGCGGGAAAACTGTTCTGCCACGGGCTCAAAGCCCGCAGCAACCTGCCCTTGCACCGGGTTGTTCATCGCATGCCGATGGACACTTTTCCAAACACCGCCTGGGCTTCGCGGGGCAGGCAGCGCCAGTAATTTTCCTTGGCCTGAAGCTGGCCGCCGAGCGCGGCAGCGGCGTGCCAGCCCCAGCGCGGCTCGTACAAAAAAGCGCGCGCCATGGCAATCAGGTCGGCATCACCGGCCTGCAGAATGGCTTCGGCCTGCCGGGCGTCGGTGATCAGGCCAACGGCCATGGTGGGCAGGCCGCAAGCGTGCCGCACTTCCCTTGCAAAGGGCACCTGGTAGTTGGGCCCCAGCACAATCTTCTGCGCCGGTGACACACCACCCGACGACACGTGGATGAAGTCGCAACCGATGGCCTTGAGGCGTTTGGCGAACTCGGCGCTTTGTGCCACATCCCAGCCGCCGTCCACCCAGTCACTGGCCGAAACCCGTACCCCCAAAACGCCCCCAAAGACCTTGCGCACGGCCGCAAACACCTCCAGCGGAAAGCGGATGCGATTGTCAAAGCTTGCGCCATAGACATCCGTGCGCTGGTTGGAAATGGGCGACAAAAACTCGTGCAGCAAATAGCCATGGGCGGCATGGAGTTCGATGGCTTCTATGCCCATGACGTCAGCGCGCTGAGCCGCGGCCACAAAGGCTTCGGTGATGCGGGCTATCTGGGCCACGCTCAGCGCCGTGGGCGGGGGCTCGCCGGGCAGCTGCGGCAGCGCCGATGGGCCAAAGGTCTCCCAGCCGCCCTCGTCTGGAGCGACCAGCTGGCCACCTTTCCATGGCACCGCACTGGATGCCTTGCGGCCCGCGTGGGCCAGCTGGATGCACACCGCAGTGGGCGGCGCCAGTTGGCGGGCGCGCTGCAGGGTGTCGGCCAGGGCGCTGGCCGTGCGGTCGTCCCACAGGCCCAGACATCCCGGGGTGATGCGCCCTTCGGGCACGACAGCGGTGGCTTCGATGGTGAACAGCCCTGCGCCGCTGTTGAGCAGGTTGCCCCAGTGCATCAGGTGCCAGTCGGCCGCCGCGCCGTCCTGAACGGCGTATTGGCACATGGGTGCCACAACGATGCGGTTGGGCAAGGTCAGGCCGCCACGCGGTGACGGCAGGTGAAAGGGGGAGAAAAGCAGGCTCATGACGGCAGCATATCCCATACGACTTGCGGGGTGACACCGGGGGCACCATGCTGTGTATCATTGCCGTCGGTTCCTGCCAAACACACCTGAGGAGACTCACACCATGGCCCTGATGGATTTCATCAAGAAGCAGTTCATAGACATCATTCAGTGGACCGAAGACGGTGACGGTACGCTGGCCTGGCGCTTCCCCATGCGGGACATGGAAATCCAGAACGGCGGCCAGCTCGTGGTGCGCGAGTCGCAGATGGCGGTGTTCGTCAACGAAGGCAAGGTGGCCGACGTGTTTGGTCCCGGCACCCACAGGCTCACCACGCAAACCCTGCCGGTTCTGACCTACCTGAAGAACTGGGACAAGCTGTTCGAGTCGCCCTTCAAGAGCGATGTCTACTTCTTCAGCACGCGCCAGCAGATCGACCAGAAGTGGGGCACGCCGCAACCCATCACCATCCGCGACAAGGACTTTGGTGCCGTGCGCCTGCGTGCCTTTGGCAACTACGCGTTCCGCATTGCCGACCCCAAGTTGTTCCATACCGAAATTTCCGGCACGCGCGACGTCTACACGGTGGCCGATGTGGATGGCCAGTTGCGCGGCCTGGTGTTGCAGAACATCAGCAACGCGATTGCTGCCAGTGGCATCCCCTTCCTGGACCTGGCGTCCAACCAGATCGAGTTTGCCAAGGCGCTGACGACCCAGCTCGCACCCGAGATGGCCAAGCTGGGCCTCAAGCTCGAAAGCATGACGGTGCAAAGCGTCTCGTTGCCCGAAGAGTTGCAGAAGATTCTGGACCAGAAAATCGGCATGGGCATGGTCGGTAACGACATGGGCAAGTTCATGCAGTACCAGACGGCGCAGGCGATCCCGAAATTTGCCGAAGGCGGCAGTGGTGGCAGTGGCATTGCCGGCGACGCCATGGGCCTGGGCGCCGGTGTGGCGCTGGGCCAGGTGCTGGCGCAAAACCTGCAGGCCGGCTTGCAGGGCAATGCCAATGCAGCGGCACAGGCGGCCGCGACCCAAGCCGCCGCCACGCTCAAGCCGGACGACATTCTTGCCACGCTGGAAAAGCTGGGCGAACTCAAGGCCAAGGGCATCCTCACCGAAGAGGAATTCGCCGCCAAGAAAGCTGAGTTGCTGAAGAAGCTGGTGTAGCTGCGGGCCGGGGCGGCAGAGCGTTCTGCTACGTGTCCCCCGCCCTTCGGGCTCCTCCTTTACCTACGCATAACCCTCTACCACCCTCCTTCCTTGGCAACTCTTGCAACCGGTCCTCAGCGCAAGTACACCGCGCCCTGCCCCGGCTGCGGTGCGCCGGTGGAGTTTCGCTCGGCGCAGTCCACCCATGCGGTGTGCGGCTACTGCCAGAGCACGGTGGTGCGCCAGGGTGAGGTGCTGTCGCGCATCGGCAAGATGGCCGAGCTGTTTGACGACCACAGCCCGCTGCAGCTGTTTGCCAGCGGCACCTACAACAAACGCAACTTCACGCTGATCGGGCGGCTGCAGTACAAGACCGCGGAGGGCACCTGGGCCGAGTGGAACGCGCTGTTCGACGATGGCCAGTCCGGCTGGCTGGCCGAGGACAACGGTGCCTATGTTTTTACCCAGCCCGACACGCAGCAGCGCACCATGCCGCCGGCCGACCGCTACGTGGTGGGCAAGCCGGTGGGCGTCAACGGCAAGCCCTTCAGCGTGGCCAGCAACGTGTCGGTTGTGCTCATCAGCGCCCAGGGCGAACTGCCCAAGCTGCCACCGCTGGGCCAGCCCTTTGACGTGGTGGAGTTGCGCAGCGCCAGTGGCGAAGTCATCAGCATTGACTACACCGCCACGCCACCCACCGTCTCGCAGGGTACGGCGGTGCTGCTGGACGACCTGGCGCTCAAGGGGCTGAAGGACGAGTCGGTCAAGGACGAGAAAGGCCGCCAGTTCAACTGCCCGCATTGCGGCGCGCCGGTGACGGTGGCCTTGGCCACCAGCAAGAGCATCACCTGCGGCAGCTGCAACAGCCTGATCGACCTGAGCGCGGGGATTGGTGGCGAGCTCAAGTCCGCTATCCAGGATGAGCCCATCCAGCCACTCATTGCACTGGGCACGTTGGGCCAGTTGCAGGGCGTGCAGTGGCAGGTGGTGGGTTTCCAGCACCGCATGGGCGTGGCACCGGGTGACGACGAACACTTTGGCTGGAGCGAATACCTGCTCTATAACCAGAAGCGCGGCTTCAGTTTTCTGGTGGACTCCGAAGAAGGCTGGAGCCTGGTGCGCCCGACCACGGGTGCGCCCAACATGACCAGCTCCACCGCGAAGAGCGCCACGTACCTGGGCACGACCTACACCCTGAAGTACAGCTACGAGGCCGAGACTCATTACGTGTGCGGCGAGTTCTACTGGGTGGTGCAGCGTGGCCAGAAGACCTCGAACAAGGACTTTGCCAGTGGCAAACGCCTGTTGTCGCTGGAGCAAAGTCCCAGCGAGGTGGTGTGGTCCAGCGGTGACCAGATCGCCAGCGATGTCGTGGCCAAGGCCTTCGGTCTGGAGGGCAAGAAGGACCTGCTCACGCGGGGTGACGTGGCGCCCTTCAGTGCGTCGCGTAGCATCGGCATTGGCACCATCATCGTGGTGCTGGTCATCCTGCTGATTCTGCTGTCGCTGTTGAGCCGCTGCTCCAGCTGTGACCCCCGGGTGGAGAATTGTTCCTCGTCGTCCAGCTCGCGCAGTTCGGGTGGTTCGTTTGGCGGATTTTCCGGCGGTGGAGGTCACAAGTAATGCAACTTTTTTTTGTAGGAGAGTCCCATGGGCTTTGAACTGGTAAAACCTGGCGTCGTGCTCGCCTCGCTGGTATTCGCGCTGGTCGGCGTGGCCGTGTTCTGGCTGTGCTTTGTCATCATCGACAAGATCACGCCCTACGATTTGTGGGGCGAGATTGTCGAGAAGCAGAACGTGGCGCTGGCCCTGGTGGTGGCGGCCATGAGTCTGGGCATCTGCGTCATCATCGCTGCGGCGATACATTAGGCCCCCACGCTTGTCGCTTCGCGTACTACGCTGCCCCCCGGGGGGGCGCAATTCGCCTTGGGGCGGCCCGGCGGCGAATTCAGTTTCATCGCCGGAGTGAGTGTGTCAAATTCAAGTAAAACTCCCGCGCGCCGCACCCCCTGGCCACTCGAAGTGACGCTGCTCGCCAGCGTCTTCGTGGTGGCCGCCTGCGGCCTGGTGTACGAGCTGGCCGCCGGTGCGCTGGCCTCGTACCTGCTGGGCGATTCGGTCCTGCAGTTCTCCACCGTCATTGGCTGCTACCTGTTTGCCATGGGCGTGGGCTCGTGGCTGTCGCGCTTTTTCGAGCGCCAGTTGCCGGCGCATTTTTTGCGCATCGAGTTGCTGGTGGCGCTGGCCGGTGGCTGCCTGCCGGGCCTGCTGTTCCTGGCCAATGCGTATATGCCCGGTGCCTTCCGATTCCTGCTCTATGCCATGGTGGGCGTGGTGGGCGTCCTGGTGGGGCTGGAGATTCCGCTGGTCATGCGCATCCTCAAGCGCGAGGTGGCGCTGAAGGATTTGGTGTCCCAGGTGCTGACCTTTGACTACCTGGGTGCGCTGGCGGTGTCGGTGGCCTTCCCCTTGCTGCTGGTGCCACAGTTGGGGCTGATCCGCACCGGGCTGCTGTTCGGCTTGCTGAACGCGGCCGTGGCCTTCTGGACGCTGTGGGTGTTTCGCCACGAGCTGCGCCGCTTTCACGCACACGCGGGGGCCTGCGTGCTCACGGTGGCTGCGCTGGCTGCGGGCTTTGCCGTGTCCGACCAGATCACCACCTTGGCCGAAGACAAGTTCTACCATGACCGCATCGTGCTGGCGGCCACCTCGCCCTACCAGCGCATTGTGGTCACCAGCGGCCGCACCGGGCACAAGCTGTTTCTCAATGGCAATCTGCAGTTTGCCGAGCGCGACGAATACCGCTACCACGAGGCCCTGGTGCACCCGGCCATGTCCGCCTTTGGCGCGCCGCGCAGGGTGGCCGTGCTGGGCGGTGGCGACGGCATGGCGGTGCGCGAAATCCTCAAGTACCCCAGCGTGGAGAGCGTGACCCTGGTGGAGCTGGATCCCAACATGACCGGCCTGTTTGCCAAGGACCCGGCCATGGCGCGACTCAATGCGGGTGCCTTGCGCTCGCCCAAGTTGCACATCGTCAACACGGACGCCTTCCAGTGGTTGCAGGGCGGCGACCAGGGTGATGGAAAAGGCGAGCCTGAAATGTTCGACGTGATCGTGGTGGACTTTCCTGATCCCACCAATTTCTCCATCGGCAAGCTCTACACCAACAGCTTTTATTCGCTGTTGGCGCAACGCCTCTCCAGCAGTGGCTATGCCGTAATCCAGACCACCTCGCCGCTGGTGGCGCGCCAGAGTTTCTGGACCGTGGCCACCACCATCGAGTCGGTCGGCCTGCACGCCACGCCCTACCATGCCAACGTACCCAGCTTTGGCGAGTGGGGCTACATCATCGCCAGCCACCGGCCCTGGCATCTGCCTGCCACGCTGCCCGAGGGCTTGCGTTTCCTGGGGCCACAGACACTGCCCCTGCTGTTTGATTTTCCGAAGGACATGGCGCGTGTTCCGGCAGAAGTGAATCGCCTGTCCAACCAGGTTCTGGTCACCACGTATGAGCAGGAGTGGGGCCGGGTCGGACCGTAATCCATGGGGAGAATGTGCCTCAAGCTCCCGTGGAATGTGCGCAGGCAGCTATCAATTATATAGCAAACGCCGCCAGCACTGCGAGCCGCGCCGGCCCGCCATGTGCCCTCGGACGGGGTGGTCACGCCGCGCGTTTGCGTTACAAGCCGTTACGACCTTAAGCTAATTTTCTGCCAGGCCGAATTTACACTTCGGGTCTCCAAGTCTGCTCATGGCACTACCAGGGACCCATATGAGCGAGTCTTCGCCACACCAACACACGCTTGCATCCACCGACCGTCCGCCCGTTCGTCCGATGGCGACGGACACCATGGTCTACCTGGCGCTGATCACGCTCACCTGGCTGGTCTGGCAGATCAGCCGACAGGGTTTCTTTGAAGCGGGCGATGATGTCGGCTACTGGCTGGGCGTAGTCGGCGGCGTCATGATGCTGCTGCTGTTCAGCTATCCCCTGCGCAAGCATTTCCGTTTTGCCCACGGGTGGGGGCGGGTCAAGTGGTGGTTCCTGGTCCACATGCTGCTGGGCGTCGGCGGGCCGCTGCTGATCCTGCTGCATTCAACCTTTCATGTCGGCTCCCTGAATGCGGCGGTTGCGCTGTACAGCATGATCATCGTGGCCCTCAGCGGTGTTGTCGGGCGCTTCATCTACGCCCGGGTCCACCGGGGTTTGCGCGGCGAGGTCGTCAGTCTCAAGGAGTTGCAGGCCCATGTATCGCCCGAGCAGCAGGACGTGCGTTCACGTCTGGCATTTGCACCCACGGTGGAGGCGCACCTGCGGGCGTTCGAACAGGCCGAGCTGAAGGCGACGCCTGGATGGCTCACTTATTTTCGCCAGGTGTTCTGGTTGCCCATCAAGCAGGGGCTGGTCTATCGGCAATGTGTGGAGGAATTGCGGGCGCCCATCCGTCAGCTGGCTGCGCACAGCCAGTGGTCACAGGAAGACCTGGTCCGGCGCGAGCGCCACGCGCGCAAGCTGGTTCGCCGCTACCTGACGGCTGTGGTCAAGGTCGCACACTTTACCGCCTACGAAAAGCTGTTTTCGCTGTGGCACGTGGCGCATATCCCGTTCGTGTACCTGTTGGTGATCAGCGCCATTGTTCACGTCGTCGCCGTGCATGCGTACTAGGGCCGGCGGTGTCACGGCGAATCGGGAAAGCCTGCTTCGGCGGGCTTCCTGGTTTTTGGCGTGCCTGTTGTGCTGCTGGTGTCTTGCGGCCGGCGTCCAGGCGCAAGGCATTGAATCCATCGTCTCGCCCGGCAAGCTGGTGCAGTCCCATGCCAAGGTGGATGACGACTGCAAGCAATGCCATATGAAGTTCGACCGCAAGGCCCAGGACGGCCTGTGCATGGAGTGCCACAAGGACGTTGGCTCCGATGTTCGCGGCAAGGCGGGCTTTCACGGGAAGATGAAGCCGCAGGCCTGCCGTACCTGCCACACCGATCACAAGGGGCGCACCGTCGCCATTGCCGAGTTTGACAAGAACAAGTTTGACCACACGCCGACCGACTTCAGCTTGCGCGCCAAGCACCAGAAAGTGGAGTGCGCCAAGTGCCATGTGGCCGGCAAGAAATTCCGGGAGGCACCGCTGGAGTGCAGCGCCTGCCACCGCAAGGACGATGTGCACAAGGGCTCACTGGGCGCCAAGTGTGCCGATTGCCACAATGAAAACCTGTGGAAGGAAGCCCGGTTTGACCACGACAAGACGCGCTTCGCCCTGACGGGAAAACACGTCGACACCAAGTGTGCCGATTGCCACAAGAACGCCAACTACAAGGAAACACCCCAGGCCTGCTATGCCTGCCACCGCAAGGACGACGACCAGAAAGGCCACAAGGGCCAGTACGGGGAGAAGTGTGAAAACTGCCACGGCACCAAACTGTGGAAGCCGTCCAGTTTCAGCCACGACGCAGACACCCGCTACGCATTGCGCGGCAAGCACCGCAGCACGTCCTGCGCCGACTGCCACACAGGGCCCTTGTACAGGGCGAAATTGAGCCAGGATTGCAACAGCTGCCACAAGAAAGACGACAAGCACAAGGAGTCGCTGGGCAAGGAATGCGGCAGTTGCCATACCGAACGCAGCTGGAAGGAACCTGCCAAATTCGACCACGAAGCGACGACTTTCCCCTTGCTGGGCAAGCATGCAAAGACCGACTGCAAGGATTGCCACAAGAACGCGATGTTCAAGGAGGCGCCCAAGGAATGCATTGGCTGCCACAAGAAAGACGACAAGCACGTCGGCAACCTGGGTGACAAGTGCGCCGAGTGCCATGCCGAGCGTGACTGGAAAAGCACCGAGGGCCGCTTCAACCACGATCGAACCCAGTTCAGATTGCGCAATGCGCATGCCGATTCGAAAATTAAATGTAACGCCTGTCACAAAGATGTACGCAGTTTTCGGCACACCGCGCTGGACTGTCTCAGTTGCCACAAGAAGGACGACAAACACCAGAATCAGCTGGGCGCCAAGTGTGAGCAGTGCCACAACGACAAGTCCTGGAAGAGCACGCAGTTCGACCATGCGCAGTCCCGTTTCGCGCTGACGGGGCGGCATATCACCACACCGTGCAAGGGGTGTCACGAAACAAGCCGTTACAAAGATGCACCAAGGGATTGCATTGCTTGCCACAAAAATAAGGACAAACACAAAGAGATATTTGGAATGCGCTGCGAATCCTGCCACAACACCCGTGCCTGGTCCGTCTGGGACTTTGATCACGACCGCCGGTCAAGCTACCGGCTGGACGGTGCGCACCGCACAGTAGCGTGTGAAAGCTGTCACAAACATCCGGCCCCCAGGGGAAAAAATGCCGCGTTGATTGGCACCTCCTGCATGGCATGCCATACCGGCGAGGACGTCCATGACGGCCAGTTTGGCAATCGCTGCGAGCAGTGCCATGGCGCAGACAGCTGGAAGAAGATCAAGAACCGTGTGGGTGCCCTGGCGCCTGCCGAAAAGACGGCTTTCGCCACACGTGGCGTGTCAATCCCAGGAGGCGGGCATGCGTAAAAGGCTGTTGGTGCTGTTTACGCTGGTCCTGTACCTGTTCAGTGGCGCGCTGCTGGCCCAAAGTGGCACCCGCAATTTCGACCATATCAAAACCGGTTTCGCCCTGACAGGCATGCACGCCAACACCCGTTGCGAGTCCTGCCATATTGCCGGGGTCTTCAAGGGCACGCCTAAAGACTGTGCGACTTGCCATGTCAGTGGGTCCCGCCTGTCGCGATCCAATGTCATCAAACCGACCAGCCACTTCCAGACCCAGCTGGGATGCGAGAGCTGCCATTCCGCCGTGACATTCACCGGCGCCAAGTTTGACCACAATGGCATTGCGCCCAATGCCTGCGGGAGTTGCCACAACGGTTCGACCACGGTGGGCAAACCATCCGGTCACATTTCCACACAGGCTTCCTGTGGTACCTGTCACAAGACGTCCGGCTGGTTGCCCGTATCGGGCATGGACCACGGCAGTTTCACCGCAGCCACCAACTGTTCGACTTGCCACAACGGCAGTGCGGCGACGGGCAAAGCCGCTGCGCATATTCCGACCAGTGCCAATTGCATCAGTTGCCACACCACCACGGCCTGGAAGCCAACGATCTGGAACCACAGCCAGATGCCGGTAGCCAACCAGTGCGCCACCTGCCACACCGGTGGCTTTCCGCCAGCCAGCGGGCTGACCGCCAACCACATTCCGTACAAGTCCCTCAGTGGTGTCTCGATTGCCAATTGCGACAGTTGCCACAAGGGCGGTTACGCCAGCTGGAACCCCGGACAGTTTCACGCCAACGTGTCAGTGTCCACGCAGTGTGCGACCTGCCACATGAATACCAGCTTTGGAGCGACAGCGCGCCCGGCCACGGCCATTCACAACGGCCAGACGGTGTGCGAGAGTTGCCACAAGTCCACCAGCACCTGGCAAGGCGGAGCCAAGCCGGACCACAGCGGATTCACCAGTGCGACCAATTGTTCAAGCTGCCACAACGGCAGCGGGGCTACCGGAAAAACGGCCGCGCACATTCCCACCAGTTTGAATTGCACCAGCTGTCACAGCACCACGGGCTGGAAGCCAACAACCTGGAACCACGCCCAGATGCCCGTGGCCAACCAGTGTTCCACCTGCCACAGCGGCGGCTTCCCGCCAGCAGATGGCCCGACGGCCAATCACATCCCCTACAAATCGCTCAGTGGCGTCTCCATCGCCAACTGCGACAGTTGCCACAAGGCTGGGTATACGAGCTGGAATCCCGGTCAGTTCCACGCCAACGTATCGGTGTCCACGCAGTGCGCCACCTGCCACATGAGCACCAGTTTTGGTGCGACAGCGCGTCCTGCCACGGCCACCCACAATGGCCAGACGGTATGCGAGAACTGCCACAAGTCCACCAGCACCTGGCAAGGCGCAGCCAAGCCGGATCACAGCCTGTTCAGCAGTGCCACCAATTGTTCAAGCTGCCACAACGGCAGTGCGGCAACGGGCAAGACGGCCACGCACATCCCGACATCGGTGAACTGCATCAGCTGCCACAGCACCACGGGCTGGAAACCAGCAACCTGGAACCACAGCCAGATGCCGGTGGCCAACCAATGTTCCAGTTGCCACAGCGGCGGCTTCCCGCCTGCCAGCGGACCCACGGGCAATCACATTCCGTACAAGTCACTCAGTGGTGTCTCCATTGCCAATTGCGACAGCTGCCACAAGGGTGGTTACGCCAGCTGGAACCCGGGCATCTTCCACGCCAACGTATCGGTGTCCACGCAATGCGCCACCTGCCACATCAGCACCAGCTTTGGCGTCAGCGGACGTCCGGCGACTGCCATCCACAGTGGCCAGACCGTGTGTGAGAGCTGCCACAAGTCCACCAGTACCTGGCTGGGCTCCAAGCCGGACCACAGCCTGTTCAACAGCGCCACCAATTGCGCCAGCTGCCACAACGGTAGTGCGGCCACGGGCAAGGTGGGCTCGCATATTCCGACCAGTGTGAATTGTGTGACTTGCCACAACACCACCGGTTGGAAGCCGACCAAGTGGAACCACTCGCAGATGCCGGTGACCAACCAGTGCTCCACCTGCCACAGCGGTGCCTACCCACCGGCGGACGGCAAGACGGTGAACCACATTCCGTACACCTCGCTGAGCGGTGTCGCAATTTCCAATTGCGACAGTTGCCACAAGGCGGGCTACAGCAGCTGGAACCCCGGCGTATTCCATGCGAATGTGCCGGTCTCGACCCAGTGCGCCACCTGCCACATGAGCACCAGCTTTGGCGTCAGCGGACGTCCGGCGACCGCTATTCACAATGGCCAGACCGTGTGCGAGAGTTGCCACAAGTCCACCAGCACCTGGATGGGCTCCAAGCCCGACCACAGCCTGTTCAACAGTGCCACCAATTGCGCCAGCTGCCACAACGGCAGTGCGGCGACGGGCAAATTGGCTACCCACATTCCCACCAGCGTGAACTGTGTGAGCTGCCATAACGTGACCGGCTGGAAGCCGACCAAGTGGAACCACTCGCAAATGCCGGTGACCAACCAGTGCTCCACCTGCCACAGTGGCGCCTATCCACCAGCCGACGGCAAGACGGTGAACCACATCCCGTACACCTCACTGACTGGTGTCGCCATTACCAATTGCGACAGCTGCCACAAGGCGGGCTACACGAGCTGGAATCCGGGCATGTTCCACAGCAACGTGTCGGTGTCGACCCAATGCGCAACCTGCCACATGAGCTCAAACTACGGGCTGAGCAGTCGCCCGGCGACCGCCATCCACAACGGCCAGACGGTGTGCGAGAGCTGCCACAAGTCCACCAGCACCTGGCTGGGCTCCAAGCCCGACCACAGCCTGTTCACCGCGGCTACCAACTGCGCGAATTGCCACAACGGCAGTGCCGCCACCGGCAAGACCGCCATGCACGTTCCCACCAGCGTGAACTGTGTGAGCTGCCACAACATCACCGGCTGGAAGCCCACCAAGTGGAACCACTCGCAGATGCCGGTGACCAACCAGTGCTCCACCTGCCACAGCGGTGCCTACCCACCGGC